>Ga0306920_100013610_pt1 | contig 11088 bp, 9 predicted proteins | sample flu12Cox44000170_FD_204666 | JGI IMG/M metagenome (GOLD analysis project Ga0306920, IMG submission 204666) | Lab enrichment of tropical soil microbial communities from Luquillo Experimental Forest, Puerto Rico - flux4day.12C.oxic.44.000.170 (v2)... | ecosystem: Environmental > Terrestrial >...
GGTTGAACCCGTGGATCAGCTTCTCGTACGGCCAGTCGGTCGGGTGGGTGGAGTGCTCCTCGGTGATGATGAGGCCGGCGCCCCCCCTCGCGCGCGCGGCGTAGTACGCGGCGTGCTGCGCGCTCGGCAGGCCGTCCTCGGCGTAGTTCGTGAGGTGCGCCGAGAAGACGACTCGGTTCGCGAGCCGGAGCGGGCCGACCGCGATCGGCGTGAAGAGCAGCTGGTAGCGGCGCGCGCTCAACGGATCCCCATCCCGACCGCCGTCCGCCGCGCCTCGAGCATCGCGTGCAGCACCCCACGCGGCGCCACCGCGTCGCCGACTCGCCACGCGCCGTCGGGCCACGCGACCTGGGGCGCGCGCCGGTGCCCCGCGTCGACGACGAGCTGGGCGTCCACGCGCGACACCGCACCGGTGAACCGGTCCTCCACGACCACGGCACCGCCTGCGATCCCGACGGGGACCGCGTGGCGCACGATCACGACCCCGGCGGCGGCGAGCCGGGCGTTCGCCGCCACGAGGTCGCCGGTCGCGGCGAGCTGGGACCCTGCCACGACGTCGGGCGTGACGAGCGTGACCGCCGCGGCCGATCCAGCCGCGAGCTCGGCTGCACCGACCCCCACCGGGCCGCCGACGGGGTCGAGGACGACGACCCGGCCCGGGATCGCGACGAGGTCGGCGAGGTCTGCGGCGTCGACGCGCGGGACCGAGCCGTCGTCGCCGTCGCGGAGCGCGACGGGCTCGGCGACCGCGCCGGCCGCCACGACCAGGATTGCGCCGTCGCGCTCCGTCGGCTCGACCTCTCGGCCCGTCTGGACCACGACCCCCTCGGCGGCGACCTCGGCCTCGAGCCAGGTGCACAGCGCGCCGAGCCGCGCCCGTCCTGGCAGCCGCGCCGCCGCCCGCAGCGCACCGCCGAGGGTGCCCGTGCGCTCGGCGAGCGTGACGCGGTGGCCGGCGCGGGCGAGGAGGCGCGCGACCTCGAGGCCCGCGACCCCGCCACCCACCACCAGCGCCGCCGGCCTCGAGCGCGCGGGCGCCTCGCGCTCGTCGACGTCGAGCTCGGCGTCGTCGAGCTCGTGACCGGCGATCGGGTTGACGCAGCACGAGACGACCGGGTTGCGCGGGTCGCGCACCTGACAGTGCTGGTTGCAGAGCACGCACGGCCGGATGCGCGCCCCCGTGCCCGAGGCGACCTTCCTGCAGAGGTCGGGGTCCGCGATCTGCGCGCGGGTCATCTCGACGAGGTCGCACGTGCCGTCCGCGAGCAGCCTGTCCGCGACGGCGACGTCGACCACCGAGCCCTGGGCGCAGACGAGCGCGGACGAGCCGGCCTCGCGCAGGGCCGCCGCGCACCGACCGGTCACCGCGGCGTTGAACCCCTGCTCCACGTGCCCGTCCGGGTGCGTGGCGGCCTCCGTGTAGATGGAGCCGCGCACGAGGCACACGTAGTCCGTGCCGGGCGCGACGTCGAGCAGCAGCGCGACGCCGGCCTCGGGCGTGATCCCCGCCCAGGGGGCCAGCTCGTCGACGCACAGCCGGAGCCCGACCACGCCGTCCCCGACGGCGGCCCGGACGGTGGCGAGGACCTCGCGGAGGACCGTCGCGCGGTCCGAGCCGAACCGGTCGGCCCGCTGGTTCGTGAGCCCCGAGCAGAACTGGCGGAGCAGGCTGTGCTGCCCCGCGTTCAGCTCCACGCCGTCACACCCCGACCGGACCGCGAGCGACGCCCCGGCCGCGAACCCCTCGACGAGCGACGCGATCTCCTCGTCGCCGACGACGAGGGGCTGCTCTGCGGTGTGCACCGACGGCACGAGCGACGGAGCCCAGAGCACGTCCTGGGTCCAGGCGGTCGAGCCCTGCATCCCGGCGTGCCCGAGCCCCGCGAGCACGATCGCGCCGTGCGCGGCGCACGACCCGGCCACGGCTGCCCACCCCGGCCCGCACTCGCTCGCGAGCGGGGCGCGCTCGTAGGGCCAGTCGCTCTCGTGCACCGAGGCGATCTCGGTCACGATCACGCCGCACCCGCCGCGCGCGCGCCGGCCGTAGTACGCGGCGTGCCGCTCGGAGATGGCGCGACCCGAGCCGAGGTTGGTCACGTGCGGCCCGAAGAGCGCGCGCGACGGCGCTGTCGAGGCCCCGATGCGGACCTCGTCGACGAGCCGCGGGGTCACGTCGCGGCGGGCACCGCCGCGACGACCTCGCGGCCATGGCGCGGCCGGAGCGCGACGGGCCTCGGGGCGGTCCCGTGGCCGTGCACGCACTCGGGGTCGGGACCGTCGAGGGGAAGGCCCGTGAAGAACTTCGCCGCCATGCACCCGCCACGGCACGCGTCCCACGACCCGCAGGTCGCGCACGCGCCGGCGCTCCCGGGGCGGCGCAGCTCGAGGAAGCGCGGAGCGGTGCGCCACACCGCCGTGAACCCGCCGTCCGCGCGCACCGAGCCCGCGTAGAACTCCTCGTGGATCGCGAACGGGCACGCGTAGACGTCGCCGACCGGGTCGATGAGGCACACCACGCGGCCGGCGCCGCACAGGTTCAGCCCGTCGAGCGGCTGGCCGAGCGCCGAGAGGTGGAAGAACGAGTCCCCCGTGAGCGTCTCTGGGTGGTCGCGCAGCCAGCGGTAGAGGTCGCGGGCCTGCGCCGGGGTGGGGCGCAGCTCGTCGTAGGTGTCCACGCCCCGGCCCGACGGCCGGAGCCGCGTCAGCCGCAGGCGCGCGCCGACGGACGCCGCGAGCGCCGCGAGCTCGTCGAGCTGTGCCACGTTGTGCCGCGTGACGACGACGGAGACCTTGACGTCCTCGACGCCCGCGTCGGCGAGCGTCGCGAGCGCCCGGACCGCCGCGTCGTACGCGCCGGGACCGCGGATCGCGTCGTTCACGGCCGGGTCGGCGCCGTCGATCGAGACCTGGACGTCCACGTACGACAGCGCCGCGACCTCTCGGGAACGCGCGGGCGTCATCCGCGTGCCGTTCGTCGAGAACTTCACGCCGACGCCTCGGTCGACCGCGTAGGCGAGGAGATCGAAGAAATCCCGTCGGATCGTCGGCTCCCCGCCCCCGACGTTCACGTAGAAGACCCGCATCGACGCCAGCTCGTCGATGACCGCGCGGGCCTCGGCGGTCGAGAGCTCGTCCGGGTCGCGCCGCCCCGACGAGCTGAGGCAGTGGACGCACGCGAGGTTGCAGGCCCAGGTGAGCTCCCAGGTCAAGCAGATCGGCGCGTCGAGCCCGAGCTCGAGGCGGTCCCGGAGCGTGGCGTCAGCGGCCATCGACCACGCCCGCGGCGTGCAGCGTCGCCAACGCCTCGACGTACCCGTCGACAGCGCCCGCCGAGACGTGCGCCGCGACGGCCGACCGGGCGGTGCGATGGCGGGCCAGGTCCTCGAGCACGTCGACGAGCGCCCGCGTCTTCACGAAGATGAGGCGCCGCGTCCCGTAGTGGTACGCGAGGGCGCCGAACGGCTCGTGGCGCAGCGCGACCCGCGGGTGCAGGCGGGCGGGGCGGTCGGGGTCGAACCGCCCCGGCGCGTCGTCGGCCGACGTGGCCCCCACGCTCAGTAGACCCCGCAGAGGCCGTCGATGGAGATCTCCTCGACGAGCAGGTCCGCGAGCGGCTCCTCGGCGTCCTCCGAAGCCTCGTCGAGCTCGATCATCGTCTCTGCCATCCGCCCTCCTCGCGTCGGCGGCCATTCTTGCCCCTCGGTGCAGGGCGGGGCGACGGCCGTGCGAGACTCGGGGATGTCCGACGGGAGCGTCGTCCCGCGCGAGCCGAGCGAGCCGCGGTTCCCCGTCGGCGCGGCGCTCCGCGCGGACCCGTCGCTCGAGTGGGTCGCCGACGCGCTCGTCTCGGGCGGCTCGCCGTGGCGCCTCGTGCGCCTCACGCCGAGCGGCGCGACGGCGCTCCAGGGCTGGACCGAGGGGGCGCGCGTCGCGGCCGACACCGCAGCCCTCGCGCGCCGGCTCATCGACGCGGGGCTCGTCCACCCGGTCGTCGCGGCTCGGCCACCGCTCGCGGGCGACGTGGACGTGGTCGTGCCCGTCCGCGACGACGCCCTGGGGCTCGAGGCGACGCTGCGCGCCGTGGCGCCGTCGGCGCCCCGCGTCACCGTCGTCGACGACGGCTCCATCGACGCCGCCGCGGTCGTCCGGGTGGCCGCGTCGCACGGCGCGGACCTGCTGCGGCGCGACGTGCCCGGCGGGCCGGGTGCCGCACGAAACGACGGGCTCGATGCGACCGTCGCGCCCCTGGTCGCGTTCGTCGACGCCGACGTGCGCCCGCCGACGGGCTGGCTCGACGCGCTCGTGGCCCACTTCGACGACCCGGTCGTGGCGGCGGTCGCCCCACGCGTGCGTGGGCCGGACGCACAGGGCCCTCGGGCGCGCTTCGAGCGCGCGGCCTCGCCGCTCGACCTCGGTCCCCTGCCCGGCGTCGTACGGCCCGGCGCCGCGGTGCCGTACGTCCCGTCCGCCGCGATCGTCGTGCGGCGCGCCGCCGTCGGCGCGGCGTTCGACGCGTCGCTCCGCACGGGCGAGGACGTCGATCTCGTCTGGCGGCTGGTGGCTGCGGGATGGCTGGTGCGCTACGAGCCGGGCGTCGAGGTCGTCCACGCGGCGAGATCGACCTGGGGCGGGTGGGTCGCGCAGCGGTTCGCCTACGGGAGCTCGGCCGCACGGCTGGAGGCGCGGCACGGCGACGCCGCGGCCCCGCTCCGGGCGGACCCGCGCGTGCTCGCGACGCTCGCGCTGGCGGTCGCCGGCCGCCCGCGCGCCGCGGCGGGGGTGCTCGGGTGGTCGGCGGGCTCGCTCGCGCGCCAGCTCGAGGGGGTGGTCGCGCCCGACGGCGCCGAGGCGGTCGCCCGCCGGCTCGCCGCGCGCGGCACGGCGCTCGCGGCCCCGGGGATCGCCCGGGCGGCGTTCCGCACGTACGGGCCGGTCCTGCTCGCCGTCGCCGCGGTCGTGCCCCAGGTGCGCCGCCCCGTCGCGACGCTCGCCCTCGCGGCCACGGCGGCCCGGTGGTGGCGCGCCGGGCGGCCCCGCACCCTGTCGTTCCCGGCGCTCAGCGTGGCCGACGACCTCGCCTACGGCGCGGGCGTCCTCGTGGGCGCCGTCCGCGCTGGGCGGCTCGGCGCGCTGCGCCCGCGGCTGCGGCCCCCGGCGCGCGCGCTCTCGTCGATCAGTCGAACCTGACGACGCCCCGCACGTTCTTGCCGGCCGCGAGGTCCTCGTAGCCCTGCTGGACGCCGTCGAGCGGGTACTCGTTCGTGACGAGCTCGTCGACGTGGAAGATGCCCTTGTTGTACAGGTCGAGGATGCGCGGGATCTGGATGCGCGGCGACTGCGAGCCGAACACCGTGCCGAGGAGCGTCTGGTTGTACATCGCGAACCCGAAGAGGTCCATGGTGACCTCGGTCTGGTCGTGCGGCGCAAGCGCCACCGTCACGATGCGGCCGCCCTTCGACGCCGCGCGGCACGCCGGCAGGATCAGGTCCCCGTGGAGCTCGCCTGGGGTCAGGATGACCACGTCCGCCATGCGACCCCGCGTCAGCTCGGCGGCGAGGAACGCGGCCTCGATGAGGTTCGCGGCACCGTGCGTCGCGCCGATCGCCTTCGCCCGCTCGACCTTGAACTCGAGCGGGTCCACGGCGATGACGGCGGTCGCCCCGGCGATCCGTGCGCCCTGGATGGCGCCGGAGCCGACGCCCCCGCACCCCGCCACGATCACCGTCTCGCCCGGACGCACCTGCGCGCGGTCCACGGCCGCCCCGAACCCCGTCGCGAGCCCGCAGCTCACGAGCGCGGCGGCGCGCAGGCTGACGCCCGTGTCCACCTTGACGAGCGACGCCTCGTGACACACGACCCGCTCGGAGAACGTGCCGAGGTTGCACATCCGGTTCAGGTCCTCGTCGCCGAGATGGTGGCGGTACGTGCCGTCCGAGATCATCGGGCCGGCGAGCGTCGTGGCGTTCAGGTCGCAGATGTACCCGCGGCCGGACGCGCACCACACGCACTTCCCGCAAGAGGGGATGAACGAGGATGCGACGTAGTCGCCGACGGCGAAGTCGTGGACCTCGTCGCCGACGGCCTCCACGATCCCCGCGCCCTCGTGGCCGCCGATGATCGGGAACATCGACCCCTTGGCCGTGAGGAGGGAGAGGACCTCGGGCGGGGCGGAGATGTTGCCCGCGCGGAGGTGCTCGTCGGACTGGCACATGCCCGCGTAGGCCATCTTCACGAGGACCTCATGGGCATGCGGCTCGTCGAGCTCGATCTCCTCGGTCCGCCAGGGCTCCTTGGCCCCGCTCACGATCGATGCCCTGGTCCTCATCGCACCCTCCCTCACCACGCGCGTGCGACCGCCCGCGCGTCGCCGAGGCTACATCCGGTCCGGCGCGGCGATCCCGAGGAGCGAGAGCCCGAGCCCGAGCGTCCGCGCCGTCAGCTCGCTGAGGACGAGCCGGCTCTCGCGCGTCTCCTCGTCCGGGGCGCGCAGCACAGGGCAGCGCTCGTAGAACGCGGTGAACGTCTGCGAGAGCCCGAACAGGTAGCCGCAGAGCCGGTGCGGGGCGAGCCACTCGAGCGTGAGGTCGACCGCCTCGGGGAGCCGGCACAGCTCCAGTGCGAGCGCCCGCTCCTCGGGCTCGCCGAGGTGCACCGCCGATCCCGGCGGCGGCGCGTCGATCCCGGCGCGTCGGAAGATGGAGCGGACCCGCGCGTGCGCGTACGCGAGGTACGGGCCGGTGTTGCCGTCGAACGAGAGCATCCGGTCCCACTCGAAGACGTAGTCGCGCTGCCGCTCCGTCGAGAGATCGGCGTACTTGATCGCGCCGATCCCGATGGCCTCGGCCAGGATCGCGCGCTCGTCGGCGGGGTACGCGATCTCCCGCGCGTCGAGCGCCCGCCCGGCCCGCTCGATCGCCTCCTCGAGGAGGTCGACCAGCTTGATGGAGGCGCCCGCGCGGCTGCGGAGCATCTTGTGGTCCTCGCCGAGCACGTTCCCGAACGCGACGTGCTCGAGCTCCACCCCGTCGGGGACCCACCCGGCCGCGCGCGCCACGGCGAAGACCATCTCCAGGTGCTGGGCCTGGGGGGCACCGACCACGTAGTCGAGGCGATCGCACCCGAGCGCGCCGATGCGGTCGCGGACCGCCGCGAGGTCGGTCGCGGCGTACCCGTACCCGCCGTCGCGCTTGCGGACGATGAGCGGGAGCGGGTCGCCCCCGCGGTTCGTGAACCCGTCCGGGAAGACGCAGAGGGCCCCGTCGCTCTCGACCAGGAGGCCGGCCTGGTCGAGGTCGGCGAGCACGGCGTCGAGCATCGGGTTGTACCACGACTCGCCGACGACGTCCTCGGGCTTGAGCGTGACGTCGAGGAGGCGGTAGACGCGCTCGAAGTACCCGACCGACTCGGCGACGAGCACCTGCCAGAGCCGCATGGTCTCGTCGTCGCCGCCCTGGAGGGCCACGACCCGGGCGCGGCTCCGCTCCGCGAACGCGTCGTCGCGCTCGAACTTCTCGCGCGCCGCCTTGTAGAACGCGTCGAGGTCCCCGACCGAGAGCTCCTCCGCCGCCTCGGTCTCTCCGAGGTCGCGGAGGTGCTCGATCAGCATCCCGAACGGCGTGCCCCAGTCGCCGATGTGGTTCCGGGCGATCACCTCGTGCCCGCGGAACCGCAACAGCCTCGAGAGCGCGTCGCCGATGACCGTCGAGCGGAGGTGCCCGACGTGCATCTCCTTGGCCACGTTGGGGTGCGAGTAGTCGAGGGCGACGCGGTGGGCGCGCGCGGCGACCGCCACCCCGAGCCGTGGGTCGTCGAGGAGCCCGGTGGTCGAGGCGGCGAGCAGCGCGTCGTCCAGCACGAGGTTGAGGAACCCCGGGCCGGCGACCTCGACGGTCGCGAGGCCACCGAGGTCCACCCGGGCGACGACCTCGTCGGCGACCTCCCGAGGCGGGCGCCCGAGCCGCTTGGCGAGCGCCATCGCGCCGTTCGCCTGGTAGTCCGCCCGGCTCGACCTCGCGAGCACCGGGTCCGCGCCGGGAGCGATGGCGTCGAACGCCGGGACGAGCCGCTCGAGGAGCGCGGTGGAGAGGTCAGGCACGGCGGCGGGGGCTCACGCCTGGCCGCAGGCGCCGCCGCAGCATCCGGCGCCTGCGCCGCAGCCCGGGGCCGGTGCCGTGCCGACCGTCGCGAAGACCCCGAGCAGCCGGGTCACCTCGGCGTGGCCGAGGGCGCACGTGGCGGGCGCGTCGGCGTCGCGCATCGGCCGACGGAGCTCGAACCGCTCGTCGCACCGCTGGCACCGGAACTCGTAGATCGGCATGCGCCCTCCCTGCGCGAGACTACCGGTCGTCCAGGCGCTCACCGATGGTGAGCGCGGCAGAATGGACGCATGGCTCCTCCGCACCTCGACTCGTTCGGCGCGCGCGCGACGCTCCGCGTCGGCGGCCGCGACCTCACGATCTACGCGCTCGACGCGCCGCGGCTCGCGGCGATGGGGGTGGACCGGCTCCCCTACTCGATCAAGGTGCTGCTCGAGAACCTGCTGCGCCACGAGGACGGCGTCAAGGTCACGGCGGCGCAGGTCGAGGCGGTGGCCCGGTGGGCGGAGAGCGCGGGACGAGCAGCGAGCGAGCAGGAGCTCGCGTTCACGCCGGAGCGGGTGCTGATGCAGGACCTGACGGGCGTGCCCGCCATCGTGGACCTCGCGGGGATGCGCGACGCCATCGTGACGCTCGGCGGCCGTGCCGCCTCCATCAACCCGCAGGTCCCCGTCGAGCTCGTCGTGGACCACTCGGTCATCGTGGAGCGGAGCGGGACGCCGACGGCGTTCGAGGAGAACGTCGGCGTGGAGTACGCGCGGAACCTCGAGCGCTACACCCTCCTGAAGTGGGCGCAGGGTTCGTTCGAGAACCTCCGCGTCGTCCCGCCGGGGACGGGGATCTGCCACCAGGTGAACCTCGAGTACCTCTCGAGGGTCGTCTTCGAGCGCGACGGCGCCGCGTTCCCTGACACCCTCGTCGGGATCGACTCGCACACGACCATGGTCAACGGGCTCGGCGTGCTCGGGTGGGGCGTCGGCGGGATCGAGGCCGAGGCGGCGGTGCTCGGCCAACCCATCCCGATGCTGGTGCCGCCGGTCGTCGGGTTGCGACTGACCGGCCGGACCCGCGAGGGCGTCACCGCGACCGACGTCGTCCTCACCATCACCGAGCTGCTGCGTCGCCACGGGGTCGTGGGCAAGTTCGTCGAGGCGTTCGGCGAGGGGGTCGCGGCGCTCTCGGTCGAGACCCGGGCGACGATCGGCAACATGTCGCCCGAGTACGGCTCGACGTGCACGATGTTCCCGATCGACGAGGTCACGCTCGCGTACCTGCGGTTCAGCGGGCGCCCCGACGACCGCGTCGAGCTCGTCGAGGCGTACGCACGTCGCCAGGGGCTGTGGCACGACCCGACCGAGCCCGAGCCCGCGTTCTCGGAGGTCGCCGAGCTCGACCTCGCGACCGTTGAGCCGTCGCTCGCCGGCCCGTCTCGACCGCAGGACCGCGTGACGCTCAGCACCCTGCGCGACGCATCACGCGGCGCCGTCGGCCGGGACCCCGTCCGCGTCGACGCGACCGGCGCTGCACCCTCGATCGGTGACGGCGACGTCGTCATCGCGGCGATCACCAGCTGCACCAACACCTCGAACCCCCAGGTCATGGTGGCCGCCGGGCTGCTCGCGGAGCGTGCCGTCGCCGCGGGGCTGCGCACGAAGCCGTGGGTCAAGGCCTCGCTCGCCCCGGGATCCCGCGTCGTCATCGACTACCTCGAGCGGGCGGGGCTGCTCGCGCCGCTCGACGAGCTCGGCTTCTACCTGGCCGGGTTCGGGTGCACGACCTGCATCGGCAACTCGGGTCCCCTGCTCGAGGGCGTCTCGGAGGCGGTCGGGGCGGGCGGGCTCTCGGTGGCGGCGGTGCTCTCGGGCAACCGCAACTTCGAGAGCCGCATCCACGCGGACGTGCGGCAGAACTACCTCGCGTCGCCCCCCCTCGTCGTCGCGTTCGCCCTCGCCGGCACCGTCGACATCGACCTCACCGCCGACCCGATCGGCACGGGCCACGACGGTGCGCCGGTCTTCCTTCGCGATCTCTGGCCGAGCGACGAGGAGGTCACCGAGGCGATCCGAGCGTCGCTCACGGCCGACCAGTTCACCTCGCGCTACGCGGAGGTGTTCAGCGGCGGCGCCCGCTGGAACGAGGTGGCGGCCCCGAGCGGCGAGACGTTCGGGTGGGACGCCGCGTCCACGTACGTCCTCTCGCCGCCGTTCTTCGACGGCATGACGCCCGCCCCCGAACCGGTGGTCGACGTGCGGGGCGCACGGGTACTCGCCGTGCTCGGCGACTCCGTCACGACGGACCACATCTCCCCGGCCGGCGCGATCCGCCAGACGACGCCAGCCGGGCGCTACCTCATCGATCGCGGCGTCGCGCCGAGCGAGTTCAACACCTACGGGACCCGGCGGGGCAACCACGAGGTGATGGTGCGCGGGACGTTCGCGAACCTCAGGATCAAGAACCTGCTCGTGCCGGGCACCGAGGGCGGCGTGACCCGCGTCTTCCCCGACGGCGAGGAGACGACGATCTACGAGGCGGCCGAGGCGTACCGTCGCGCCGGGACACCGCTGCTGGTGGTGGCCGGCGCGGAGTACGGCACGGGCTCGAGCAGGGACTGGGCCGCCAAGGGCACGCTCCTGCTCGGCGTGCGCGCGGTGCTCGCCGCGAGCTTCGAGCGGATCCACCGATCGAACCTGATCGGGATGGGGGTCGCGCCGCTGCAGTTCCTCCCGGAGGAGTCCCTCGGGACCCACGGCCTCGACGGCACGGAGGCCTACGACGTGGTGGGCCTCGAGGTGCTCAACGAGGGCACGGTGCCGAAGACCGTCGTCGTCCGTGCCACGCCCGACGATGGCGCGTCACGGGAGTTCGAGGCGGTGCTCCGCATCGACACGCCGACCGAGGCCGAGTACTACCGCCACGGCGGCGTCCTGAGCTACGTCCTCCGGGCCATCGCCGAACGGAGCTGACGGGCGTGACGCCGCGATCAGGCGGCGCT
>Ga0306920_100013611_pt1 | contig 11088 bp, 10 predicted proteins | sample flu12Cox44000170_FD_204666 | JGI IMG/M metagenome (GOLD analysis project Ga0306920, IMG submission 204666) | Lab enrichment of tropical soil microbial communities from Luquillo Experimental Forest, Puerto Rico - flux4day.12C.oxic.44.000.170 (v2)... | ecosystem: Environmental > Terrestrial >...
GCGTGCAAGGCCACGAAGCAGTTCTCGGCAGGTAGAATTCGCTGCAAGGCCTCGTGGATGCGGCAAAGAAGCTGATCGAGAGTGGAGGTTTCGTTCAGCGCGTGGACGATGTCGGAGATCACCTGGCGCTCGGATTCCATGCGATGCAGCGCCGTCACGTCGGTCGCCAGGAAAACCAATCCTTCGACCCCTGCCTCTGCCATCTTGTCGTGGCAGGAAAAGTGAACCCAACGCCACGAGCCGTCCTGGCAACGCAACCGGCATCGCCCCGAAACAGACGGAAGTCTGTGCGCGGTGAGATTACGCAGACTTTCGCGGAATTCCTTGGCATCCAGCGCGTGCACAACGGCATAAATGCTTTGCCCGAGTAGGTGCTCGGCAGGGTAGCCAAGCATATTACGAAGAGTGGCGTTGGTGAACTGAAAGGACCCATCCGCGGCGAGAATGGCAATGAGTTCGCTTGTAACGTCAACCAGGTTGGCAAGCTGCGCTTGGCCGAGCCGTATCCCCGGCTCTGTGTCCATTCTCTGTGTCATGAATTTGCCGCTTCGCTCCGTACGGTGCGGCCGAAACCGCGGGCGGAACTTCTTGAAGCCTCCGTTCTTTAATCTGCAGACCCCTCACGTGCAGAGAATTAGACCTCCTCTGCTTAACCATAAATAAAAGAACCGACTGCGTAAATCGAGATACTACAACACCGTGCGAGAAATGGACTGTCCGAAAGGACAGGTACACGCCCCAGACTGCTTCTACTGAACCTAACCTCCTCCATGTTACTCTCACTGCTCGTCGAAAGCCAATTCAGTGCGTATGATACAACTGCCAATTTCGCGGAGGTGACTGCGCCATGCACGAAATGTGGAAAGATATGTTCGTTCTTGCCGTCCCCGTCCTCGAGAAAATCCTGCGCCCGGTGGTCGTTTATATTTTCCTCGTGCTGATGTTGCGCTTGTCGGGAAAACGCGAACTGGTGCAGCTCAACCCATTCGATTTGGTCGTTTTATTGACGCTGTCGAATACGGTGCAGAACGCCATCATCGGCGATGACAATACCGTAACTGGCGGCTTGCTCGGTGCTACTTCCCTATTGGCTATCAATTATCTCGTCGTTCGGTTTTTATATAACCACCGGAAGCTCGACCAATGGGTGGAAGGCAAGGCTAACGTTCTGATTGAAGGGGGCAGAGTGCGGGCTCAGCACCTGAGGCGAGAGCTGATCACCATGGCTCAACTGGAAGCCGCCGCGCGCAAGCAGGGATTTGGGTCGCTCGCAGAAGTGGACCAGTGCATCCTGGAACCTGGCGGCACGCTCTCCTTCATCAGCAAGAAACCGGATGTCGAAGATACCCGCCACCGCGAGCTGCTGTCAAACTTCGAGAAATTACGGGAGGAAATTGCGATCCTGCGAAGCACCCGGCCTCCCTCGGCTGCCTAGGCCAGCGGATTCTGCGGAATCAATGAATTAGAAAGCCGCTCAAAGCGGTGCATAGGCCGATCAGGCCAAGCCCAATTCCAGATAACCAAAAAATTCGCTTTTTCGTTAACAGTGTCAGCGAACAAATGATCAACGCGATTTCCACGATGACTTCACCTGCTTCGTAGCGGTCGGCCCGCCGGCTCACTAGTTCCCTTTCCTTTTCGAGCTCCTTGGCCTGTTCGCCGACCCCTTCCCTTTCTTTCTCGTATCGCTCGGCCTCTTTCAAGTACTTTTCGCGCAGAGCTCCCGCTTTTTCTCTGTCCACGGGTGACACCGTCGCCAGCAAATCCGCGACGCCTTGCATCTCATGCAGCCGGATAGTCTTGGCCTGGAACAAAGCCCATTGGTCGGTGGCCCTGGTTTGCAGAATGATTTCTTCCGTGCTCGCGCGGTGTCCGAGGAGCGTGGCGGTCGCCACCAGTACCGCGAGGATGGACAGCGTCACTGCCACCGGGAGCATCAGTCGGCTATCCTCATGCCCATCATGCGCTTCTTGCGCTTCGATGACCTCGTGCATTCCCTCTCTCTCCTCGAGGCTGCGTCAAACCGCCGGCTGCGCTGCTATCTCTTTCAGGGACTCTTGGGCTGCGTTGATGGTGTGATCAATGTCTGCCGCTGTGTGTGAGGCGGAAACGAACGCCGCTTCAAACTGCGAAGGCGCAAGCAATACTCCCCGCTGCAACATCTCGCGGAAGAACCGCGCATATAGTTTTGTATCCGAGCGTTTGGCGCCTGAATAGTCATTGACAGGCTGCGGCGTAAAAAACACCGTGGACAGTGAGCCGATGCTATTCACCTGTGCCTCGATCCCGGCATCCTCAAGCGCCTTGCGGAGACCAACCACAAGCTTTTTCGCCAACGCGTTCATGCCTTCGTATAGGCCCGGTTTGCTCAATTCCTTCATTGTGGCGATCCCCGCGCGCATGGCCAGAGGATTCCCTGCCAGCGTCCCGGCTTGATAGACGGGACCCAGCGGAGCGACGTTGTTCATCAGTTCGGCCCGGCCGGCATAGGCAGCCACCGGAACGCCACCACCAATGATTTTTCCCATAGTTGTCAGGTCGCCTTCGACGCCCAGCAGCTGCTGCGCCGAGCCGTTGCCCAGCCGGAAGCCCGTAATCACTTCATCGATAATCAATAACGCCCCGTGCTTCCATGAGACCTCACGCAGTCCCTTCAGAAAGCCATCTTGTGGCAGCACCACTCCCATGTTGGCGGCGACCGGTTCAACGATAATTGCCGCAATCTTATCTTGATGCTCCGTGAACAGACGCTCGACCGCGTTCAGGTCGTTGTACGGCACGTTCATCGTAAGCCCCGCCAACGCCTGAGGGACCCCAGGACATTCCGCGATGCCGAGCGTAGCGAGTCCCGAACCGGCCTGGGAAAGAAAGCTGTCCGCGTGGCCGTGATAGCAACCCTCAAACTTCACAATGTAATCTCGCTTCGTCACGCCCCGCGCGAGCCGGACGGCGCTCATCGTGGCCTCCGTACCGCTCGAAACGAACCGCACTTTTTCGAGAAACGGAATCGCTTTAGTGATGAGATTAGCCAGTTCCAGTTCCAGTTCTGTGGTCACACCAAAACTGGTGCCGCGGTGCGCCTGCTCTGCAATCGCCGTGCTCACCGCCGGGTGCGCATGACCGAGCAGGATGGCGCCCCACGAGCACACGTAATCGAGCAGCGCGTTGCCGTCCGCGTCGTAGAGGTGTTGCCCGCTACCTTTCTCGATAATCAGCGGCTCGCCACCTACCGAACGAAAAGCCCGCACAGGGCTGTTGACTCCTCCGACAAGCACCTTTTCGGCTCTCTCGAAAATTTCCCGCGAGCGGCGCCGCTCGGGTTTCAAAACTAAGTGTGTTCCGCTCATTGAAGCACCTTTGATGATTTCAGGACTTCAGCCAGCGCACCGCGTCTTTGGCATGGTAGGTCAGAATGATTTCGGCTCCCGCCCGCTGAATTCCCAACAGAATCTCGAGCACAATTCGCTTTTCCTCCACCCAGCCCTTCTGCGCCGCCGCCTTGACCATCGAATACTCACCGCTCACATTGTAGGCGGCGACCGGAACGTCGAAATGGTCACGTACCAACCGGATGACATCCAGATATGCCAGGGCGGGTTTCACCATGACTACGTCGGCGCCCTCTTCCAAATCCAATTGCACTTCCCGCAATGCTTCCCGCGCGTTGGCTGAGTCCATCTGGTAGCTGCGGCGATCGCCCATCTTGGGGGCGGAATCCGCCGCCTCGCGGAAAGGCCCGTAGAATGCCGAACAAAACTTTGCGGAATACGCCATAATCGGCGTGTTTTCAAAATCGTGCTCGTCCAGCTTGTTGCGAATCGCTTTTATCCGGCCGTCCATCATGTCCGATGGCGCAACAATGTCGGCCCCCGCCCGGGCGTGCGATAGCGCCTGCTCGCTCAGTATCTTCAGTGTTTCGTCGTTCAGGATTTCGTTGTTTTCGACTAAGCCGCAATGCCCGTGATCCGTGTACTCGCATAGGCAAACATCGGTAATCACCAGCAGCTTCAAATTCGCTTTCTTGATTCCTTCGATTGCCCTCTGCACAACACCATCGGAGGCCAGCGAACTCATCCCCCGCGGATCCTTTGATTCCGGCAAGCCAAACAAAATGACACCTGAAATCCCGAGCGATTCTACTTCGCGGCATTCTTCGACGATCGTATCCGCGGATTGCTGATAGACCCCTGGCATCGAATCAACCTCATGGCGAACTTTCGTGCCCGGGCATACGAACATGGGGTAGATGAATCCGGCAGCGTTCAGGTCCCGCTCGCGAACCAGGTTGCGCAGCTTCTCGGTGCGGCGCAACCGCCTCGGGCGGTGTAAAGGGAAACTCATTCTGGTTTCGCTCCTGCGGAAGTCTTCGGCGCGGCCGAACCAAACGCGCCGCTCAATGCTTCCAGCACGGCGCCGGTAGCGGTGTCGGCAGCCTGCGCAATGCGCTCGACTCCCGATTCCCTCAGAGCCGCAGCCGTTACCGGACCGATGGCCACAAACAGCGCCTTGCGTTTGGCCATCTCCGTCTGCTCGCTCCTAAGGATGTCCAAAAAATGGTGCACCGCTGAGGGGCTGTAAAAAACAATAGCATCCATCTCTCCCTGCCTGACAATATCGGGCAACTTGTTGTCGCCAGTTTGTGTTTCGAGCGTGCGGTAAGCGATCAGGTCGACGACCTCGGCGCCCACCTTTCGCAAGGCCTCAGGCAGTTCACGGCCTGCCTTGTCGCTGCGGGGGAGAAGCACTCTTCGGCCTTTCAGTTGGGGACCCAGTTCTTCCGCCAGCCCGATTCCCTGGTGCTTCATGCTGATGTAGCTCACCTGCAGGCCAGCTTTCTCCGCTGCGGCAGCCGTGACGGGAGCGACGGCCGCGACGCGAATCGCCGTAGCCTGTTGCTCCAGCGAGATACCGAGAACCTTGGCGCGCTCGAGTACAAAACGAAGTGCGTTCTGGCTCGTCAAGAAAAGCCAGTCAAAACGGTCCAGGTTTCGTAGAGCCACATCTAATGGACCACTCTCGTTGGCCGGAGCAAAACGAATCAGCGGCGCGCAAATGGGAACCGCATCAAGGGCCAGCAATCCTCGAAACAGATCTTCGCTCTGCTCTTTCGCGCGAGTAATGACAACGCGCTTTCCATGCAGCGATGTTCGGCCGGCTTCACCCACGGGCGCGGCTCACCTCGTCCAAGATGTTGCGCGCTCCGGCTTCAATTAATACCCCTGCCATGTGTTCTCCGAGTTGCGCCGCCTGCTCCACGGGTGCACTAGCGCGTTGCCGAACATACTGGGCGCCATCCACGGAGCAGACAACAGCGTCCATCACTAGCTCGCCCCGTTCCATGCGGGCCCATGCGCCGATGGGCACCTGGCAGCCCCCCTGCAATTTCGCCAGCAGCGAACGTTCCGCTATAATCGCGTTGCGCGTTTCCAAGTCGTCCAACTTTTCCAAAACTTCAGCGGCTTCTTGATCTTTCAGCCGCGATTCAATCGCGATTGCTCCTTGGCCCACGGCCGGCAGGGAAATATCCGTCGATAGAGTCTCCGTAATTCGCTGGCTCCATCCCAGCCGGTCAAGCCCCGCTTTCGACAGGACGATCGCTTCGTATTCGCCGCTCTCTACCTTACGCAGCCGCGTGTCTACGTTCCCGCGCAGTTCCCGAACATCCAAGTCTGGCCGTGCGTGGCGCAATTGCGCCTGCCGCCGCAGGCTGCTTGTGCCTACACGTGCTCCCGGTTTCAGGTTTGCCAAACCCGCCCCGCTGTGCGAAACCAGGCAATCCCGAACGTCGTCGCGCCGGCATACTGCCGGAAAATGCAGCCTGCTTGGGGTTTCCGTGGGGATGTCCTTTACACTGTGCACCGCCAAGTCCACACTTTCGTCCAACAGCGCCTCTTCCAGCTCCTTAATGAAAATTCCCTTCCCGCCAATCTGTGTCAGCGCAGCCTGCTGCATCTTGTCGCCGGAAGTCTTGATAATGACGATCTCCGCCTCGACCCCGGTTATCTGAAACAATTGTTTCCGCACAAACTCTGCCTGCCAGCGCGCAAGGATGCTGCCTCGGCTGCCGATTCGAAGGGGCCTCACGGTTTCTCCCGGTCCGATAGAAACAAGTCCCGAATTGCTTCGACACTCTGAATTTTCTTGCGGTGCTCTTTCTCGGCGCGTAGCCGTTCCGCCGGACGCACCAACAGCCTGTCCACCAACTCATCCATCAACCCGCTAATCTGCTCGCGGTCCCGAGCGCTGAAGTGGTTTACGCCAGACAACTTCTCTTGCAAGAACGCCGCTCGGCGCTCCTTTAGCGTACTCCGCAGCACATCCAAAAGGCCGGTCAATTCCACGCTAGCCTGCCAGGAGATGAATTTGCCAATGTGTTCTTCCACCAGCGCTTCCGCTTTCGGCACTTCGCTCTGCCGCGAGTTCCGGTTCTGCTCCACAATCCCCGTCAGGTCTTCCATCGAATACAAGTACACGCTGTACAGCCCGGCAACAGCCGGATCAATATTCCGCGGCATGCCCAAGTCCATCAGAAACAGCGCGCGATTCCCGCGAGCCGACATTGCCCGCTCAATCATCGCCTTGGTCAAAAGCGGATCCTGCACGCCGACAGCGGAGACGATAATGTCTGGAAGCTTCAACGCCACGTCCCACTGGCCCCACTCGACGACTTTGCCGTTATATTGGCGGGCCAATTCCTCGGCTTTTTCGCGGGACCGGTTCGTGAGATACAAATTACCAATACTCCGATCGCGCAATTGTGAAATCACCTGCTCGCTGATCGTACCGGCGCCTAACACCAACGCACTGCGATCGTTCAACTTGCCAAAGATTCGCTCGGCCAACTTCATTCCAGCGGAAGCAATTCCCATCGGGCGCGTTCCCAACTCCGTCTCCGCCCTTACGCGCTTCCCAACTTCCAGTGCCGCCTGAAACAAGCGGTTCAGCACCGGGCCCGTGGCATGGTTTTCGTGGGCGCACAAATAGGCTTCGCGGACTTGGCCCAAAATCTCCGCCTCGCCGAGCAACATGGACTCGAGCCCCGCCGAAACTCGAAAGAGGTGACGCACCACGTCGTGATCGTAATGGTGATAAAGAGAGGAATTCAGGATGTCCGGTTGGATCGCATGGAAACCGCTTAGGTAAGCGGATAGCGCGTGGGCCGACTCCCGGTTCGCGTTGGGATTCACGCCATATACTTCGCTGCGGTTACAGGTCGAGAGCACTAGGGTTTCTTCCAGAATTCCCTTCGTTCGCAGTTCTTCCGCGGCACGTTGGGCTTGCTCTTTCGAAAAAGACACTCTCTCCCGCACCTCCACCGGCGCAGTCCGGAAATTCAGGCCGACGAGAACGAGCTCCATGCCTTGAGTTTCGCGCTCCTAAAAGTAGCGGTGATGCTGCGAAAAATAGAGGTTCACCACCGTAAAGCTCAGCACCACCAGCACGAAATTGAACACGCAAAGTTTGGACGCCCGTGCTCCCCGCCACGCTGCTGTTCGCGCCAATTGAAAATAAGCGGCGTACAGCAACAGCACCAGCAGTGTGACCACATACTTGGGATCGAAATAGGCCGGCTCCCCCGGCAAGCGGTCCACAGCCACAAAGCCCAAAGCGGTCCCAGCGGCAATGGTGATCAGGCCCACAAGTACGCTCGTGTGGCTCATCCTTTCAAGCAATTCCAGCGGCGGCAATCTCCAGACCATGTCCCCGAGACGCCGCATTCGCAAAAACCGTTCCTCCGCCAAATACATTAGGCTCAACACACAAGAAAGGGCGAAAGCCGCATAGGCCAAAATGCTCAAAGTCACATGGAGCGCGAAAACAACTCCGTGCGGAGTGGTGGCAGAGGCACTAGGATGGTCCGGAACCAGGTAGGCCGTGAAGATAAACGCTAGGATCACCGGTAGAACGAAGGCGCCGACAGTCCTTTGGCGATGGTAAATCTCGAGGCAAAGATAGGTAACGGCTAGCAGCCACCCAAACAACGACATGGAACCCTGGAGGTCGTGGTACGGAACCGCGTGGGTCCCGCGCGCGCGCACCAGCAGCGCTACATAATGGGTCACTAACCCCAAGAACATCAATAAAGTAGCAACGCGCCCGGTGAATTCCTTGCCCGCGTACAGAAAGCCAATATAGAAGCCCATGCTCGCCAGGTAGGCCAATACAGTCAGAATGATAAACGTATGATTCATCGGCTTTTTCCACGCCGATCTGGGAGGTTCCGGGAGCGCGCCCCGCCCAACCTCTGCCCCATGCGTGATATTTCGAGTATACCCCAGTCGCAAGAACTCTCGCACTTTACGGGCAGGAATGCTCCGGATTTGTTATCCTGCTCCTATATCGATATGACCTATCAGGCCTCCGCATTGACCCGCAAAGAATTATTCCTGCGAGCCTGCCGCTGTGAACCTGTACCTCGCCTGCCTGTCTGGATGATGCGTCAGGCCGGCCGTTATCTCCCCGAATACAGGGAAATCCGCGCCAAGCACTCGTTCCTAGAAGTTTGCAAGACGCCCGACTTGGCCGTTGAGGTCTCGCTGCAACCATTCCGCCGGCTCGAAGTCGATGCGGTGATCATTTTCTCCGACATTTTGATCCCGGCGGAGGCGATGGGGCTTGCCCTCGAACTCGGTGACGCGGGCCCAAATCTGCCCCAACCCGTTCGAACCGAGGCTGACGTCAGAAGGCTTCGCACGTTTGACCCGGAGGTCGAGACTGGGTTCCTCATGGAAGCTCTTCGCCGCACCGTCAGAGAGGTTGGACCCGACGTGCCGGTACTCGGCTTCGCTGCTTCGCCTTGGACCCTCGCCTGCTACATGGTCGAAGGCCACGCCCAAGAGGGCTTCCCGACCGTCAAGAACTTCCTCTACAGCGAGCCGAAGCTTTTCCGCGAGCTGCTTCAACGCATCGCCCAGAGCACAACCCTATACCTCAAAGGCCAGATCAAGGCGGGAGTCGCCGTGGTTCAACTCTTCGACACTTGGAGCGGCGAACTGGACCTGCACGACTATTCCGAATTTGTGCTGCCAGCCGTTCAGGAAATTGTGTCAGGCCTTGGGACTGCGGTTCCGGTCATCTATTACACGAAGGCTTCGCATCACCTATTGCCAGCCGTCACTCGTTCGGGCGCGAATGTCCTAAGCGTGGACTGGCGCGTGCCGCTCAGCGAACTGCGCGCCTTGGCGGGACCTCGCGTGGCGCTGCAAGGCAACCTCGACCCAGCGGTTCTCTTTGGCCCGCAGGAGAAAATCCGGCAGGCCACTTTGGATATCGTTTCCGAGCTCGGCGGGCACGGGCACATCCTCAATCTCGGTCACGGCATCCTGCAGAACACGCCCGTAGAAAATGCCCAGTTGTTCATTCACACTGGCCAGCAAGCTGTGCCCGACGAGGCCCGGCCAGCAGTGCAATCGCGCACCTAAGCGCGCAGGAGGTACGCGGCGTGTCTATCATGAATCCGTCCTTGCATGAAATGTATCAGGAGCTTTCTGTCGGCGAGGACTTCGTCAACCGCTACAACCGTCCGGGACCTCGTTACACGAGCTACCCTACAGCCCCAGTGTGGACAGAGTCATTCGGACTCAAAGAATTTGAAAGTGCCATCGGCGACGCCAACGGCAAGCGCTCGCCGGTGTCGCTTTACATGCACCTTCCCTTTTGCGAGAGCTTGTGCCTGTTCTGCGCTTGCAACGTGGTGATTCGCAAAGACAAGAGCGTTACACCACCCTACTTGTCCATATTGAAAAAGGAAATTAACCGCATGGCCGCGGGCATTTCCCGGGAACGTCAGGTCATTCAGTTCCATTGGGGCGGCGGCACTCCCACCTATCTCTCGCCCGAGCAGATTGAGGACCTCTTCACGTACACCCGCGAACGTTTCACTTTCGCGCCGGACGCCGAAATTGGCATTGAAGTCGATCCACGCGTCACCACCCGCGCCCACATGGAAACGGTTCGCAAGATGGGCTTCAACCGCCTCAGCATGGGCATCCAGGATTTCAAAGAAGACGTCCAGAAGGCGATCCATCGCATTCAACCGTACGAAGTCACGCGCGACCTCATCGCCACCGCTCGCGAGCTTGGCTTCGACAGTATCAATGTCGACTTAATTTACGGCCTGCCTTACCAAACCGCGGACAGTTTCGCGCACACCATCGACCAGATCGTGAGCTTGTCTCCCGACCGCATCGCCATGTTCAGTTACGCGCACGTGCCGTGGCTCAAAAAACAGCAGGGCTCCTTCGTCGCACATCTTCCCGAAGGCATGAAGAAGTTCGACATTTTCCGGAGCGGCCTGCTCAAGTTCCTCGAGGCAGGTTATCTTTATATCGGAATGGATCACTTCGCCAAGGAGAACGACGAACTGGCGGTCTCGCAACGCAACCGCACGTTACATCGGAATTTCCAGGGCTATACCACAAAGGCTGGTGCGGACCTTTACGGGATGGGCATCACCGCGATTAGCGGCGTGCAAAACACTTACGCGCAAAACTACCGCGACATCCCAAGCTGGGAAAAGGCTGTCGAGGAACACGGCCTTGCGACCATGCGGGGCTATCGCCTTTCGGAGGACGACGTCATTCGCCGGGAGATTATCAGCCGCCTTTTGTGCCACACCGTCATCGTCAAAGACGAAATCTCGAAACAGTTCGGCATTGACTTCGACGAGTATTTCGCTCCAGAACTGGAACGGCTCAAAATGCCTCAGGAAGACGGTTTGGTGGTAATGAATGACAAGGAAATTCGCACCGCATGGCTTGGTCGCATTTTTATCCGCAACCTGGCCATGGTGTTTGACCCCTATCTCGAAAAGCAACAATTGGCGGCGCGCCCGCTGTTTTCGAAGACACTCTAGCCTCGAGGCTTCATTCGAATGCCGAACCAGGTCCAGGCACTCGTCGTGGGCGCGGGCATTTCCGGCCTGACGACCGCATTCGCCTTGCAGAAGGCGGGTATCGACGCACGCATCGTCGAGGCGTCTGCGCGTGCCGGCGGCTTGATTCAATCCGAGCGCCGCGATGGCTATCTCGTCGAATGCGGCCCGCAGAGCTTCAGCGGTAACGCCACTCTCACCTCGCTATGCCGGGA
>Ga0306920_100013612_pt1 | contig 11088 bp, 1 predicted proteins | sample flu12Cox44000170_FD_204666 | JGI IMG/M metagenome (GOLD analysis project Ga0306920, IMG submission 204666) | Lab enrichment of tropical soil microbial communities from Luquillo Experimental Forest, Puerto Rico - flux4day.12C.oxic.44.000.170 (v2)... | ecosystem: Environmental > Terrestrial >...
CAGGTTCCTGGTGACATCGTACGCCGGAGACCCGCTGTACAATTACCCGGTCGAGGTACTGACCCTGGCGCAGACGAGCGGCAGTTTCACGCTGTCGAATAACGGCCATACGACCGGCCCGCTGGCTTTCAACCTGGGCGGGGGGCTGCAATCGAACAAGAGTGCAGCGCTGCAGGCTGCACTGGCGCTCCTCCCGGGCCTGAACGGAGGTAGCGGCGTGGTCGTGCAAGGGACCACGAAGCCGGATGGATCGAATTCCGGAACTAACGGCCTGCGGGTGGAAGAGGTCTACACGATCACCTTCCAGGACAAGGCCCTACTCGCCGCGCCGGTGATCACCACCAACCTCTCGACACTGACCGATCAGGGCCAGTTCACGCTGCGGCAGACCAACCCCAACCTCTTGGTCGACCCGGCGGCGCAGGTCAACATCCTCACCGTCTACGACGACGACAACCCGTCGAACGCGACCGGGAAGCTGGGGATCCTTGCCAATCCGGCGCAGTATTTTTCGCCTCCCTTGTCCACGCTGACCTGGGGCCAGATCACCGGCCTCGGCATGGGCAAGAACATCACGATTGCGGGGAGCCCGGAGCCGGACGGCATCGCCTTCACCAACATGCAGGAGGTGAACATCAATCTCGGCCCGCCGGCGACCCTGCCGGCAATCCCGAACGCAGGCACGGATAACTTCACGATCGACACCAATACCCCCAGCGGGATCTATGCTGGCAAGACGGTGCTAAACACCGGCAGCGGGCCGACGAACAACATCACTGTGAACAGCGTCGGCGGGCCGACCTCGATCAACAGCGTGTCCGGCAACGCCACGGTCACGGTCGGCGGCGCCGCCCAGACCATGCAGAGCATGCAAGGCCTGCTCACGGTCGCGACCGACGTGCCGCAGGCGGTGGTGACCGACCTGTCCGACGGTTCGCCCAAAGGCATCTCTCTGGGCGTCGGCACCCAGGGCACCATCCAGCTACAGATCCTGGCGACGGGCGGCACGTTCGGCCTGTCCTTCACCTACGCCGGCGTGACCTCTCACACCGTCAGCACCCTGTCGCCGACGGATCCCAGCTTGGCCAATACCCTCAAGACTCAGCTCTCAGGCCTGCAAAGCGTCCAAGATTTCTTCCGGGCCTACACGCCAAAGAACCATGCGACCTACACGCCCAATTTCTCAATCATCAAATTGGGCACGATCTACCGCATCAACTTCCTCGATCCTTTGAACAACCAGCTGGTCGACCCGGTGACGGGCGCGCCGGTGTTGCCGATCAACGACAACGGCAATTCGCTGCTGCAGCCGGTCACAGCCAGCGACAATCTCACCAACTACATCCTCTACCCGGTCAACGCGCAGCAGGAACTGACGGTCAACGCGACGGGCGGCACCTTCGCGCTCACGTTCGAGGGGCAGACCACGGCGCCGCTGTCATACAACATGCCTGGCGTTGTCGGGACTGCGACGGTTTCGACGTTGCAGACGGGCGTGTCCAACACCACACCCGAAATCGACAGGCTCGCCCTGAATGCCACCGGCGGCACGTTTACCTTGACCGTCAACGGCCAGACGACCGCCGCGCTTCCCTTCGGTATCGGGGCTGGGGCGCTCCAATCTGCAATTCAGGGCTTGGCGGGCATCGGCGCGAACAACGCCGCCGTCGTCCAGAATTCCGACGGCACATTCACCATCACCTACGCGAAGTCGCTCGGACCGATCACATCATCGACTAACGGTAGCCTGCTCAAGGGCTTGCAGTTTGCGCTTGAGAGCCTGTCCACTATCGGTGCCGGCAACGTGCAGGTCGTGCAGGCCAACAACGTCTACCGCATCACCTTCGGCGGCACGCTCGCCGGCCAGGCGGTGCCGCTGATCCAGGCGCATGATTTCGGCCTGACCAACGGCTCCGGTCACACCAATATCGTGAACATCAACGACCAGGGCTTCACCAAGCCCGAGGTCGCGGTGCTGACCCCCACGACGCTGACGCTCAACAGCACCAGCGCGGCCCAGGCGATGCTGCGCGGAAAGCCGACCCCGAACGATGTCGTCTCGCTGATCTTTACGACCGGGCCGACCACCTCGGAGGAAGTCGACTACACCGTGCAAGCGGCCGACACGACGATCGCCAATGTCGCGACCGGTCTCCTGAACGCGCTCAAGACCGACGCGGTCCTGACCGCTGCGGGCTACAGCTTCGCGCTCAACGGCACCACGATCAGCATCACGCCGGCGGCGTCCGGCCCCATTTACGCGTGGCAATCCCAGGTCACGGGCGCGGGAACCGAGACCATCACCAACCCGAACGCCGACTGGTATGAAGCGAACGCCATCCAGGAGATGCATATCGACGCCACCGGCGGCACATTCACGCTGAGCTTCAACGGAAAAACCACCGCACCGCTGGCCTGGGACGCACCTGCGACCACCACGGGGGGCGTGCTGGGCGTGCAGAATGCCCTGCAGGCGCTGACTTCGATCGGCCAGAACAACGTGGTCGTGACCAAGAACGACGACGTCTACATGCTGCGTTTCCAGGGCACGCTGACCAACTCTGCTCTGCCGCAGGTGATGGTGGCGAGCAGTTCGCTGGTGAAGGTCTATGAGCAAGCCAACGGCCAGCTGGCGAAGATCAGCGACACGGCGCCGAACGCGGCGGGCACCACCCAGCTGCTCCAGATCTACACCCGCGTGATGGGTCAGCCCGGGCCGGCGCTCAACGACGTGCAGACGATCACGATCGATCCGAGCGTCAAGGGCGGCACCTATACACTCTCGCTGCCCGGCCGGGGCGCCGCCACGGTCGCGCTGCGCTACGACGCCAGCGCCGAAGAGCTGCAGTCAGCGATGCAATTCGCCTTCGAAGGCAACATCAACAAGACCGACCTCGAAGTCTCGAAATACGGCAATACCTATATCGTGTTCTTCGAGGGTCAGCTCCGCGACGTCGGTAACGGCGGCCCGATCCCGCTGCTCATTGCGACACCCGACGCGACGATGGCATCCTACAGCTCGGCACCGATCACCATCGCGACCCGGATGGACGGGCTCAACTATTACGGCGTCCAGCAGCTCAACCTGAATATGGGCTCGGCGGGCGACGTGCTGAACGTCCAGGGCACCGGGCCGGGCTGGGGCCAGCTCTTCGGGCTCGCTTCCGGCGCCGTCGTGCCGAACGCGACCGCAGTTCCGTCAGTGACCAACGTCACCTTCGGCAACGGCAACAACCAGGCCTTCATCTCGTCGAACGCCGATGTCGATCAGTTCACGCAGCCGGGCTTCGACTTCCTGACTGGCAACCTCGACCAGCTCTATGGCTCGCTCAACATCAACTTCGCCGCCGGCACACATCGTCTGTTGGTCAGCGACGAGAGCGAAACGCTGCCGTCGGTGAAGGGCCCTGACGGACAGGCCGAGATTACCGATCACATGACTGCGCTGACGACCGCCGACGGTCTCACCCCGCCGAGCGGCAGCCCGGAGATTTTCGTCACCTACATGGGGCAGGGCGGCGGCGGCATCAGTTACCAGGGCGGCAACTACGACGGCGGCATCGAGTACTGGTTCGGCTCGGGCAGTGACAAGATCTACATCGACGGCACCATGCCCGATGGACTGGACGGCGCTGCGGGGAGCCGTACCACGAGCATGCTCAACACCGGGCTCGGTGACGATTACGTCAAGGTCGACCTGAGTGCGACCGCCGACGGGCTGATGAACGCGGACGGCATCGGCACCCACAAGGTAGACGGCTTCTTCGTGCTGAATCTCATGGGTGGCCTCTACGCGCCGGGTCCTGGCGGCAGCGCACCTACCCAACTCTATCCGCTCACCAGCCCGGCGACGTTGACGCCGTGGTCGACCACCATCCTGCCAGTCGGCTGGACCAACAATTCCTATGTCGATGCCTCGACCTCGACCTTGCCGATTCTGGTGTTCGGCAACGCTGGCAACGACACCATCATCGGCGGCGCGGCGATGAGCAGCGACACCGTCATTGCCGGCGCTGTCAGGCCGGCCGGCAACGTGTTGTTCGGCCATTTCGGCCGGGTGCAGACGATCGACTCGACCGGCAAGCTGGTTGCCACCTACGGCTACGGCGGCCGTGGCGACCTCATCAGCAGCCAGAACCTGCCCGCGCAGTGGATTTATTCGACGGTGCTCGACAACGGCGCCGGCAACGCTGGCCCCAGCGGCAACTCCATCGTCATTGGCGCGCCATTCACCGCAGATTCGAAGACCGCGCCCGGCGAGGATGAGATCCTGGTCGGCGGCGCCGGCAACAACATGATCAATGGCGGCATTGGCGACGACCTGATCTTTGGGCACAACGTGTCGCTGATGAATGCCTTCAGCTTCGTGGCGGGCGTTCCGGTGTTCAACACCAGCGATCCGCGCTTCCAGGCGCTGACCGGCACGCAGATCTATACTGATACCGCCTACACCGACACCGTCAACGTCGACGGCGTCGGGCGCAACTTCCGCACGACCACACCCTACGTCCCTGCCTGGGTGAGCTGGAACATCAAGTTCCTCGACGTCTCGACGACCACCCCGGCGTCGCATTCGGGCAACGACGACATCGCCGGCGGCCCGGGCGACAAGATGATCTTCGGCGAGATGGGCAACAACGTCATCCAGGGCGGCGGCTCGATCGCGGGCGCTCTCGTGCTCGGCGCCAATAACCTGCCGCTGATCGGCACGCATCCCGATGCGAAGTTTAATGTCAACAATACGAGCTCGCCGCAGGTCTACGTGACCGCGGTGGACGGCAGCCATCCGGTCTATGCCTACCGCGACCCGTCGTTCTCGATGCCGGTGGCGCCGATCGCCGGGACAGGCACGACGGAGTCCGAGACGGTGCTCGGGGCGCTGCACGTCAACCCGTCGTTCGAATCGCTCACCGACGGCAACCACTACATCGAGGGTGGCGGCGGCGCCGACGTGATCTTCGGCGATCTCGGCCAGAACGACATCATCGGCGGTTCCTCGGACCTGTTCAGCCTGACCCTACCGTCGCAGCGTCTGGTAACCGGCGATCCCATCATCTTCGCAGGCGCCGGCACCGAGATCGCGCGCAACGATCTCGAGGCAACCGCGACGATTGGCGGCACCATTACGCCCACCGATTACGTCAATCTCACCATTACCTACGACTCGCCCGGATCAACGACCGGCGTCGCCAGCAAGACGATCTCGCATCTGGTGGTGGTGGGCGACACCGCGAATTCGATCGCCGCGGACCTCGTGCACAAGGCCAACGCCGATCCGGTGCTGTCTCCCATGGGCTTCACGTTCGCGCAGAGCGGCAGCGCGCTGTTTGGCACGCCGCAGAATGCGGTGATCGTCAACGGTCCGGGTCCGTATTCCATTAGCGGATCATCGACCAATGCCGCGAAAACCAGCAAGGGCTCTGAAACCGTCACGGCGTCATTGACCGGCACACCGTTCGGCGCACTCGATGGCAACGCGCACGCGCGCAACGCCTCGGTGATCGTCGCCAACAACGGCGACATCTTCGACCTCGTCGGTACCAACAGCTCAGTAGCGGGGTTCAAGGATCAGGGCGGCTTCCTGACTTTCAACTATGACTCCGGTATGAACCAGTATTACTTCATGCCCGGGACGACCACCGCGACGAATTACTACGGCGGCAACCAGTTCGTGATCCCGCGCGCGATCAAGCTCATCGACTACACGATTGGCGGTCCGGACTTCAACGCGGCCGCGGCTGCGCACGACATCGGCATGCCGGCGGAGATCCATGCCGAATCCGGCGATACGATCCAGTACGGCGGCCCGAGCACTGACTATCTGTTCGGCGGTTCCGGCAACGACCAGATCATTGGCGGCTATGGAGGCAAGTGGATCTCCGGTGGTGACGGGATCATCGGCTCGCCCACCGGTACCTTCAACCCCTACGGCTCACTCGCGGCCAACAGCACCGGCATCCTCGGCGCCGATGGGCGGCTCGAACTCAGCCGCAACAGCTTTACGCTGAACGGCCAGGACGTCACCTATGGCGAGCCGCTCTATGGCGTCGCGTCGGTTCCGGTTGCCACTCTCAACATGTATGTCAGCACGCCGGGCACCATTCAGCAGGCAGTGCTCAACCAGAAGGGACAGCTCAAATACACGGCCGAGCTGACACCGTTCAATGTCGACCCGGGCGGCATCACCGATTGGACCAACACCACGCTCAACAGCATCGACAACAACTATCGCCCGACGCACTACGACGACATCATTTATGGTGGCCTTGGCAACAGCTTCATCCACGCCGGGCCGGGCGACGATGCGGTCTCGGGCGCCCAGGCATTGCCGATCTTCTGGAACGATCCGGTCGCCAACCCGTACAACATCCTGCAGTTCAACCAGCAGACCAAGCTGTTCTCGGCCTATGACGAGTTCAACCCGCGGGTTCTCGTCGGCGGCACCCTCAACGGCTTCTTCCTCAACTTCAACCAGAACGAAGGCGCGGTCGCCATCACCGGCACCACTCCGGTCTACGATCTCGGCAACAAGGTCATCTTCGGCGATCTCGGCCACAACTGGACCGTCGGCGCCAACAGCATGAATGACCTCTACGGCGGCTTCGGCGACGACCTGCTCAACACCCAGCGCAACCTGACGATCGACAACGGGCTCAACGATGTGCCCGACAACCAGGTGCTTGCGAACGGCGTGACGTTCCACGGCATCGCCTTTGGCGGCGCGGGGCGCAGCACGTTGATTGCCGGCGGCGTCTACGACCGCCTGATCGACTGGCGCGGCGAGTTCAACCAGTATGTCGTGCCATTCGCCCCTTACGGTGCGCCGACCGTCAGCCGTGACGTTAACCCGCAGCTGTTCCAGTACCTCTACCAGCTGTCGGCGTCCGACGGCGCTGATGCCTCAATCGCGACCGACTTCGCTCAGGATCCCACGCGCAACGGCGAGCCCTATGGCGAGCTCGGCCTCGTCACCCAAGTGGATCCGTTCTGGCAGGAGCAGGGGGGCGCGCCCAATCAGTCGGTGCCGGTCGGCCATATCCCGGGTGGATCGCGAATGGTCATTGGTTCGGCATCGTTCGCGCGCGGCACGCTCTCGGGCTCCGGAATGCTGACGGTGGCCGGTACCTGGACGGTCGCAAACGGTGCGCTCAATGCAACGCCACCCAGCGTCGGTACCAGCTCGTTTGCGGTGTTCGACCAGAACAACTACATCCCGAACTACTTCGAAGTGACGTCGTCGGTTTCCGTCACCAAGGCGACCGGTGGCTACAAGTCGAACGCCTACATCATCTACGACTATCTGGGCCCGACCAACTTCAAGTTCGCCGGCGTCGACGGGTCGACGCAGAAGGTCGAGCTTGGCCATTTCGACGGCACCTACTGGAATATCGACGCCCAAACACCGGCCCAGATCAATAGTAATGGCAGCTTCTACAATCTGCTCTTGTCGGTGAACGGCACTGCCGCAATCCTCATCGTCAACAACAATCCGAACTGGACGGTCAGCTACACCTACGCGGCGCATGTTGTAAACGGCGTGAACATCGGTCTGGACTACGGTATCGTCGGACTCGGCGCCAACGACGCGATATCGAGCTTCAGCAGCGTCGCGGTGCAGACCGTGATGCCCACGACCACGTTCACCTACAATGAGACCTTCACCGGTGGAACGGCCCAGTACTTCGACCCGCCGACCTCCGGGACCTGGACATACTCCAGCGGAGCGATCACGGGAACGCCGCCATCCAGCGGCGCCGCGGTGCAGTTCGTCGACATCGGCCTCGCCCTCGGCAAGCCGGCCGGCACCTTCGCATTGCAGGCCAATTCGACGCTCGACCTGAAGGCGACGTTACAAATCGCGGGCCGCGCGGGGCTGGTCTATGCCTATTACAACCCGGGCTACTACAAATTCGCCGCGCTGCTTGCCGACACGCAGCAAGTTGTCCTCGGCCACTACACCACCAAGGGTGGCTATGTGTTCGACGCGACGACGCCCTGGACTTTGGCAGCTGGCACGAACTATACGCTCGAGCTCACCGCCAACGGCAACACTGTCAGCCTGACGGTCAATGGCTCGCTCGCCCTAAGCTACATCTACAACTCCGTGGTCACCAGCGGTCAGTTCGGCCTGATCTCACTCAAGGGCGCCACGACGTTCACGAACGCCTATGTGCGGACCGACGATCAAAATGTGCCGACCGAGACGATCCAGCACATGGATGCCGCGATGGCGCCGACCGGCCCAGCGCTCGGAGAGACCGCGCTGACCACGGCCGAATTGAATTCAATCCTCAATGCAGCCATCGAGCGTCTCTCGGCGGCGCTGGTGCTCGGCGCCAGCTCGATCGCCGAACTGCGAGCGGCAACGATCCGGATCGACGATCTGCCCGGCCTGGATCTCGGCGTTACCGTCGGTGGTGCCATCTCGATCTCGCGCAATGCCGCCGGCTGGGGCTGGTTCATCGATCCGACGCCCTCCGACGACAGTGAATTCCCGCGCCCGACCGCCAATGGCCTTGCTGCGACACCCGCGAGCCCGGCCTATGGCGAGATGGATCTGCTGACGGTGGTCATGCATGAGCTCGGCCACGTGCTCGGCTACCCCGATACCAGCAGCGGATTGATGTCTGAATTCCTCCTGGCCGGGACGCGCCTTGCGCCACCCGTAGCCAAGCCTCACGTCTTCGACGAGGCCACGGGCACATTCGTCAGCCACGACGAATTTGTGCAGTTGCGAGGGCTGCTGGGAGGCCTGCAGAGCGGGCTGATCAACGTGCCGGGCTCTGATGCGGATTCGGGTACGACGCCGAATTGGATCATCCGCAACGTTTCCGACGAGGGCTTGCCTGCGGCATCCTCGGACAGTGGAAGCTCTTCGGTGGACACTGGCGTGACCAACGTGACCGACCCCGATGTCAATCTTCCGGACAAGGGCAAGCTCGGCAGTGCTATTCACTGGAATAAGAGCTTCCTCGGCTTCGATCAGAAACGCATCCACTCGCTGCTCTGATTCAAGATGCTGACGACGAGGAGAATGTTGGCAAAGACGCGGGACATTGATAGGCTTTTGAAACGATTAGGCCGTTCGTTGCAGGGACGTTCGGCGGTGCGCAGGCCGGCATTCGGCGTACGGAGTCAGTGATGACCAGTGAACAGATGAAAGCGGCGAAAGAGAAAGACAACGGAGGCGGTGCAGGAAGACCGGTCGTCCCCACGGTAAACTGGGACGATTCCGCAATGCAGACCTCCTACGCGAACGTCGTCAATGCATCGAGTACGCGCGAGGAGGTGACCCTGTTTTTCGGCACCAACCTCACGTGGAATCCCGGTGAAGCAAAGGAGTTCAAGGTCCGGCTCAACGATCGCATCGTTCTCAGCCCTTATGCTGCCAAGCGGCTTTGGATTCTCGTGGGCGCGCTTCTGAAGGAATATGAGACGCGGTTCGGGGCACTGAACATGGATGCGGGCGCGCAGGACTTCGCCCAACGCGACAGGGCTGCTCCGACCCAACAATGAGCTAGTTCGAGGCTGTTCCACGGCTCCGTGTTGGTTGCGGGAGCCGGGCTAGGGCGATCATGGCCAACCCGGGCGGTGAAGCGTCTGAACGAGCCGAAGCTAGCGGCCTCGGACGCGTGTCGTTTCTTGAGCAGACACTGTGGAAACAGTTCAACGAAGCGACCACGATCGAGGATTTTGCGCGTGCGTGGCTCGGCCTGCAGTGTTCCCTCATTCCTGATGTCGCGGCCGGTGTTGTGGTGCTTGGGGAGCCCGAGAGCGGCTCTTTTGCGCCGGTCGCCTATTGGCCGCTGGCCGGTTCGGCAAGCGCCAGCCTGACCGCTGCTGCCGAGGTTGCTCTCGCTGAGCGACGAGGCGTCGCCCAGGAGCAAGCGGAGGTGGGGCAGGCGAGCGCGCATTCGTGCTGCGTCGCCTACCCGTTTCTCGTCGACGACAAGCTGTTCGGTGTCGCCGCCATAGAGCTTGAGCCAGGACGCCGCGTTCAGCTGCGCAACGTGATGCGCCAGCTGCAATGGGGCGTCGGCTGGATCGAGGTCATGCTCAGGCGGGAGCACATCCGCCACGAGAAGGCGTATGTCCATCGCATGGGCGCCGCCTTCGACCTCATCGCCGCGGCGCTCGAGCAGGTCCGGTTTGCGGACGCCTGCAACACGGTCGTTACTGAACTTGCCATGCGCCTCGATTGCGATCAGGTGAGCATCGGCTTCCTGAAGCGGCGAAAGATCGTGGTCGCCGCCGTTTCGCATGCCGCCCAGTTCGGGCGGCGAATGAATCTTATTCGCGATGTCGGCGGCGCCATGGACGAGGCGGTCGACCAGGAAGCGATCGTGGTCTATCCGGCGCGACCAGACTGGGAGTTCCGGATCGATCGCGCGCACAGGGAACTCGCCCGGGCCAACAATGACGGAGCCATCCTCACCGTTCCCCTTCATGCGGGCGGAAAATTCTTTGGCGCATTGACGTTCGAGCGCGCGCCCGGTGCCGAATTCGACGAGGAGACCGTAACGCTCTGCGATTGCGTTGCCGGCGTGGTCGGGCCCTTGCTCGAGGAAAAGCGGAAAAACGACCGGCTTATTGTCGTGAAGATCGTCGAGTCTCTGTGGACACAGTTCGTTCGGCTGTTCGGCCCGCGCCACTTCGGCCGCAAGCTGGCGACCGCGGCGGCGCTGGTGGTCGTGACATTCTTCGCCTATGCCACCAAGAAATACGCAGTGACCGCGCCAGCAGTGATCGAGGGTTCGGTACAGCGGGCAATGGTCGCGCCCTTCGATGGCTATGTTGCCTCGCAGATGGTGCGCGCGGGAGATGTGGTGCACGCCGGCGACGTGATGGCGGCGCTCGACGACAAGGATCTCGGCATCGAGCGCCTGAAATGGTCGACGAAAAAAGGCGAGCAGGAGCGGGAGTACGGCAAGGCGCTGGCCAAGCAGGAACGCGCTGAAGCCTCCATCATTCAGGCGCAGATTCAGCAGGCGGTCGCGCAAATCGATCTGCTCGATGAAGAGATCAAGCGAACGCGCATCGTAGCGCCGTTCGACGGGCTGGTCATTTCAGGGGACCTCAGCCAGTCGG
>Ga0306920_100013613_pt1 | contig 11087 bp, 9 predicted proteins | sample flu12Cox44000170_FD_204666 | JGI IMG/M metagenome (GOLD analysis project Ga0306920, IMG submission 204666) | Lab enrichment of tropical soil microbial communities from Luquillo Experimental Forest, Puerto Rico - flux4day.12C.oxic.44.000.170 (v2)... | ecosystem: Environmental > Terrestrial >...
CCACGTCGCCGATCAACGCGCGCAGGCGCGGCATGACGCTGAACAAGGCGGCCTGGCCGTCCCGGCGCATCTCGCGCAACCATGGATCATGCATGTCGCGGTAGACGAACAGATTGGCGCGCATCATGGACCCTATGGGAAACATCGTCACATAGGCGACGCGACTGCTTGCATCCTCGGTGTAATAGGTCAATGCGCGGAACGGAAAGCTTCCCCGCTCGGCCGGTTTGATCCAGAAGCCGATGCTGATCGAATGGCAAAGGCTGGTCACCTCGCGTTTGATCCCTAGATTTTCCCGCAGGCCGATATTGAGGCCATTCGCCATAATGACAAGACGCGCGCAGATCTGCTCTCCGTTCGAGAGCGCTACCTGCTGATGCTCCGCGCCGGTTGATACCGCGGTCACCTTGCCATGAATGACGCCGACAGCCGGCGGAATTTCCGCGCGAATGACATTGACCAGATCGCCATAGAGAATGTCCCACTGCGCGCTTGGCCTCTTTTCGACAATATGGCCAGATCGCCCAATCCATACCTCCTGGTCAATTGTCGCGGCCCGATGAACCGCCTCCGCAACGCCGGTCATGCGCAGCAGAGCGATCTGCGACGCATCGAGCTTCTCGCAGCGAAAATCATCAGGGTAAATCGCATGCGGGTCGATGACAACCGCGTTGTGGCCCGCGCGCCCCAGCATGACCGCAGCCGTCGAACCGGCGAGACCACCGCCGACAATGGCAATTTCAGCGTGCCGCATGAATGTTTCCGGGATTTCAGATTTGACGCATGATCCTGTCGCAAGATGCACAACTTATAGGTCATTTTGACTTCGATCTCGCCACTAATTTCGTAAAAACAATTAATGAAGTTTGAAAACAGCCCGTGGCACGATTTCTTTAGGAATGGTTGCAAACATACGCGGGCGGCTGATCAGGCTTTCTTGCGAGCAATCGATGTCTGTTAGCGATGTCACTCTCCGGCGTGGCGAGGGTGGTTGTGGCGGCGCTGCCGCCGCAACCGGCATTAACTACGGCTTGCGGCAGCCGCTCACAGCGAGGGATAAGCCAGCAGAGCCGATGAGGCTGCCCGATCGAATTGCGCAGACGGAAGCTCAACCTGACATCTACCTCCGCGTCCATGACGACCTCGATGAGGTCTGCAGGGAATGGAGATCGTTCGAGCAGCACGCCGACCACACGGTGTTTCAATCCATCGATTGGCTTGCCAACTGGCAACGCCACATCGGCGCGCTGCAAAAGCTTGTTCCCGCCATTGTGATTGGTCGAGAGGCCGATGGAGAGATTCTGTTCATCCTGCCGCTCGCTGTCGAAGCGCTGGGTCCGATTCAGCGCCTCACCTGGCTCGGTTCGCGCCTGTGCGATTACAACGCGCCGCTTCTCGCCGAAAGGTTCTCCGCGCATGTCAGCGTGGAACGCTTTATGCTGGCGTGGCGGGACATCATTCGGCTCCTTCGGTCAGATCCACGGTTTCGTTTTGACCTGATTGATCTGCAGAAAATGCCCGAATGCGTCGGAGCGCAGCGCAATCCGTTTCTGGATCTCGACGTCCGCGTGCACCCGAGCGGCGCTTATGCCGCTGCTCTTGGCGCCGATTGGGATGCCTTCTATGCCGCCAAGCGCTCTTCATCGACTCGCAAGCGCGAGCGCCGCCAACTGCGGCAACTCGCGGATCACGGAGCCGTAAGTTTCACCGAAATCGAGGATTGCGAGGAAAGGGCACGCACTCTCAGCACATTGTTTGAGCAAAAATCGCGCATCTTGGCGCGCATGGGAATCGACAGCCCTTTTTTTCTGCTGCCCGGACGCCGCGAATTTTTCCTGGCACTGGTGAACGATCTCGCATTGCGTGGGTGCATTCATGTCAGCCGGCTCACTGTCGGCGCACAGGTTGCCGCCGCGAGCATCGGCCTCAAGCACCGCGGCTGCTATTATCTCATCATGTCAAGCTATGATGCGGGAGAATTATCGCGCTTCGGTCCCGGCCGGGCACACCTGCATGAGCTCCTGCGCCACGCCATAGGGGAAGGATTGCAGCGTTTCGACTTCACCGTCGGCGACGAGCCGTATAAGCGCGATTGGTCCGACCTTGAGCTCAGACTGCACGATTATCTGAAGGCAACGACCTTGCGCGGCTGGGGGATGAAGCTGTTGATGGTCCAGTATCGTCGGCTCAAGCGCTGCATCAAGCAGTCTCCGGGACTGTGGCGCGCTTTCAGGAAAGCAAGAGCGCTGGCTGGAGCAATCACTGCTTCCAGACCTTGAACGCTTCCGCGAACACACGGTCACCCGGCGTGCCCTTTTCCAACGCGAGTATCGCGCGGCGATTATTGTTGTACACCACCGGAATATCGAACCAGCCGCGATCCTTGAGCAATTGCAGATTGCGTTCCTTGTCAGCGTCCACGCTGGAAAGTCCGATCAGGAAGAAGCCGTTGGTGACTTTCACCGCCAACCCGGAAAGCGGGACGCCGCGCGTCTGCTCCTGTGACTTCATCAGGATGCCAGGCACATTGGAAATGCCGCCCGCCGCAAAGTCGGCTGGCAGCTTGAATATGATCTCGACCGTGTGGCTGGCGGGCAGCGATTTATCGGTATTGCGCCGAAGCGACCAGGTCATGGCCAGCTTGCGCTCGGGCACCTCAACGTCGGCACGCACGGCCAATTCGGGTGGCTGGCCAGGACCGGGGTTGACGGTTTCCGTTCGCCAGATGGCGGAGCCGACGAAGCGCTTGCCGTTGGGGTCGGCAGGATCCTCTTCATAAAGCACTACCTTCTGCGCCACCGCGGCGGCGGCCTGCACAGGAGGCGCGGCAACCGCGTTCGACTGGGTTCCCGGCTCGATGCGATCAGCGAGCTTTGGCCGCGCAGTGCTGGACGGTGGATTACGCGCGGTCTCGACCTCAGGAGCACGCATCGCACGAAACATCGCCAGCATGTTCTGTCCCTGCCATGCCAGGAGCCCTGCCACGACGACGAGCACCCCGACAATGGCAGTGAAGGTGAAAATTCCTCTGACCAGCTCGCGGCTGGGAGGCCATGCCAGCCAGGTCCGTGCTCTTTCCTCAGGCCGTTCGACATCCGCTTCTTCAGCGGCAAGAGCCGAAGCGTGACGCACGCTACCTGGGGCCGGATGATCATCGACGGCAAAAGACGATTCCAGCATCGGCTCGGAAAAGTCGTTGTACGCATACGACTCGTGTCGCGAGTCGAACGCCGGCTCGTGTCGCGCCTGCGGCTCAAACATCGCGGGCTGGGAGCGCTCAAAAACGGAATTGTCCTTGAAGCGCTCGCGCGAGCGTTGCGCACGCTCGAGCTCGGCTATCGGCGGCGGCACATAAGGCTCACGCGGCGCTCTCTCCTCGCGCAGCGCCGTCGCAACGGGGCTCTCCGGCTTGACGGCGGTCCTTATCGGCGCAGTCGAGGGAGACCTCTCGGGAATAGGGGAGGGTGGGCGCGGCCGCCGTGGCAGATCGAGCCCCGATTCCGGCGGAGGAGACGGCGGATTGACGTAACGGCGCGCAGGCGCAGGGCGCTCCTGCTCGGCGTCGGGGCGCCGCGGCTCGAACGCGCGTGGTCGCGGTGGCGCCGGCTGACGCACGTTCTCAACGAACTTGCGCGCCGATTCGGCCTCCACCTTGCGGATCGACTCCTCTAGCGCGAGACGTTCGCGGGTAATGTCGGATTCGTTGAGGGCCGGAGTTAGAGAGCGCAGTTGAGTCAGCAGCGCGGCGCGCGCGCGTTCATAAAGGGCGCGCCGGTTCTCGCCGGTGTTCTTCTCAAGACCGGCAACGGCGCGTGCTATGAGCGGGTAGTAATCAGCCATGCAGCTTCAGCTTATCTGGGCGCGTACGCAATTTCGCTTGGTTCAGTTCTCGAATGGGTTCTGCATCAGAATCGTGTCGTCCCGTTCGGGGCTCGTTGACAGCAAGGCAACCGGGCAGCCCACCAATTCCTCCACGTGGCGCACATATTTGATTGCCTGCGCCGGCAACTCGGCCCATGAGCGTGCGCCGGCGGTTGCCGATTGCCAGCCCTCGAACGTCTCGTAAATTGGTTCGACCGCAGCTTGTGCGCGCTCGCTCGCTGGAAGATGGTCGATTTCGTGCCCGTCCAGGCGGTAGGCAACGCAGATTTTCAATTCCGGCAGTCCATCGAGAATATCGAGCTTCGTTAGGGCAAGGCCGTTGATGCCACTGCTGCGCACGGCTTGGCGCACCAGCACCGCATCGAACCAGCCGCAACGCCGCGGCCGTCCGGTCACGGTGCCGAACTCGCGCCCGCGCTCACCAATCAAACGGCCGATGTCATTGCGCTGCTCGGTCGGGAACGGCCCTTCGCCCACCCGCGTCGTATACGCCTTGCAGATGCCCAGCACATAATCGATGGCCGCCGGCCCTAATCCCGACCCTGTCGCGGCTTGCGCGGCAACCGTGTTAGAGGAGGTGACGAAGGGATAGGTTCCGTGGTCGACATCGAGGAGGGCGCCCTGCGCTCCCTCGAACAATATCCGTTTGCCTTCGCGTCGCTTGCGGTCCAGCAGCGACCAAACCGAATCCATATAAGGCAACACGCGCGGTGCAACCTTTGCAAGCTGCCCATGCACGGCGTGCGTCGGCACCGGAGCAAGGCCCAGGCCCCGGCGCAACGCATTATGATGCGCCAGCAGGCGCTCGATCTTACGATCGAGCGACGCCGGCTCGGCAAGGTCCATGACCCGGATGGCGCGCCGGCCCACCTTGTCTTCATAGGCCGGCCCGATGCCGCGCCGCGTCGTTCCGACACGCGTGAGCGCATCGCCGGATTCGCGAATCGCATCAAGCTCCTGGTGCAGCGGCAGGATCAATGTGGCGTTCTCGGCAACTCGAAGCCTCTCCGGTGTGACGTCTATTCCTTGTCCCTTCAGCCGATCGATTTCCTCGAGCAGAGCATGCGGATCGATGACAACCCCGTTGCCAATCACCGAGAGCTTTCCCTGCCGCACCACCCCGGAAGGCAGCAACGACAATTTGTAGGTGATACCATCGATAACGAGCGTGTGCCCCGCATTATGTCCACCCTGGAAGCGCACGACGATGTCGGCCTGCTTGGAAAGCCAGTCGACGATCTTGCCCTTCCCCTCGTCCCCCCATTGGGAACCAACCACGACCACATTGGCCATGAGGCATTTTTCCTCCGCGTGGCCGAGGCCAGAATAGCATCAAACTACAATGGTTTACCCCAAATTCGGCCCTTTCCGGATTACCGGATGCAGCGCTGTTAAGCAAGTCGCTAGCCCCGTGACGCGAACGCATCCGCGCGATTAGACCCTTGGCTTTGCAGGTCTTAAAGCAGCCCTCACAATCCCCCCTATTCACCACAGCGGAGGATTTCGCTCTCTGCAAGGCGATCTTGCGGCAACATCGCGGCGGGAGCGCCTTGGTTCCGATAAGATAGCCAAAGTGATTCGCGGACGCTGACGCCCGCCTTTCTGGCCGTCGCGGACGCGGTGTGCCGCTGCCTCGCCGCGAGGCTGACTGTTCGTGCGAATCGCATTCGTGTGGATTTTTGTAAGTCACTGGCATGCTTTTTGCGTGCGAAAGAGGGCGCGTTCGTTGCCGCGGTGGTCAGTGCTTTCCGACTGCAGCAAGGAGGCTGGACATGTGCAATTGCATCCGCATCTTGTCCGTTGCGTTGCTCACGACGCTGGCTGGGCCCAGCATTGAGGGTTTTGTGCCCGGAGCGTTGACCGGCATCGCGCAAGAGCGCCACCATCCGCCTCAGGACATGGCCTTGCACGAAAGGTTCTATTCGACCTGGTACATGCCGGATGAGCCAAACAAGTCATGTTGCAACATGGCGGACTGCTATCCGACCGTGGTCAAATTCCACGAAGGCCAGTGGTGGGCTCTGCGCCGCGAGGATCAGAGGTACATACCGATTCCGTGGAAGAAGGTTGAGATCAATCGCAACAATCCGGATGGCCGCAATCACCTGTGCGCGCCGCCGCCTTCCGCGCACTATGCGCCGAACACCGTGTTCTGCTTCGCCCTCGGTGGGGGGATATGAAGGCGCGGCGAGAGAGGTGCCGGACCGGCCTAAAACTTGAGCGTCCGCGCCTGCTGCACGTGCGGCAGCGCGCGCACGGCGACAAGCACCGGTGGCGGCAGCTCGCCGTCGATCTCGACCAGGGATATCGCGTTGCCACCGGGGGTATCCCTGCCGACGTGAAAGTTTGCGATATTGATGCCGGCTTCGCCCAGGATGGAAGCAAACCGCCCGATGAAGCCCGGCTTGTCGAGATTGGCAATGTAGATCATCGACGGTCCGAACCCCGCGTCCATGTGAATGCCCTTGATGTTGACAATTCGGGGTCTGCCATCGGCGAAAACCGTGCCGGAGACAAAGCGGGTCTGCCGCTCGGTCACCACGCTTACCGTGATCAAGCTTTCGTAATCGCCCGCCGCCGCACGTGTTGTTTCCTCGACGATGATTCCGCGCTGCGCGGCGATGCCGGGAGCAGAGACGACATTCACCTCCTGCAGCATGGGCCGCAGCAGGCCGGCAATGGCCGAGGAAATCAGCGCCTTCGTGTTCATCGCCGCCACATGCCCCTCGTAGGTGAGATGCACCATCTTGAGACCGGTTTCGGTCAGCTGGCCGGCAAACGAGCCAAGCTTCTCCGCCAGCTCGATGAACGGCCGTAATTTCGGGGCCTCTTCCGCAGTGATTGAGGGGAAGTTCACGGCGTTGGAGATGGCGCCGCGCAGGAGATAGTCCGACATCTGCTCGGCGATTTGAAGGGCAACATTCTCCTGCGCCTCCGTTGTGGCTGCGCCGAGATGCGGCGTGCACACCACGTTGGGATGTCCGAACAGCGGGTTCGTTTTCGCCGGCTCCTGCGTGAACACGTCGAAGGCGGCCCCCGCCACGTGGCCGCGATCGAGCGCCGCGCGCAAGGCCTTCTCATCGACCAACCCGCCGCGGGCGCAGTTGATGACGCGCACGCCAGCTTTCATCGCGGCAAGCGCGCTGGCATCGATGATGTTCTTCGTCTTCTCGGTGAGCGGCGTGTGCAGGGTGATGAAGTCCGCGCGCCGGATCAGCTCCTCGAAAGAAACCTTCTCCACTCCAAGATCGCGCGCGCGCTCCGGCGAAAGGAACGGATCATGGGCAATTACCTTCATTCTCAGCCCGATCGCCCGCTCGGCGACAATCGAGCCGATGTTGCCGCAACCGATGATGCCCAGGGTCTTGCTGGTGATCTCCACCCCCATGAAGCGATTCTTCTCCCATTTGCCGGCTTGGGTGGAGGCGTCCGCTTGCGGGATCTGTCGTGCCAGCGCGAGCATCAGCGTGATCGCGTGCTCGGCCGTCGTGATCGAATTGCCGAATGGCGTATTCATCACGATGATGCCCTTGGCGGTTGCCGCCCCCAGATCGACGTTGTCGACGCCGATGCCGGCGCGCCCAATCACGCGCAGCTTTTTAGCCTTGTCGATGATAGCCGATGTCACCTTGGTGGCAGAACGGATCGCCAGGCCTTCGAACTCGCCGATCAGTGCGGCGAGCTTTTCAGCGTCGCCGCCGAGCTTCGGTTGAAACTCGGCCTCGAGCCCGCGGTCCTTGAATATCTGCACCGCGGCGGAAGAAAGCGCATCGGAGATCAGAATTTTATGGTTGGCGGCCATGACAGTCTCAGGCTGCCTTTAACAAAGCATCCTTGCTTCTCTCGAAAGCCCAATCGAGCCAGTGCGTGAGCGCTTCGACGTCGGTGCGCTCAACCGTCGACCCGCACCAGATGCGCAGCCCGGGCGGCGCGTCGCGATAGGCATCTATATCGTAGGCGATGCCCTCCTTTTCCAGCGCCGCCGCAAGCCCCTTCACGAACGTCGCCTGCGCGCCAACACCCAGCTTTACGACCGCCGGATCCACAACCTTGAGGCACACCGAAGTATTCGAGCGCACGGCGGGGTCCTTGGCGAGGAACTCGATCCACGACGTGAACGCGACCCAGTCCGCAATCACCCCGGCGTTGGCATCAGCGCGGGCGATCAGCCCGTTGAGGCCGCCGATTGCCTTTGCCCATTTCAGCGTATCGAGATAGTCCTCCACGCACAGCATGGAGGGGGTATTGATGGTCTCGCCCTCAAAGATGCCTTGGTTGATCTTGCCGGCCTTGGTCAGCCGAAAGATCTTCGGCAGCGGCCACGGTGGCACATAGCTTTCGAGGCGCTCGACCGCGCGCGGCGAGAGGATCAGCATCCCGTGCGCGGCCTCGCCGCCGAGCGCTTTCTGCCAGGAGAACGTGACGACGTCGAGCTTCGGCCAATCGAGCGCCTGCGCGAAGCAGGCGGAGGTGGCGTCGCAGATGGCAAGCCCCTTGCGATCGGCTGCGATCCAGTCGCAGTGCGGCACCCGCACGCCGGAGGTGGTGCCGTTCCAGGTGAACACCACGTCGGAAGCCGGATCGACTTTGGCGAGATCAGGAATCTCGCCGTAGGCGGCCTTGAGCACGGTCACCTTTGTGAGCTTTAGCTCCTTGACGATATCATTCGCCCATCCCTCGCCGAATGATTCCCAGGCCAGCACGGTCACCGGCAGGGCGCCGAGGAGCGACCACAAGGCCATCTCCACCGCTCCTGTGTCGGATGCGGGCACGATGCCGATCCGATACTCCGGCGGCACCTCCAGAACCTCGCGCGTGAGATCGATGGCGCGCTTGAGCTTTGCCTTGCCGATCTTTGATCGGTGCGAGCGCCCGAGCACGGCATCGGTGAGAGCCGAAAGGCTCCAGCCCGGGCGCTTGGCGCAGGGGCCGGACGCGAAGTGCGGCACGGTCGGCCGTACCAGGGGCTTGGCGCTGGTCATGCTCTATTCCAATAGGTTACCGCGATTGAATGTGAGCTCGGCCCGCCTGGAAAGGACCGTATCAGCGCACGGACTTAGGAAACGGGGTGAGCGACGTCAATGACAATCGGAGCCAGGGCGGATGCCACAAAAGGCCGAATCCCGCGATTGAGGTCAGAATTTAATGCCGATGCCGGTGCGGAGGCTATTTATGTTCGCCTTCATAGACTGCATGTCGACAAATTCCCATTCGCCGCGCAGGAAGACGTTCGGCATGACGCAAATATCTATTCCCAGGCCGGCAGCGTATCCAAAAAAGAACTTGCCGTTTTGTCTTTCGCCATATGTCGCGGGTGGGAAGTTATACGTCGGCAGGGGAGGGATGGGAGGATTTTGGTTGTCCGGATAGTCCGTCCTCGTATACGAGACAGTCGCGGTCCGCTGCACGTCGGCACGCACGACGGCCGCTCCCAGGAACGCATAAGGCATGAACTGTCCCGCGGTCCAGCCCGCGCGCCCGCGCAAGGTCGCGATATCGGTGATGTGAAAGGCTGAAGTGCCCAAGACGGTGAATGGATCATAAATGAAATGATGCCCGCTGGGCGCACCGGCGTCATTTGCTATTCGCACCGTCTCTGAATCGGCGGTGCTCGGATCGAGAGTGGTATGATTATAATTGAGCTCGATGCCCAGCATGGCGCCTTCCCATTGGCTGTTGAATCCGGCAAACCATCCATAGGTCGTGCCGCTCGTGCTCACTTTGGGAAGCACGGTGAAGTTGCTCACGGCCGATGCCAGAACGCTGTCGCGCAGGATGTAGCCGGCCAGGTCGTTCACGTTGTTTCCGAAATCCACTCGGTCAGCGGAATAGCCGACCTGTCCGCCGACATAGATGCCGCTCCAGCCGGCAAATCCGGCAGGAGGAGGAGAAAGAAGGACCTGCGAGTCGGGCGGGGCGGGCAACTCGAGCTCCTGCGCGCGCGCGCCGCAGATGGAGGCAATCAGCCCGAGGGCAATGAGCAGGCGGCGCATGCAGGCCTCATGATTCGTCAAGCTTTCCCTTCGCGCTGATCATGAAGCATTAACCTTAATGAGATGTTAGAGCCGAACTGATTGTGCCGTGCCGGTGAAGGCGCTCCGGACGTGACTCAGCCTGTCAGTCAGCGGGCTGCGCGTTGCGAGTTGCGGGAGACCCAGAGCTGAGCGTTAAAATTCGCGGTTAAAGATTAAGGTTAACCTGTGGTTTAGAATTGGCTGCCATTCTCGATAACACTGATTCAACACCCTGGGGTCGTCGCGCCCCTTTTCGCACGAAAGGACCAATCATGAGTCGTGCAAGAACTTTCGGCTTTCGCGGGAGTAGCCGCGCTGTTGAGCACGGCAGCACTCGGCGCCGATCTGATTCCGCCGCCTCGGCTTCCGGCTCCGTTACCCGCCCCGGTTCCGGTCGCGATCAATAGCGGCTGGTACTTCCGCGGCTACATCGGAGCGAGCAACGAGTTCCTGACGGAATTGACGAGCCCGGGCTTTTTGACCGCCCAACAGTTCCAGTTCCTCGACAAGGGCGGATTCGAGGCCGCACCTTTTGGCGGCGGCGGCATCGGCTACCAGTGGAACAACTGGTTCCGGGTGGATGGCGACATTGGAATATCGCGGAGCAGCCACATTCCATGCGCTTGATACGTATTGGTTTAACGGGACCTTCACCAACAATTACACGGCCACCAAGTCGGAGCTCGTGGGCCTGATCAACGGCTATCTCGATCTCGGCACGTGGGCTTGCGTCACGCCGTTCATCGGCGCCGGCGTCGGCTTCGCCAACATCAGGATCGACCACTTCCGTGATCTCAACGTCGAAACAGGCGGTGGTGGTTGGTCCCAGCCCAGCACGCAGACCAACTTCGCCTGGGCACTGCAAGCCGGCCTGGCGTACAAGGTCACTCCCAATTTCGCAGTCGAGCTCTCCTATCGTTATCTCAATGTCGGCAATGCTTCCACCGGCATCCTTATCAACGACAATCCTGGTCAGGGATCTCCCAACGAGCCGCCGATCACGTTCAACAAGATCCAGTCGCACGACATCATGCTCGGCGTGCGCTGGATGCTGCAGCCGGAAGCGCCGGCTCCGCTCTATCCGCCGCTCATTCGCAAGGGCTGAGACTTGCACCTAGGGGACTAGTCGTACTGAGTCACAAAATTCCCATCGATAGCTGTTGAGAATCAGATATTTGTCAAGATTCACGT
>Ga0306920_100013614_pt1 | contig 11087 bp, 13 predicted proteins | sample flu12Cox44000170_FD_204666 | JGI IMG/M metagenome (GOLD analysis project Ga0306920, IMG submission 204666) | Lab enrichment of tropical soil microbial communities from Luquillo Experimental Forest, Puerto Rico - flux4day.12C.oxic.44.000.170 (v2)... | ecosystem: Environmental > Terrestrial >...
TTCTGGGTACGCATGGAAACTCTCCTCCCTCTTGGTGAGGGGCGTGCGGATCTTGGAACCGTGGAATTTAAAGCGAACGAGGGCCAAAAAAGCAACGGCCGGCTCCCTGCAGAGAGCCGGCCGTTTCAGTTCGACGGGGTGACGGGACGGGGGGCTAGGGGCCGGCGGGGGCACCGCCACCCTTGGTCTTCGGGGTGACGGCGAAGTTGACGTTCTGATAGCCGGCCACGGCGATCGAGTACATGATCTTCTTCAGCATCTTGAACTCGACGTTCTTGTCCGACTGAACGATCGCGATTCCGTTGAAGTCCTCCGAGGGGTGGAGGAGCTTGTAGTTGTTCTTCAGGGTGACGAGCTTGTCGTGCAGCTCGGCGATCTTGAAGTCACCGGTCGATGAATCCTTCATCAGCTCATCGGCAGTGGCGACCTGCGAACCGTCGAGGGTGACGACGTCCTTGCTGACGCCGATCACGGGCGCGCGCTCGAGATCGGTCCAGTTCTGGGCGTCGGGGAGCACGATGTTCTTCTGGACGAACAGGATCTCGCCCGTCGCCGAGAAGGACATGAGCAGGAAGATGACGAGCATCGTCATCATGTCGATGTACGCCACCAGGTTCAGCGCGGCGTACGAGCTCTTCCGCCCGGCGTGCCCGAGCTTGGCTTTCGCCACCTCGAGGTCGACCGAGCTGAAGAGGTGTGGGTGCGGTGTGGTAATGGGCATCGGGATTCCTCAGATGCCGGCGCCGCCGGCGTCTATGAGTGAGACGTCGGGGAATCGCGCCGTCATGGCGGTGTCCATTGTCTTGACGAGGGTCTCGAACTTGATCGCGTCTTCCGATGCGATCTGGACGTCGGTCTTGTCCGGGTGCGAGTCCTTGAGCTTCTTGAGCTCGGTCCCCAGCTTCTCGACGTCGTACTGCTCGCCCTTCTTCGGGATCGGCTGCTGATCCTGATCGGCGACCAGGTTGTAGCCCTCGCTGTTGACGACGATGACCAGCTTGAAGACCTTCTCCGGCGGCGTGTCCTCACCAGCCTGGCCTTGTCCCTTTTGCTGCACGCTCAAGCGGGCGAGCTGGGACCAGACGGCGGTGATGAGGAGGAACGCCACCATGCAGGTCAGAAGGTCGATGTACGGAACCAGGTTGAGATCGGCGTTGAGGGGCTTTTTGCCCCCCTTGTTGCCGGTTTCGACTGAGACGCCCATGGCTTGGTGCCTGCCTTAACTTTTGCCTTGGGGCGTCTAGTACTGCTGCTGCTGCTGGCCACCCTCGCGGCCGGCAACCACCAGGTTGAGCGTCTCCACCGTGGCCTGGTTGATGCCGTCCAGCACGTGCTGGGTCATGCCGTTGAGCACGGCATAGGCAGCCAGACCGAGGATACCGGTGCCGAGGCCGAACGCGGTGCAGTTCATGGCCTCGGAGATACCCTTGGAGAGCATCGTCGCCTTCATCGAGGGGTCGACGCCGGCGACGCCGGCGAACGACTTGATGAGGCCGGTGATGGTGCCGAGCAGGCCGGCGAGCGTCGCCAGGTTGCCGAGCATCGCCAGGTAGCCGGTCCGCTTCTCGAGCTTCGGCAGCTCACGGAGGGCCTCCTCGTCCATGCCCTGCTGCACGTCGTGCTCCGAGCCGCCCGCGCGCCGCAGGCCCGCCGCGATGATCTTCGTGACCGGCGCGTTCGAGGCCTGGCAGGTGTTGAGCGCGCCCTGGATGTTCCCGGACACGATCTGCGACTTGAGCAGCGACATCAGCTTGTCGACGTCGACCTTCGACTTCGAGACGTAGAAGTAGCGATCGACGGTGAGGAAGACCGTGATGCCGAAGAGGAAGAGGATCGGCCACATACCCCAGCCGCCTTCCTGAAAGTGCTCCATGAGGAACATGAGTGTTCTCCTTGTTTCTTTGTGGTCGTTGAGGTGAAAGGTTTTCGAGGGCGTCCCGATTCGGGCTACCCGTGCATCGCCGCCTTGGCCTGGAAGAGCAGATTCGACACGTTCTTCTTCACCTCGGCGATGTCGTCGAGGGCGTTCTGGGTCTTGCCGTTGAGGTACGCGAAGGCGGCGAGACCGATGATGCCGGTGGTGAGGCCGAACGCGGTGCAGTTCATGGCCTCGGAGATACCCTTCGAGAGCAGCGTCGCCTTCTGCGACGGGTCGACGCCGGCGACGCCGGCGAACGACTTGATGAGACCGGTGATGGTCCCGAGCAGGCCGGCGAGCGTCGCCAGGTTGCCGAGCATCGCCAGGTAGCCGGTCCGCTTCTCGAGCTGCGGCAGCTCGCGGAGCCCCGCCTCCTCCATCGCGGAGTTGATCTCCTCGTCCGACCGGTTGGCGCGCATGAGGCCCGCCTGGACGATGCGGGTCAGCGGCGTCGAGTTGCCCGAGCAGACCTTGATCGCGCCCTGGATGTTGCCGGCGGAGATCTGCGAGCGGAGGAGAGCCACCAGCTTCTCCTTGTCGATCACGGCCCGGCGCAGGAACACGGCGCGCTCGATCAGGATCGACATCGTGATCATGAGCAGGATGAGGATCGGCCACATCCCCCATCCACCCTCGTGGAAGGCGTCGGCCAGCATCTTGAGAACGGTCATCTCCGGTCCTCCTTCAGTGCTTCTTGGTTCGGGGGGCTAGGTTCAAAGGGGCTTGGGTCCGGGAGACGGCGCAATCCGCCCCAGCACACGAACCCGGTCGCACACATAGCACTTGTGGTGCCATCGCGTTTCACCGCGGTTTCTTCACGGTTTCGGTCCGGAAGCGCGTGGCGTTTTGCCCCGACCGGGGATTTTGTCCACGCCCCTCGACGCGCCGCCGCCGCCACGGTAAAAAGCAAAGCACGCATGGGAGTTACGCGAATTCTGGATTTGATCGTTCTCGCGCTGCTGGCCACGATCGTCCTCATGCCGCGGCCCGACGCCACGGTGAAGCCGGCGCTGGCCGTCGATCCCGAGCTGCGCGCGCGCGTCGCGGAGCTGCAGTCGTCGCTCATCGGACAGCCCGAGGACGTCGATGCGAGCCTGGAGCTGGCGCGCATCTACCTCGACGCCCATCGCCCCGATTGGGCGCTCTCCGTCGTCACCGCCGCCGGGAAGTACCATCCTCGCGACTACCGCGTCCTCCACCTGCGCGCCATCGCCTACGCCGATCGCTTCGAGGGTGTACCCGCGTTCGACGCCGCGCAGTCGGCGCTGGCGCTGTGCGAAGAGACGCCGCCGCCCACCGGCGCGCCCGCGTGCGGCGAGGCCGCGCACAGCCGGCTCGCGCTGCTCACGAGCACGCTCGAAGCCGTCGCGCGCGTCGATATGAAGGGGCAGCCCTACCTCGCCAAGGAGCGCATCTTCCAGCAGCTCCACCCGACGTTCATCCCCATCCCGAAACCGAAGGCGAAGGCCAAGCAGCCGACACCGCCGAGCCCTAAGCCGGCACCGTAGCCGCTGCTGCGCCCTCGGCGTCGGCAACCGTCGGAATAAAGCGCGTGGGCGCAGTAGGAATCGAACCTACAACAAACGGATTAAGAGTCCGCTGCTCTACCAATTGAGCTATGCGCCCGAGCTAAATTGTCGCGAGTACTTACGTCATCCCCGCCCGATCCGTCAACCCCTCCCACGGGTCTCCTCTGCCGCGCGCCCGAGGTGAGTCGAACACCTAACCCTCGGCTTCGAAGGCCGATGCTCTATCCAGTTGAGCTACGGGCGCAGAGAAAAACGAGCGGCGATGTTGCGTACCGCGTCCGGACCTGTCAAGGCGGTTCGAGGCCGCCGCGCCGCGGCATGCCGCCGCCGAGGCCCCTGGTGCGGCGGAGAGAATTGAATTACGTTTCTCCCGCGATGGATCTCGGCGGGAGCGAGCAGACGTCGGAGGGGGCCAGGGCCGCGAGCGTCCCGTTCTCCGCGGCCTGGGAGGCCTACTACAAAGAGGCCTCGCGCAGGCGCCGCGCCACCGGTGGAGCGAGCCGCCAGTTCCGCGACGAGAAGCGCCGCCGCCGCGTGCGTGAGCGGCTCGGGTTCGGCCTGTCGGCGCTGCTGGTCGGCGGGCTGACGATGATCTTCTACCTCGTCCTCACCCGCTGATCGGCTGATCGGCCAATCGGCTAGCGCGGCGGCGAGCGGAGCGCGGCCGCCAGCGCGCGGAACGCCGCCGCCCGGTGCGAGAGGCCGTTCTTCTGGTCGAGCGGGAGCTCGGCCATCGTCCGGCCCAGCGCGGGGACGAGAAACAGCGGGTCGTAGCCGAAGCCGTCCGCGCCCCGCGCCGCCTCGAGGATCTCGCCGCGGCAGCCGCCGGCCCGCAGGATCTCCACGCCGGCGCCGGGGTCGACGAACGCGGCCACGCAGCGGAACTCGGCGCCTCGGCGCGACGGCGGGACCCCGCGGAGCGCCTCGAGCAGCTTGGCGTTGTTGCGGGCGTCGTCCGAGGGGAGCCCCGCGTAGCGCGCCGACCAGACGCCCGGCGCCCCACCGAGCGCGTCCACGGCGAGGCCGGAGTCGTCCGCGAACGCCGGGAGCCCGGTGGCGGCGGCGGCCTGCCGGGCCTTGGCGAGGGCGTTGTCCTCGAAGGTCTCGCCGTTCTCGCGCAGCTCGGCCGCCGGCGCGACGTCGTCGATGGTCACGAGGTCGAGGCCGAGGTCGGCGAGCAGCGGGACCAGCTCGCGCAGCTTGCCGCGGTTGCGCGTGGCGACGACCGCCTTCACGGGCGCGCGCGCTCGAGCGCCTCTCGCTGCCGGGCGAACAGCGTCTTCATCGCCTCGCTCGCCAGCCCGACGAGGGCCCCGTACTGCTCGGGGGAGAAGGCGTCCTTCTCGGCGGTGGCCTGGATCTCGACGAAGCGGCCGTCGCCGGTCATGACGAAGTTACAGTCGACCTCCGCCTGCGAGTCCTCGGCGTAGGGGAGATCGACGCGCGCCTCGCCGTCGATGATCCCGGCGGAGATCGCGGCCACCGGCTGGCGGAGCGGATCCTTGGCGATCTTGCCGGCCGCGAGCAGCCGCCGCGTGGCGAGCGCGAGCGCGACCCAGCCGCCGGTGATCGACGCCGTCCGCGTGCCGCCGTCGGCCTGGATCACGTCGCAGTCGACCGTGATCTGGCGCGGGCCGAGCGCGCGCAGGTTGAGCGCGGCGCGCAGCGATCGGCCGATGAGGCGCTGGATCTCCTGCCCGCGGCCGCCGCCGTTGCGGCCGGAGCGCGTGTGCGTCGCCCGCGGCAGCATCGCGTACTCGGCGGTCACCCACCCCTTCCCCTGCCCTTCGAGAAACGGCGGCACCTTCTCCTCGACCGAGGCGGTGCAGATCACCTGGGTCTCGCCGAACCCGATCAGGACCGAGCCCTCCGCGTAACGGTTGGTGTCGGGCGTGATCGTGATGGTGCGGAGGTCGCCCGGCTTTCGTCCGTCTGGTCGCATGGTGGAGGTGTTATACATGGGTCGGCCGCGCGCGAGAGCACGCACGAAGGCACACATGTCGTCAGCGCACCGCCGGCAAACGCGCTCTAGGAAATCCGCACGCGCGCAGACGCAAAAACTCTAGGAATACACGTTTTGGGCAGGCATGCTTATCCAGGGAACCCTCCCACCCGTCTGTCGAGGCGCACGCCGACCTTGAGCAAACCGATCCCCGCCGACGCCCGCGCCGGTAGCACCGTCGGAAAGTACAAGCTGCGCGAGATCGTCGGACGCGGCGGCATGGGCGTCGTCTACCGCGCCGAGCACATCTACATCGGCAAGGAAGTTGCCGTGAAGATCCTCCACGACGGCTACGGCGGGCGCGAGGAATCAATCAAGCGCTTCCTGCGCGAGGCGCGGGCGGCCAGCCTCATCGCCCACCCCAACATCGTCGACGTCACCGACTTCGGCAAGTCGAGCGACGGCACCGTGTTCTTCGTGATGGAGTTCCTACAAGGGGAGCCGCTCGACGCGGTGCTGGCGCGCGATCGGCAGCTCGATCTGCTGCGCGCGATCACGATCGTGAACCAGATGGCGGGCGCGCTCGGCGCGGCGCACGCCAAGGGGATCGTCCACCGCGACCTCAAGCCCGAGAACGTGATGCTCACGCGGCGCGAGGGGCGGCGCGAGCTGGTCCGCCAGTTCACCGATGAGACGGGGATGCACACGGTGAGCGAGCGCGAGAAGGCGTTCGACTTCGTGAAGATCCTCGACTTCGGCGTGGCCAAGGTGCGCGACCCGGACGCGAGCGAGGGGCGCGTCACCCAGCAGGGCGTGGTGTTCGGGACGCCCGAGTACATGTCGCCGGAGACGGCGCGCATCGGCGTCTCCGACCCGCGCACCGACATCTACGCGCTGGGCGTGATCTTCTACGAGATGCTGACCGGCGTGGTGCCGTTCACGGGCGAGACCGCCGTCGACGTCATGCTCAAGGTGGTGTCCGAGCCGGTGATCCCGCCGCGCGTGAAGGCCCCCGGCATCGAGATCACGCCCGAGGCCGAGCACCTCATCATGCGCGCGCTGTCGAAGGATCCGCGCCAGCGCCAGCAGTCGATGGAGGAGCTGTACGAGGAGCTGCAGCGCTGCTACGGCTCCGTCCGCTATCGCCGCTCGCTCGAGGCGGCCGCGGCGGCCCCGACGCCCATCCCGCTCCAGCGAGTCAAGCGGCCGGGCTCCGGGCCGTTCTCCGAACCCATCGCGCGCGTGACGCCGCCCGGGTCGATGGAGCGCATCGAGGGGCGCACCACCGGGGGCGCGCCGATCCTCCTCACCCGCCGGAAAGAGCGGCGCAAGACCCTCCCCATGGAGCCGGTCGCGACGACCGGGCCGGAGCCACCGAAGCCAATCCCCACGCCGCAGCCGGCGGCCGGCGGACCGCCGCGCCCCGCGGCGGCGGTGGCTGGCGGGGGCGACGAGTGGTCCGAGCCGACGCCGCAGCCGGAAGACGAGAGCTGGATCGACCTCGACGTCGACGCCCCCGACGGAACCGGCGGCTAGCCTCGCGCCGACGCCCTCAGCGCGGGACGCACTGCTTGTACGGGATGCCGCCGGGAGGCGCGGGGATCTCGCGGCACTGCTCTTCGTCCGGACAGTCGGGATCGGCCTTGCAAGCGACCGTCGCCGCCATCCAGCCGCCGGCCACGACGATCACGGCGAGCCCCGTGACCACGCTCGCGAAGCCCGCGGTGACGAGCCCGTGGGAGGACGCGGTCTGCCCCGACGGGTCCTGGACCTCGCCCCCCGCCCAGACGCCGCCGCCCGCCGCGATCAGCGCGGCCCCCACGGCGCCCAGCGTGCGCGGGCCCCTATGGAGCCCGGAGCAGCCCGCCGCCGCGAGCCCGATCACGAGGGCGAGCCCCCGCAACAGGCGTGAAACTGTACGCGACGATCTTTCTTCCATATCCTCGACCGCACTCCACGCTATGTCGTCGCGGTTTGGATTTCCACTGCTCGTCGGCGCCGCCCTCTCCGCGGCGCTGGCCGCGTCCGCGCGCGCCGACGACAACCTGCTGCGCGGACCACACCCGTTCCTCAAGGAGAACGACCTCGAGGCGCACGTCCTCATCGCGAACGGGCTCGGCAGCTCGATGAGCGGGGCGAAGCTGGCCTTCGACTACGGCTACCGGCTGACGAGCGGCCCCTACGCGCTCGGCATCGACCTCGCCCTCAACCTGCAGCAGGCCGCCTGCACGCAGACCGGGTCGCAGGGGGTGTGCGGCCCCGACACCGGCACCCTGTTCGAGACGCTGGCCGGCGCGCGGTGGAAGTTCCGGACGCCGATCCCGCTGGTGCCGTTCGTCTCGGCGCAAGGCGGGATCGTGTTCTCGTTCCCGAACGGCGCTGACGCGGCAGCCGGGCCGATGGCGCGCGTCGTCGGGGGGGCCAACTACTTCTTCTTCGACTGGCTCGGCCTGGGCGCAGCCGTCGGCTTCTCCTTCGGCTACCTCGACTACGACAGCACCTTCACGGGCGGCAGCCACGGCTACGCCGTCTTCGACGTCGGCGGCGGCGTCGAATTTCAATTTTAGTCGGGACCCTGAGAGGGTCCCGCGCCCCCCGCGATGAGGGCGGCCGAGCGGAGCTCGTCCGCCCTCGACGCGATCTAGGCCGGTACGCGATCTAGGCCGCTAGTCGCAGACGAGGGCTTCGAGGTCGGCGACGGACTTGGGGACGGCGGCGGTCAGGTTGTCGTGGCCGTCGGCGGTGACGAGGATGTCGTCCTCGATGCGGACGCCGAGGCCGCGGTACTCGGCGGGGGCGTCGGCGTCCTCGGCGACGTAGAGCCCGGGCTCGATGGTGACGACCATCCCCGGCGACAGCGGGCGCGCGGCGCCGTCGACGCTGTAGAAGCCGACGTCGTGAACGTCCATCCCCAGCCAGTGGCTGGTGCGGTGCATGTAGAAGCGCTTGTAGGCCCCGGACTCCACCAGCGCCGGGACCTCGCCGGTGAGCAGACCGAGGGCGACCATGTGCGCGGTCAGCCGCGTGACGACGTCGGCGTGGATGCCGTCGAGCGTGGCCCCCGGTTTGACCGCCGCGATCGCCGCCAGCTGGGTGTCGAGCACGGCCTCGTAAAGGCGGCGCTGGGGCGGCGAGAACGGGGCCGCGATCGGGGAGGTGCGGGTGACGTCGGCCGTGTAGCCGTCGATCTCGCAGCCTGCGTCGATGAGCAGGAGCTGGCCCCGCGCGAGCGCGGCGCAGTTCTCGACGTAGTGGAGGATGGTGGCGTTGGCCCCGGCGCCGACGATGGTCGGGTAGCCCGGGCCCGAGCCGCCGCGCCGCCGGAAGGTGTAGTCGATGACCGCCTCGATCTCGTGCTCGCCGGCGCCGATGCGGGCGGCGCGGATGGCGGCGACGTGCGCCTCCGCGGTGATGGCTGCGGCCCGGCGCAGGGTGGCGATCTCGTCCGGGGTCTTCACCAGCCGCATCTCGTGCAGGGTGAGGCGCGCGTCGGCGAGGCGGACCGGAGCCCGGCGGCCGCGGCGCTCCCCCGCGCGCAGCCGCCCGAGCAGCCGGGCCACCGCGGCGTCGAGCTCCGGCTCGCGCCCGAACGGGTAGTGGATCTCCTCCGCGCCGGCGACGATGTCGGCGAGCTTGTCGTCGAGGTCGGCGATCGGGAACGCGGCGTCGGCCCCGTGGTCGCGCACCGCCCCCTCGACCCCCGCGCGCCGGCCCGTCCAGGTCTCTTCGGCGGGGTTGCGCGGCCGCACGAACAGCACGAACGGGGTGGTGTGCCCCGGCCGGAGCAGCACGGCGGCGCCCGGCTCGGCGAAGCCGGTCAGGTAGAGGATGTCGCTCTCCTGGCGGAACTTGTAGTGGGTGTCGCCGTTGCGCAGGCGCTCCGGCGGCGAGGCCAGCAGGAGCGCCCCCGAGGGGCCGATCCGGCGCATGAGCTCGGCGCGCCGCTCCCCGTACGGCGGTGCGGGGCTCCCCGACGTGGAGACTACGCGCGGCGCTTGAACCTCTGCGACGGCCATCGCCTTGATTCTAGCCTATGATTTGCGGCCGCCGATGCGTGACCGCGACGACCCGCCCCGGGCAGTGGTGAGCGCCCGCGGCGCCGCGCGCCTCCGGGCGGGGCACCCCTGGATCTACCGCGACGACGTCGCGCGCGGCCCGGCCCGGGACGCCGGGGACGGCGGCCCGTCGCTGGTCGCCATCGAGGACGGCCGGGGCAAGCCGCTCGGCACGGCCACCTGGGCGGCGCGGGCCCGGCTCGCCCTCCGCGTCGTCGCCCGCGCCCCGGAGCCGGCGCCGCGCGACCTCGTCGAGCTGGTCGCGGCGCGGCTCGACCGGGCGCTGGAGCGTCGGCTGGCGATGGGGCTCGACCGCGATGCCTACCGCGTCGTCCACGCCGAGAGCGACGGGCTCCCCGGGCTGGTCGTCGATCGCTACGCCGACGCCGCCGTCATCCAGACCACCTCGGTGGCGATGAGCGCCGCGCGTGCCGCGGTCGCCGAGCTCGTCCGGGCGCGCCTCGACGCGCGCGTCGTCGTCTGCCGGGACGACGGCTCGGCGCGCGACTTCGAGGAGCTGCCGCGGTTCGCCGGCGTGGTGGCGGGGGCGGGAGCGGCGACGGGCGCCGCTGCGGCGCGCGTCGTCTACCGGTTCGGCGAGAACCGCCTCGAGGCCGACCTGCTCGGCGACAGCAAGACCGGCGGCTTCCTCGACCAGGCCGACAACCACGCCGCCCTCGCCGCGCTGGCCCCGGCGGGCGCACGCGCTCTCGACGCCTTCACCTACCACGGCGGCTTCGCCCTGGCGCTGGCCCGCCGCGGCGGGGCCGTGCGCGCCGTCGACGAGAGCGCAGACGCGGCGGCGCGGGCAACGGCGAACGCGCGCCGCAACGGCCTCGACAACCTGACCGTCGAGCGCGCGAACGCCTTCGACCTCTTGCGCGGGCTCGAGGCGCGCGGCGAGTCGTTCGACGTCGTGGTCCTCGACCCGCCCGCGCTGGCCAAGCGCGGCGGCGCCGGGTCGCTCGCCACCGCGGCCCGCGCCTACAAGGAGCTCGTGCTCCGAGGGGCCCGGCTGACCCGGCCGGGCGGCCTGCTCTGCGCCTGCTCCTGCTCGGGGCGCGTGAGCCGCGCCCAGTGGGAGGAGATCTGCGCCGAGGCGCTGGCCGACGCCGGGCGCGCCGCGCACGTCCTCACCCGCGCCGGCGCCGGACGCGATCACCCCGAGCTGGCGGGCGTCCCCGAGACCGGCCACCTCAAGGTCTGGACGTTCCGCGTGCTCTAGCCCGCTCGACGAAGGTGAGCGCGCCGGCGACGCCCAGCCACGCCGGCAAGAAGAACGCGATGAGCGCGCCGTTCGCCTGGAGGGGCGCGAGGCCGATCTTGACCGCGCAGGCGGCGAGGACGGCGGCGACCGCCAGCCGGGCGACGGCGGAGGCCGCGCGCGTCGCCCGGGGCCGACCGAGCGCCACGCCGATCCCGAGCCCGGCGAGCGCGATGGCCCAGGGGGCGCAGAGCAGGATGTTCTGGTTGTGGTGGGCGACGACGTGGTCGGTGAAGGCCCAGACGTAGACGAGGAAGCAGCCGACGAACCCCACCGCCAGCCCCCAGAGCGCCAGCAGCACGCCGAGCGCGGCGCGCGCCGCCCGCCGGGGCGCCGCCGCCCGTCCGAGGGCGAGGAGCGCGAGCCCCAGCGCGACGCC
>Ga0306920_100013616_pt1 | contig 11087 bp, 14 predicted proteins | sample flu12Cox44000170_FD_204666 | JGI IMG/M metagenome (GOLD analysis project Ga0306920, IMG submission 204666) | Lab enrichment of tropical soil microbial communities from Luquillo Experimental Forest, Puerto Rico - flux4day.12C.oxic.44.000.170 (v2)... | ecosystem: Environmental > Terrestrial >...
TTGGGTTTGGGCTTCGCCATTTGTTCCTCGACTACGGGCTTCACTTGCTTGCGCGCGATAAGGAAGCGGCCGACGTGCTCCGCCACTTCGATTGTCTCGCCGTTCTCCGCCGTTTTGTACTCGTCGCCCGGTTCGCTAATCGTTAATCTCGATCCGGGGTTGATAGTGACGAACACCTTCACGGCGGGTAGCCTCCTAAAAAGCGGCGCCCTGTGGGCACCGTCCAGGGGACATCACAGGGCGCCTTCTGCTCCGTAACCCCTGCCTCGGGGGACTGGGACTTAGGTCACGCAGCATACTTATTGTCCTTATTGGACATCGGCATATTTGCCGTTGGCCAATTCATTCCAGCATCTAAGGGTCAATTCGCACCACAGCATTTTCCGATCCGAGTGACCGTTGACCGCCAGGTCTTTTTGTTGGAGGGGCTGCAACCACAACTTATCCCAGGTCGTAAAATCCAGGATAAGGATTGTTCGTGTGCGCGTGAAACGGTCTGGCATGATCCGGTGCGTCCCGAAGTCGCTAACATAAATGTCAGCTGCCCCGAGGATTTTTGCCTGGTCCGTTCCAATAACGTTTTGAAATCTCGTCGAGATTCCCGTGAACGACGACGAGATTTTTTGCTTCATCACGCCGCCGACTAAGACATTAAGATTCTTGCCGCCCGCTTGCCATACCGTCTGGATAACAGACTTGAAATTAGCTTCGGTCGCGGATGCAAGCGTGCCGTCAGTCGCAATAGCAACCACGCCAGTACCAGTATTGAAGCCTCCAGCAGCATAGCCAGTACCTCCGATGCTGTTGACAGCGATCCATGCTTCCGCACCGGCAAGATGGGCCGCTGAGCCCGCCGCACCGGCAACGGACGCATAATTTCCTGTTATGAACGTCTCAATGTCGGTTTTTAGCGCGATCCCATTCAACATGAGATCTCGCGCCATTTCCTTCATTCCAGCCGTATTTGCAGCCTGTACGCTGTCGGACACTTGTATGACTTTGTCCAAAATCTGCGTAAAATTCTTATAACGAATCGGCTGGGTGATGGTGACGTTACTACGATCGTCACCTTCGATCTGGGCGTTTGTCGTGTCAGGACTAGGAGCTTTGTGGGCTAACCATTCAGGGTGATTATTTTCCGCACGCGCACTACCGATGGAACTATAAAAAGGCACCTCGTAAGCATCGAGTAGATTTATGACGTTGGCCAAGTCCTCTCGAATTCTGGTGACCGGGAAGGACTGGACCGTACCTGTCGGGACAGTCATCTGTTTTCACTCTGGAGGATGCGCATGATCACGTCCTCGGCCGTCTGGTAAGACCCAGTTTTGGCAAGGCTCGCCATGTCAGCGGAGGTTTCATCTGCGCCGGGTTGAACTCTGCCCGCGCCTCTCACGAGACGGGGCGCTGATCGAACCGGCCTTGGCGGCGCGCGCTTGGCGCGTCTGGCGGCTAGCCCTTCCACGGCCACTTTCATTATCATGTAGGCCCTGGGATCTAACACGGTGTCCAATGCGGACTGCGGGTCGTAACCCGCCCAACGTAAGAGATCACCCAGAGATGTTTGCTGCCGAGGATCTTGGAACAGCTCAGGCCAACCCTCAGTCCCGTCGCCAGTTTGCATCCCTTGCATTAACTGCGCACGACCGCGAGCGATCGTCGCCTCATGTAATGCGGACTGCTCTTGATTTAGGGTCTGCTGTTGCCTCTGCTTTGCCTGTTCAACCTGTCCTAGCCATTGCCGCCCGCGATCAAAATCCGCGAGCATCGCAGCATACTTTTCAGGATCGTAGTGCGGCGATGTTTTGTCAAGTAGTGCCCTTGGGGGCGGTTGCGGCTGATAAATACGCTGCAAATTCTCGACTTCTTGCAGCAATTGCCGCCTCGTCTGCGCCGCTCCCATAATCGCGTTGGCCATTTGCTCTGGCATTTGAGCGGCGTGCGATTGCATTTGTTGCAGCTGTTGTTGAAGCTGCTTTGTCGATTGAATCGCAAGAATCGCCTCGTTAACGGGCACACGTTGCCTCTGCCCGTTATCGCCTTCCCATTCGATGAAAGTATCATCGGACGGCGCCTCGGCAGGCGTCGGCTGTCCTTCTTTCGCCTCGACGTCGGGCGAGGGCGCGCGAGGACGCTCGAAGCCTTGCTGCGCCGGTTCTTCGTTAGGAATGGATTGACGTTGCAGCGCCTGTATAGCGCGCTGATTGGCTTCGGCTATTCGATCCGGATTGCTTTCAGCCTGCCGTGGATCAGAAGCCAAGCGGGACAGGAGCAGGTCAAGCCCTTGGTTAATATCCAAGGACTGGTCCGCACCGATCGGAGCGAAAGCATCGGAAAGAGGCCTATCATTCTGCGGATTCGGTGACGGCTGTGTCTGCGGTATTGTGGGCGGTGCCGTGTTTGGGTCCGGCATAAAACTACATCACTGTTCCTCCCCCGACGTGGCCTATTCTATTCATAGCCTCGATTTGCTTTTCGGCCTGATAGCTCCGGATTGCCTCCATTTGAAGATAACCCCGAATCTCGCGGACGGTCCGAATAGCAATCGCGGCGGCGTAGCGTTCCTCGTGTGCGGCGGCGGGCAGATTGACCATCGCATCTACGGCCGTTCGTTCGTAGCGATCTGCCCAGTCCATGAAAAGCGGCTCTCTGGCGAGTTTTAACAACGGCTCCACCGCCTTCACTGTCTCATGAAGGTTCCGGAGCTTGTTCCGCCTTTCGTCTTCCTGCCGGGGATTCCTCACCCTGGCTTTCCTCCAAAATCCACGCTCGGCATCTGTCCCGTCGAAACTCCGGCGTTGCGCACGGGGCTTAAACCAGCCGGCGACGAACCCGTACCATTAGCGCCCATTCGCACTTTTGCCAATTGCACCTCGCGCTGGAGTTCCAACTCACCGATCATGGCGGCGCGTCGGAGCTCCAATTCATCCATGATTTGCTGTTTTTTTAGTTGCAACTCCGCCACCATCTGGCGTTCCTGACGTGCGATGGTAGCCTGTTGCTCCTCGTCCAACCTCGTCTGGGTGGCCTGCATTGCCATACGATCGGTTTGCTGCTTCTGCATTTGCGCTTGCGCGTCGGCTTGAACCTTTTGTTGCTGCGGCGATTGTTGCTGTGGCTGTTGCGCTTGCTGTGCTTGCATTTGCTGCACCTGCTGCAAACTCACCTGATTGTAAAATCGCTCAGGATTGCGCATCCCCATTGCATTGACGATGGCATACAGGGTGTTGGAATACTGGCTCAGGTTGGTGATCAGGTTGTTCGGCCCAAGCGTCATCATGATCTTTTCTTGAGCGCTCGCGATCTGAATCAGGTTTGCGAGTTGATTCGCTCGACTCGCCGCACTGATGCCCGCATGGACCGTGATTTGTGCGTCTTCCCGCCACTGATCGGGATCAATAACCAAAGGCGGCTGATTTGAGCGTTGGATCTGTCGCACTTGGTCCTGATATCGGACAACAAGGCGTAAGATCGTCTTGAAGATCTCTTGCAACCCATCCGCAGCAGCTCGCGCAATGAGTTCCAATCGCGCTGACTGAGCGGTTTGTTGAATATTTGCGGCAATCCCCGACTGCATCGGCGCCAGTGCATTTGGGTCCAATCCGTTGAAATTGGGGCCTATTCCCGTACTTTGTTCAAGCGCGGTCGTGAAGTGCTGCTTCCATTCCATTGCCTGTTGAGACACATCCGGCACGACTATTGGCATCAGCGCGTTAGCCGGGTTACCAAGCGTGCCAATGATGCCGCCGATTTTATTGTCAAGTAGCGCATCAATTGTTTCTTGATCCGTGGAAGTCGCATCAAAGGCCACACGCTGATTGAGAGAGAGCGCCAGCGAGTCAAGACCTCGTCTGGTGAGCGATGTGTTGATTCCTTGCGTTTCAATGGCGTCATCCGCTAGCGATAGCCCAACTACGGTATGCGGTATCCTCGCCGGGGACCAGATATGAAAAAGCGTATCGTCTGTCGGCTCGTTGTACAAAATGACCTGGTTGACACGGAGGACCTCGCGGAGTTCGATGATCCCATCTCCGTCGTAATCTACGCGGGCAAATTCGTGAATCAACAACTCGCGACGGGAATAAAAGCTGTCGGAATCCAATGCCCGATCGGACGAGGCTCCGTCCTGATGACGTGCGAGCCATCGCGCTTGGGCGTCACCTATTTGCAGGTTTCCGCTCGACGTGCGCTCCAAATCGAGCGCTTTTTCAGGAAACTCGCGTTGGAGATCCTTGAGGAAGCAGCGCTTGATCCGTGAATGATAACGGCAGTCGTGTTCCTTGCGTATTGACCTCGCCGTCGCCTCCCAGCGGAATTCTTCGGGTGGTACTGTTTCAATCTCAATACGGAACGGCGATGACTTCTGAGCCACAATGTCCACGGTGTTCGCGACATTTTGTGGATTCGTGGGGCTGTTCGAAGGTGTTTGCGAGAGTATCCGATAACCGGCTTGCAGCAGCGCCTGTATTTCTGGCTGTGTTAAACCTTCGAACGTCTCTGGGGGTTGCAATTCGGGGAATTTTGGACGTACAAGGATAACACCTATACGTTGTAATAAACCGTCGAAGATGAAATCATATAGTCGTTTGTACCCTTCGTTGTCATTGAAGAATATATGATTTAGCCCGTCCGCCATCGCGGTTGCTTGGTCTTCCGTAACTGTAACAGTGTCCGAGGATTTGATCGAAACCAGATCGTCCGACCCGTCAAAAATCCGCATGAGCGCCGGTAAGGCCCAGTTAACTTGCTGACGCACTTCGTAAGTGTGCGCTTGAGATCGTCCCTCTCGTTCAGTGCCGTAATCGCGACCGTAATAACGGTCCAGTGCGTCCGACTGAGCCAGCGAAACCTCAGAACGGCCGTATACGGCACAAGCGGTCTCACACATCTGTAAAAATGCCAGCAACTCCGTCTCGGTCATCGGTTTGGAGGCTGGCTGCGGCGCGAATTGTGCTCCTTCCGAACGGTCGGACGTCGTATTCAGCCCAGCCGTGTTTGAGACGTTCGCGCCAAAATTTCCAATCGCCATCTCATTTCCGCAGGTACAAAGCTATCCCCACGGCGGCAGCGACGATCAAAACGATGACTCCGATTGCGACGGTCCAATCAGGTACGGTCATGAGCCACCCACGAGCACAAAACCCAATACCACCATGAGCGTTATTGCGAGTGCCAGCATAACTCTCAAGAACCAAACTTCCATTATCATGCCCCCTTCAAGATTTCCACTGCCGAACGTGAATTTCATGATGATGCGCAGCGCATAACCACCTGACCTTCAAGGGTTTGGCATAATCGTCATGATGCGCATGCACGTAATTGATGCCATTCCGACACGTTCCCGTTGACCCGCAAACCTCACAAGGCTGGGGGACAAGCCTTCCAGTTCGTATCGCGTGTTTTACAACACCGTGAGCATATTTTCCGCCCCCTTCGGCGCCACCGCGATACAAATTCGAGGCACTGCCCTTGCGAATTTTGGGCCTCATTTCAACGCCTAACCGTAGTAATCGACGTCGAATGTTCTCTCCAGATTCCCCAAATCGTTTGCCGAGTTGTTCAAGGGAAAACCCTTCGTGATACAGTCGAGCGATCTCTCGCATGGGAACCCGATTCGTCATTTTTCCACCACAACATATTTCAGGTGTTGCCACAAAATCACTTCCGCGAGCAACGAGCCGTGTTACCAATTATTCGGGCTGTGATGCCTGACCCCTCAGTATCACGGCCTTGCCCCAGAGGAGCACCATACCCTCAGAGGGCTCGGCGGCGGGTTCTCTCCCCATCTTGGGCCCGCCGCCTGATCTTTTGCAAAGGAGCACAGTATGTATTTGAAGATCGCGGTCGCCGCTGGCGCCGTCGTTGCAATCACAGCCTGTGGGATTGCTTATGCTGAATCACCGCTCAACCTCTATCTGCCCTTGCCCGAACTTATTGCCGGAACCGAGCAGGGCGACCACGGGGATAAAGGCGATAAGGGCGACAAAGGGAATAAGTCCGGGAAAGACGACCACGGCGACAAAGGAAAAGATAAGGGCGGCGACAACGGCGGCAAAGATAAGGGCGACGATCATAAGGGCGGCCACGGGGATGATCGTGACCACAACGGGGACGACCATTCCCACGACCACAACGGCCACGGGGACGACCATAACCACGGGGGCAAGGATCATGGCAAAGACCACGATCATGGCGACCACCACGAAGGCCATCACCATGGGCAGGGCCATGGCCATAACGATCATGGGGACCACAAAGGAGACCATGGACACCATCATCACGGACATGATGACCACGATGGGAAAGAACACCATCATCATGGCGATGGGCACGACCGACACAAGCATGAACATGGACACGAAAAGCATCACAAAGACCATCACCATGGCCATGGAGACCACCACCACAAGGGGCACGACCACCACAAGCCGCCCCACAAGCCCACTGAACCATCTACTCCGCCAGAGGAAAGCAGTGTAATTGTGGGCGCGTTCACGCAGCTCGCGGAAAACAACAGGCAATGTCAGCCATGGATGACGTCATTGCAGCGTTGTTTGCCCCGCTAAAACTCGGGAAAAATCAAAGATGTGCAATGAGGTCAACGACTTGAACAAAAGGGGCGGCGATGCCGCTCCCGGTTCCCTTGACTGGGACCCGATGCGTCCCATGTCTCAAATCATGCCACCGTCGGTGTGGGAAGCGCGCCTCAAAGACATCGAACGGCGCCTGGAGGAGATGGAATCCCTGCTCCTCGTCATGCACAGTATTCTAAATAACGACAATTTCAGGCGTTTCAGGGAGTTGGCTGAGGCGAGGATGGAGGCATTGGAGGCATTGAAGGCTGATCGCCTGTCGCGTCCGGATGACGATACAAACGAGAAGCGCACTCCTTCAAGAGTACGGGAAGATATTCGCCGGTAAGGCCGTCGGCCCATTCGATAAGGCGCAACGCCAGTTCCTGATTCGTCATCACGGAATAAGCGCGAATGCGAGCGGCGATAAGATCACTCGTCTCCTTTTGATTCTCCACCGCTTCCTTCATCGTCGGCATGTGGCTTCTCTGGTTTGTTTTTCTTGTTAGGGCTCAGGTCGGCCCGTTCGATAACAACGCGCGCCACGTTCTTCCATCCTGGGTCCTGCTCGATCATCTTCACGATGTCGGTAAGGCATTGCTCCCCTTGCTTCTCCGTCTGCTCGGGGAAGTTGCCATACAGGATCTCGCCTGCCCGACGGTGAACGAGCGCGCGCCAATGTCTCATATCTCCAACCCTACGGTTTTGGGGGCGGTACCGGATGCGATGGCCCCGCCGGTTTTTGATTCGCGCGTTCCTTGACCATGTCGTGCGCCGCCAAATAAGCCCGCTGCGCCGCACGTGCGCTGTTAACCGTCGTGCCGCCAGCCGTTATCTCCTGTGTTAGGAACGGCACAAACGCGGCCGTTGCAAACACATCCAGCATCTCGTCGTCATTCTTAGGCATCGCTGTGCTCCTTTTGCTACATTGAAGATCGGCCAGAAACGGGAGTGGTCCCGCCTCTTGCACGAGGCCGGTCTGTTTGACTACAACTCTTTCGATCGCCACTGGACGTCTTAGCTCATTCGAAATAGCCATAGTCAAAGACGACACGCTCCACTGCACCGTCCTTCACCAACGAATCCTTCACCGCATCAAGGGTGCGCTGATCGCCTTCGATCACCGCTTGCCCGCCGTCGGCGTCAAGGACGTAAAGGGGTTCGCCTGCCGAATGCGTTCCTGCCTTGCCGTGCTGCTTTGCCATCGTGCTTCTCCGTCTCAATAAACCATCCCGACATCGGGATTGCGGTGTCGCGCGCCTAACCTAATGGGCGTGATCATTCGGGGAAAGAGTTCGGTAATCGCCCACACCAGAGCATCCGCTCTGTCCGGTGATAGATCGGAGAGTACACCTGTGGGGGTAAACGCAAGCATCTGATCCTCAAGTGCAGAAAACGTCCCGACGTGGCTAACCCTATCTTGTTCATATAAGGCAGCCACCGGCTCAGCACGCGTAGTTTTACCGCGCGACGCAGTAACCGCTTTGTATGGTATGGCGTGACGCACCGAACGGAGGACGTGCTCCACCATACCCCCACCTTGATTTTGTTCGGCGACGATCTTGTCGGCTCCCCAAAAATCAAAAGCGGCGATCGCCTTACGCGCCCACCCGGCAGGGTTAAGCGAACACGTCTCGTCAGCAAGAATATAACCTCTGCCGTCGTCACCCAATGCGGCGACAACGATTCCGGTCTCCGCGACGCCGTCGTCGGTGAACTCTTTCTCACGAAGCGCCGGGTCAATTGCGACAACGATCCGCGTGAGCGTAGGTAGCTGGGAATGCCGCACACGGTTCCGGTCGAGCATGTCCAGCGTCCAAAGTGCACCCGGTACATCCGCGAGCACTTGACCTTCGAGCTCCTGCCGACCAAGCCTTGTTCCGCCATACCGTTCCTGGACTTGCTTGAGGAAGTCACCCGAGAGGTTGGTCGCGTTCTCGAGCGTAGCACCCCGGGTCATTATAACACCCGGGTCCTGCATCAGTGACCGGATATATCTTGTTGGCCGGGGCGTGGTCGCGATAACCTTCCGGGGTCGTAGGCCGAGCCGCAAACCGAAAGCCAAATTTGACATGGTGTCCTCAGCGTACTGCCACTTGGCGAGTTCGTCGCAGGCCGCGCAATCAAACTGGGGCCCCCGGAGTTGGTCGGGGTCTTGGGCTGAGAAGGTAAGGGCGTATGCACCATTGGGCCACACAACCCTTCGCTTGGATGGCTGCCATTCTGGACGAAAATGAGAAGGGTGTATCCGCAATAAACCGCTATCACCCAGGATAAGAATATCCCTGACGTCCGCTGCCGTATCGCCGATAATCGCAACACGATGTGCTCGTCCCTTCGTTAACGGAGTGTCCCCGCACACCATCTGCCTCACCCACTGCATTGCTGCTAAGGTTTTTCCAAAGCCTCTGCCGGCTAGTAGTAGCCAAGTATGCCATTCCTCACCTGGAGGTTCCAATTGCTCGCGGCGTGCCCACAATGTCCAGTCGTGCATCGTCAGGTAGCTCTCCTCCTCGGACATTTGTGAGAGCAACTTTGCCCTCCCGGAGTCGTCGAGCAATGCCATCAATTCGATTCTTGAGAGCGACACTTGCACCCTCCGCTTCCGCAATCAGTACATTGACGTTCGTTGTCGATTGGTCGTTCACGTACCGTTCACGCCACTTCTCTGGTCTCCTAGCCTTGAGTAGCGATTCCGCCGCACGCCAATCCTTTAGGCTATGCCCCCGAATAACGTCTTCGAGAAAGTCGCAGCCCTCATCGAGCCCATTTGACCATGCGTCGTCGAATGATGGATACTTGGTACGCCATATGTACAGTTGCGACTTGTTAACATGCGCATGCTTCGCCGCGCCAGCAATGGATAGTCCCTTTTTGAGGCAGTCAATGAACACGAGCATCCTACGATTACGGCGCTTGGTGAACACGTCACGACCATCGCCGCCGTACGCGGAGTTTCCATAATGCAAATTATGCGAATCAGCATTCGGTGAGGTGTTCGCTGCGTCTCGCGCGCGCGTGACGGCCGTGTCCGTCGACATTGGCGTATTTTCAGGGCTTGAATTCAAGGTTTATCTCGTGCTTCATCCGACGGCAAACGCCCTCTTCACGGCACCTTTACAAGATCACTCGGGCTTGTGTCAAATCGAGCTGGCTTGGAGGCAACGGTGTGGCGAGCGTATTCCTCGAGGCGCATGCCGTATTCGCCGCGAGCGTGGCGTGGCAAACGCGAGGCCGTGCGCAGCACAAGCTGTTGTTTAAAACCTAAGTAATTGACTTGGTGGTGTACACGTCCGAACTTGTGCACAACAGACGTTAAGTCCGGATGGAGCATCGCGAGCATCTGGGTCTTCGGCCAAGTGCCCTCGTGACGGTAAAACTCTTCGGTGTTGCCACCTTTCGTCGCCTGCGTGACCGTCTTGTTTTGGAGGAACGCATAAAACTGGACGGTGCACCATCCCGCTTTGAGCATGCGCAGGCTCAAGTCCGTATCCTCGTTGTAGCGCCCGCGCCATCTAAACGGCGTATCCGTCCGAATGAGATTGCAAGAGTATATCCTTGTATTGAGTACGTACGGCTGCTTGTAGGGGTAATCCTTGCGTCCAAAGGTGTGGTAATTAGGCCCAGCCATAGCCACGTTCGAGAACCGATCCGCAAAATCCTCCATCGCGTGAAAGATGCCAGGCGTGGTGACAACGTGCTTGCCGTTCCTGTTGAGCCTGTGGAATCCCCTGATGTTGTCATCCATCACCCAATGCCAAGGGGCACCTTGAGCTTTCGCAAGATCCCAAGCAAAGTTGCGCGCTGGGCCCGGGCCTGTGCTCTTCGTTCCGCCGAGCCGATCGCAAGTGTCGTATCGGGCCTGATACTCCGGAGGTAAGACAAGAAGGCGGCTTTCGCGGATGCCTGCGTCCGCATAGGCTTGCCATTCCGCCTTTTCAACGATGACATAGTAATCCACTCCCATCATGTCCAAAGCCCGCATCGTGAGCCTGGAGTCGGCACGACCCTTGGAAACTATGAACTTGGGTATCGGTATCGAAGGCACCTTAGGTATCTGTGCCGTGATATCCGTCCTCGACATAACGCTTTACCGTGGTTGCCTTCGGCTCTTTGGGATACCAGAGCCACTTGGTTTGGGGTGACAAATGGCGGCCTATAAGCTTTCCGAATTCTACCACGGCGTTTTCGTCAGCAAGGAGGATAGCAATGCGCCTGTAAGGCCTGAGGTCGTCCTCTTGAAACTCGGGCATGTCCGCCCATGCTTCCTCCGGATTCACAAGGTTGGCAAACAGCTGATCGATCTGGTGCTCATCGAATGCAGTGTAGGCAAGATCGAATCCTTGTTTACGCAGCGCCTCAAACTCAGCCGTGAGGTCGATGTTGTTCCATTCGGTCTCTTCGTTGGTTCGATTGTCCGCGAGCCTGTATGCCGCCGCGCGCACGGGATCGAGGTCAGCGACTTGAACGGGGACGCTCTTGAAATTGAGCTTCTTAGCAGCGAGGAACCGGGTA
>Ga0306920_100013620_pt1 | contig 11084 bp, 10 predicted proteins | sample flu12Cox44000170_FD_204666 | JGI IMG/M metagenome (GOLD analysis project Ga0306920, IMG submission 204666) | Lab enrichment of tropical soil microbial communities from Luquillo Experimental Forest, Puerto Rico - flux4day.12C.oxic.44.000.170 (v2)... | ecosystem: Environmental > Terrestrial >...
TGGTGGAAAGCAGGTTGCCCGCCGAAGTCTCCTTCGGGACCGGCCAGGAGAGATTCACAGCGGTCTCGGTGACCCGGGGCTCAACCGAAGAGATAGCCTGTGGGACGGGAAACACCCGCGCGCTGACTACATTCGAATCGGGCGAGGCGCGCTTGGTCGAGAGGCGCGTTCGAACCAGGTACGCGTAGCTTGCACCTGGATGCGCCTTCGATTCCTCTGGTGAAATCGGATCGGTGAAGCGCACATGGCCAGCGACAAAGTAGTTGCCGACCAAAGCCCCGGGAATGGTGTACACCACCCGAAACGATTTCGGATCGGGTGCGACATTCGCTTGGAGAGAACCGCGAACGATTTCGATGGCCGGGGCGGCCCCGAGTTTCTCTCCGGAAACGGATCGTGCGGGAAGTGAAAAAACCAATTCGACGCCGTCACCGGCCTGGCGTGCGACGAGATCGGAAACCGCAACGGGGACCGTCGGAGAAGGCGGAACGGGGTCACCGGGAGCGCCACAGCCAGAAAGGAAAACGGAGAATAAACAACAAAAAACGGGAAACAACCCTGAGCCGTGACTCCTGATTCGTGCCTCGCAAAGGAGCAGCGTCTCGGCTGGCCGTGGCAAAATGGCGAGCGATCGGGCCGCGCGTGCTGCCATGTGAGGAAGCGCTTTGCTTACGGGAAAACGTTGGACATCGGAAGTCGGATGACGGGAGTTGTCCGATTCGGGGGCCAGGGAGCGGCCATACTTCCCTTCTCTATTTGCCATTTTCCAGTCTCAATTTTCGGCACTCACAAAATGTACCGGCTGAGATCCTGGTTCTTCACAATGTCCACCAGCTGCTTGTTGACGTAAGCGGCGTCAATCTTGACGTTCTTTTTCTTGAGGTCGGGCGCCTCGAAAGAAATATCGTCAAGAACTTTTTCGAGGATCGTGTGCAGGCGGCGCGCGCCGATATTTTCGGTTTGCTCGTTGACGCTGGTGGCAAAGCGGGCGACGGCAGCGACCGCGTCCTCGGTGAAATTCAGTTTCAAGCCCTCGGTTTCGAGGAGCGCGGCATACTGCTTGATAAGCGCGTTCTTCGGCTCGGTCAGAATTCGAATGAAATCCTCTTCCTTCAAGGATTGCAGCTCCACGCGAATGGGCAAGCGTCCCTGAAGTTCCGGGATCAAGTCGGAGGGCTTGGTCACGTGAAAAGCGCCCGCAGCGATGAACAGGATGTGGTCGGTGCGAATCATGCCATAGCGCGTGTTGACGGTGGTTCCTTCGATGATGGGGAGAATGTCGCGCTGCACACCTTCGCGGGAAACGTCCGGGCCGTGGCCGCTTTCTCGTCCCGCAACTTTGTCGATCTCGTCGATAAAGATGATACCCATTTGCTCCGCGCGTTCGACGGCCATGCGTGTAACCAGGTCCATATCCAGCAGCTTGTTTTCTTCTTCCTGGATCAGGTATTCGAACGCGTCGGCGACGCTCATTTTGCGCTTTTTTTTCTGCTGGCCGAAGATGTTGGAAAACATCTCCTTGATGTTGCTGTCCATTTCCTCGACGCCCTGATTGGAAATGATTTCGAAAGCGGGCATCAGGCGCTCGCGCACTTCCAGGTCGACCATGCGCTGATCGAGCTTGCCTTCGCGGAGCTGGACACGGAGCTTTTCGCGCGTGCGCAGGTTTTGCTCGCGCTGCGCGGTGACCTCGCTTTCGGGCGTGCCTGGAGCGGGAGACGGCAGCGGCGGCAATAGAAGATCGAGCACGCGCTCTTCCGCGGCTTGTTCGGCGCGGTCGGCGACTTCATCGAGCTTTTCCTCGCGGATCATATCGATGGAAGTCTCGACCAGGTCGCGGACCATGGACTCGACGTCGCGGCCGACGTAGCCCACTTCGGTGTATTTCGAAGCTTCCACCTTGATGAATGGGCATCCGGCCAGACGCGCCAGACGCCGGGCAATCTCGGTTTTTCCCACGCCGGTCGGACCGATCATCAGAATGTTTTTCGGAAGGACATCGTCCGCGATTTCGGGAGGAAGCTTCTGCCGACGAACGCGATTGCGCAACGCCACGGCGACGGCGCGCTTCGCGGCCGCTTGCCCCACGATGTATTTGTCGAGTTCGAGGACGATCTCGCGCGGCGTCATGTCGTCCAGCGCGGGAAGAAGAGTCTCTTCTTCGCCGGTGACGGCGCCGTTACCACCCGGCGCGACAATGATTTCCTTCTCGGACTTAGTGGTCATCCGCGTTCTCTTCCGGGACGAGATTGCAGTCTCAAGGTTTCAATGAGGAGAGCCTCAGCCAAGACTAACATCCCCTCACTAGAAGATGCTACACGCTCGGGGATGGTTTACAAATGAAATCCAATGCGCCGAGGCGCCCTGGAGTTTGCTACTTATGCCGACCGCATCCAGGAATTCTTGCCATGTAAAAAGAGGGACTCCTCGTCGCTTCGTTCTTCGGAATGACCGGTGTGGTCGCGGTCTCGAGCCGGCTCTCAAAGCTCTTCGACGGTGAAATTTGCATTGGTATAAATGCAGATTTCGCTGGCGATGCGCATCGCCTCCAGGGCCAGGTCTTTAGCGGACAGCTTGGAGTGTTTCAACATCGCGCGCGAAGCGGCCAAAGCATAGCTGCCTCCGGAACCAATCGCCACAATCCCGTCGTCCGGCTCGATGACATCGCCGTTGCCGGAAAGGATGAAGGTAGTCTTGCCGTCGGCCACGACGAGCATGGCTTCCAGATGACGCAGTGCGCGGTCCTTGCGCCACTCTTTGGCCAACTCCACGGCCGCCTTCTGCAGATTGCCCGAAGATTCCTGCAGTTTTCCTTCGAAGCGCTCGAACAGGGTGATAGCATCGGCGGTGGAGCCGGCGAAGCCCGCCAAAACCTTGTCGCTGTAGAGCCGGCGAGTCTTGCGCGCCGTGTGCTTCATGACGTGATCGCCCATGGTGACCTGGCCATCGGCAACCAGCACCACTTTATTGTCTTTACGCACGCACAAAACCGTGGTGCCGTGCGTCGGCGCACTTCCCTGGCTGTTTCGCATCCCACGATTATAGCGCCCGAAGAGCTTGCCCACCAAAAGAGGGAAACCCACCGAAAAAATGGAAAAGGCCGGCTGGTAAGGCCGGCCCGATGAATCAAACAAAGTGGAATGTTTCGCGGTAACTGGAAATCAGTACTTGTTCCAGGTAAATGCATTGAGAACGTAGTTCCCAACGGTAAACAGCTTCTTCTTGAGCTTCATGTCGTAATAGATGTCGCCGTTTCCCACGTCGGTCAACTGGTTGGCAATGACCGATCCGTAGAATTTCGCGTTTCCGGAAAAATCAACCGTCGACGTCGGCGCATAGACCACTGCCGCATTCGCGCCATTGCCCGCAATCTTAATGACCGGATTGGCGGGCGTTCCTTGCCCGCAGCAGAGGATCTGCAACATAGAGGGATCATAACTGGGATTGTCGATGGCATTGCCGGTAATGGAAATGGGCAAGTTCTGATTATTGCCAGTCGTGGGCTGGTTCACGACATTCAGGATTATGGGTCCGTACTGCCCGGCGTTGGGCGAGCCCGGAGGATAGGGAGCGACGCTAATCGAGGCATTTCCCGAAATCGAGAGGCTGTTAACAGTGTAGGTTCCCGGAGTAAGCGTCAATGTGCCGTTGGTTAATTTGAGATCGCAGGGATTCACGGTGCAACCGGGAGTCGTATTCGGTGTGCCCGCTAGTGGTGCTATTACGGCTGGGGGCGGAAAAGTGACCGCAGAGGGCAGCTGAATAAGACCGCCTTTGACTTGCCCCCCGCCGCTCAGCGCCGTCACACTGCCTCCCGAACAAACACCGAAACCGGCGTTGGGGCTGGACAAACTGCCATTGATGGTCGGGTTGGCGCCGTTATTGGTCTCGTTGCCATTAGTGCCGACATTCCCCCCATAGCCCAGGAGATTGGCTGCCGACGGCGCTTGCACCACTCCGCCAACGACGGGCAAACCGCCGGAGTCATAGCCGTTGGTCGAGCCGTTGCCGTTGAATTGAAGCTCTCCGCAGTCCTTACCGGCGGCAAATGCGGCATAAGAGAATGTCGCCGAGATGTAGCGCTCCAGAGTAGTGACGACTTCCGCTTCGCCATTCTGTACGTTGGCGATATCGCCATGCCCGGTGATTTGCCAGGTCTGAACGGTCACAGGCTGAGTGGTTCCAAACGGGATGATCGAGACCATGGACATCAACTGCGCGGACGCGTAGTAGTTAACCGTGTTCACTCCGTTCTGGCCACCATGCTGTAAGGGCTGGTTGGCATTCATGTTGTTCTGAAAAGCCGCCACCATTTGCCCATCGGGATAACTCGATTGCTGGCCAGGGATGGTTGTCAAAATAACGTTGCCCCCGCCAGCCGTCTGAACTGGATACGCTGTCAGCGTGTTATAGCCGGGAAACTCCGCGCCTGGAGCCGGGGCAGCGGGGGGCACATAGTTGGCAGACATCAAGAAATTCGCCGCGGCGTTCACGCCAGCTTCCGCTCCGTAGCGCGCTTGGGTCATCATGCGGTAATTCATACTGGAAAAAGTTTCCGAATTTGACAGAAACATCAAGGAACCGGCCATCGCCGAGAGCACCAGCAGGAGGATCAAGGCAAATATCAGCGCAGAGCCTTTTTCATTGTTTCGTTTCATGAGCATTTCTCCGTTTGTGTTCTTTCTAGCGATGTCCATCACTGGCCAGTTGGCAAAAGCGTGCCCTTCAGATTGAGGGGCATAGGCTGAATACGGTTCGTATAGTCGAACGTCGAAGAAAGATAGGCATCATAGACATTGCGCGGCGAGACATTCAGCAGTGCCTTGGTCTCCGTTTGATAGTTGGGTCGCCCATTGACTAAAGGCTCTTGGGGATCGGGATTCTGCGTTTGCACGGTGAGCGTAACCGCCACGTCGGTCACAAACGCGTAGTCCAGGGCCGCTGCGTCGGCGCCACCTTTGGTCTGGAGCTGGTACTTAAAACAAGGCACGGGGTTTCCGTTTGCGTCGTTTGGATTTGTCAGCACATTTGTCAGGACGATCTTCGATGGATCAAGAGGCGGCATGGGGGCGGCCCAGGTCCAGGCAACCTCGTTCCGATACAAAAATCCCGGCGCTTGAGCAGTGCCTTGCACGCAGGTGTATTCGACATAGACCATATTGCCGTCGCCGTTGACATCGCCAAACAACTTCAACACCGTTCCGGTGGATCCTTTCGTCGGGGCGTCAGCGAACGGAGGCTTATACGCGAGAGGAAACATGGGATAGCCCGCATAACCCACCGGAGGATTCGTGAGGGCCCCTGCTGCGGCGGGAACTGCCGGCGGGACGATGCCCGAGGAGAACGACCCTAGGAGGCTGGCTGGGACGTTTACACCCACGGCCCCATGGGGCCAAGTGAACGTAGCCTGCCAAACATTCGTCCCGATGGGGCAGCCACCCACGCCTCCGGGACACTTCAGTTGCACGGTTTCACGAGAGAGACCTGCATCCACGGTCACCCACGCCCCTTCGAAAAGGACTCCGTTGCCGTTAGCATCATTCATGCCGGTGAATGTCACGTTGGTGGTTACAGGTGCGTCGGGGCTTATCGCCGCTCCAACGACGGGAGTCGTCATTAGCCCACTGGCGGCCACAATCTTTCCGGCTTGCCCAATTTCCTGTTGCAGGAGTTCTGTCGTGGCGCGAACGCTGGTATGCATTTCCGTGCGATTCGTGATGGTCCCCTGGGTCTTCATCATCTGAACCATTCCCGACAAAACGACCGCGGAAACCGCCAGAAGGACCACCAGGGCTACCATCGTTTCGAGCAGCGTGAAACCTACTTGTTTTTTGTGCATCATGAGCACCCACTCTTTCTCGATTTCCTCACACAAGCCTGGTCAGAAGGGATTGGATTTCAAGCAACTCACCACAGAGGTGGGAAGAGCCCCGGTTCGGCCAATTCCATAGCGCACCTGGGTGAGGACCGATATCTTGATCAGGTTTGGAGCGACTTGCGTAATCTGCCAAACGCGGATGTATTGCCAATTGGCCCCCGCAGGCACTGGGCTTCCGTTCCGGTCCACATAATCGGAGTATCCAGGTACCGGACCGTTCGGGTCCAACCCTCCGCCTACTTGCAGACCGCACCCTGGAGGGCAGGCCGCACCAAGTACCGCAGGGAACTGAGTCGTGTCCGTAAGCTGATCCTGGTACTGTAAGGCAAGCAGTTGTTCCATCTTGTCCTGAGCGTACTCGGCAGTGCGCGCGGCAAGATGCCCTTGGTTTTCCGTGGTAGACATGGCCACCGCTGCCATGGTCATGATGCCAGCAGCGGCGATCAAGAGCAGGCACAAGGCAATCATAGTTTCGACAAGGCTGATGCCTGCCTGCGATTTCTTGTTGCGGACACAAACTCGCGCCGAACCTTGAAGTTTCATTTCTGCGTTCCTCACTTTTGGTACCAATTGGCGTTGCCGTTTGCGCTCGTGGCCCAGACTTGGCTAAGCCCTGTAGGGCCAACGGTCACGGCATAGACCTGTGTATTGTCGGTGATATAGATCGCATCGTCCGGCGTTGGCGCTCCGCTCAAGGGGGCGATGGGTATGCCTCGCGAATTGAACGTGATGCAGGCCGTCGTGGCGATCTGCCCGAATCGATTTCCATTTAAGTTGTAGCACCTGGGTGCTTGGCCTATGCCATTTGGTTGCGCATTGGGCGGGGGTGCCCCAATTCCTGCGGTACCGAAGCTGATCCCCGGTGAAAGGTATTGAACCGGGCTCACGCCAGGCACCATGCAGGGGTTGTTGGCATCGCCAACGACTTGCCAGCAGCCAGTTCCACCGTTTCCCGCCTTGTTCCACACATCGACATGGAAAGTGTTTACGGCGTTTAGCCCCAGGTCGACGTACACCCGGGTGCGCGTGAAGTCCGCGGCAGCCTGCATCTTAGCCTGGTTGATGGCGCCGTTCAGATCCCGGGCATCCCCCGAGATGCGTAGCGTGCGCCGTACCTGATTGAACCCCGGTATGGAAAGCGCGGCGATAACCAGCGAAACGAACATAACCATGAGCACTTCCAGAGCAGAGAAACCTTTGCTGTGATCAGAATGCGACCGATCTCGCATGCGGCTCGTCCTCATTGAATTCCTCTCACGTCTGAAGCTACCGTCCGACCGGGAGGCTGGATCGCTCCGGGCGAACCTTGACTCGACAGCGCTAGGAAGGGCACTTTCAGCGCCAACCACGCTGAATCACTAAGCTGTTTTGATCGTGCGGGTTACAGAACGCTGACAGCCCTCTGACAGAGAGGGGCCCGTTGATAGGAGTAGAAAAGTAACAAGTTGCGCTGCTTTCGCGACAAAGAGGTTTATTGAGAGATTTCGTGGAAGGAAAGGACTTTGTAGGTGGAGGCGGGCTGCGCAACCTGAACCCAACAACTGCTGTAATAAACGCCATTGCTGCCTGAGGCAGGGGTGAAATCGAAGTACGGCGATACCGGGGGCGAACCGGGCGGCAACGGATTGCGGGAGGCGTCAAGCGTTCTTGCCAGGAACACCGCTCCTAGGAATTGACCGTTCCCACTTTGTGCCGAATAAAGGTTACCGGTCCCGATCACCAGGACGATCCCGTCCCAGGAGGCGCCCGGATCGAAGGTGAAATCGCCGGTGACAAGGAGCAGTCCGTAGCCCGTAGAATGCCAATCTGCAAACGTCAGGTTTCCGTTGACCACGATAGTCATCGGATGGCTTGCGGACATGGCGCTGGGCATGCTCGATTGTGTAGCCGGCCCCTGAATGACCACGTCGGCGCTTTGCGTGATGGCCTGAACCAGAGCGTTCACGCCGCCAACGGTGGTCAGGCTACACCTGGGGCATCCGAGTGAAGAGGAGAACGAGACAAGGTTTACATTTGGCGGTGGAGGAGTGGGCGGGGGCGGGGGAGTCGGTGTATAGTTGCCCGTCAGATTTGCCTGAATTGCATTGAGGATGTTGGTCCGGCTCGCGTCGCTACTGTTCGTGTAACCAACTGCCGTAACAGCCACCGCTCCCGGATTACAACTACCCACCGAGCCTTGGTCAGTCCCGCTGACCTGGAAGTTCGCCGAGTTAGGCACGGTAAACTGCACGTTGTTGCCGTCGAGGGTTAAGGCGGCTGGCAAGGTCAAATTGAGCGGCGTAGGAGCAACGAGATACTGCAAGAGTTTCTGGGTGCGGTTCGGCAGCACCGCGAGCGCAGTGAGTTCTAAGGCCTGGGGGCCGACTCCAGGGTTATTGCTAAAAACGCGGTTGGCATTATCAAAGTAGAGTGGAGCAATCGAGTCCGCCCGACCGTCCGCGTCGACGTCGAGATTCAGTGATTTCTCGGAGACGCCGTTGATGCGCACCCACTTGTAGAGCGGCCCTGGGAAGGCCAAGCTTTTCAACGGATTGAGGTTCCAAAGCGAGGGCGCCGTCGGCGAGGGGCTCGGGGGACCCGCCCCGGCACAGGCGTCGCCGTGCTCCTGAATGAATTGCGTGTCCGAGTAATCGGAACCCTGGACCCATGGCGTAATAGCTACGCCCCCAATGGGATTGGTGACGTAGATAGGATTACAGTCGCCGAGCGTGCCTGGCGGCGGCAAGAATCCGGGCGCGGTGTTCGTGAAGGAGTTGGGATCGGTGGGCCGCAGGCGCGCGCGGACTTCTTCCAACCCCGCCACGGCCGCATAGTAAACACTTGTGGAAGAACGATAGTTGCCGGCAAGCGCTGATTCGGCGCCCGAGGAAACCACCAGTGCAATGGCCGCGACGCCAATTAGCAGCAAAATGAAAATGGCGATGAGCAGGGCAATCCCGTTTTCCTTCTGCCGCTTTCGGGTTCTTCGTCGTCCTTTCATGTCGACTCGTTGAACCTTGTTGCTCCATCCCTCAAAACACGTGCGTCGCCCTTCTCTTTGATACCAAAACCTATTGGTTCGGATTGACGCGGCGGCCCCGTCCCTCCAATTGTACAAGGCGTGGGCGACCCGTCGTGGCATCCGGTAGGGGCGCCGCCACGATAAGGGTAATGGCGACGTCGCGAATATTCGTTGGGGCATTGTCTGGGCCCGCCAGGGGGCAGGGTTGCGGCGGATTCTGAGGCACACTGGGTGTGTCGCAAATGTACTGGAAGATAGGCACTGCTTCGCCGCCGGCAAAAACCAAAGGATAGGCCGCTTCTAATTGAAATTGTCCAACCTGAAGGGTAGGTGAATTGTTCACGACGTTCTGAACGAAGGGAACGAATCCCGCTTGAGCCGTGTCGACGGCTGGGTCGTGTGAGGCTTGCTTGCGAGCTACAGCGCGCATGAGCGTGGTCCCCTGCAACTGATAGCGTATCCATTCGACGGAGCAGTTTGGAGCACAAGCCAGGTCGTTCGGATTCGGCTCGGTCTCAATAATGATGTCGAAATCGGTTGGCGTGATGCACGTCCCGCCACCGCCGGTTCCGATCTGGCACGGCGCGGGTATCGTGTAGTTTGGGCTCCAACCAAAGGGGGCCGTTGTGACTTTCGCAGGGTCCGCGTTGGCGAAAGTCGGCGGCGGAAAACCGGCATCGTTAATATCGCGCACCATTTGGTCGAGGCCCAGGCGCGCTTCCTGGAAAGAGGTCAGAACTTCCGACTCGGTCCGGTAGCGTTGCTGCGAAGAGGTCAGTAGGGTGAAGGCCGCCCCGCTGACCAAAAGAAAGATGCCAAGAGAGGCTAGCATTTCTATGAGTGTGAAGCCGCGCTCCTGGCTGCCGCTCGGACGTGGCTTCATCTGGCCACCACCGTGTCGAGAGTGACGGGAAGAGAGAGACCGCTCCCGCCGAGTTGCCGCACCCCGAGGATAAAGCGCTTGGAAGCTGCTGTGGAACCATCCCCCATGACGATGACCGCCCAGCGCACATCGTAGGTGATTCCATTGGGATCCAGGTAAGTAAAACCGTAGCCGTTCGCGGGATAGGGGCCGGGCGCCGCCCCGCTAAAATCGATGAGTGTCTGATTGTCGAAGTTCACGACGTGATAGCCCTGAACAACATTGGGCGTTGTAGGATCCCCGAGCAGGTAGGTATTCAGGTTCACATCGGTAAAGGAATTGGACGAAAGCGGCTGATCCAGAATGACATCCAATTGCCGCTGGGCAAACACGAGCGTCGAGGAGTCCATGCGATTGCGGTAATTGATCAGCAACGAGGCAGGAACGAGTTGCGCAACCGACACGAGACCGACAAGCAGAATGACGGTAGCAATCAGCATCTCGAGGATGCTGAAGCCTTGCTCGCGGATGCCAAGTCTTCTCATCGAGCCTTTCATGGCCATCGGTAGCGTCAAAACCTCAATTCACCTGGTGCCAGGGTCCGCCGGCCGGAGCACTCCACACTTGCGTGCTTCCGGAAGGAAGCAAAACGATGGCGCGGTAACTGGTGTCGGGATCGTTGATCGCGCCGATGTACAATACATAGCCCTGCAGCGAGGAAACGGCGCCGCGGGCGTCAAAGGCGAAACAAGCTGGAGTGCAGACCGCGCCGGACAGCACGTTGAGCGTGCCACTGCCGGCGATGTTTGGGCCAGCCGGAAAACCACCGGTAACCAGGGACGCAAAACCAGCAATGGGAAGCTGCTTCTCGGCCACCCAGGGGGCCGTATCCGAGGGCGGGCCCGTCCAAACGATCCAGCCCGCGGGGCTGGGCGCCAGCAGAAAACTCATTTTCTTGTTCTGGCGCACGGCTTCAAAGCGCGTATATTTCATGATGTCGGAGACGCTCGAGGCCACGCTGTTGAGCTGATAAGTGCGCAAGGATCGCATCAAAGACGGCACGGCGAGGGCCGTAAGCATGAGCATCACGCAGATGGAAACCACCAGCTCGATCATGCTGAAGCCGACGACGGCGCTTCGCCCAGTGCCGGAGCGCGTTGCACTCTTATTCAAGGTCATTCCTCGTCCGAACGTGGAACTGCTCTGTGAATAAAGGGGCTGTCCTAAATGCCAGTTATAAGCACCTGTACGGCCAGGGACAATGGCTCGCAAGTGCCGCTAGACATAGTACTTTTTTGGAAGCGCGTACTCTATCATATTATCGAGGTACAGGTGATGGGAAG
>Ga0306920_100013622_pt1 | contig 11084 bp, 7 predicted proteins | sample flu12Cox44000170_FD_204666 | JGI IMG/M metagenome (GOLD analysis project Ga0306920, IMG submission 204666) | Lab enrichment of tropical soil microbial communities from Luquillo Experimental Forest, Puerto Rico - flux4day.12C.oxic.44.000.170 (v2)... | ecosystem: Environmental > Terrestrial >...
ATCAGTGTCGTCGCCACGTGCAGCGCACCGAGCCGCCATGCGTCTTCGGGGATGGCGGCGGCCGCCGCTTCGATCGCCGCGTCCGGTTGCGCGACATGCACGACGCCCTCGCCGGTTTTGAATTCCGCGCCGAGCGCATCGCGGGCCCACGCCAGGATCGGATCCCAATGCTGCGCCTGGCGCGCGCGAAGCCGTGCCGGCGCGCCGGCGCGGTAATAGACAAGGTCCGAGCCGAGGTATTTCCTAATGTCGGCCGCGACCGGACTGGGTGCGGTTGCCACCCGATCGATGATCGAATTGGCAAGCCGCGTCAGCGGCATTCGCGCCGGATCGACGAAATCCCGTTGCGCGCGCCATTCTTTGGCGAGTTCCTCGGCGAGTTCCGGCGTCGGCGCAGCGAGCGTGCGGCGCGACGGCGTGCGCACCGGCTTGCCGTCAAGGCAGATGCCAAATTCTCCTGCGTCCGCCGCGACGCTCACTGTCCGATAGAATCGCCGCCGCAACTGGGCGCGCAGGACGCGCTGCCCTGCAACCACCGGATCGACATCTGGTGCATTGGCCGGATCGTGAGTTCCATTGGATTGGTCGACGTTTCCCATCGTTTTCCATTGTTCCGGCGGCGACACACTTTGGCCTCTATTAACAATAACTTACGCCGCCTCTCGCATTTCGCAGCGTGGTCGGCCACTGGCCGCGCCGAACTGGGCCATTGGCCGCGGCGAAAAAGCCGTCAATAGCGTGTTTGTTAAGGACCATGAGCGGCAAAGCACCATTATAACAAGCACAAACCATGGAAATCCGCATCCCTCTCGCTTAGTATCCGCGCCGGATTCGGCGACCGGGGGATTTGGAATTCCACGCAGCCACCTGCGTACCCGCCCAGACAAGAGCGGATGCTGCGTGCACGAGGAATAAATGAAGCCCACCGATATTTCGGTCCCGGATTATTTCCACAAAGTGGTGGATTGCCAGTGGGCTTGTCCGGCTCACACGCCGGTTCCCGAATATATCCGATTGATCGCCGCCGGGCGTTACGGCGACGCCTACATGATCAACTGGGAATCGAATGTATTTCCCGGAATCCTTGGGCGCACCTGCGACCGCCCTTGCGAACCGGCCTGCCGGCGCGGGCGCGTGGAGAAAGAGCCTGTCGCCATCTGCCGATTGAAGCGCGTCGCCGCCGATTTCAAGGACGACATTCGGGCCCGGCTGCCGAAGGCGCCTGCCAAAAAGAATGGCAAGCGCATAGCGCTTGTCGGTGGCGGCCCGGCGTCGCTGACGGTGGCGCGCGACCTCGCGCCCATGGGGTATCACTGTGTCGTGTTCGATCAGGATCCGCAGTCCGGCGGCATGATGCGCACGCAAATCCCGAAATTCCGCCTGCCGGAAAGCGTGCTCGACGAGGAATGCCAATACATCCTCGATCTCGGCATCGAATTCGTCGGCGGCAAACGTGTCGGCAGCATGAGAGCGTTGCTTGCCGAGAATTTCGACGCGATCTTCGTCGGCTGCGGCGCGCCGCGCGGCCGTGACCTGGATATTCCCGGCCGCAAGGAAGCCGCCAAGAACATCCATATCGGCATCGACTGGCTATCCAGCGTTTCATTCGGTCATATCGACCGCATCGGCAAACGCGTCATCGTGCTGGGCGGCGGCAACACCGCCATGGATTGCTGCCGCTCCTCACGCCGGCTCGGCGGCGAGGACGTCAAGGTCCTCGTACGCTCGGGTTTCGAGGAAATGAAAGCGTCCCCCTGGGAAAAAGAGGACGCGATCCACGAAGACATCCCCATTTTCAATTACCTGGTGCCGAAGGCAGTCACCCACGACAACGGCGAGCTCACCGGCGTGACGTTCGAGAAGGTCAAGGCAGTTCGCGACGCCAAAGGGCGCCGCGAACTCGTGCCGACCGGCGAACCGGACCAGCACTTTCCTTGCGACGATGTTCTGGTCGCCGTGGGGCAGGAGAATGCCTTCCCCTGGATCGAGCGCGATTGCGGCATCGCATTCGACAAATGGGACATGCCGAAGGTCGATCCCAAAACCATGGCGTCCTCCCATCGCAAGGTCTTTTTCGGTGGCGACGCCGCTTTCGGTCCGAAGAACATCATCTGGGCGGTGGCGCACGGCCACGAAGCCGCGATTTCGATCCACCGGCTGTGCCGCGGCGAGAACATTGCCGCCCGGCCGGCACCGCAAGTCGTAGTCACCAGCCAGAAGATGGGCATCCACGAGTGGAGCTACGACAACGAGATCGCGCTCGATAAACGCTACCGCGTCCCTCATCGCGAGAAAGTGGTGGCGCTGCGCGACATCAAGGCCGAGGTCGAGCTCGGCTATGACGTCGAGCTCGCGCTCAAGGAAGCCGATCGCTGCCTTAATTGCGATGTTCAGACCGTGTTCACCGGCCAGCTCTGCATCGAATGCGACGCCTGCGTCGACATCTGCCCGATGGATTGCATTACCTTTACCGGGAACGGCGAAGAAACCGAGCTGCGCCAACGGCTGCAGGCGCCGGCGAAGAATCTCGGCCAGGATCTTTATATCGGCAACAGCCTCAAGACCGGCCGCATCATGGTCAAGGACGAGGACGTCTGCCTGCATTGCGGGCTTTGCGCCGAACGCTGTCCCACCGGCGCGTGGGACATGCAGAAATATCTGATCGACATGACGCACGCGGAATAAACATGCCGATCCAGAGCCTGAACGACTTCGTCGTGCGGTTTGCCAATGTCAATGGCTCGGGTTCCGCGAGCGCCAACGAGCTGTTCGCGCGCTCCGTGTTGCGCATGGGCGTTCCGGTCGCGCCGCGCAATATCTTCCCGTCCAACATCCAAGGCCTGCCGACCTGGTATGAAGTGCGCATTTCGCAGGCTGGGCACCTGGGCGCGCGCGGCGGCACCGATCTCATGGTGGCGATGAATCCGCAGACCTGGGACACGGACGTGGCTGGCATCGAGCCGGGCGGCTATCTCCTCTACGACTCGACCAAGCCGATGCCGAAGACGAAATTTCGCGAGGACATTACCATCATCGGCGTGCCGCTTACCGCGATCTGTAATCGCGAATATTCCGATCCGCGTCAGCGCCAATTGTTCAAGAACATCATCTATGTCGGCGCGCTATCCGCCTTGCTGGATATGGATGTCACCGCGATCGAGAAACTCATCGCCGAACAGTATAAAGGCAAGGAAAAGCTGTTCGACGCGAACAAGCACGCACTTCATCTCGGCCGCGACTGGGTGATGATGAATATGGAGCACCCGATCGGGCTGCGGCTCAAGCGCGCCAACGCGGTCGGCGACCGTATTTTCATCGAAGGCAATTCGGCGGCAGCCCTCGGCGCCGTTTATGGCGGCGCCACGATCTGCGCCTGGTATCCGATCACGCCGTCGTCTTCGCTCGCCGAAGCATTCAACCGTCATTGTCACCGGCTGCGCGTCGATGACACCAAGCATAACAAATTCGCAATCGTGCAGGCGGAAGACGAACTCGCCTCCGTCGGCATCGTCATCGGCGCCGGCTGGAACGGCGCGCGCGCTTTCACCGCGACGTCCGGCCCGGGCATTTCACTCATGCAGGAATTTCTCGGACTCGCTTACTTTGCCGAAATCCCCGCCGTGATCTTCGACGTGCAGCGCGCCGGGCCGTCTACAGGCATGCCGACCCGCACGCAACAGACCGACATCATTTCCTGCGCCTATGCCTCCCACGGCGACACCAAGCACGTTCTGCTGTTCCCCGAGGATGCGGCCGAGACCTTCGACTTCGGCGCCGCGGCGTTCGATCTCGCCGACCGGCTGCAGACGCCCGTCTTCGTGATGATGGATCTCGACATCGGCATGAACCACCGCCTTTGCCGGCCGTTCACCTGGGACGACAGCCGCAAATACGACCGCGGCAAGGTGATGACGGCGGCCGCGCTCGAGGCCGGAACGGATTTCGGCCGCTATCTCGATGTCGACGGCGATGGCATTCCCTATCGGACTTATCCCGGCGCCCATCCGATGAAAGGCTCGTTCTTCACCCGCGGCACATCGCGCGACCGCTATGCGCGCTATACCGAAGAGGGCCCGGCCTATGCCGACAACATGCAGCGGCTGCTGCGCAAGTTCGATACCGCGAAGGACCTCGTGCCGCGGCCCTTGCTCGCCAATGCCGAGAAGCCGACCAAATACGGCGTGATCTATTTCGGTTCGACCTCGCCCGCCATGGACGAGGCTATTAATATGCTCGAGGCCAAGGGGCGATATCTCGATCGGCTGCGCGTGCGCGCCTTCCCGTTCCATTCGAGTGTGACGAGCTTCATCGCCGATCACGATTTCATCTTCGTGGTCGAACAGAACCGCGATGGGCAACTTCGTTCGGTCGTCGTGAACGAATGCGGCATCGACCCCGTGCGTCTGGTGCCGATCCTGCATTACGACGGCACGCCGATCACCGCACGTTTCATCGCGCGCGCCATCGGCGAGCACCTCGATGCGCTTAAAGTGACGCCGTTACGGAAAGTCGTGTCATGAAACTTGTTTTCTTCACCTCCCCCTCGTGGGAGAGGTAAAAAAAAGTATAGGACGTCCATCCATGACCTACATCGTCAAGCCAAAATTCCACCACCCCGAACTGCCGAAGAACAAGCTCGGCTATACGCACCGCGATTACGAGGGCAAGATCTCGACGCTGTGTGCGGGTTGCGGTCACGACTCCATCACCGCCGCCATCATCGAGGCGTGCTTCGAACTGTCGATCGAGCCGCACAAGGTGGCGAAGATTTCGGGCATCGGGTGCTCATCCAAGACGCCGGATTATTTCCTTGGTAACTCGCACGGTTTCAATTCGGTGCATGGCCGCATGCCATCGGTGCTCACCGGCGCGAATCTCGCCAATCGCGACCTGATCTATCTCGGCGTATCGGGCGACGGCGACTCCGCCTCGATCGGATTGGGGCAATTCGCGCACTGCATGCGCCGCGGCGTCAACATGGTCTATATCGTTGAAAATAATGGCGTTTACGGCTTGACCAAAGGTCAGTTCTCCGCCACCGCCGACCGCGGCTCCAAATCCAAGCGCGGCGTTACCAATCCCGACAACGCCATCGACATGGTCGGCATCGCACTACAGCTCGGCGCGAGCTTCGTGGCGCGCTCGTTCTCGGGCGACAAGAAGCAGCTCGTCCCCATCGTTAAGGCCGCGATCGAGCATCAAGGCGCCAGCTTCATCGACGTCATCTCGCCGTGCGTCGCCTTCAACAACCACGCCGGCTCGACCAAGAGCTTCGACTATGTGCGCGAGCACAATGAAGCCGTCAATTTTCTCGACTTCATGACCGGCCGCGCGCCGATTCACGTCGACTATGCTCCGGGCACGGTCGAACTAGTCGAGCAGCACGACGGAACGACGCTCGCCTTGCGTAAGCTCGATGCCGAGTACGACGTTCATGATCGGTTGTCTGCGATGAGCTTCACCGCCCATCACGCCGCGCAGGGCCAGATCGTTACTGGGCTGCTGTACGTGGAGCCGGACGCTTCTGACCTGCACGGCCATTTGAACACGGTTACCACGCCGCTCAACACGCTTGGCGAGAAGGAGCTGTGCCCCGGCTCGGCAGCGCTGAAAGCGATCAACGCGGGCTTGCAGTAGTTGGCGGCAGATCAGTTTTCCGGCGCCTCCTCGATCGGATCGTAGCGCTTGGCGTCGAGACCGAGCAGATTCCAGGACTGCTGCATGTGCGGCGGCAGCGGCGCGGTGACGTCGACGATCCCGCCGCGCGGATGGGGCACCGCGATGCGGCGCGCCAGAAGATGCAGCCGGTTCTGCATTCCGCCGGGCAGCTCCCAGTTCTCGCGCCCGAAATATTTGGCGTCGCCGACGATGGGGTGGCCGACATGCGCCATATGCGCGCGTAATTGATGCGTGCGCCCCGTCACGGGCTTGAGCGAAATCCAGGCCAGCGAAGGCCCCGCCGTTTCGACGACCGCATAATAGGTCACGGCGTGGCTTGCGCCTTCTTCGCCGTGGCGGGCAATGCGCATGAAGGAATCTTCCTCGCGTTCCTCCTTGGCGAGAAAGGTGGAAATGCGGCCCTGCCGCGGCTTGGGTACGCCGGCGACCAGCGCCCAATAGATTTTCCGCGCCGAACGCGAACGAAACGATTTGGCCAAAGCCGCCGCGGCAAAGCGAGTCTTGGCGACCAACAGGCAGCCGGCGGTATCCTTATCGAGACGATGCACGAGCCGCGGCCGCTGGCCCTGCGCGTCGCGCATCGCCTCCAGCATGCCGTCGATATGGCGCGTGGTGCCGGAGCCGCCTTGCACCGCAAGCCCCATCGGCTTGTTCAGCACCAGGATATCGGTATCTTCGTAAAGCGTGGTTGATTTTAAAAAATCGCGTGTCTTTGCACCGGCCGGATCGCCCGACGCGGGCGGCGTCGCGAGATCAAGGCGCAGCGGCGGGATGCGCACGCTCTGCCCCGCCTGAAGCCGGTCTTTCGGCTGCGTGCGCTTGCCGTTGACCCGCACTTCGCCTTTACGGATCACGCGCTGGATATGCGAGAAACTCAAGCTCGGAAATTTTGCCTCAAGGAATCGGTCGACACGCATGCCGGATTCGTCGGCCGACACCGTGACGTTCTGGACGCCGGTGTGCGTTTTCTCCTCTCCCCGCGAAGCAGACGCATTTGATGTTCCGTCATCCTGAGGTGCGCGGCGACGTCGCGCCTCGAAGGATGAGCCGCCTGCGCCGCCGTTCTTCAAGGACCGCTTCGCGGCCACCTCAGGGTGACGGCGCGCAGGCGGCGGGAAGGAGTGCCGCGGCCCGGGAATTTGTTTACCGCCGCCCGGCTGGCGCGGCCTGCGGCTCCCTCTCACGTCCCGCTCCGCTCGCGCCGCAGCTTCGCCCAATATTCGAGACGTTTTTTGATTTCGCGCTCGAAGCCGCGTTCCGGCGGATCGTAGAATTGCCGCCGGCCGAGCGCTTCCGGGAAATAATCCTGGCCGGAAAACGCCTCGGGCGACTGATGATCGTATTCGTAGCCCGAAGCGTAGCCCTCGCTCTTCATCAGCTTGGTCGGCGCGTTAAGGATATGCTTGGGCGGCAATAGCGAGCCGCCCTCGTTCGCGGTCCGCATCGCTTCGCCGAAGGCGACATAGGCGGCGTTGGATTTCGGCGCGGTCGCGACGTAGATGACGGCTTGCGCGATCGCGAGCTCGCCCTCGGGGCTGCCGAGAAAGTCGTAGGCGTCTTTGGCGGCATTGGCGATGACCAGCGCCTGGGGATCGGCCAGCCCGATATCTTCCACCGCCATGCGCACGATGCGCCGCGCCAGATAAAGCGGATCCTCCCCGGCATCGAGCATGCGGCAAAGATAGTAGAGCGCGGCATCGGGATCGGAGCCGCGGACGGATTTATGCAGCGCGCTAATGAGATTGTAATGGCCGTCCTGCGATTTGTCGTAAATCGGCGCGCGCCGCTGAACAACGGCTTGCAAGGCGGCGGCATCGAAGGTCTCGCCCTTGCGCGCGGCGCGCCACACTTCCTCGGCAAGCGTCAGCGCGGCCCGGCCGTCGCCGTCGGCCATGCGAATGAGCGACGAACGCGCCTCGCCGTCGAGCGGCAGTTTCTTGCCCTCGATGGCCTCGGCGCGGCCGAGGAGCTTTTCGATCGCCGCGGCGTCGAGCGGCTTGAACACGAGAACCCGTGCGCGGGACAACAACGGGGCGATCAATTCGAAGGAAGGATTTTCGGTCGTCGCGCCGACCAGCACGATGGTGCCGTCCTCCATGACCGGCAGGAAGGAATCCTGCTGCGCGCGATTGAAGCGGTGAATCTCGTCGACGAACAGGAGCGTGCCCTGTCCGGTTTCACGCCGCAGCCGCGCCGCGTCGAAGACCTTCTTTAAGTCCGCGACGCCGGAAAAGATCGCCGAGATCTGCTCGAAATCGAGCGCGGTGGCGTGCGCCAGCAAGCGCGCCACCGTGGTCTTGCCGGTGCCGGGCGGGCCCCAGAAGATGAGCGAACCGAGCGAGCGCGTATCGAGCATGCGTGTAAGCGCACCGTCCGGCCCGAGCAGATGATCCTGCCCGACCACGTCCGATAGTTCTTCGGGCCGAAGCTTGTCCGCGAGCGGCCGCGGCGCATCGTGTTCAAGGCCTGCGGCGGCGAAGAGGCTTGGTGCTTTAGTTTTGGGCTTCGAACCCATTCGCTGTTCTACCCAATTCATGCCCGGCCTGGGGCCGGGCATCCGCCTCTTTGCCTTTCAGCAAAATAAAGTCATGGACGGCCGAGACAAGCCCGGTCATCAGCCGTGACTAAAACAACGGAGTCGCCGCTCATCCGCTGAAAATCACCGATATCTGCTGACCGCTCCGCATGATGGTGATGCGCCACTGCCGGCCGCCGGCGCCGGTAACGCGTTCCAGATCGGCGGGTTTGGCGATCTTCTCATTGTTGACGGAGACCACAATGTCACCTTTCTGAAAGCCGATGGACTGCGCCGTCGAGCCGTCGGCGACACTGGTAATGACGACACCTTCCGTTTGCGGATCGAGGCGAAGCTCATCGGCCAAAGCCGGGGAGAGATTCGCCACCGTAGCGCCGAGGAACGGCGATCGTGCTTTGATCTCGACTTCCTCGCGCGGGGTGTCCGGCAGGCTTTGCAACGCGATCGGCAGCACCAGATTGTGGCCCTGCCGGACGATGCCGATCTGGGCCGTCGTGCCGATCGGCTTGGTGGCAAAGCGATAATCGAAGGCGTTCGGATCGTCCACGGCGGCGCCATCGACGCTGATGATAAGATCGCCGGACTTCAGGCCCGCTTTTGCGGCGGGGCCCCCGGCCGAGACGTTGGCCACCAGGGCTCCGGCCGGCCGTTGCAGCCCGAGACTGTCGGCGATGTCCGGCGTGACATCTTGGAGCTTCGCGCCGAGCCACGGGCGCTTCACCGCACCGCTGCCGCCCTCCGCGGAGGCGACCACGACGCGAACCATGTTCGCCGGGATGGCAAAACCGATGCCCTGTGAACCGCCCGAGCGGGAATAAATCGCGGAATTGATGCCGACCAGCCGGCCGTTGATATCGACCAGCGCACCGCCGGAATTGCCGGGATTGATGGCCGCGTCCGTCTGAATGAAGAACTGATAGTCGCTGATGCCGACTTGCGTGCGCGCCACCGCCGAGACGATGCCGTGGGTCACCGTCTGCCCGACGCCGAACGGATCGCCGATCGCCAGCACCACGTCGCCGACTTGCAGCTCATCCGAATCGGTGAATTCGAGCGTCGGAAAGCGCTCCTTCGTCCCCTTGATACGCAGGACCGCGAGATCGCTGCGCTGGTCCTTGAGCACGATATCGGCGTCGAACTCGCGTTTGTCGGCAAGCGCGACCTTCACCTGGCTGGCGCCGCTGATCACATGAAAGTTGGTGACGACGAGCCCAGCCGGATCGACGATAACGCCGGAGCCGAGCGAGCGCTCGACTTGTTCGCGCGGCACCGCGCCGAAGAACTGGCGAAAGAAAGGATCGGTCAAAAACGGATTGTTGTTCTCGACGATACGGGCGGCGTAGACGTTAACGACCGCGGGCGACACGCGCTTGACGACCGGCGCGAAGGACAACTGAAGCTGACGAACCGAATTCGGCACTTGCCGTTCTTGCGCGCCGGCGGCTTGAGTAAACACCGGCAGCAGCGAAATCGCAGCGGCAAAAAGAATCGGAATGCGCGGGTGCGGCATGAAAACCTCGAATCGATGCGCCTCTGTTTTAGTGGCGTGCGACCGAGGCCATAGCAGGGCGGCGACGCCGCTTGTAGTGACGCGCTTTACGCCGGCGCGGCGGCCTCCGCCTCCGCGCGCTCCTGGACGGGACCGGAATCCAACCCCTTGGCATCGACGTCACGGTCGACGAATTCGATGACCGCGACTGGTGCGGAATCGCCATACCGGAAGCCGGCTTTGAGCACGCGCGTGTAGCCGCCGTTGCGGTCCTTGTAGCGCGGCCCGATAACGTCAAAGAGCTTTTTCACCATGGCAATATCGCGCATCTGCGCGATCGCCTGACGGCGCGCGTGCAGGCCGCCGCGCTTGCCGAGCGTGACCAGCTTTTCCACCACGGGGCGCAAATCCTTCGCCTTCGGCAACGTGGTGACGATTTGCTCGTGCTTGATGAGCGAGGCAGCAAGGTTCGCCAGCATCGAGCGCCGATGATCCGAGCGCCGGTTGAATTTGCGGTGCGTTTTGCCGTGATTCATTCCGATGTCAGCAACTGGAAATCCAATCAGATACTTTTCTGACAATGATTTCCGATGACTGCCTCCCGATCAGTAATGATCCTCGAAGCGCTTGGCCAGTTCCTCGATGTTCTCGGGCGGCCAGCCGGGCACTTCCATGCCCAGATGCAGTCCCATCTGCACCAGCACTTCCTTGATCTCGTTGAGCGACTTTCTGCCGAAATTCGGCGTGCGCAGCATTTCGGCCTCGGTCTTCTGCACCAGGTCGCCGATATAGACGATATTATCGTTCTTCAGGCAGTTGGCCGAACGCACCGACAGTTCGAGCTCGTCGACCTTCTTGAGGAAGGCCGGATTGAACGCGAGATCTGGGATGGCCTCGTGCGTGGTCTCGCGCTTGGGCTCCTCGAAATTCACGAACACGTTGAGCTGATCCTGTAGGATGCGCGCCGCATAGGCGAGCGCGTCCTCCGGGCTCACCGCGCCGTTGGTCTCGATCGACAGCGTCAGCTTGTCGTAATCGAGGATCTGGCCTTCGCGCGTATTCTCCACCTTGTACGAAACCTTGCGCACCGGCGAATATAGGCTGTCGACCGGAATGAGGCCGATCGGCGCATCTTCGGGGCGATTGCGCTCGGCCGGCACGTAACCCTTGCCGGTATTGACCGTGAACTCCATGCGGATCTCGGCGCCCTCGTCGAGCGTACACAGGACGAGATCGGGATTGAGCACGACGATGTCGCCGACTGTTTGAATGTCAGCGGCCGTGACGGTGCCGGGACCCTGCTTCTTCACCACCATGCGCTTGGGACCGTCGCCCTGCATCTTGATGGCGATGTCCTTGATGTTGAGCACGATGTCAGTG
>Ga0306920_100013626_pt1 | contig 11083 bp, 11 predicted proteins | sample flu12Cox44000170_FD_204666 | JGI IMG/M metagenome (GOLD analysis project Ga0306920, IMG submission 204666) | Lab enrichment of tropical soil microbial communities from Luquillo Experimental Forest, Puerto Rico - flux4day.12C.oxic.44.000.170 (v2)... | ecosystem: Environmental > Terrestrial >...
GATCACATTCATGGACATCGGTTTGATTGGTAGCGGCTGCCGGTGTGATTGGCTCGGCCTCGCTTGTGGGAAAGATAGGCGGTTTATCAGTTGTGACAGCGGCTAACAGGTCACTAGCAAGGAACCACAGGTACGGAGAGATAGCGAAGCCGATTGCGCTAAGAGCAAACACACACCCAAATATTCCAGCGAGCAGCCTTGCCCTTGCTCTGCGATTTGCAAGCACAACGGCACGCGTCAAATTTTGATCGCCAACCATGCCGACACTCACACCTACGGGTGTGGCTCTGTGGCCACAGAGCGCAGGGCCTCTCAGTTTCAAAATTCGCCATAGAGAGCTGCGAACGCAGACCTCCAATATCCCCGGCTTACGCGGTATTAACCAACCGTATATTCCGTCGCGTCAAATGCGGGCAGAAATATTGCGGTCAATCCAGCAAAGTGTCCGAAACGGTCAATTTTGAAGGCTCACGCCTGAGCAATTCAAGGCGGATGATGTGTTGTAGATCGGGCGGCATGGTGCGGGCGCTGCTCATACCGCAACGGCTTGTGACGGCCGAGCGGAAAGCTAACACGCGCGTGGGTATCGAGCGGGCTGAACGCGCGATGGCGAAGCGGCAAGCTTCTCAAGTCTTCAGTGAACGACCTCTGCTTCCAGCCCTCACCAACGAAGCACTCACGCCGCGGCCCTGCCCGCGTCCAAACCGACGGCGCAACCGATTAGAAAGGCCAGCCTTAAGGGATCATCTTCCTGAATACCGCTTCCGTGCATGAAACTGAGAGGATAGGCCCTCTCCTTCTCCATCACGCTTGCACACAATTGAACCCGACCACAAGAAATGTGACCCGCCGCTGACAGTGCCAAAACGCTATCCTTGGCTATGGTATCCACGGTCTGAGCTCGGCAATTCAAGCGCGCCAGTTCGGCGGCGAGATCGGTGGTCGTGAACAATGCCGGCTTGAACGCCGCCGAATGCATCGCAGAAAGCTCGGCTAGCTGCTGCATGACGCGATGAAGCAGGGTTGGAGTCAGCGGCGCGAGCTCACAGTCCAAGACGCACAAGGGATTGCCGCGCACCCGGCTGGCGGCGAAATGGACCGCGGCACCCCGAGTCCCGAGCTTATCGGAAACCAAGGCCGCGTAGATTAGGCCAACGTGAGACGGTGCCGAAACCACGGGCAGGGCTGAGCGTTGCCATAGGGGCGCCGCCGTCACCGCCGCGAGATTTTGCAGAACCCCGCACACGGCATTGGCATAGTCATCACTGCCGCGGCTGCCATGGTCCACGGTATCGCGCCCGGAACGGTGCGTGCGGCGTTCGAGCAGCCGCAGCTCGCGCAGCAGCCGGGGATGATCCGGCAGAACAACCAGCCCGCGCGTGAACAGCGCCAGCGTCTCGATGTAAATGTCCGATTTGCTGAGCTCGCTGCGGACGTAGGTCAGGCCGTTGTCCTTCGACCACGCGCGCTCCGCCCATTCCGCGCCGTAGGCGTCGCCGATGACCTCGCCGCAGCGGTACTGCTTCACGAGATCGGCAAATTCCTTGGTCACGCTGCCCGGATCGAATGGCGGTGCCACGCCACGCAGCGCGTCGATGATGAAACGGCCGTGCTCCTGGTGCCCGATCGCAACGGTGTAGTGGTCGTGTCTCCCACCACTGACGTCCACAAAGGCCCGATAGGAGTAGCCAGGACGCGGCGCCCATTCCAGCGGCCGGGCATAGTCAACCGCCCGATCAATGGTGGCGTCGTCCAGAAAGGCGCTAATGTCGATGCGGAACTCGGCGTCCCACTCACTTCCGGCAGCCGTAGGATCGGCCATTCGCTGCGCAGCGATGACAGCGTCGGCAAGCAGCGGATTGAACAGCTTGCTTGCCCCCTGCACCACCAGCGTGTCCGCGTCATCCTTGCCGAAGTAGTCGCGGTACTTCTGATGAAGCAGGCCGATTTTTCGGTATGGGGTAGAGATTCCCACAAGCAAACCCGAGGTGGTGGCAAGCGCGGGCAGCACGGCGGTGTAGGTCTCAATGTCGGGCGTGGCAGAGGTTTCATCGCGCCACCAGGCCGCTTCGTCGAAAATACATCCGCACAAGGTCCGGCCCCTGACTGTTCTGTAGGAATTCGAGTGGACCCCGATGATGACGCCGTTGCGCAGCCGGATCTCATTGGCTGTAATATCCTCGATCTCCTGGGCGAGAACGGGGGAAACGGTGAGAAAGGCGCGGGCATACGAGAAGACCCCTTTGGCCTGCTCAATTGAAGCGGCCAGCACGAGACACAAGCCACGTTCACCAGCAACGAGCGTGTGCCGGGTGAACAACGCGATAAAGCAGGCCAGCGCCGCAGCCATACGGCTCTTCCCGGATCTCCTCCCGCAGATCGCCCAGAACTCCCGCACCCGATTTTTCGGCGGTGCCCGACCACCGGCCACGCTGGCAAAGATCGCAGCCTCCTCAGCCGTGAGCGGTGATCCGAACGCCGCTGCCAGCACTGCAAGCCAGGTCGACCAGCTCGATGCGTCCCCCAGCGCCGCGCCAAGCAGTTGACGATCAAGAAGCGCACTGCGCAAGGAGATAGGGGAAGCGTCGGCGCTCATTGCGTGCCGTCCAGATCAACGGCGCTGGCCTCACCGGTGCGATTTCCGGCGTCAGACGATGTCGGACCAGGACCGGCTGCATTTGGCTCACCGGCGGGCTCATGCACGGCTCTCGCACTCAAATACTGTCCCAGGCTCGGCGTCACATCACGCGGACGACGTTGCCAGCCGACACTCTCGCAGTGACGCCGGTGCGTGTTGGATAGCCGGCTGTAAAGATCGAGCGATCCTGCATCAGGCTCCCCACCGGCAGCGCGAAGTGTGGCGAACTTGTCCTCCATGAAGACGAGCTCGGCTTCGAGAGCACCGATGCGCCGAGCGGCCATACGTTCGAGCTCGCTGACGACATCGTCCGATCCGCAGTGCTGAATAACCGCCCGGTAGACATCGCGCATGACCCTAGCCCACGGACTACGAAGGTCGGCAGTGGGCAAAAGTGCGGTGCCGTTCGTGATCCGCGACCGAGTTTGCCGCAGAGACCGGCTAACCACAGACGAACGACCTGCCGACGAGTTTTCCTGCATTCATGTTTCCCAGGCGCTTCCCATTGGCCCACCTGGTAAGCTAGAATAGCTTACACTGCAATAGGTTAGACTTGCGTAGTCAGCTGTTAAGGAAACTGATGCGTACCTCAAAAACGACGGCTGGCAACGCCGACTTTTTATCACCGACTTTAGTGACGGACGGCGCGACGACGGAGCACACCCCCACCCCCGAGGAAGATTGCCAACCCCGGAGGAAGATTGCCACGGGAGGGAGAGTTGGCAATCTTGCAACGTTGCCAAAAGAAGAAGAATTACAAAACCTTGACATTAGGAGAGTCTGGAAGATTGCCACATTGCCACTTTCTCTCTCTTGGCAACCTTCTCTTCTCCGAATTATGAACGGCTGGGGGGCGCGTGCTTCCGCCTGCTTGCCAAGACAAAGGCGCTGGCCGAGGCGGTTTATGCCGAGCAAACCAAAGGGGGTAATCATGAGGAAGATGGTGTTCGCGCTCGCGGTCCTGATGCTCGGGACCGTGCCTACCAAAGCGGACACATGGACGTATCATCCGCCGCTCCAGCCGGTCGATATCGGTTTTGGCATGAAGTGGGGCTATGCGTTGGTCCGGGTTACCGACGGCATGGCCACGGTGCTCATATGCACATGGAACAACGCGACCAATGCTTGCCTCGGTGATCCGTATGAGGAAGATTCTGATTGCCACGGGCATTCTGGGACGTGGGTCGCCGGCATCGGCAAGCCGAACCACTACGATTTCGGGGGTTTTAAGCCGAACAGCCCGCTCGGCATCATCGAGGCGAAGGTGTGCCCGACGGTGCGCATGATCCCCGGCCAGCAGCGGTGAGCGCCATGCCTCGCTTGTTCTCGCCGCGCTGGCGTCCGAGCGGGCCAAGTGCATCATGAGCAGCTCTCTCAGCTCGCCGCGCCTCGCAGATCACTACCTTTAACTCGGCGATCACGGTCGCGATCTCCTCGGCCGTCGCTACGTGTCGCCGGGCACGGATGCATGTCCTGATCGAAATAGAAAGTACGACGCATTCGTGCCCATTCTTCCCTTGATGGCCAATTCATTGCCCGTTCTCCTGCTTACCGAGGAATCGCTCTAGCTTGTCGCCTTGTTGCTTTAGATTTTCGCCGTACCATCGAAGCGCTTCAGCGACATCCCACGCAGACCCCTCGGGCACGGCAGCCAAGATCTTCGGTAATAGATCGACAAGGTCCGGCCCACCGGCCACATCTTGCGGGGTGCTGTCCAAGTAGGCCAATTCCTGCCATGCTGCGGCGAGTAGTGCGTACCGGTACTGGATATCCGCAATGTTTGTCATTGTGCGTTCTCCTATTTTGTTGGCAGGTGCCATTGCCAGGTGCGCTCACCCTTTTCATTGGGCGGGCCGTCCTTCCTGATGTCGACACCGAGCTCATCCTTGGCGCGGTAGAGGGTGCGGAAGGAAATTCCGTTGGCCTTGGCTGCTTCGAGCACTTCCTTCGAGCCCATGGGGCCGGTGCTTACCAATGTCGCGAGGAAATGCTTGGCGCTGTCGCGCTTGCCCGGTGACTTGGATTCCGCCGCGGCCTGCAAGGCTTCGCTGGCGGTGATGTCAACCGGATCCGGGTGCCACACGATGAAGGGCGCGCGGATCGGCCTTCCAGTCTTCTTGTTGGTGCCGACCTCGCGCTCATCGAAGCTAAACGCCAGCGTCTTCTGCGCTGCTCGCGCCAGATTGTTCTTGCCTTTGACGAACAGCTTGCGGTGATTGTCCGGGTCGTCGACGATGCCGTAGACGTGCCGTGCCGCAGCGCTGTAGGCGAGGCTGTCGGACACGCGCAGCAGCACGTTGGTAATGTCGACCTTCTTGTTGAAGTGCAAGACGCCGAGAATTGAGACGTGCAGGTCCGCGGCGAGCTCCTTGAGCGGGCCAAGTACCGCACGCACGTCGGTGGCGCGGAAGCTGTCGACCTTTCCGATGCCGAGATAGGCGGAGATTGGATCGATCAGAACCATCTTGACATTGCCGGTCTCAACGATCTTCTGCCGCAGCACGGAAAGATCGGTGATCAGGCTGAACATTCGTTCTTTGCCCGCCTCGTGCATCATCTTGACGATCACGACGCGACGCAGATCGGCGCCGGCGGCCTTTAACCGCGGGTTGATGGTGTCCTGGCGATCATCCTCGGCGGTCAACAGGATCACGTTGCCGAGCGGCGCCTGTCCCTCGTCGCACGGCCATGGCGCACCGCGGGTGATGCGAGCCATGATATCGGAGAGGGTGAGGCCCTTACCTTCGTCCGGCAATCCGACGAGCAGCCCGATCTTGCCGAGCGCAAATCGGTCGGGCCAGATCCAATCGATGTCCTCGATCTCTTCATCTGCTGCACATACGCATTCCAGCGTGGCGAATTGCGGTGCTTGGTTGGCGCGATCGAGCAGCTTTGCTAGCGTTCCGCCAGCCATCAGCCAATCCGACACATCACCCTGCTCGGGCAGCTCGCGGAACGTGAGCACGCGGATGTCGGGGATGATGCCACTCAGCGCTCCCGCGACCTTGGCAACGTGCTCGCGTCCAGCCGCGTCGTTGTCCTCAAGGATGTAGGCTGCCTGGAAGCCGGCCAGCCACTTGTTCAAGTCCGGTGTCCACTTGCCGGCGCCGCCCGGGTTGGTGGTCGCAATCAAGCCAAGCCTGGCGAGGTTCTCGGTGTCCTTCTCGCCCTCGCAGATCCACACTGGCACGCCTGGTGGTGCCACCAGGAGCTCGGGCAGTCGATATGGAATCGCCGAAGAGCCGACGGGTTTTCCCTTCACCCACCGCCCGTTCTCCAGGTGATACTGCGGGAAGAACTTTCGTCCTTGTCCCGGCATCCGCCTAACAACTTTGAGATACGGCGCACCCTTGAGGTCGCGATAAATGTATTCGGCCACCTTGCGGCCGATGTCGCGTTCGCCCCACGGATAGCCGTCGTGTGCACGCCCATTTCCGCTTGCCGGCTTTTCGTCTTCCGGCGGTGGAGGAGGCGGCGGTTGCGGGGGCGGAGGCGGCGGTGGAGGCGGTGGTGGATCAGTGTTGATTGTTGCGGCCGTGAGCGGTGTCTGCAGGATCTCGTCGACGATCGGCGATCCCGGTTCCTCATCGCTGTCGTCGGCCAAAGTGGCAAGTATCTCGGCGCCGTTCACCATTACGGTGGCGGAAGGCGCCGGTTGAGCTGGCGTGGTGTCGCCGGTGAACTCCTGCCATGTGTGCTGTGCGTCGCCCCAGTTGCGGCCAAATTTCAGGTCGACCTGCATCGGTACTTCAAGCTGCACCGCCTCGCGCCCCAATTGCGCGACGCGCTCAGCCTGTTCCGGCCTGCTCACCGAGCACTCAAGCGCATCGTGGAGCTGCAGCAGTGGGACAATGCCTTCGCGCCAACACGCCCGCATCCATAACTTGGTGTGGCGCGCGGCCGAGCCCTGGATAAGCGCATTCATGGCTTTGCGGGTATCGGCGCGCCAGAGAGCGCGGCGGTACCAGGGGTGATCGGGATCGCGCACGCGCTGCACGGCCTCCTCGCGTGCACACGGCCCCAAGCCTTTTTCCCAACGACCGCCTGGCGCCCAATTCTCCCAGTGCCGGCGCGCGCCGTCATAGAGCGTGAGATATCCCTGCCGCTTTACCGCCCGCTCGCACAGGGTAGAGAGCTGCGAGACAAACGGCAGCTCGCGGTCGTAACGATCATAAATTATGTGCGCTTCGTTCTCCGGCTTGCTGATCATGGCGGCGAACTTGCGCGCACCGGCGCCGAATGCCTTGGCGAAGTTGGTGTTCTTGGCGATGCTGCGCCCGCAGCCCGTCCACTGGGCGACGAGGTCGTGGAAGTCGGTGTTGGGATCGTTGCGATAGCGCTCAACCGCTTCACGCGCCTTGGCGAGCTTGTGTCGGGCGGCGTAGTGGACGATGAACCGAAATTCTTGCTGTGAGATGTCAGGCTTGGCCCAGATCTCGCCCTCCTCAGGCAAGAAGACACCGCGAACGAGCGGCGCCAGCTCCGCGTCGTGCGCCGGCATCAGCTGCAGCGGCGGGCTGGAATAGGAAAAGCGCAGCGAGCGGGTGCCGCCTTCATCGGAGCGGTGAGGATGGATCTCAGCATGGACGCGCCCGCGCACGACGTGGCCGAGGATATAGGTCTCGAGAAAGTTCACAGCGGCGTTGTTGTACTTGTCCGCCTTGACGATCAGCTGCGGTAGCCAGTGCGGGTGCTTGTGCATCCAGCCGGTAGTCCCGGCGGTAAACGATGGATTGCCCTTCTCCGTGCGCGGATACTCGATGTCGTGCTGATCGAAGGTCTGCGCCAACCATCCGGTGCGGCCGATTTCGGCCATGCCGATATTGGCGCCGAGCTTCTCGGACAGCTCCTTGAAGGTGGCGTCGCGCTTGGCCAGCAGCTGGTCGTGTGCGCTCTCCGCCGCCGCGGTGTCGATCCGGACCCCACGCCGACGCATCTCGAGTACCATAGGCAGAAGGTCCACCTCGAGCCGATAGGCGGCGCGCGTGCCTTCCTGATCGAGCACCGGGTCGAAATTCTCAAACAGCCCTAATGTGTTCGCGGCATCAGCCTCGGCATACTCCCCGACGAAGCGTGCCGGCATCTGCCAGATGTGAGCTTGGGGCTTGGCTTTCTTCGGCAGACCGAGCGCGTGCGCCGCCTCCTTGAGCAACGTCTCGTTCTTGCCGGGGAGCCCGCGCCAGGTGCATAGCGCATCGAGGCTGTACCTATAGCGGTTCTCATCCACCATAGTGGCGAGCGCGCCGATCTCCTCGAGCCGCTCGGAAGACGGCATTACGATGCTAGCGTCGGCGCGCAGCCATCCCCAATCATAGAGGCCATTCTGGGTGACGATGCGCAGATCGGACGCAACCAAGTCCTGCAGCCAGCGAAACAGCTGCTCGCGGTCAAAGTTCTGGCTGTCGGGATGCCGTAGAGGGAAGTAATGCGCACGGATGGCGCCTTCGGCGCGATAGGCAACACTTACGCCACAGATATAGCCATCACCGAACGGCCAGCCGGACCCGCGCTTGGACAACAAGCCACCATCCTTGGTCTCGGTATCGAGCGCGATGATGCCCGCACGGCGCAGATCGGGCAGGTCGCTCGGCGGCTGCCATTCAGTCGACATTGTCGGGGGTTCCGCGAAATCGCATCCCGATGTCGTCCCGCCCTCCAGGGAACGACATCTAGCTGCGATTTGGCATCAGAACCGAATCTCGTCGTCGGTGACCTCCGTTGCGGTTGGCGGCTTCACCTGCGCTGCGCCGGGCAACAAAGGCTGGTCCGCCGCCGGCAGCACCGTGCTGCCGCCGTCACCGAACGTGATCCAGCGCTCGGTTTTGAGGTGCGGCCGCTGCCGTCCGCCCCAGCGCGTGGGCATGAACGTGTCCGAAAGCGTCACGACCGGATAGACGTTCTGCCCGCGGAAGCGGCGCATCAGTTTCACATCATCGGCAAGCTCGCTGACACACCTCGCACTGCCGATGGTGGTGATCGGAGAGGGCCATGAGAACCTGGCCATCGTCGCCAGATCCAGAAAATGCACGATGTTCTGGCCAGCCCAAGGGCCACGCAGGGAGCCTTGCCATTCCCTCCATTCGCTTTTAGGCGCCGCGTTGTTGAGCGCGTTGATGTCGGGGAACTTTTCTCCTGGTGCCAGGATGCGGGTCTCGATCGGTTTGCCGTCCTTGCTCCATTTGTTGACGACGCGAAGAATATTGCCTGCCATCAACTCGATGCGTGGCATCTCTTTGCCGTCAGGGCCAATCCATTTCGCTTCGACGGTGAATGAGAGCTTGTCGCCAACGAGCAAGCGGCCCGTGGTCTGCTCCTCCATGCCCTCGGTCCCGTCTTCATAGCCGTCGAATCCGTCGATGCGCACATCGGGAGTCGTCGGCTGCTTCTCACGCTTTATTTCATCATTGTCACTCATTGTACGTCTCCATTATTTGCCGGAGGATGCCCGTCCGGCGGCGGGTTCTTCCGCTTGCGCGGAAACTCTGGTGATGATCCCGTGGATCACCTGGAACGCGGTTAAGGGCTCGCCCCACAACGCATCATCAAACGGCATCTGGCCCATGTGCTCGCGTAGTGCGGTGATGGCTCGGTCGATCTCGTGCAAGCATATGGCCCGGGTGTCAGTGTCGATCGCGTCCCAGTCCTGGGCGGCGACGAATTCGACCAGCGCGCGGGCGGAGCGCAGACCTTCGAGCTGCGCCATCAGCCGGCGCATGACATCGGCATGTACGCCTTCGAGCGCCTCTTCGAGCTGCTCACGGTGCCAACGCTTCCAGGCCCGCAGCAATCTTTCGCCGTCGGCAAGCTCTTTGTCTTTCTCAGATTTACGCCCGTCCATTTTCATTGCCGCACCCGCGCGAGCAGGGAACGCCCACGTCCGCCAGGGCAACAAAACCATCGGGTCAGTATTGTTTCGGCGCAGGAACAGGGCGTCGTAATCGTCGAGCCATCGCTCAAGCGTGATGAAGCCGGCGCCGTTCTTGCGACCCTTTACCTCGGCGACGGCCGGTGCCGCGTCCTTGCCGAAGATGTACAGATCGACATCGTGCCCCTTTCCCCGGAACCGACTCGATCCAGACAAGGGATATCGCTCGGCCTGCACACCAAGCTCGCGATGCCGATCGACAATCTCTCGCTCGATCCGGGATCCCTTACGTCGATGCCGAGCGCCACTCATAAGAAGAAGTCCTTTGCGTTAGTAGGATAGGAGCACCGCAGACTGAGCTGCGGTGCCCCAGGTGCTAGCGAGCCGCCTCCTTCGCCTTTGCCGTCTGCTTGGCGCATTACTCCGCCGCCGAAATCAGCGGATCGACCATGTCGGCCCAGATGGCATCCACGTGCCCAAAGGCGCGCGCAGCGTCGGTGCGCTCCGTGGACGAGCTCTTGGTCAAGAGCTTTGCCAACTCGTTCGTGAAGCCGGTAGCGGCATAGATGGCCGCCAAGTTCGCCGGGTTGGCGTCCTTGAGGGCCTCGATCGCCCTGACCTGCGGCTTCACCAATTTTGCGGCCGTCAGGATCGACAGCACGCCTTGCACGACCCGATCGGCCAGATTCCGATCGCCCGCCTTGAGCACGGTAATCGCCGCGCGGAGGTACGAGATGTTTGTCCCGTGGCAGAGGGCCGCCCCCTCCAAGGTCACCGAATCCTTATTGGCGACATAGAACTTGGCGGCCGTGATGGCCCTCAAGTTTGCAACGCGGACCCCATGCCGGATTTGAGCACGACGCTGAGGAGATTGACGGGACCTACCGTTGGCCCTAGAAGGGCCACCATTCTTGGAAAACACCTGCATCGCAGTGTGTCCTTCTTCCTGACGGCCGCGGCGGATAATCGTTGCGGATGATCGCCGCGGTCGTCCGACTTGCCAGCCAGTTGAAGTCTCCGTGATCCTCGGGCGTCGGCGGCATCACGCCGAGGCGGAGTTCAAGAAATCCCGGGTGCCCGGTGCCCGCCGTTTTCCTTCAGAGCTCAAGAAAGTCAGACGCGAGGTAGCCGAACCGGCGCCGAGACAATTGGATTCGGCGAGGCCCGAGACCGCGCTCGGACATGAGCCGTAAAGTTTCCCTGCTCACGCCCCGCAAACGAGCCGCTTCTTTTTGCGAGATGATACGGTCGCCAGGCCGCAACTTAACTGGTGGAAGGGGATTGGATTGGTGGTACGCCATGGCGACAACCTCCGAAAAGACATGCCGCTCGCGTCTTCATGCGAGACCACGCCCGCGGACGAAGCGAAGACGGCTAGATTGCTTTGATTGTGTGATAGGTGCCGATGACGCTGATGGCGATGTCGAAGTTGTCGTTCGACAACTTCGACAGTTCGGCGGGCGGTCTACTTACCGAGTCCCAGTTCTTCCAGGACCTCATTGATAGTTGTCCGCGACGGGCATCGGAGCCCGCCGGGTCGTTGATCAGGCAATTTCAGCTCAATCCGACGTCGCAGATCG
>Ga0306920_100013627_pt1 | contig 11083 bp, 12 predicted proteins | sample flu12Cox44000170_FD_204666 | JGI IMG/M metagenome (GOLD analysis project Ga0306920, IMG submission 204666) | Lab enrichment of tropical soil microbial communities from Luquillo Experimental Forest, Puerto Rico - flux4day.12C.oxic.44.000.170 (v2)... | ecosystem: Environmental > Terrestrial >...
GCGCGCCTTGCATTCGCGTCAGTTCGTAAAGTCAATGACCCAGATATTGTTTGTCACGCCAACACCGATTGTCGTCCATTCCGGCGTCAGCATGTTCTGGCGATGGCCCGGAGAATCGATCCACTTCTGCAAGATGAACTGGGCGCCGCCGCCGGTCGAGCCGCTGCACGCCGCGTTTTCACGGAAGCGACGGCCCGGGAAGCGATCTCGCATGCGGGTGTGATAGTTGTAATCGTGATAGAGAAACCAGCAGGCGCTGTGCGCATTGAGCTGGTCGGACCAATATTGCGCTTCGCGGGTGACCGCCTCATCCAATCGGACCGGCTTTAGCCCGTGTTCCGCACGATACTGATTCACCAGGCGGCACATCAGCGCATGATCGTCGTTTCCGGGACAATTTGGATCGCGAGCCGTCGGCCGCGGCTGCGGGCGCTTTTTAGAATCTGATTGCTGGGCGTAGTGAGGGCGCCGGGGCTCGGGCCCCGGATGAAATTCCGGATACTGCCACTTTTCGTTGTCGGCAGAGAAAGTCTGGCCGGAAGTCCGAAGGAGAAAAACCAGCGAACCGACAAACAGGAATAGCAGCCTCATGCTTTCAAGATCGCCGGGCTCCCTGGAATGCAGTCTCCTCCGCCGGCACGATCGCCTTTCCGATCGGCCAAAGCGCGATGCCGGCGAGCTTGAGATGCGCCCAGGCGAATGGAATGCCGATGATCGTAATGGCAAGAAGAAGCGCGATGATGAGATGGCCGAGCGCCAGCCACCATCCTGCCAGCACCAGCCATATGATGTTCCCCACGACGCCGAGTAGCCCGGTGCCGACATCTTCCTGACCGTAATAGTCGGCGCGCGAAACCGCTTTCTGACCGAACGGCAACAGCGTGTAGAAGGCGATGTTGAACGCCGCCTTCGCCCAGGGAATTCCGACAATGGTGATCACCATGATGACGGCTGCGACAAGCCAGGCAAGCGCCATCTCCAGACCGCCACACACGATCCATACGATGTTGAGCAAAAGCGAAAGGACTGACATTCGGCGGTTCCTCACACATGCCCCGTGCCAGATGTAAATACCGAAATCGGCGCCTGCCAGCCCGGAACGGAATGATTTCCGTCCGGCGATTGCGTACTCGCCAATTCAGCGATGCCGCAAACTTGGCGTTCCGCGTCCGGTTTCGGCTGCGGACATGGACAGCCCTCATCGATCACGCGCGCGAGCGCACAAGCTTGAACACGATTGAATCCATCAGCGCCTGAAACGATGCGTCGATAATGTTCGGTGATACGCCCACCGTGGTCCAGCGTTCGCCCATTTCATCTTCACTCTCGATCAGCACCCGGGTGACTGCCTCGGTGCCGCCGTTGAGTATGCGCACGCGATAATCGACGAGCTTGAGCCCTTCGATGTAACGCTGGTATTTGCCGAGATCTTTTCGCAACGCGAGATCGAGCGCATTGACCGGCCCGTTTCCTTCCGCGGCCGAGATCAGGGTCTCGCCGTCGACCTTCACCTTCACGACGGCGAGTGAAACCGTCACGCGCTGCCCAACGGCATTCTCGCGCTGCTCGACACTCACGTCGAACTTCTCGACATCGAAATAGCTTGGCACCCTGCCCAGAATACGCCGCGCCAGCAACTCGAACGACGCGTCTGCCGCTTCGTAGGCATACCCCATGGCCTCGCGTTGCTTCACCTCGTCGAGGAGGCGGTTGATGCGATCGTCGTCTTTTTGAGCGGCGATGCCGATGCGTTCCAGCTCGGCAAGCACATTCGATCTGCCGGCCTGGTCGGAGACCAGAAGCTTGCGGCGGTTGCCGATCGTCTCCGGCCCGACATGCTCGTAGGTCGCCGGCTCCTTCATGATGGCGGACGCGTGAATGCCGGCCTTGGTCGCAAAAGCGCTTTCCCCGACATAGGGAGCGTGTCGGTTCGGCGCCCGATTGAGCATCTCATCGAGCGTATGTGAGACGTGCTTGAGCTGCTTGAGCTGCGCCTGCGAGACGCCGATGTCGAAATGCTCGGAGAACTCCGACTTGAGCTTGAGCGTCGGGATGATGGAGACGAGATTGGCGTTACCGCAGCGCTCGCCCAGCCCGTTGAGCGTTCCCTGGATCTGGCGCGCCCCCGCGCGCACGGCCGCAAGCGAATTTGCCACCGCCTGCTCGGTATCGTTATGCGCGTGGATGCCGACATGATCGCCGGGGATGACCTTCACCACCTCCGCGACGATTTTCTCCACTTCGTGCGGCAGCGCACCGCCGTTGGTGTCGCAGAGCACGATCCAGCGGGCGCCCTCGTCATAAGCCGTCTTCGCGCAGGCGAGCGCGAATTGCGGATCGGCCTTGTAGCCGTCGAAGAAATGCTCGCAGTCGAGCAGCACCTCCCGCCCGCGGCTTTTGGCCGCGCGCACGCTGTCGCGGATGGAAGCGAGGTTCTCTTCCGGGCTGGTTTCGAGCGCGACCCGGACATGATAATCCCATGACTTCGCGACCAAACAGATTCCAGCCGCCTGCGCTTCGAGCAGCGCCGCCAATCCCGGATCGTTCGATGTCGAGCGTCCCGGCCGCCGGGTCATGCCGAAGGCCGTGAGCTTCGCATTGAGATGACGGTCTTGGCCGAACAGATCGGTGTCGATCGGATTGGCGCCGGGATATCCGCCCTCGATATAATCGATGCCGAGAGCGTCCAGCATTTTTGCGATCGCAAGCTTGTCGTTGAGAGTGAAATCAACGCCATTGGTCTGCGCGCCGTCGCGCAGCGTGGTGTCGTAGAGATAGAGCCGTTCGCGCATCATCCCGCTTTCAGACGATCTGATAGGCGACATAGAGCGCAATCGCCATCGCCACGACGATCACGGCATATTTCAGCACGACGTAATAGAGCCAATGTCGTGGGAAGGGAGTATCGGGCTTGTCCATCATGATACTCGCCTTTTCGCCTTCCAGGTGGTCGTGCCATCCCGGTGATCTTCAATCTCCACACCCATTTGTGCGAGCTCCTCACGGATGCTGTCCGCCTGTTTGAAGTTCCTGCTCTTTCGGGCGTGTGACCTCGCGTCGATCAAGATCTTGACCTTGGATTCGTCGATGAGGGCCCGAAGCGGATGATGCTGCAAATATTGTACTTCTGTTTGGGTCAGGATCCCCAACAAATATCCTGAAGTTTTTAGCTTTCGCTTGAGCTCGATCTGACCATGGCCGGAGGCACTCCCCCGGATTTCGCCCGCTAATGCATGGAGCCGGGTCAGGGCGCTTGGCGTGTTCAGGTCATCGCCAAGTGATTCCATCACCTCGGAATCAGGCGGAGCATCGGGCGCCGTCACGTCACCCACGAGCTGGTACCAATCCTCCAGGATGGTCTGGCTCTCTTGCAGCCCTCTCGCCGTCCAGTCGATCGGTTGGCGATAGTGGCTGCGCAGCATGTTGAGACGCAGCACCTCGCCCGGCCATTGCGACAGCAGCTCCCGGATGGTGATGAAATTTCCCAGGCTTTTGGCCATCTTGTCGCCTTCGACCTGCAGAAATCCGTTGTGCAGCCAGTAGTTCGCCATGACCGGCGTGTGGAAGGTGCAACGTGTTTGCGCGATCTCGTTCTCATGATGCGGAAAAATCAGGTCGATGCCGCCGCCGTGGATATCGAAAATCTCGCCCAGGTGCTTCCAGCTCATCGCCGAGCATTCGATGTGCCAGCCCGGCCGCCCCGGCGCCGCAATGGCGCATGGAGATGGCCAGGCGGGCTCGCCCGCTTGCGACGGTTTCCAGAGGACGAAGTCCATGGGATCGTGCTTGTAGGGCGCGACCTCGACGCGCGCGCCTGCGATCATCTCGTCGAGCGAGCGCCCCGAGAGCCTGCCATAGTCTGGCATCGAGGCGACCCGAAACAGCACATGATCCTGTGCCACGTAGGCGTGACCGGACGCGACAAGTCGCTCGATCAACGCCTTCATCGGCTCGATGTGTTCGGTGGCGCGTGGCTCGATGGTCGGGGAAAGGCAGCCCAGCGCCTCGACATCGGCATGGAACTGCCGCTCCGTGGCGGAGGTCACGATGCGGATGGCCTCGTTGAGCGGCCGATCGGAATATTCTTGCGCTGCGCGCGCATTGATCTTGTCATCCACATCGGTGATGTTGCGCACATAGACGACGTGATCGGCGCCGTACAGGTGGCGCAGCAGCCGGAACAGAACGTCGAAAACGATGACCGGCCGCGCGTTGCCGATATGGGCGAAGTCGTAGACGGTCGGCCCGCAGACATACATCCGCACGCGCGCAGGATCGAGCGGCTCGAACCGCCGTTTTTGCCGCGTCAAGGTGTCGTGGAGCCTGAGTTCCATCGCGAATCGGCCGGGGTTTACCGAGTTTGGAAAGAAATGTGAACGGTGTGGCTTTCCTGCTCTAGGCAAGAGAGCCACCGTGCCGTTAACACGCCATTTGTCATGGCGGGAGGCGGGGTCCGGCTGGTTAGGATCGGTTTAAGTTTTGTGCCCGCATTGTCTGCGTTGCGTTGCCATCTCTGGGACAAGACGGGGGGTTGAAAATGCGGCCAGTCTTCGGCGCGCTATGCCTCGCGGCTGCGCTTTTCAGCACGGCCGCGCATGCCGAGAAACGCACCTTCATTATTGCCAACAACGCGGACGGCTACGGAGTCGACCGCTGCCTTGCGACCGGTGCGAGTTGCGGAATGACGGTCGCAACGGCTTATTGCAAATCGCGCGACTACGCGCGCGCGGGCTCATTCCACAAGGTCGACCGCGACGAGATCACGGGCGCCGTGCCGATCACCAACGGGACGTCGGCGCGGGACGAATTCGTCGCCATCGAGTGCTTGCGCTAGGGCCGCCGTTGCACCGCCACTGATCTTCGGCCAATCTCCCGGCGCGGTCGAAGGGCGGACCGCTTCTCACCGGGCCCGGGTGGATGAGCAAATCCGGTTCACTCCGCGATTCGGACGTGCTTGAAGCGGCTGCACCCGATCAACCGGTGCTGCTCAAGCTTGAAGATTTTCTGCCCCACCGGCTCAATGTGCTGTCGAGCCTTGTCTCGCAGGCGCTCACGCGGGTCTATGGCCGCCACGGTATCTCCATACCAGAGTGGAGGATTCTGGTTACGCTGGGCGAAAATGGCGTGATGACGGGGAAGGCCATTGGCGCCCATACCCATATGCACAAGACCAAAGTATCGCGAGCAGTGGCTCAACTCGAAGAGCGCAAGTTTGTCACGCGCCGCCCGAACCGGGCAGACCTTCGCGAATCCTTCCTCGCGCTTACCCCGGCGGGACGCTCGATCTATGAGGAGCTTGCCCCCAGCGCGCTTCAGTTCATGGATCGGCTGTTCGAAGTCGTGCCTGCGGCTGACCGGCCCGCTTTCGATCGTGCCATGAAGGAACTGACCCGGCGCTCGACCGAGCTCGTTGAACAGGACCAATCCGACCACAGGTAGGCCGTCCGCTCAGCGGTTTTTAGGGGAGGAATCTGTGACCCTCTTTACGTTTTTCCGCTCGTCTGCGGCCTATCGGGTTCGCATTGCACTTAACTTCAAGGGCCTCACCACCGACATGGTCTCGATTCACCTTCAGAAAGAGGGTGGTCTGAACAGGAAACCCGAATTTCGCGCGATCAATCCGCAGATGCGGGTGCCAGCCTTGCGGCTCGACTCCGGCGAGGTGCTCATTCAGTCGCTTGCCATCATGGAATATCTCGACGAGGTCCATCCGCAGCCGCCGCTCTTGCCGCGCGACCCGGTGGAGCGCGCCAAGGTGCGCGCGCTCGCGCAACTCATCGCCTGCGACATCCATCCTCTCAATAACACCTCGCCGCTGCGCTACCTCAAAAATGTACTTGGCCAGGAGCAGCCAAAAATCGACGCCTGGTACCATCACTGGATTCTGGAGGGGTTCGAGGCTCTCGAGCCCCTGTTGGGCAAGGGGCGTTACGCCTTCGGCAACGAGATCACGCTTGCCGATATCTGCCTGGTGCCGCAAGTCGCCAACGCTCGTCGCTTCAAGGTCCCGCTCGACCGTTTTCCCAGGATTGTGGCCATCGATGCCGCCTGCCGGGAGCTGCCGGCCTTCGAAAAGGCACGCCCGGAGAACCAGCCGGACGCGGAGTAATTTCACACTTTGGTCACCATCTCGGCGCTTGCTGCTCCGCACAGTTGCGGGGGATTTCATGCTTGGAGCAGCGGTTGCGAGCGTCTTGCGCGCAGCGGGCTTTGCTTTGCCCGTGGCGCTCCTGATCGCCGCGCCTGCGGCCGCGCAATTCGGAGCACCACCCGGCCCCCCTCCTTCGGTTGTGCCTTCACCGGCAGGCCGCAACCCGGTTTGCCTTCGGCTCGAAGGGCAGCTCGCTTCCGTTGACCGGGGAACGGTCGACCCGGCCCGCGCTGCAGAGATCAAGCGTTACGAGGACGCAGCCGCCAAGCAGCAAGCCGAGCTCGATCGCCTTACCCAGCAATCCCAGAAGCTCGGCTGCCAGGGCGGCGGCTTCTTTGCGATCTTCAGCGGGCAGTCACCCCAATGCGGCCCTCTGAACAACCAAATCCAGCAAATACGCGCCAACATCGACCGGTATCTCGCCGAGATTCAGCGGCTGCAAGGCAACAGCGGCGAACGTGAGGGCCAGCGCAGAGGGATCCTTACGGCGCTTGGCCAAAACGACTGCGGGCCGCAATATCGCCAGTATGTCAACGCCGGCCCGGGCGGCTTCTTCGAAAACCTGTTCGGAGCGATCAATCCGGTCCCACCCTCCTCCGGCGATGTCCCGTTCGCAGGCACTTTCAGAACGCTCTGTGTGCGAACCTGCGACGGCTACTATTTCCCGATTTCGTACTCCACGGTGCCCGGCAAATTCGCCGAGGATGAAGCCCTTTGCCGTCGGCTGTGCCCCGCCACGGAAGTCATGCTGTTTAGTCACCGCAATCCGGGCGAGGATGTCTCGCGCGCGATATCGGCAACGGGCAAGCTTTACACCGAACTGCCCACGGCATTCAGCTATCGCAAGCAGCTCAATGCTTCCTGCAGCTGCCGGGCTCCCGGCCAGTCCTGGGCGGACGCGCTTCGGCAAGCTGACGATCCAACGATGGTCGAGCGCGGCGATATCGTTGTGACGGAGGAGCGATCGAGGCAGCTTTCGCAACCGCGCCTCGATGCGCAGGGCAAGCCGATCGCGCAAGCACCGGCGCCAAAGACTTCGGCGAAGACCAATTCCAGCGCTCCCGCGGCCGAGGAGACACCGGAACAGGACCTGAGCAAACGAAAGGTCCGCTCCGTCGGCCCCGCCTTTTACCCGGCGCGGTGATTTTGTAGTTGGGTCGAGTTCTTACGAGACCCAACATCTTCTTGCGAACTGAATTGCCGTTTGGTCTCGCGAATGCGCTCGACCCAACCTACTTCGCCACCGTCAGCGAATAACGCGGATCGGCGGCGAGGCATTCCGCTTCCGGCAAGCCTAGCTCCTTGCGCACCGTGTTGGTCCCGAGCACCATCGCGACCATCTTGTAGGTCGCGTGCCTGCGACCCATGCCTTCGCGGCCCATTCCGCAATCCGAGGAAATGATCAGCCGCTCCGCGGGAATGTACTTGAGTGCTTCACGAATGAGAGCTGCGATCTGATCCGGCCGCTCGACCTGCAATGTGTGATGGTCGATGACCCCAATGACAATCTTCTTGTCCTTGACCACTTCGCCAATGGCCTTGAGATCTCCGGGCCCGGACGAGCAGGTCTCGAAGGTCAAAGCATCGGCGTCGACTCGATTGAGTGCTTCCAGGGTCGGCTGATAACTCTGCACGTCGCGGAACATGCGCTGCTGTGACGGGTTTCCCCAGCAGGTATGGCACCACACTTCGGTCTTGGCACGTAGCCCCTTGACCGTGTTGTTGAACACCTTCACAAGATCGTCACTATCCAGCTTTCCGAACGCCTTGCCGCGCGCGGGCACCATGTGGATCTGCGGCTCCTCCATCTGGATCACCGGGCAGCCCGCGTCGGCAAGATCATGCAGCTCCTCGTTGAGCGCTGCGCTGATCGCAAAGGTGCGCTCGACCGGGTCCTTGTAGTGCTCGTCCTCGACTGCGGCTGCGAGCAATTCCGGCAAGATCGTTCCGAATTTGACGGGCCGTTTGGTCATGCGCTGCGCCACCTTCCACATCGCGGCATATTGCAGGCGGCCGCGGCGGACCGGTCCTACGATCTTCGGGAAGACGCGCGCCTCGAGCGAGTCGTGCAGGATATGACCGCGCGGAAAGGCAACCGCGCCGATCTTGTAGGCGGTCGGTTGGGGCGTTGTCGCAAAGCCGTCCATGTGTGTGAGCGCGTAGCTTTGCCAGCTCATGCCGGCGACCTGCTCGTCATAATGGGCATCCCCGTCGGTGCAGATATCGAGCCCGGCCGTTTCCTGTGCCCTCAGAAAGCAGGACACCGCATCCTCGTATTGCTCGCGGTAGCGCGAATGCAGCATCGCCTGGAGGAAGCTTTGCGATCCCAGCACCGCGTCGTACCAGGACGGCCGCGGCAGCGATCCAATGATGGAAGTGGGCAGCGTGACGCCTGCTGATGCTTTGTACATTGGTCCTCTCTAAAAGTCGTAGGCCTCGGTCTTGGCCGACGCAGCCTTGAGGATCGACTGGTCCGGCTGCGGCAGCGGCGAGCCGGAATCACGGAAGCGGTTGACGATCGGATAGCGGCGATCGCGCCCGAAATTCTTCAAGGTTACCTTGACGCCGGGCGCGGCCTGGCGCCGCTTGTATTCCGCCAGATTGAGCATGCGGTCGACCTTCGTCACGGTCTCGAGAGCGAAGCCCTGCGCGACGATCTGCGCAATCGGCTCCTCGCGCTCCACCAGCCGTTCGAGAATGGGGTCGAGAACGTCGTAAGGTGGCAAGCTGTCCTGGTCGGTCTGATTCTCGCGCAGCTCCGCCGTCGGCGCCCGCGTAAGGATATTGGCCGCAATCACCTCCCCGGCCGGCCCGAGCGCGTCATCCGGCTTCCACTCGTTGCGCAGCCGCGCGAGTTGATACACTTCTGTCTTGTAAAGGTCCTTGATCGGATTGAAGCCGCCGTTCATGTCTCCGTAAAGCGTGGCGTAACCGACCGACATTTCCGATTTGTTGCCGGTCGTCACGACCATGAGACCGAACTTGTTGGAGATCGCCATGAGAATCGTGCCGCGGGTGCGCGACTGCAGGTTCTCTTCCGTCACATCGCGCGGCTCGCCCTTGAACACATTCGCGAGCGCCTGTTCGAGGCCGAGGACGGCACTTTCGATCGGCACCACGTCGTAGCGTACCCCGAGCGCCTTCGCGACGCGGGCGGCATCGTCCAGCGATTGCTGCGAAGTGAAGCGGTAGGGAAGCATCACACAACGCACGCGCTCGGAGCCAAGCGCATCGACGGATAGCGTCGCCGCCAGTGCGGAGTCGATCCCGCCCGACAGTCCGAGCACCACGCCTTTGAACCCGTTCTTGTTGACGTAATCCCGCAGCCCCAGCATGCAGGCGCGATAATCCGCCTTGTTCCCTTCGTCGAGAACCTCGATGGGACTGTCCGCGCAGCGCCACTCATTGCCGCTGCGGCGCCAACGCATCGTCCTGATCTCCTCCCGAAAAGCGGGAAGCTGAAAGGCGAGCGAGCGGTCCGCATGCAGACCGAACGAGGCTCCATCGAACACCAGCTCGTCCTGACCGCCGACCTGATTGACATAGATGAGCGGCAGATCGCTTTCCGTTACGCGCGCGACCGCAATGTTGAGCCGCACGTCATCCTTGTTGCGCGAATAAGGCGAGCCGTTGGGCACGATCATCAGTTCGGCTCCGGTCTCCGCCAGGCATTCGACGACATCCTCGTAATCGCCCCACTCGGTCCAGATGTCCTCGCAGACGGGCAGGCCGATGCGCACGCCGCGGAAGCTCACCGGGCCGGGGATAGGGCCCGGGGCGAAAATGCGGCGCTCATCGAATACGCCATAGTTGGGCAAATTGACTTTGAGGCGCACGGCGGCAATAGCGCCGCGATCCAAAAGACAATAGGCGTTGTAGAGCTTGTTCTCGTCGCACCAGGGTGTGCCGATCAGAACGGCGGGCCCGCCGTCCGCCGTCTCGCGCGCAAGCTTCTCGACCATCGCCCGGCAGGCGGCCTGAAAAGCGGGCTTGAGCACAAGGTCCTCGGGCGGATAGCCGGAGAGGAACAGCTCCGGTAAGGCGACCAAGTCGGCTCCCGTGCCTGCCGCCTGCGCGCGCGCGCGCCTCACCTTCTCGGCGTTGCCCGCAACATCCCCTACGGTCGGATTGAGCTGCGCAACCGCAATCGCCAGGCTGTCGGATGGCCGCTGGTCCATGCGCTACGTCTAGCAGCAAAAACGTAGGGCGGGCAAAGGTGCGCGCGGTAGCCCCGATGCGACCATCGGCGCGTGGGCGGCAACGAGCCAATCCGGCGAGCTACAGCAGTCCAAAAAACTCAGCGAGCGCCAGCGCCCAGACCATCCCCGCCAGCAGCAGCGACAAGCCGACCGCCGCCGAACCCATATCCTTGACGCGGCCGATCTCGACGTCGCTCTCGCGCGACACCCTGTCGGCCAATTTTTCAAGCGCTGTATTCAACAGCTCGACGACCAGGATGAGGAGCATCACGGCGATAAGCAGAAAGCGTTTCCAGCTTTCCTGCGCGATCACAAAAGCGAGCGGCACTGCAATTACAAGCGCGACGATTTCCTCACGAAAGGCCATTTCGCTGCGCAGTGCCGCGCAGATGCCACGCCAGGAATGGAGGGTGGCGCGAATCCAGCGATCCATGGCCGCGCGTACTAGTGTCCCGATTCCGAAATTCGTTCCATCGTGCGGCAAGCTCATTTACGAATTTCGGAATCGAAGGACACTAGCAGACCTTTGATTCTAGTGTGGCTTTGGTTCAGAAGTCCGCATCTCGGACTCGCGGAAGGAATGATGCGGACTTCTGAACCGCCACACTAGGGTCCGGACTCAATTGAGCCACCAGATTACGGTTGCAGCGATGAGGACGCTAGCCAGGAAGTTTGTGGCGAGTTTGTCGTAACGCGTCGCAACTCTACGGAAGTCCTTGAGCCGAGCAAACAT
>Ga0306920_100013628_pt1 | contig 11083 bp, 8 predicted proteins | sample flu12Cox44000170_FD_204666 | JGI IMG/M metagenome (GOLD analysis project Ga0306920, IMG submission 204666) | Lab enrichment of tropical soil microbial communities from Luquillo Experimental Forest, Puerto Rico - flux4day.12C.oxic.44.000.170 (v2)... | ecosystem: Environmental > Terrestrial >...
TGGTGCGTGAGGATCGGCTCGTTGGCGCAGTCTTGTTCGGCGATACTGCGGATGGGCTTTGGTATCACGATCTCATCCGCTCCGGGGCATCGATCGAGTCCGTTCGCGACGACATCATGTTCGGTCGCGCTATGGCCGAGCGAAAGGCTGCTTGATGTCGAGCGATTTCACTCCCGATCAGAAGCGCTACCTCGAAGGCTTTGCCTCGGGGCTTAACGCGGCGCGCACGGCGCGCGGAAAGGGAGCCGGTGGGAGCGGGCAAAGCGATAAGACCGGCCCCGACGCCATTCATTTTCAGGCGCAAGAGCAGGTGTTGGCCGCCGGGGGCAAGCTGTCAGATCAGGAGAAATTCAAAAGGGATTTGCATCCTTTCGATGGGTATGAGCGTCTGAAAGATCAGGCACGCAAGAATGAGCCGCCCAAGCCGGCCGACAATTTCCGCTGGCGCTTTTACGGGCTTTTCTACGTGGCGCCTGCGCAGAACTCTTATATGTGCCGGCTGCGAATTCCGAACGGCATTGTGAAGCACTGGCAGCTATCGAGCCTGGCCGACCTCGCCGAGAAATATGCAGGCGGCTATTCACACGTCACCACGCGTGCAAATTTGCAGATGCGGGAGGTCGAGCCGAAGAATGCGGTCGCGCTTCTGGAAGCGATCCAGGACCTTGGCCTGTGTTCGCGCGGGTCAGGCGCCGACAACATCAGAAATGTCACCGGCACGCCGACTGCGGGTATCGACCCCCAGGAACTCATCGACACCCGACCTTATGCGCGCGAATGGCACTTCCACATTCTCAATGAGCGGGCGCTTTATGGGCTGCCGCGCAAATTCAACGTCGGCTTCGACGGAGCCGGCCGTGTTCCGGTGCTCGAAGATACCAACGACATCGGATTCCAGGCTGTCCAGGTGAAGCCTGGATTTGACGTTGACCCCGGTGTGTGGTTCCGCCTCGTGCTCGGCGGCATCACGGGTCATAAGGACTTTGCCCGCGACACCGGTGTGATCGTGAGGCCGGAAGAAGCCACGCAGACCGCCGATGCAGTTGTGCGCGTCTATATCGAGCATGGCGACCGAACCGACCGCACCAAGGCTCGGCTTAAATATGTCCTCGATGCGTGGGGGTTGGAAAAATACGTCACTCATGTTGAGGAGAAGCTGGGCCGCAAGCTGACAAGAATTCCTGCCGAAGCGATTTTGCCCCGTCCCGCATTTGACCGCAGTGCCCACATCGGCGTGCACAAGCAAAAACAGCCGGGCCTCAATTGGATCGGCGTGGTGCTGCCGGTCGCGCGGCTGGCCGCCGATCAGATGCGGAGCCTGGCGAAGATTGCGCAAGAGTTCGGCGATGGCGATATCCGGCTGACCGTTTGGCAGAATCTCCTGATCTCCGGCGTTGCGGACAGCAAGGTCGCCGCGGCCGAGGCTGCAATCGATGCGCTTGGCCTTGCAACCAAAGCGACCGCTATCCGCGCCGGCCTCATCGCCTGTACCGGCAACGTCGGCTGCCGCTTCTCGGCTTCCGATACCAAGCGCCACGCCGAAGAGATCGCGCAGTGGTGCGAAGCGCGCCTTGGTCTGGACAGGCCGGTCAATATCCATCTGACCGGTTGCCATCATTCCTGCGCGCAGCATTACATCGGTGACATCGGCCTGCTTGCCTGCAAGGTTGAGGAAGGTGAGGAGCAGGTTGAGGGCTACCACATCTATATCGGCGGTGGCTTCGGACTCGACGCTGCGCTCGGCCGGGAACTCTATCGAGACGTCAAGGCGCTGAATGCGCCGCGTATGATCGAGCGGATGCTCAAAGGTTATCTCGCCAATCGATCGTCGCAGGAGGAGACGTTTCTGGCGTTTTCGCGCCGGCACGAGATCGACACTTTAAAGCGAATGTTCGAAGCGGAGGCGGGTGAATGACCCAAAACCTGCCGCCCCCGCTTCCCTCACTGGTGCCGGACACCGCACCGTTCTCTGAAGAGCAACGTGCTTGGCTCAATGGATTCTTCGCCGGCTTGGTCTCGCTTGATGGCTTCGGCGTCACGCCGCTGTCCGGCGAGCAGGCGGCAGCCTTGATCTCCGGCGCCACCGGCGAAGATAACGACGGTGGCGCGCCCTGGCACGATCAGACATTGCCGCTTTCTGAACGGATGCGACTTGCCGACGGCAAGCCGTTGCGCTGGCGCATGATGGCTGCGATGGCGCAGCAGGACTGCGGCCAGTGCGGCTACGACTGCAAGAACTACTCGGGTGCCATTTTTTCCCAGAAGGAATCGCGGTTGAATCTATGCGTGCCCGGCGGCAAGGAAACCGCCCGCATGCTCAAGGCCCTATACGAAGAATTCGTGACCGGGCCCCCGGCGGCAAAGCCTGCCGGAGTGCCGGCACTGGCTGGGCCCAAAGGTTCCAACGGGTCCAACGCTGTACCAGCACCGGGCTCTTCGCGCGACAATCCGGCCGAGGCAGTATTTGTCTCTCGGATGCGGCTCAACAAGCCGGGCTCCGAGAAAGAGACCTGGCACCTTGAATTTGATCTTTCCGACTCTGGTCTCGACTACAGCGTCGGGGATGCGTTCGGACTTTTTCCCGCCAACGAACCGGGGCTGGTCGATGCCGTTCTCAAAGCGCTGGACGCACCGGCTGTTTTCCCGATCGGCGGCCGTACGCTGCGCGAGGTTCTTACTGACGGCGTGTCGTTATCGCCTGCGCCCGATATGCTGTTTCAGCTATTCTCCTACATCACCGGCGGCGAGCGGCGAAAAAAGGCGAGGGCGCTTTCGACCGGCGAAGATCCCGATGGGGATGCCGAGACACTCGACGTGCTGGCCGCAATTGAGAAATTCCCCGGCATTCGGCCCGACCCCGAAGCCTTAATCGAAGCGCTCGATCCCCTGCAGCCACGCCTGTACTCGATTTCGTCCTCGCCGAAAGTCGATCCCAGCCGCATCGCGCTGACAGTAGACGCGGTTCGCTATGATATCGGCAATCGCCAACGACTTGGCGTTGCGTCCACGTACCTCGCAGAACGACTTCCACCGGGAAGTTCCGTCAAGGTCTACGTGCAGAAGGCGCATGCCTTTGGACTGCCAGTCGAGCATGCGACCCCGATTATCATGATCGGGCCCGGAACCGGCGTCGCACCTTTCCGGGCGTTTTTGCAGGAGCGGCGAATGGTCGGCGCCACCGGCCGCAATTGGCTGTTCTTTGGCCATCAGCGCTCCAACTACGACTTTTTTTACGAACACCAATTCAAAGAGATGAAAAGTTCAGGCCTGCTGACGCGGCTTTCGCTTGCTTGGTCACGTGATGGCAGCGAAAAAATCTACGTGCAGGACCGCATGCGAGAGGTGGGCCGCGACTTGTGGACGTGGCTTGCGGACGGCGCGCACTTCTATGTCTGCGGGGATGCCAAGCGAATGGCCAAAGACGTTGAGATCGCCCTGGTCGACATTGTTGCGCAGCATGGCGCGCGCAGCGCCGAGGAGGCTGCCGCCTTTGTCGCCGATCTTAAGAAAAAGGGCCGCTACCAGCAGGACGTCTACTGATGAATCCGCCGTCACATCATCCTCCCTCCGTGCGCACCACGTGTCCGTATTGTGGGGTTGGCTGCGGCGTGCTCGCGAAGCCCGATGGGCTCGGCGGCGCGGCCATTTCGGGAGATCCCGAGCACCCTGCCAATTTCGGCAGGCTCTGCTCGAAGGGCTCGGCGCTCGGCGAAACGCTCGGACTGGATCGACGGTTGCTGCATCCGATGATCCGACAATCAGACGGGACACTGGCACAAGTCTCGTGGGACGACGCGCTCGATCGCGTAGCAGCTGGGTTTGCCAGTGCGGTCGCCAAGCATGGACCCCATGCGGCGGCTTTCTATCTGTCCGGCCAGCTGCTGACTGAGGACTACTATGTCGCCAACAAGCTCATGAAGGGCTTCATTGGAAGTGCCAACGTCGATACCAATTCGCGCCTGTGCATGGCGTCTTCCGTCGCGGGGCACCGCCGATCCTTCGGTGCCGATGTTGTGCCCGGCACGTACGAGGATCTTGATCTTGCCGATCTCATTGTTCTTGTCGGATCCAATGCGGCTTGGTGCCATCCGGTTCTCTACCAGCGAATGGTTGCCAACAAGCGTGGAGGCGGCACCAAGATCGTCGTGATCGATCCGCGCCGAACGGCGACGGCGGCTGAGGCTGATTTATTCCTTTCGATTGCGCCCGGCATGGACACGGCCCTGTTTGCGGGCCTGCTGGTGCATCTCGCCGAGACGCATGCGCTGGACTACGCCTATATCGATGCCCACACCTCCGGCTTCACGGACGCGCTGGTTCGAGCGCGTGAGATTGCACCGGATGCCCCGACAACCGCAGCCAAGGCTGGGCTCAATGAGCCCGACGTCATCCGCTTCTTCGAGATGTTTGGCGGCACTTCGCGTGTGGTGACCTGCTTTTCGCAAGGGGTGAATCAGTCGTCGCAAGGCACCGAGAAGGTCGCAAGCATCATTAACTGTCATCTCGCCACCGGCCGCATCGGCAAACCGGGGATGGGGCCTTTCTCTTTGACCGGCCAGCCGAACGCGATGGGGGGCCGCGAGGTCGGCGGGCTCGCCAATCAACTGGCCGCTCATATGACTTTCGCGCCTGCGCACGTTGATCGGGTTGCCCGATTCTGGAGTGCCTCAAATGTCGCGCGGCGCGAGGGCTTGAAAGCCATTGAAATGTTCGAGGCAATCGAGCGCGGCGAGATCAAGGCGCTGTGGGTCATGGGGACCAACCCAGCCGTGTCTTTGCCCCGCGCGCGCGCTTTTCGAGATGCGCTTGCGAAGCTCGATCTGTTTGTTGTTTCGGACAATGTGCTATCGAATGACACGATTAATGCAGGCGCACAGATTCTGCTCCCTGCGGCCGCCTGGGGCGAGAAGGACGGCACGGTCACGAATTCCGAGCGGCGCATCTCACGCCAACGTTCGTTCCTGAAGACGCCCGGTGCAACAAAACCGGATTGGTGGATTGTTGCGCAGGTTGCGCGCCGGTTGGGCTATGCCGATGCCTTCGCCTACCGCTCGGCCGCCGACGTCTTTCGCGAGCACGCCGGATTGTCGGCATTCGAGAACGAAGGCAGCCGCGATTTTGATATCGGCGCCTTGGCCCAACTGGACGACGACGCATTCAATGCCCTCGATCCGGTTCAATGGCCGGCGCGTTGCGCGGACTCATATGGCGTTAGCCGTTTCTTCGGAGAGGGGAAATTCTTCACTGAAGATCGCAAGGCGCGGTTCATCGCGTGCGACAAACCGGAATTATCCGAAGACGTCTCACAAAATTTCCCCTTCCGGCTCAATACCGGCCGGGTGCGCGACCAGTGGCACACAATGACGCGTTCCGGGCAGAGTCCCCGGCTCGCCAATCACGCGCCGGAGCCCTTCGTTGAAATTCACCCTGTGGACGCCAAAGACGTGGGATTGACTGATGGCGGATTCGCCCGGCTGCGAACGCGGCACGGGCAATGCGTGCTCAAGGTCTCGGTCACCGAAAGCCAGAGGCGCGGTTGCCTGTTCGCACCAATTCATTGGAGCGGCGTGACTGCATCGATGGCCCGCATCGGCGAATTGGTGACTTCGGATTACGATCCTCTTTCCGGCCAGCCCGAAGCGAAGGCGACGCCGGCTGCGGTCGAGCCTCTGGCTTTTGCGTATCGCGGCTTTCTGTTCGCCCGCAAAGCGCCCGGCCTGCCTTCCGGAGCGTGGTGGGCGCGCATGACAATTGCGAACGGCGAGGGCTTGTTGTTTGCGAGTAATGACGGGCCGGCGGCATGGCGCACCCGCGCCGTGGAATTGTTGCATGCAGACGAGGTGGCGGAATATCTCGACGAACTTCGCGGAATCTATCGCGTGGCGGCCTTCGTTGAGGGCCGGCTGGCAGGATGTCTTTTTCTCGGGCGAACCGAGTCTGCGGCACAGTGGCAGACAGTGAAGGCGGCATTCGAGAGCGAGGCACTGGGGGAACTGGACAGGCGAGCTGTGCTTTCGGGCCGCTCGACCAAAACCATGACAGATCCTGGCCCTCTCATCTGTGCCTGTTTCGGGGTTGGCCTCAATTCTATTCGTGCCGCGCTTGCAGGCGGTATGGCGGTAAGCGTAGAAGAAATCGGGGTTGCACTGCGTGCCGGCACCAATTGTGGATCATGTCTGCCGGAATTGAAAAGGATCGTGAGTCATGAGCGCGCCGCGCAAACCGCTTAAAGCATCGTCTCCCCGTCTGGGTTTGCTTGCCAGGCTGCCGATTTTTCTTTCGCTCGACGGCAAGCGAGCCGTGCTGGCTGGCGGGACCCCCGCAGCGACGTGGAAGGCAGAACTCTTGTCAGCGACCGGTGCGCGCGTGGATGTCTATGCCGACGAGGTCTGCGACGAACTGGTGCAGCTTGAGGCGGACCCGCCGGGTGGCGCGATTACGATCAATCGCCGCGCGTGGAATTCTGAGGATTTCAAAGAGGCCACGATAGCGATTGGCGCATTCGCCGATGAAGAGGATGCCGCGACATTTGCGTCATCTGCGCGCGCAGCCGGAGTACCGGTCAACGTCATTGACAAGCCGGGCCACTGCGATTTCTCCTTCGGTGCCATCGTCAACCGCTCACCGCTGGTGATCGGAATTTCCACCGACGGCGCCGCTCCGGTTTTTGCCCAGGCGATCCGAGCCAAGCTCGAAGCTTTGCTGCCCAACGGCTTCGCCGACTGGGCTGCCGCTGCGGCACGCTGGCGCTATGCGGTTAAGAGATCCGGGCTGTCTAGTTCCGGGCGCCGCAGGTTCTGGCAATTGTTCACCGCCCAAGCGATCGCCGCGCCGGATCGTCAGCCGAGCGAAACCGATTTCAACAACCTTATTGCCGAAGTCGGCGGACTTGGAATAGCCGTCGAAAACGGATCTGTCACGCTGGTCGGGGCGGGTCCGGGAGATGCTGAACTGCTGACCTTACGTGCAGTTCGCGCGCTACATTCGGCCGATGTGATCTTGTTTGACGATTTGGTGTCGCGCGAAGTTCTCGATTTCGCCCGCCGCGAAGCGCGGAAAATGCTTGTCGGCAAGACCGGCTTCGGCCCTTCGTGCAAGCAAGACGACATCAACGCCTTGATGGTCGGCCTGGCCAGACAAGGCAAACGCGTGGTTCGCCTTAAGGGGGGAGATCCCCTTATTTTTGGCCGTGCAGCCGAGGAAATCACCGCATGTGCGGAGGCGGATATCCCTGTCGAGGTGGTGCCCGGTATCACCGCCGCGCAGGGTGCTGCTTCCCGGTTAGGTCTTCCGCTTACCGATCGCAAACGCGCGCGCCGACTGCAATACGTGACAGGCCACGCTAAAAGCGGCGCTCTGCCTGGCGACCTCGACTGGCAAAGTCTTGCCGACCCGGCGACCACGACAGCGATCTATATGCCGACGGGCACGCTTCCCGCCCTTGCCGCGACTGCGATAGCGAAGGGACTTGATCCGCAGACTCCGGCGTTGGCCATCGCCCGCGCGACGCGACCCGATCAGGCCGTCGTCAGGGCATTTATCAGCGAACTTCCTCAACGTGTTGCGGAGGCAAATCTACCAGGTCCCGTGCTGGTGATGCTGGGACATGCACTTGGGAACCGTTCTGCCCGCCGGACCATCCTCGCACCGACCGATCAAAAGGCTGGCTGATACCGTTTAGCGTACGTTGTAGCGGATTGGCACGGTGATTGGGATTTGACTCCCTGTAACTTCGGGCGGGGGTGGCGGCAGTGGTGCCGCGCGCGCCACCAACGCCAGCGTCGCCTGATCGAGCGCGCTTGAACCGGAAGAGCGCACAATGCGGGCATTGTGCACGCCGCCGCCGCGGTCGACGCTAAAGGCAAGTTGAGCAACGCCTTGCTCACCGCGCGATTGCGCTTCGCTGGGATAGCGCTTGTTGCGTTCGAGCTGAGCCAGCAACTGCGACTTCCAATTTGGCACCGCATTCGGGTTTCGCGAGTTGGCCCCTGGCATGGGCGCCGCCGCGCGCACGGATTTGGTCTCAGCGGAGTTGGGAGCACTCGCAAGGCTCGCGTGCTTCTGCTTAGGTTTCTTTTCGCGCGGCTTTTCAACCGCTTTCGGCGGCGGCATGACGGCTTGTAGCGGTTCGGTCTTGGGCTCTGGAGGCACCTCGGCCTTGGGTTCTGGAGTCGGCTCCAACTGCTTCTCGAGCAACTTTTCTGGCTCGGGCTCCGGCTCTACTTCCTTCTGTGGGGGCCCAGGTGGCAATTCATTTGGTATCGTTTCAGGCGAGACCGGGAGTGCTGCGAGCTCAATTGCGATGACCGGCGTGCTCGCAAGCAGATCGTCATTGTCACTCCAACGTGCGAGCAGGGCTGCGGCGCCGGCGGCATGGAAGGCGACCGCGAGCGCGAAACAGGCGGCCCAGCGGGTCCTCTCCTGCCAGCGGCGAACCGGCAATATGTTGCCCGTTGCGTTCATTTTCTCTCTGCTTCGAGCCCGACCAGAGCGACGTGCAAGTATCCGGCGCTGCGCAATTCGTTCATGAGGCTCATCAACTCGCCATAAGGCACGGCCTTGTCGGCGCGCAAAAAAACGCGCTGCTGTTTATCGCCTGACGTTGCCTGATCGAGCGCGCCGGCAAGCTCGCTGCGCGTGACCGCGCTCTCGTCAAGCGAAATGCTCAGATCGGACTTCAGCGTGAGAAACAGCGGCTTGTCGGGTCGTGGCGTACGTTCGGCATTGGCGGTCGGCAGATCGACCGAGATGTCGACTGTCGCGAGCGGCGCCGCAATCATGAAGATAATCAGGAGAACCAGAATCACATCGATAAACGGTGTAACGTTGATCTCGTGGAGCTCGCTGAGGGATTCGTCACCGTGATCGAGACGCACACTCATGAGAGTTTACTCGGCTGCTATCGCGCGGCGTTGGTCAGAACGATGCTCGAAAGTGCCGCGGTCGAGGTCGCGGCTGACGATACGCAGGATTTCGGCGGAGGCATCGGCGTGCAGCGCACGGTAGTTGGCGATCCAACGTGAAAACAGATTGTACATAACCACGGCCGGAATTGCAGCCACTAATCCAAGCGCGGTCGCGAGCAGCGCCTCGGCGATACCGGGTGCGACCACTGCAAGATTGGTGGTGTGCTGCTTCGAGATGCCGATGAAGCTGTTCATGATGCCCCAGACGGTGCCGAACAGCCCGACAAACGGAGCGGTGGCGCCGATGGTTGCGAGAATGCCGGTGCCTCGTATCATCGTCCGGCCGGCCGCGGCTTCAAGACGCTCGAGTCGCGAGGCGATCCGTTCCTTCACGCCGGCTGGCGAAATTGCATCCGACGACAAACGCAATTCGATGTCGACAGCGCGCACAAGCTCGGCCGACTGGTCATCGCGGCCCTTTACGCGAGCGCCGGCTTCGCTCCATGAACGGGCTTGGCTGAGTGCATCGATCGTAGCCTGCATCCGCCGGCGCAGCATCAACAGTTCGATCGCTTTGGCGAACCAGATGGTCCAGGTCAGAACCGATGCGGAGGCGAGCCCAACCATGACCGCTTTGACCACGATATCGGCTGCCATAAACATGCCCCACGGCGAGAGGTCGCGCGGGAGGGCAAGGATGGCGCTGGGCGCGGAGAACGTCAGACCGCTTGCCGGCCCTGCGGTTTCTGCAGGCGCGGCGGGTCCTGTCGGCGCAATGCTTGCCGGAGGATTCGTCGCCGGAGAAGCGGGCATGACAGACGGTGGCGGCGTGCTTGCGGCCGGCGTGGGTTCGGCCGCGGGTTGAGATTGCGCCCACGCGGTCGCGGGCAATGCGAGGCCAATGACCAGGAGCGCCACCACGAACGGGCTATTTTGTGGGCCGTTTTTCAATTGCATCTCACCACTGATACTCATTTTGACTGCCACCTTATCTTAGCAATTTCATGATCTTGCGTCATTCCGGCGGGATTGAGTTGCGCGGCCCGGCCAGCCCCGCAGGCTTGCGACCGGAGCGCTTGCAGTTCCTGCCGGTGGGGAAGGTACCGGTCAGGAACACCAGGACGGATGATAGTGGTCCCGCGATTGCCTTCGTGAATCCAGCGTATCCGGGCGGCTGTGCGGTCACCGGCTTGCGGTATCAGTGCGTCGGCCTGGCCGAGGACGATGATGGCCGGGAGCTTGTCGTCGCGCACACCTACGGCACCCCAGCGCGAAACTGCCTGCCGGCGACATGATCGTTTAGCCGGCCACACCTTTACATCACGTGACTCTGATCGCGTGTGGCCCCCCTATCGCATCGTTCTTCTGGACAGAGCATAGTGCGCGATGAAAGAAGACGCTCGCTCCTGTTCGACATGGGCTGGGCGATTGTCAAATCAGCTCGCGATCATCCGGAGCATGCGTCGGTCGTGGAGCTGACCTCCATCTATCACAACTTGTTCCACCAGTGGTCTGAGCTATAAGAGTGCCCCGCGCTTGCGAAGATGCTTCACCATGCGCCCCAGTTCACGTTCGTTTTGAGGACCCCTCCCATGCCTTTTTCAATGTCTCAGGCTTCCTTGCCGGTCTTCGAGATCGGCCTCAATGCGCTTTCGGCTGTTCTTGACAAGGCGGCAGCGCACGTCGCAGCGAAGAAAATCGATCAGTCGGTGTTGATCGGCTGGCGCCTGGCGCCGGACATGTTCGCGTTCGGCCGCCAGGTTCAGGTCGCCTGTGACCAGGCGAAGAACGGGTCGGCGCGTCTTGCGGGTAGCGAACCGCCGAAATTCGAGGACAACGAGACGACCCTCGACCAGCTTAAAGAGCGCATTGCGAAGACTGTCGCATACCTGAAAACACTCGACACCAAGGCAATTGATGGCTCGTCCGATCGCGAGATCACTTTTCCGCTTGGCCAGAACAAGGGACAGATGAAGGGCGGCGATTATCTCGATCACTTCATGTTGCCCAATTTCTATTTCCATCTCACGGCGGCATATGCGGTAGCGCGGAATTTTGGCGTCGATATCGGCAAGCGTGACTTTCTGGGCGCGATTCCGATCAAGCGGTTCTGATCGATCGCAGACGAAAAAATCGACCCCGGATGGATGTCCGGGGCCTGTTGTTTAGAACAATCT
>Ga0306920_100013629_pt1 | contig 11083 bp, 6 predicted proteins | sample flu12Cox44000170_FD_204666 | JGI IMG/M metagenome (GOLD analysis project Ga0306920, IMG submission 204666) | Lab enrichment of tropical soil microbial communities from Luquillo Experimental Forest, Puerto Rico - flux4day.12C.oxic.44.000.170 (v2)... | ecosystem: Environmental > Terrestrial >...
ACGGCGAAGTGACGCAAATCCGCACCGGCGTGACGGCGAAACCCACCTTCCCGTTCACGCACCCGGACATGCCGGAAGCCAAAGGCGCTCGCCGCGATCAACTGGCCCACTGGGTTACTTCAAAGGCGAATCCCTATTTCGCCCGCAGTTATGTAAATCGCATTTGGGCCTACCTGATGGGCGTCGGCATCATCGAGCCGATCGACGATATTCGGGCAGGCAATCCGCCGAGCAACCCGCAGCTGCTCGAACGACTGACCAACGAGTTCATCACGGGCGGGTTTAATGTTCGCGAGCTGATGCGCACGATCTGCAAGTCGCGCGTGTACCAGCAGTCGATCGAGACGAACAAGTGGAATTCCGACGACGATTTGAATTACTCGCACGGCATTGCCCGCCGGCTGCCGGCGGAGGTGCTATTCGACGCGATTCACAAGGCGGTCGGGTCCCCGAGCCGGTTGCCGGGCCTGCCCGCGGGCGCGCGCGCCGCCCAGCTCATCGATTCGAGCGTTCCGGTGCCGGGCGGGTTCCTGGAGCTGTTCGGCAAGCCGCCGCGCGAAAGTTCCTGCGAATGCGAGCGCTCCGGCGGCATGATGCTCGGGCCCGTGCTCAACATGGTCAACGGGCCGGTCGTCGGCGAATCGATCAAAGATCCATCCAACCGACTGGCGCAGCTTGTCGGCAAGGAAAAGGATGATCGCAAGGTTGTAGAGGAGATCTTTGTCGCAGTGTTAAACCGCCTGCCCAGCCCGCAAGAAGTGGACGAAGGTGTGAAGGCTGTGCGAAGCGCATCCGCAGATTTCGAGCGGCTCACCGCCGTGCACAAACAACGTCTCAACGAATTGCAAGCTTACGAGACGCAGATCCCGGCGAAACAGGCGGCGTGGGAGAAGAAATACGGGCAACCCACCAAGTGGGAGACGCTCGATGTTGCCGACTTGAAATCGACCGGCGGCGCGACGCTGACCAAGCAAATGGATGGCTCGGTGCTGGCTACCGGAAAGAACCCGTCGCCGGAAGTTTACACCATGACCGCGAACACGAAGTTGACCGGCATCACGGCCATCCGGCTCGAGGTGCTGACCGACCCGAGCCTGCCGAAGAACGGGCCCGGCCGCGCGAGCAACGGCAATTTTGTTCTCAACGAATTCAAGCTCGAAGCGCTCAGAGCGAGCGACAAGGAGAAGCCCAAGCCGCAGAAGCTGCATTCGGCAGTGGCTGACTATTCGCAGCCGGGCCAAGACGTGGCCTTCGCGATCGACGGCAACCCGGCAACCGGTTGGGCCGTCGATCCGCAAGAGGGCAAGCCGCATGTTGCCATGTTCAAGCTCGCCGCGCCCGCCGGCTTCCCCGAAGGAACGCAGTTCACCATCACCATGGACCAGCGCTATCCGGGCAAGGATCACAACATCGGCAAGTTCCGTATCTCAGTGACGACCAGCCCTGAACCGCAATTGAAGGAAACATTGCCGGAGGCGATCCTGAAAGCGATTGCCGTGCCGCTCGATAAGCGCACGGCGGAGCAAAAGACCACGGTCGCGAACCATTATCGCGGTATCGATGCCGAACTGAAGCGACTGCAAGCCGCGCTGGCCGAGAACCCCGATCCGCGCGACCCCCGGCTGCTCGGAGCACAGGACCTGGCCTGGGCATTAATCAACAGCCCGGCGTTCTTGTTCAATCATTGATGGGAAATGAAAACCGACCGATGCGCTCGTGAGTTGCCGAATCCAAGCGCTACAGCGTCGGTTGATGGAACCTCGCGCTTACTTCTGCCGGGATTTTTGCCACTTGAGCCAATCTTTGTATGACGGTGATTTCACGAATTCCGCGTATTCGGGAACAGTAGTCAAGTCCGCAACATCTTCGCCGCACTTCTCCACAACAAGTCGCAACCAACGGAACGTGTCTTGGAATTCCTTTTGTTTCAGAGACACTGTAATTCGGCTCCAATACGCGGGCGCCAAATTGGGCTCCGCTGCAACCGCCTTTTCCGCGGCAGCACCGGCTTCGGCATAGCGCTCCGCCAGAATCATTGTGCCAGCGCGCATCACATTCAAATAGGGATCACCCCCAAGTCTCTTGTCCAACCGATCAATGGACCTGATCGACTCGTCAAACTCCTTTCTCAACACGTAATAATCAATTGAGAGAAACTCAGTGCAAGTGTCTTTTGGGAAACTCGTGCGCATCGCTTCCATTGCGGCCGCGTACTCAGACTGATCTGCGCCGCTAGCCGCTTGAACATACATGATCATTATCGTTCGATCTTGCTGCAACTTGGTTGGGAGTTTCCTGTAGATGGTTAGCGCTTCGGCATGACGGCCGGCGCGGATCGCGCCGGTAAACTGTTTGAGCAAAGGCAGATTGTCGAGGTATTCCCGGTCAGCGCCCGCGAGCCGACTTAGCGCGCCGCGGTTTGACTCGGCGATCAAAGGAATGAACAGCCTTCGCATCGATTGGCTCAGGAGTTCGTCCGTCACGTAAATGTGCGCATCTTCCATGCCAATTCGGCCGTCGGGGAATCGAGCGACCAGCAAATCGTGATAGTTGACACCGCCTTTACTTGGTTGAATGAGCCGGAATAGGGCGCGGTGTCGGCCATCAACAACATGAACGCGCAGCAATCGATAGCTACCTCCTTTGGCCACTTGCGCCACGATTTGTGTGCCAAATGTGTTTTGAGCCGACGCTGCTTGAATACCCTGCTTGACTCCCTTGAAGAAGTCGGCCGAGGCGCCGAGGTCGCTAATGCTTCGCTCAAACAGTTCTGGAAACCTGAACAACTCATTTGCTCGGGCACTGTCTTGAGCGGCGACAGCCTTTTCAAGATCTTTGGCGAAGCGATGCACGTCACCTTCGGTGACGGCAGGCCCAGGCGGCGAAACAACTGCTGGCGCAGGCGTCGCTTGAGTAGAAGGCAGCGAGCTTTGCTGGCTGCAACTCGCACAGGCGAGACTCAAAAATGCGCCAGCTATCAAGGCCAATCGCCGATTCATGCCATTCCTCGATCATTGCGCGCGGTATTCGTGTCAAGACTCGGTGGGTGTTGAAGTGTAGCTGATTGAAATTACGGTTTCAAGCGGCGCGAAAGCAGTGGGTCAATTTGGGAGGGCGAGGCTCCTGCCGAGCCTCGGTTTAGTCCTGCGGATCGGTAGGAGCCTCGTCTCCCAAGTTGATTTACTGCCGAAAGGGTTTCCACTGAGTGGCACGTATCACACCGTTTGCAATTCGAATCACATTCGTCGATGCCAATTCAACTCTATTGATTGTTTGTGTGGCTTACTACTTCTTCTCTTCCGGCTTCTTTTCTTCCGGCTTAGGCGCCGATGGAGGCGAAGCGCCCGCACCGCCCGGCAAGCCAAAGCCGCCGAGACCGCCCAGGCCCCATTGCTGCTGCGGCCAGTTCGGCGGGTCGCCGTAGCGCCGGCGATCGAATTCTTTTTGCAGCCGTTCGGCGTTTTCGCGCGAGGTGATGTAGTAGACGTTGTTCATCGGCACCGGCTGCAAGTCGCTCATGTCGCTCAGCACGCGCAGCGCGGCCAGCAAACGCACATCGTTGAACGTGGCGGTCACTGCGAGTTTGGCTTTGTCCTTCTGCCGGGCGTCAAGCACGATGTTCGCGCCGGTGATGTGCCGAAGCTCCTGCAGCACTTCGACCAATGGTTTCTCCTCGATTGAAATGGTGATCGGCTCGCCTTCCTCCTGTTCAAGGATCATGCTGGGTGTTAGTCCGATGTTCGGATCGTCCGTGTTGCCAGGCGGGTTTCCGACACTGGAGAGGAACGGCACGTAGGCCGGCACGATGGCGATTTGCCCATTGCGAATGCGGAAGGTGACCTGTCCACCGGTGGCGCCACCACCGCCTTCCCCACCGCCGCCAATTTCGATTTGGGCGAGCGCCTCGCGCAGAATGTCGCCGACGGTCATGCCGCGGATAATGGGAATCGACACCGGGCGCTTGTAAAACTCGATCGCTTGCGGGATGCGCATGCGGGCAAACGCCGCCAAGTCGATGCGGATGGGCACATTGAAGCGGTCGCTGAGATATTCGAGCAAAGAGCGCAGATCCATCTGATCCAGCTCTTTTAGGCCTGCGGGTTTGGATAGCAACGCCCGGATCTCCTGATCGGTGATGGATTTTGTCGCTTCCAGTTTCGCCGGAGGTGCGGCCTCTTCCTGGCCCCTCTCGGCGAGCGATTGCGGCGGCTTCGATTTTTCGGCCGGTTTCGTATCTCCCCGTTTCGGTGAATCGGCGCTGACGCGAAACGCGGTGTAGCCTGCGCCGCCCAGCAGCGACAGTCCGACGGCCAGGGCGACAAAGACAGAAAGTTTACTCGCGGTCATGGTGTTGCTGACTCCTGCGACAAGAGAGAGAACTTCACTGCTGACGGCGCCGGCAGCGCTGCCGATGCGGGCATACTGGCAGGCGGCGCCGAGTGTGCGGGCCGTCAGCCCAGCGGCGGCTGCCTGCCCGTCGCCCTGCCAGACGCCGGCGACGGCGGCGCCCGACAGTGCAACGCCGCGGCGGACCAGGCGTTGGTGCAGTTTTTGCCGGGCGGTGGCCAAGCGCGAATCGACCGTGCCGCGAGGACAACCCAACAACGCCGCAGCCTCGCTGTTGCTGCGGCCTTCCAGGTAGCAAAGCACTACAGCGGCGCGGAATTTGTCCGGCAGGGCGTTTACTTCTACTTCCACAATCGTGCGCAACTCGGCCCGATCAATTTCCGTCATTGCATCACTCGCCCGATCACTGTCGCGCAAGGTTACTGTTCGATGCCGCGCATTCTTGCCCATCAGTTTTCGGGAAATGTAGTAACTGACTCGGAACAACCAGCCGGCCAGCGATTCTCGGCGGCCGATCCGACCGGCATCGCGAGCCAGCACCAGGAACACGGCCTGGAAGGCGTCCTCCGCATCGCTTGGATTGGCCAGGTGCCGGCCGCACACGCGCAGCACCATCTCGCCGTGGCGATTCAGCAACGCCTCGAATGCCGCTTCGTCTCGCCGCGATACGAAGCGCTCCAACAAATCCGCGTCGCTGAGGTCCCCATGGTCAGCGCTTTGTCGCAATAGGCGCAGCGACAGCAGCAACCGGTTACGGGGCGATTTCAACATATTCTGCTCCGGCCCTTTCCCGTCTCTTCGAAAGGGTAGTTCCTTCAGCGTTCGATTTGCTTCGAAAAAAGATCGCGCTGGAGATCCAAGGCGATGCTATTGAGTTTACTTGACTTCACATACGGACCACAAGAATCGAGTATTGAGGGTAGTGGATTAGTTTCAACGTTAGACATCAGAAGGATGACAAACTCATTCGGGTAGGCGGCTTTCGGGCGCCATGCCCACCGCTTTGGGCTATGGTGAGCCGCCCAACATTTGCCGCATGCCCTCGCGAAGCCGTGGGCAGGGCACCCAGATCATATGCGTGGTTGCAATCAGACCGATTCACTCCCGGCAGCTGCCGGCAAAGGAACGACTGGGTCGACGATTTTCAATGTCAGTTGTGTTTGAGCGCAAATCCCTGGCAGCCAGTATGTTGCGCAATGGGGACAATTGTCCCCGCGCGAAAAAACCGGGGGAAAACGGGGGGGCGGGTAGCGGGTCTTTGGCCATCAGAAAGGCGAAGTCGCGGAGTAGGAGGCCGAAGCGCAGCGAGACAGTTAGCCGCTGCCTCGCTGCGCTTCGGCCTCCTGCGCAGGTGAGCGGCTCGACGTTTTCCGCATGTCCACGCAAAGCCCTTGGCATGGCGCGCAGATCAAATGCACGGTTGCAAACCGACCCCCCAACCGTATTGAGCCATCGGGAGTGTTTCTGCGCTTCTAATTGCTCGGAGTAATTCGGAATTCTGTTCTACACTTAATGCAGGCAATTGTTAAGACTGCCAGCCCCGTGGCAGGCGTTACACGTTCCAAGAAGGGAGCGGCGTAAAATGTAGCAGAGGAAGAGGCCGATTACCGCACGAGGTAGCCATGTCCCACCTCGATCGCCTACTTGCGGAGTGCCTGCCGGAGATCATCTGTATCCGGCATGATCTTCATGCTCACCCGCAGCTTGGTTACGAAGAAACCTACGCGAGCGAACTCGTCCAGAAAAAGCTTCGCAGCTGGGGGATTCCGTTTAGCGCCAATATTGCCGAGACTGGCGTGGTGGCGTGGCTCGAAGCGCCGAATTCCGCTCCCGATCAGCCCGCCATCGGCCTGCGCGGCGAAATGGATGCCCTGCCCATTCTTGAGGCAACGGGCCTGCCGTACAGCTCGACCAACTCCGGCATCATGCATGCGTGCGGACACGACGGGCACACCAGCATTCTTCTCGGTGCCGCCTACATTCTCGCCAAGCTGCGCAAGCGGCTCCTTCGGTCGGTGAAGCTTCTCTTCCAGCCGGCCGAGGAAGCCGGCGCCGGGGCACAGCGGATGGTGGAAGCCGGCGCCCTGAGCGAAAGGTTCGGCGGGCGGCGCGTGGGGGCCATGTTCGGCATGCACGGCAGCCCGCTGTTGCCCGTCGGCATGGTGGCGAGCAAGCCCGGCCCGTTGTTGGCGGGTTATTGCGATTTCGACATCATCATGCACGGCACCGGTGGGCACGGGGCGATGCCGCATATGGCGACTGACCCCATCGTGGCTTCTGCCGCCCTCGTCAGCGCCTTGCAAACAGTGGTCTCGCGCAACAACGATCCAACCGATCCGGCCGTTGTTTCCGTTTGTGGCATCCACGGCGGCGAGGCGAGCAACGTCATCCCCGACAGCGTGAAAATGTTCGGCACGATCCGCAGCCATTACGACTCGGTGTTCGAAAAGACGCAGCAGCGCCTGGCGGACCTAGCGGACTTCACCGCCCGCGGCTTCGGCTGCCGGGCGGAAGTGGCATTCAGCCCGTCCTACCCGCCGGTGCACAACGACCCGGCCGCGACCGCCTTTGCAGCAGAAGTAGCGGAAAAAACGCTGAGCAAAGCGCAAGTCGCCCAACTCGATCGCGCGTACATGGCTTCAGAGGATTTCGCGTTCTACGGCCGGGTGGTGCCAAGCTGCTTCAGCTTCGTCGGCTTGATTGCGACGGGGCACGACAGCCACCCGATGCTGCACACGCCGCAATTCGATTTCACTGACGCCGCCCTGGAACCCGGCATCCGACTGATGTGCGGCTATGCCCTGGCGGCACACCGGCTGATTTGATGAACAGAAAAGTCATCCCTTGGCCATCTCTTCGTCCTGGAATTGCTTGAATCCCGGCACAGCCACGGTGACGCGCAACAATTCGGCGGCGTAGCGCATGAGCGCATCGGTCAACTCCTTGAATTCCGGCTCTTTGGACAGCGTTTCGAATTCCTTCATGGCGATTTGGGAATCTTTGATGCCGGGCTGTTTGTTGCCAGTCCGAGCCTGGTTCTCGCGGTTTTGCTGTCGCAGCCACGCAAAGTGCTTGCGTAGCTTGGGCTTGGCGGTTTCAAACGTCGCGGCATCCTTGATTGTCGTGAGTACGCTGGTCGCGTCGTTGAACTCGCGCGTGGACTGGCGCAATTTCGCCTTGGGATCGTTGGACGTGCAGCCGACGAGGGCGACGAGCAGGAAAGCGGCAGCAAGCGGGACCAGTTTCATGGCGGGCTCCGGAGTGAAGCGGGTTTCCTGCTTATTCGGTACAAATCGAACGGGATTTCAACGCATCACAGCACGCCCTTCGTCGAGGGAATGCCCGTTGCTCGAGGATCAGGTTCGACCGCCTGCCGCAGGGCGCGAGCTGCGGCTTTGAAGACTCCTTCAATGACGTGATGAGCGTTGTGCCCGTGATGGCAGACGATGTGCAGGTTGAAGCCGCCGGCAGAGGAGGCGCCACGCCAGAACTCCTCGGCCAGGCTCGTGCTGAATGTGCCGAGGACCTCCGGTGGCAAGGCGACTTTCCAGACGAGGAACGGCCGGCCACTCAGATCGACCGCGGCCGTGACCAGCGTTTCGTCCATCGGCACCGTCGCATCGCCGTAGCGGCGGATGCCGGCCTTATCCCCCAGCGCCTGTGCGATCGCCTTGCCCAGGCAAATCCCAACGTCCTCGACCGTGTGGTGGGCATCGACGTGCAAATCGCCCGCGGCCTTGACGGTGAGATCGATCAGGCTGTGCTTGCTGAGCAGCGTGAGCATGTGGTCGAAGAAGCCGACGCCGGTGGTGATCTCGGACTTGCCGGCGCCGTCGACGTCGAGATTCAGATCGATTTTCGTTTCGCCGGTCTCGCGGCGAAGTCGTGCGGTGCGAGGCATGGGGCTCCGGGTATCAGGAATCCGTTTCCGATCGCTTGCCTTGTGATTCTAGCGTGTCGTCGACATGTCCGCTATAGACGGCCACACACACGTCGAATCGTCGCAGCTGGCCGGGGAAGGACTCGAATTCCACCGTCTGAAAGAGCCCTCAAAACGACACTTCGCGCGTAATCGTGCCGATTGCAAATCGTTTACAGAACACCAGGCCCATCACCTGCGGTAGTTTCATGACTGCTCCTTCTGTCGGCGCAATTCCTCAACAAAGTATTGGATGGCGTCGGCGATGGTCCGGAAGTTCGCGGCCACTTCGTCCGGGATAGTGATTCCTTCTTCCTCCAGTTCCATGATCAACTCCACGAGGTCCAGCGAGTCGAGTCCGAGTTCAGTGAGCTTGCTGCCGAGCACGAGGTGTTCGATTTGCCCGCCGCGGTTGGCGAGGCGGTCGCGAAAACGAATAAACAGGTGCCCGCAGCTCGGACAGACGAATTCGCCTGTCGGATCGGAGCGTTCTAGCATGTCGGGCTGGCCGCAAATTGGGCATCGCTCGTGGGAGCCTTCGGGAGTGCGCGAAGCGATGGTCATGGTGCGTCTTTTGGCCTTGAGTTACGCTCAGTATAACGGCCCTGATTCCAATACTCGTCATTGAATCCCGTGCAGAGATGACTGGACCACCTGATTCCGATATGCCCGACACACCCGGTCTCCGCGGCCTGAGCGCTGCCGAGGTGGCGCAGCGAATCGCGGCGGGGCAGGTCAACCGGCCGCCGCACGCGGAGTTCGCCGCCTACCGCGACATCGTTCTGCGCCATGTGGCCACGCTCTTTAACGCGCTAGTGGCGCCGGCCGCAGTCGCGCTGTTCCTGCTGCGCGACTACCGCTCCGCTTGGACCGTCAGCGCGCTCGCACTGATCAACAGCCTGATCGGTCTGGTTCAGGAAGTGAGGGCGAAAATTCATCTCGACCGTTTGGCAATTCTCACTGAAACCAAGGCCCGCGTAATCCGCGATGGCGAAGCACACACAATCGCCGGCAGCGACGTGGTGCGCGATGATTGCGTGCTGCTTGCCGCCGGTGATTCCGTGGTCGCCGACGGCATCGTAATCAGCGCCCGATTCCTCGAAGTGGACGAAGCACTACTGACCGGCGAATCGGACCCCGTGCCGCGGCGTGTGGGAGATCGGCTGCTCTCGGGCAGCTTCTGCGTGACCGGCGAAGGCGTTTACCGGGCCGACGCGGTCGGCGCGGCGGCATTCGCGCAGCAAACCTCGGCCGAAGCCCGCCTCTATCGCTTCGCACCCAGCCCAATGCAACGATTGCTCGACACCATCATCCGCGTGCTCACTGCCATAGCCGTGGGACTATGCCTGTTTTACGTCGGCCTTTATTATCTGCGTGGTTTTCCATCGGCGGACCTTTGGCGCATGATCGCGGCCACAGTCACTTCAATGATTCCCCAAGGCCTCGTGCTCACTGCTACCGTCGCCCTGACGCTGGGTGCACTGCGCATGAGCGCCCGCGGTACGGTCGTTCAGCGGCTGAATGCTGTCGAATCGATGGCGTCGGTCGATCGGCTCTGTCTCGATAAGACTGGCACACTCACCACCAACCGCCTCAGCGTGGATCAAATCTCGCCACTGGACGGCGACGAAAATGATGTGCGCGATCGGCTGCGGCTGTTCGCCTGGATGTCGGTGGACACGAGCAGCAAGAGCCTGCAGGCATTGAAGGCTTTGCTTGGACCGCTGCCTGCCGGCGAAGAGCCAAAGTTGCTCGACCAGGTGCCATTCAAATCACAGAATCGATACAGCGCCCTGCGCATCCGAAGCGCCCGCGGCGAGGAAGCACTAGCGCTGGGCGCATTCGAAGCGCTGCGGCCGTTTCTAACCGGCGCCGAGGCCGAGCGCGGCGAAGCGCAATTCCACAAGCTTCTCCCGACAGGGCTCCGCCTGCTGCTGTTCGCCCAGGTGGAAGGATCATCGCCGTTTGGCGGTTCGCTGGCGGGCCGGCAGTTGCGTTCGTTGGCACTGGTCGCGTTGCGCGACGAGCTGCGGCCGGAAGCGGGGGCGATCCTCGAATCGCTGTCGAATCAAGGCATTCAGGTCAAGATTCTCTCGGGCGACAATCCGGAGACGGTGCGTGCGACGGTGTCGCACCTCCGATTGCCGTTGGCACATGAAACGGTGGTCACGGGCGACCAGCTCGACTCGGCCGAAGACCTCGGGCGCTGCCTGCGCGCCAGCAGCGTCTTTGGCCGCGTCACGCCCCGACAAAAATTGCGCATCGTCACGGCTTTACAAGCCGATGGCCATCAAGTCGCCATGACCGGCGACGGCATCAACGACATTCTGCCAATCAAGCAAGCGAACCTGGGCATCGCCATGGGCGAGGGAGCGCCGGCCACGAGGACCGTTGCAGGATTGGTGCTCGAAAACAACAATTTCGGCCTGCTGCCGGCGACGCTCGACGAAGGCCGCACCATCCTGAACAACTTGCGAAGGGCGGCCAAGCTCTTCCTGCTGAAGAACGTCTACACTCTGTTCCTGATCGTGGTGCTGTTCGGCATCCTCGGCATGGAGTTCCCATATTTGCCGCAACAGGTGACGCTGTTGAACCTGCTGACGATCGGCGGACCGGCGTTTGTGATCATGTTTGGCCGAGCGCTGCCGGGAAGTGCCGTGCGCACCAGCTTTTTGCGCGAGGTCGGCTTGTTCGTGCTCATTTCCGGCTTGATCATGGCACTGGCCGGGGCGCTGGTCTGGCTCATTTCGGCCTCGGGCTATGGCGACGACGCGCAAACACAGCGAACCATGTTGTTGTCGACGCTGGTGCTGATGG
>Ga0306920_100013630_pt1 | contig 11081 bp, 11 predicted proteins | sample flu12Cox44000170_FD_204666 | JGI IMG/M metagenome (GOLD analysis project Ga0306920, IMG submission 204666) | Lab enrichment of tropical soil microbial communities from Luquillo Experimental Forest, Puerto Rico - flux4day.12C.oxic.44.000.170 (v2)... | ecosystem: Environmental > Terrestrial >...
CGTGAACGAGGTGGCCGACGCGAACCAGCCGCTCGCGCAGAACAAGCAGCAGACGATTGCGGTGTCGGCGCCGGCCAACATCGTCACGATGTGCGACACCGACCGGATTCGCGAGGCGATCGACAATCTCGTCTCCAACGCCATCAAATATTCTCCGATCGGCGGCAAGATCGCGATGATCGTCTCGCGCGAGCAAGACACCACCGCCATCCGCGTGGCCGACGAAGGTCAGGGACTGTCCCCGGAGGATCTCGGGCGGCTATTCGGCCGGTTCCAGCGGCTTTCGGCAAAACCGACCGCCGGCGAAAGTTCGACCGGCTTGGGCTTGTCGATCGTCAAGCGTATTGTGGACATGCACGGCGGCGAGGTAACGGCGGAGAGCAGCGGTCCCGGCCACGGTTCGGTTTTCACTATCATCTTACCTTTATCTGAATTGTCATGAGCCAGAGCCAGCACATCATCATTGTCGACGACGAGGCGCCGGCGCGCGAGATGGTCGGCGACTACCTGAAAATGCACGGATTTGCGGTGACGCTGTGCGACGGCGGCAAGAGCCTGCGCGGCGCGATCGAAACCGGCGCCCCGCCGGATCTCGTGGTGCTCGACCTCAATATGCCCGAGGAAGACGGGCTTTCCATCATCCGCGATCTGAAGAGCCGCAACAACGTGCCCGTCATCATGCTGACGGCCACCGCAAGCCCGATCGACCGCGTGGTCGGGCTCGAACTCGGTGCCGACGACTACGTCGCCAAGCCCTGCGAGCTGCGTGAACTGATGGCGCGCATCCGCTCGGTGCTGCGGCGGAGCGCTCCGGTCAAGACACAGGCGACCGATGCCGCCGCAGCCAAAGCGGCCAAGGACCCGCTGGTGCGTTTCGGCACCAAATGGCTGGACCTGGAAGCGCAGGCGCTCCGCGACGACGAGGGCAATGAACACCCGCTGACCGCATCCGAGTTCGGCCTGCTCAAGGTGTTTGCCGCCAATCCGAAGCGGGTGCTGTCGCGCGAACGCCTGCTGGAACTGGCCAACGCGCGGGACAGCGAGGCATTCGACCGCGCCGTCGACCTGCGGATCATGCGCATCCGCCGCAAGATCGAACCGGACCCGACCAAGCCCGCCGTGATCCGGACCATTCGCGGCGGCGGCTATTTGTTCTCGCCCGCCGGGGACAAGGCGTAGCCGAGGTTCCCGCACCCCTCTTCCGCGAGTGGCGCGACGCTGCCGAGCGTTCGACGCCGAATTGTACCGTATTGAGACTATTCACATTTTTGCCACAAATGTTTCGTCGCGCAGCCTGCGACGAAACATTTCTGGGCGCCGATGAAACCATTTTTCGGCTTTCGTGCAGAAGTCCCGAAACCTTGCCTCGTTAACACTTTCCCCAACGAAGCGCCGTTTCCAAGCGGCGACATGGGGAGCCTGTCATGCAGAACGTCGTCGCCATCAACGCCGCAGCACGCCAGAGCATTATTGCGCTTCAGGCGACCTCGGACGAAATGCTGCTTGAGAGCATCGCCGACGGCAGCAAGAGCGCGATGCATATCCTTTACGCCCGGCACAATGTGCGGGTTTACCGTTTCATCCTGCGCATCGTGCGCGACACGACGGTGGCCGAGGATCTCGTCAGCCAGGTATTCCTCGACGTGTGGCGGACCGCCAGGCAGTTCGAGGGCCGCTCCCAGGTCTCCACCTGGTTGTTGTCGATCGCCCGCTTCAAGGCGCTGACCGCGCTGCGCCAGCGGCGTTTCGAGGACATCGACCAGGAAGAAGTCCGCGAGATTGCCGACGAAGCCGACACGCCGGAAACCTCTCTCGACCGCTCCAACACCAGCGCGATCCTGCGCGCCTGCGTCGCAAAGCTCTCGCCGGCACATCGCGAGATCATCAATCTCGTCTACTACCATGAGAAGTCTGTCGAGGAAGTCGGCGAGATCATCGGGATTCCGCAGAGCACGGTGAAGACGCGGATGTTCTACGCCCGCAAGCAACTTGCCGACCTGCTCAAGGGAGCCGGCGTCGATAGCCTCGCGGCCTGAAGTTCCAAACCTCCCAGTTGCCTCCAACGACCCGGACGGGATGCCCCCCTCCGGGTCGCTTTATTTTTGGATTCCGCCCGGCGACCGCCTGCCCGCGACTCGACCTCGATCGGCCTCACGATCGCGTGACGCGTGTAACATGACTGTCCCAAACTTCGAAGCAATGGGGTCGATGAACTATCTGGTAGCTGTTCGATGCTCGATCTCGTTTTCGCCCTGCTCGCCGGCATCGTCACCATTGCTGCGCCTTGCACGTTGCCGGTGCTGCCGATTCTTTTGGGCGCATCGCTCGGTCAACGCGGCAAAATAAGACCTGCGATGATCGCGCTGGGTTTTGTCGTCTCGTTTTCCGCCGTCGCACTGGCGTTGAGCGCGCTCACCCGCGCCTTTGACTTCGACCCCACCGTGCTGCGCTCGGGGGCCGCCATCCTGCTCCTTGGTTTCGGGCTGGCGATGATCTGGCCGGCGCCGTTCGAACACCTGTCGTCCCGCGCAGGCGCGCTGTTCGGAACGGGCGTGCCGGCGGGCCTGGCGCACGGCGAAAGCATCATCGGCGGCTTCGTCCTCGGGACGACGCTTGGCCTGGTCTGGACGCCCTGCGCCGGGCCCGTGCTGGGCTCGATCCTGACCGTGGTCGCGACCTCGCGCGACACGGCCTGGGCGAGCTTGCTTCTGGTGGCCTACGCGATCGGCGCGGCGCTGCCGATGCTCGGCATCGCCTATGGTGGCCAGGCCGTGACCACGCACGTGCGTGGCGTGGCGCGCCACGCCGCCAGGCTGCAGCAGGCGTTCGGCATCATCATCGTCGCCTTCGCGATCGCCTCCTATTTCGAATACGACACGCTGATCACGGCGTGGCTCACGACGTTTTACCCCAACGGCCAAATTGGCCTGTAACCAGTGGAGACCTCCATGAATCTGCGATCCATCGCCGCATCCGCTTCCGCTCTCGCACTCTGTCTCATCGGCGTGTCCGCAACCGCCCCGGCGGGCGAGGTCGGACAGGGCAGCGCTCCGTTCACGGTCGCCGCAGCTCACACCGCGGCGCCAAATTTCGTCGGCATCAATAACTGGTTCAACTCCGCCCCGCTCAGCATGGGCTCCCTGCGCGGCAAGGTAGTGCTGGTGGACTTCTGGACCTTCGGTTGCGTCAACTGCGTCAACACGCTGCCCCACGTCACCGCGCTCTACGAAAAATACAGGAATAAAGGGCTGGTCGTGGTGGGCGTGCACACGCCGGAGACGCCCTTCGAGCGATCTGCGGCAAGCGTGCAGGCAGCCATGAAGCGGCACGGCATCACCTATCCGGTCGCCCAAGACAACGATTCCCGAACCTGGGACGCCTACCGTAACCAGTATTGGCCGGCACAATACATCGTCGACCAGAACGGGAATATCGTGTTCGAGCATGCCGGCGAGGGACGCTACGACGAGATTGAACGCACCATCGCGCGTCTGCTCGACGCCAACAGCTGAGTTCACCCACGAACTGAGCAATACCGCCGTCACATCCGGCGTGGTAGATTCCACGTCAAGATTTTGGAAGTGACGGTGGCGCCGATGTCCCTGGCGTTTCCCTGGACGATTCTCCCGGGCCTCGATGCAGTGCATCTGGCCCGGGCGCAGTTTGCCTTCACGATGTCGTTTCACATCGTGTTCCCGGCTTTCTCGATCGGGCTTGCCAGCTATCTGGCGGTGCTCGAAGCGCTCTGGCTTTGGACCGGGCGCGAGGTCTTCATCAATCTCTTCAATTACTGGCTGAAGATCTTCGCGGTCGGGTTCGGCATGGGCGTGGTGTCGGGGATCGTGATGTCCTACCAGTTCGGTACCAACTGGTCGGCGTTTTCCGACAAGACGGGACCGGTGATCGGCCCGCTGATGGCCTATGAGGTTCTGACCGCCTTCTTCCTCGAGGCCGGTTTCCTCGGCGTGATGTTGTTCGGCCTTGAGCGGGTCGGCCACAGGTTGCATTTCTTCGCGACCTTGATGGTCGCGGTCGGCACGTTGATCTCGGCCTTCTGGATTCTCTCGGCCAATTCCTGGATGCAGACGCCCGCCGGCTACGCCGTCAATGCCGATGGGCAGTTTGTCGTTACCGATTGGCTCAAGGTCATCTTCAACCCGTCCTTTCCGTATCGCCTCGTCCACATGGTGCTGGCGGCCTACCTGACCACGGCGCTGGTGGTCGGCGCGGTCGGCGCATTTCACCTCTGGCGCGATCCGCATCTTGCCGGAGCGCGGGTGATGTTCTCGATGGCGATGTGGATGGCCACGCTGGTCGCACCGATCCAGATCGTGGCCGGCGATCAGCACGGGCTCAACACGCTGAAACACCAGCCGGTCAAAATCATGGGGATCGAGGGCCATTTCGACAGCTATTCGGACGGCGCGCCGCTGATCCTGCTCGGATTGCCCGATCAACAAGCCGGCAAAATGCGATATGCGATCGAGCTTCCCAAACTGGGCTCGCTGGTGCTGAAGCATTCACTGGATGCACCGCTTGCGGGCCTCGACACGGTGCCCCGCGAAAACTGGCCGCCGGTATACATCACGTTCTGGTCGTTCCGGATCATGGTCGGCATGGGATTTCTGATGTTCGCCCTTGGTCTCTTCAGTCTTTGGGCGCGCTGGCGCGGCACACTGTACCGGCAGCGCCCGCTGCACGCGTTTGCAATCGCTATGGGGCCGGCCGGTTTTGTCGCCGTGCTGGCCGGCTGGTTCACCACGGAGGCGGGACGCCAGCCTTTCACGGTTTACGGCCTGCTGCGGACGGCCGATTCCGCCTCGCCGCTGGCAGCGCCGGCGGTTGGTTCGTCGCTGCTCGCCTTTGCCATCGTCTATTTCACGGTCTTTACCGCAGGAGTGATTTATCTGCTGCGGCTGATGGCGCAGCCGCCGCATCCGGGTGAAGCAGGCCCAAGCCGCGACAAGCCCACCGTCGCCGCCGGCATTACTCCCGCTGTGGGGAGTTATCTGAGATGACCGGCTCGATCGACATCGCAACCATCTGGGCCTTCATCATCGCCTTTGCCGTATTCGTCTATGTGGTGATGGACGGTTTCGACCTCGGGCTCGGCATCCTGTTTCCGCTTTTCCCGGAGAAGACCGATCGCGACGTCATCATGAACAGCGTGGCGCCGGTCTGGGACGGCAACGAAACCTGGCTGGTGCTCGGAGGCGGTGGGTTGATGGCGGCATTTCCGCTCGCCTACGCGGTGCTGATGCCGGCTTTGTATACGCCTGTCATCGCCATGCTGATCGGCCTCATCTTCCGCGGCGTCGCCTTCGAATTCCGCTGGCGCAGCGAAGGCCGGCGCAATCTCTGGGACCTCGCCTTTGCCGGCGGATCGCTGCTTGCGGCGCTGGCGCAGGGTATTGCGCTCGGTGCGATCCTGCAGGGCGTGCACGTCGAGGGACGGCAATATGCCGGAGGCTGGTGGGACTGGCTGACGCCCTTCAGCATCCTGACCGGGCTGTCGCTTGCCGCAGGCTATGCGCTGCTCGGCGCGACATGGCTCGTGCTGAAGACCGAGGACAGACTGCGCGAGCGCGCCTATCACCTGTGCTGGTACCTGCTGTTTGCCATGCTGGGCGCGATCGGCGCGGTCAGCATCGCAACACCCTTCCTGCACATCCAATACGCCGAGCGCTGGTTTACCTGGCCCAACCTGATCTTCACCGCGCCGGTACCGATTGCTGTCGCCTGTATCGGCGTGCTGTTGATGCGCAGCCTCATCGAGAGGCAGGACACGCGGCCGTTCTTCTTGTCGCTTCTCCTGTTCGCCCTGTCCTATGCGGGCCTGGGCGTCAGCATGTATCCCTATATCGTGCCGCAAAGCATCACCATCTGGCAGGCGGCCGCGCCGGCAAACAGCCAGACATTCATGCTGGTCGGCGTCGCCGTGCTGATTCCGCTGATCCTTGCCTACACCGCCCTGGCCTATTGGGTATTCCGAGGCAAGGTCAGGGCCGGAAGCGGCTACCACTGATGCGAAGGCCTCGATCGCTGGCGCAAAAACTCCTGTGGTTTCTGGCGCTGTGGCTGATGGGCGTCGCCAGCGTTGCCCTCCTCTCCCTCCTCATGCACCTCTGGCTAGTGGAGCGGATTTGACCGCCAAATGACAGAAAATCAAGGAATTTAGGGCGCGTTCGCCTTGAACTTGCCATAAGGCGATCCGACCCCACCCGTTGCGCTTTAGTGATTTGGCAAACTGATGATACAAACCAGCCGCGCGCCACGAGGAGAGTTTTGCAAATGACGAAGCTTCGCCAATTGATCTGGATGTCGGTGGCCGTTATCGGCCTGATGCTCCCGACCTTGCCAAGCTACGCGCAGCAGCAGGACACCGGCGACGAGCCCGGGCTTGTCGCCGATGAAGGCTACCAGCTCGATCCCGAATGGCAGAAGCAAATGGTGCTTTACCGCACCACGGAAGCACCTGGCACCATCATCGTTTCCACCGCCGAGCGTCATCTCTACCTGATCCAGCCCGGCGGCCGCGCAATCCGCTACGGCATCGGCGTCGGCCGCGACGGCTTTCAGTGGCAAGGACTGCTGAGCATCACCAAAAAGGCCGAGTGGCCGGACTGGACTCCGCCGCCCGAGATGATCGCCCGCCAACCCTATCTGCCGCGCTTCATGGCCGGCGGTCCCGGCAATCCGCTCGGCGCACGCGCCATGTATCTCGGCGCCACCGTCTATCGCATTCACGGCACCAACCAGCCCTGGACCATCGGCACCAAGATCTCCTCGGGCTGCTTCCGCCTGGTGAACGCCGACGTCGCCGACCTCTATGATCGCGTCCCGGTCGGGACCAAGGTGGTGGTGCGGCAGAAGCCGGAATTGTGATCGGCGCCGGCCCGCTTCTTTTGATCATTGCAAGAGAGATGAATGATGCGCACGTTTCGAGGCGGCCTCCTGATCGGGCTCGCGGTCGCGGTCCTGGTCGGGCTTGCCGCCGTAGCTTACGAACTCTATGACACGCGCACGCTGAAGCGGACGATCCGGCGCGGCGAGGTGCTGTGCGGCGTCAACACCGGTTTGCCCGGCTTCTCGATCCCCGACGACAAGGGCAACTGGACTGGCTTTGATGTGGATTTCTGCCGCGCGGTGGCGGCCGCGATCTTCGACGATCCGGCCAAGGCGAAATTCATTCCGCTTGACGCCAATGAGCGCTTCAAGGAGCTGCAAAACCGCAAAGTTGACATTCTCTCGCGCAACTCGACCTGGAGCATGTCGCGCGAACAGAACTACGATCTGTATTTCCCGGCGGTGGCCTATTACGACGGCCAGGGCTTCATGCTGCCGCGATCGCGCAACATCGATTCCGCGCTGGACCTCAATGGCAGCAAGGTCTGCGTGCAGGCCGCGACAACGACGGAACTCAATCTCGCCGACCACTTCCGCGCCAACAACATGAAATATGAGGAGTTCAAGTTTCCCAAGCTGGATGAAGTCGTCAACGCCTACGATTCCGGCAAATGCGACACGCTCACGGCCGACATATCGCAGCTCTATGCGTTGCGGCTCAAACTGTCGCAGCCCGGCGATCACGTGATCCTGCCCGACGTCATATCCAAAGAGCCGCTGGCGCCGGTGGTGCGCCAGCGCGACGACGACTGGATGATGATCGTGAAATGGACGCTTTATGCGATGATCAACGCGGAAGAGCTCGGCGTTACCTCGAAGAATATCGACGAGGCGCTGAAATCAAAGAAGCCCGACGTCATGCGGCTGGTCGGCAATGAAGGGACCTATGGCCAGGACCTCGGGCTGCCCAAGGACTGGGCCGTGCGCATCATCCGCCATGTCGGCAATTACGGCGAGGTTTACGACCGTAATGTCGGCGCCGAGTCAAAGCTGCACATTCCGCGCGGGCTCAACCAGCTCTGGAACGCCGGCGGCATCCAGTACGCGCCGCCGATCCGTTGACGAACATGGCGCCAAAACCATTCGCCCTCAGCATCCCCGATGCCGCCATCGCCGATCTCAAGACCCGCCTTGGGCTGACGCGCTTGCCCGACTCGGCCCCCGGCGAGCCCTGGGCCTACGGCAGCAGCGTCGACTATGTGCGCGACCTCGTTGCCTACTGGAAGGACCATTTCGATTGGCGCGCGCAAGAGGCGGCCCTGAACGGCTTTTCGCAGTTCAAAGTGCCGTTGCACGATATTGACGTGCACTATCTGCATGTGAGCGGCGTGGGACCGAACCCTTATCCGCTGCTGCTCATGCATGGTTGGCCGGGCTCGGTGTTTGAGTTCCTGGATATCATTCCGCGCCTGACCGATCCCGCCCGATTTGGCGGCGATCCGAAGGACGCTTTCACCGTCATTGCTCCCTCGCTGCCCGGATACGGGCTCTCCTTCAGGCCGGGACAAAAGCGCTTCGCTCTCCCCGACATGGCCGCCTGCCTGCATGACCTCATGACCGAGATATTGGGGTTCAAGACTTTCGCAGCACAGGGCGGGGATTGGGGCGCCGGGATCGCTTCGGTTATCGGGCAGAGATATCCATCGTCGGTCTGCGGCATCCATCTCAACCTGCTGTTTGCGCCGCGTGACCAAGTTGCCGGCGAAAGCTCGCCGGATGAAGCGCGCTACGCCAAGCAACTCGCGCATTGGCTCAAGGAAGAAACCGGCTATCAACTCATTCAAGGCACCAAGCCGCAAACACTCGCCTTTGGCTTGACTGATTCTCCCGCCGGCCTTGCCGCCTGGATGGCGGAGAAATTCCGCTCCTGGTCCGACTGCGACGGTATCCCGGAAAACGCCGTCAGCCGCGACCGGATGCTGGCAAATATTTCCTTCTACTGGTTCACCGGCGCAATCGGCTCGTCGTTCTGGCCATATTACGGTCGCCTCCACGCGTCTCGCTGGCCGATCTCGCCGGCAGAACCTGTCAAGGTGCCCACGGGCTATGCCGCTTTCCCCAGGGAAATCCTGATTCCGCCGCGCGCGATCGCGGCGAAAACCTACACCAACATTCAGCGCTGGACGGAAATGAAGAAGGGCGGTCATTTCGCTGCGATGGAGCAGCCCGCGGCGCTCGCGGAGGAGATTCAAAACTTCTTCCGTCCGCTGCGGTGATGTGCCATCGCGCTCTAAAGCACAATGGATTTCGATCGACCTCGTCATTGCGAGGAGGCGCAGCCGACGGCCCTTCTGCGCTCGCTGCGCGAGCTTCGCAGGGTGCGAGTCCGCCGAAGCGGCGTAGCGCGTAGGCGGACGCAATCCAGTCTGTCTTTCCGGCTTCTGGATTGCTTCGCGGAGCCCGTCATCGGGTCGCGCTTTGCGCGGACCCGTTGGCTCACAATGACGCCTGTTCCGATTCAGCCCAATCTCACCACTCTCTACGGCGAGTACTCATAAATACGCCCGTGCAGATGCCGGCGTGAGGATGTCCGCTCTACCCTCAGAAGCAGACATCGCAGAGGCGCCAGAGCATGTCCGCTAAGGGCCAATTACAGACATTCGTCGGATCTAAGCCGAAGTTCGCTCGACCCCCAGAAAGCGGAAATCGCAGTGTCGGTCTTTTGGAGGCCGGCTGCTCATTCGATCACCTCGTCCGCGCGGGCGAGCAGCGTCGGGGAAATGGTTCGGCCAATAGCTTTGGCGGTCCTCAAGTTCACAACCAACTCGAACCGCGCCGGACGCTCAATTGGTATATCGGCGGGATGGGCACCTTTGAGGATTTTGTCTACATAAACAGCGACGCGCCGCATGACTTCGACCGTGTTCGGACCATATGAAAGCAGCAACCCGTCTCTTGCCCAATCTCCCCAATTGCCAATTGTCGGCATCCCGGAATTTGCTGCAAACGACAATATCTTCTCTCGTTGTGTCAATAACAGCCTCGTCGAGACAACGATCAGCCCCTCTGCACGCTGATCGAGTGCTGATTTAAAGGCTCCATCGAAATCAGTCGGCCGCCGCACCTCTAGCGACTGAATTTCGACGTTTTCCGAACCCGCGATCCTTTTGGTTTCTCGAAATTCAGGATCCGCGTGGCCTGGGTTCCAGAGAACGGCTATGCGGCTTATCTCTGGGACCGCCTCCTTGAGAAGCCCGAGCATTTTTCCCGCGAGATCGTCGTAGATCAGGGTGAGTCCCGTAATATTCCCGCCCGGCTCTCTGATGCTTTTCACAAGCCCGCTTTGAACGGGATCATTACTGACCATCACTACGATAGGAATTAAATTTGTTGCAAGCTTTGCATGTGGGGCAACATCGCCACCGTATGCGAAGATCACGTCCGGTTTACGATCGACCAAAGCAGCTGCCAACGCGGGAAGACTTTCGGCGCGACCCTCCGCGGAAGCATAATCGATGACGATATTTTTCCCTTCGATATATCCCAGCGTCTTCAGGTTCTCCAAAAAGGGACTAATCGGATCGATCTGAGGCGAGTTGAATAGCAACAGTCCAATCCGGCGAACATAAGTGATGGACGAAGACGATTGCTGCGCGAATGAGCGAGCCCCTCCGAGGGACATCGCCGCCGCGGCCGACCCCGCGATGAACTCTCGTCGTCGCATGTATCTCCCCTCCAAGAACCACGCCTGTGGGAACGGAAGCTAACATTTCGCCGGGGAATCGTGGGCAACTTTCGATGAAGCCACGCCCGCAACACCGGGCGCCACGTTTTCCCCGATATGGAAATCCGCCGCCTAGGGTCATAAGCGGCCATTCAGTAATATTCGATGGATGTCCGCTCTACCCCCGAAAGCGGACATCAACTGACCGCAGTGAGATGTCCGTTAAGGGCCACAACCGGACTCATGCAGTGCGCCAAACATCAGGCAGGGCCTTCCCCACGGCCATTTTCGGGAACTTGTCTGTCGAGTGCCCTTCTAACAAATTCTACGGAATCAATTGCCGCTCCAAGCTGGGTGCGAAACTGCTCGATCGCTTCTTTCATCGACGGCGGCAGGTCTCCCCACCAGTTAATAGCCTGACTCATCGCCTCTTCGACGGTTCGCAGCATTTCCTCTATTGCAATTTCACGGTAGGTCCCCGCCATAGCGCTGTCGCCTCTTCTCCGGTACC
>Ga0306920_100013632_pt1 | contig 11080 bp, 7 predicted proteins | sample flu12Cox44000170_FD_204666 | JGI IMG/M metagenome (GOLD analysis project Ga0306920, IMG submission 204666) | Lab enrichment of tropical soil microbial communities from Luquillo Experimental Forest, Puerto Rico - flux4day.12C.oxic.44.000.170 (v2)... | ecosystem: Environmental > Terrestrial >...
GTGCAAAAGGTAGCGGATCGGCCGGGCGTAGCGGCGGCGATTTTTGGTCCCCTCGCCGACCACGCGATTAATGTCGACATGATCGTGCAGAGCGCGTCGGAGGACGGGCGTACCGCAGACCTGACTTTCACCGTCGCGCGCGCCGACCTCGACCGCGCTGTGGCGGTGCTGGAGACAGGCAAGGAGGCGATCGGTTTCGCTGTCCTCAAGCCTGATCCGAATGTGGTCAAGCTGTCGGTTATCGGCGTCGGCATGCGCAGCCATGCCGGGGTCGCCAAGCAGATGTTCCAGGCGCTCGCGGACAAGGGCATCAATATCCAGGTGATTTCGACTTCCGAGATCAAGGTGAGCGTCCTGATCGCGGCCGAATACACCGAACTCGCCCTGCGGACCTTGCACACCGCTTATGGGCTCGACACGCCCGGATGAGCGAGAGGACAGGCGCGGCGGAATCTTCAGCGACCGAAGGGCGTTTAGCCACCGAGCGCGAAACTGAACGTCAGCCCGTGCGGGCGCATCTCGAGCGGTTATGGGCGCGCGGCCGCGAGATTCTCGGCTGCGATGTGGCGATTATGGGCGGCGCAATGACTTGGGTGTCGGAGCGCAACCTGGTTGCCGCGATCTCGAATGCCGGCGGGTTCGGGGTGATCGCCTCGGGATCGATGTCGCCTGAGCTGCTCTCGGCAGAGATTGACGCGACCAATGAGCTGACCCGACACCCATTTGGCGTCAATCTGATCACCTTGCACCCGCGGCTAATCGAACTGATCGAGGTATGCGCGGAGCATCGGGTCGGTCACGTAGTGCTGGCCGGAGGTCTACCGAGCACCGCGGCGGTGCACGCGATCAAGCGAAGCGGCGCGCGGGCCTTCTGCTTTGCGCCGGCTCTCGGCTTTGCGCGTAGGCTCGTGCGCATGGGCGTCGATGCGATCATAATCGAAGGCAGCGAGGCGGGCGGGCATATCGGGCCGGTTTCGACCGGTGTGCTGGCGCAGGAGATCCTGCCGCACCTTGCGGAGCTCCCCATTTTTGTCGCGGGCGGCATCGGCCGCGGGGAAGCGATGCTGGCTTATCTCGAGATGGGAGCGGCCGGCGTTCAACTCGGCACTCGTTTCGTCTGCGCGCATGAATCCATCGCTCATCCGCGCTTCAAGCGGGCCTTCATCCGCGCTGCAGCGCGCGACGCTGTCGCCTCGATCCAGCTCGATCCGCGCTTTCCGGTGATCCCGGTTCGCGCCCTTGTCAATCCGGCAACCGAGCGGTTCGTCGCCATACAGCGCCGGGTTATCGAGCGGTGCGCACGGGGGGAGCTGTCGCAAAGGGAAGCACAGCTCGAGATCGAGCATTTTTGGGCCGGAGCGTTACGCCGTGCGGTAATCGACGGCGATATTGAGGGAGGGTCGTTGATGGCCGGCCAGAGCGTCGGCTTTGTCGCACGCGAGCAGAGCACTGCCGAGGTCATCGAGGAGTTGGTCAGCCAAGCGCTCGCCGTTCTCGCGGCGCGGCGTGGGGACGTGCGACAGCGGCAGCTCGTGTCCCGCGAGACATTGCCGGGGGAGTCAGGCGCGCGCGGATGAGTGAGGCCGGAGGCAGCGCCAGCGCGACCCGCCGCCTCCTGCGCCGCCTTCGCGACATAATGGCCGGCTCGGGTACGGCCCAGGAGCGGCTCGAGCAAATTGTCCGGGTCGTTGCCTCCGAGATGGTCGCCGAAGTTTGCTCGGTTTATGTCCTGCGGGCCGGCGAGGTCCTTGAGCTATTCGCCACCGAGGGGCTGCGCCCCGAAGCGGTGCATCGGACACGGTTGCGCGTCGGCGAGGGGCTGGTCGGGGTGATCGCAGCGACGGCGCGACCTCTCGCCCTCGCAGATGCGCAATCCCATCCGAATTTCGCCTATCGCCCCGAAACCGGCGAAGAGGTCTACCATTCGTTGATGGGTGCTCCGGTCCTGCGCGGTAACCGGGTTCTCGGGGTCCTCGTCGTGCAGAACCGCACGTTGCGTCATTACAGCGAGGACGAGGTAGAGGTCCTGCAGACGATCGCGATGATTGTCGCGGAACTCGCGGCAAGCGGTAATCTCGTCAACCCCCTCGAAATGGCTCAGAGCCAAGGTGGCGGGATGCTCCCGGCGAGGATCGTCGGGGTCCGCCTCAATGCCGGCCTGGCGGTAGGACCGGCGGTGCTGCACGAGCCTCGGGTGATCATCCGGCAAGTCGTGGCCGAGGACGCCGACACGGAACTGGCCCGTTTGCGCAGAGCTGTTGTGGCTATGCGCGAAGCGATCGACGAACTGGTCGAAGCGAGCCGCGAGTTTGGCGACGGCGAGCACCACGATGTGATCGAAACCTACCGCATGTTCGCCGCCGATCGCGGTTGGGTGACGCGCATTGCCGATGCGATCCGCAGCGGTTTGACCGCCGAGGCAGCGGTGCAGAAGGTGGCGGACGATACCCGCGCCCGCATGACTCAGGTCAGCGATCCCTATTTGCGCGAGCGTCTTTTCGACCTCGAGGATCTCGCCAACCGGCTGCAGCAGCACCTCTCCGGCCGGCCGATGAGTGCGGCCTGGGCCGAATTGCCTCCCGAATTCATCCTTGTCGCCCGCGCGATGGGCCCGGCCGAGCTGTTGGACTACGCGCGGCGGCGCATCACGGGTCTTGTGCTGGAAGAAGGTTCGCCGACGGCCCATGTCGCGATTGTGGCGCGCGCCTTCGACATCCCTGTCGTCGGGCGGGTCGACGATGCGACGAGACGCATCGAGGCGGGCGACATCGTGATCGTCGATGGCGATCACGCCAATGTGCTGATCCGGCCCAGTGCCGACATTCAGCAATCCGTCGTCGCCGCGGTGGAGGCGCGGAGCAGGCGCCGCGCTTATTACGAGACCTTGCGCTCGACCCCGGCCGTCAGCCGCGACGGGATCGCGATCAAGCTGATGCTCAATGCCGGGCTGCTGCTAGACCTCGCACAGCTCGCCACGACCGGCGCTGAAGGGGTCGGATTGTTTCGCACCGAATTCCCGCTGATGGTGCGAGATACGTTCCCCGATGTGGAGGATCTCACCGAATACTACCGGCGCGTGTTCGATCAGGCGGACCAGCGTCCGGTCCTGTTCCGCACGCTCGACATCGGCGGCGACAAGGTGTTGCCCTATCTACCTCACGCGGCCGAGGACAACCCGGCCATGGGCTGGCGGGCAATCCGCATCGGGCTCGACCGCCCCGCGATGCTGCGGCAGCAATTGCGTGCTTTGATCCGCGCCGCCCGAGGTAGGACGTTGCACGTCAAGTTTCCGATGATCGCGGAGGTTGCCGAACTCGAACGCGCCCGTGTGCTGGTCGACATGGAGATGGCGCGAGCAGCGAAGGAGGGGCGAGAGCTCCCGGAAACGGTCAAAATCGGCGTCATGCTCGAAGTGCCGGCACTGCTGTGGCAATTGCCGGCATTGTGCGAGCGCATCGATTTTTTATCTGTCGGTACGAACGACCTGCTGCAGTTTCTGTTTGCCTGCGACCGCGGGAATCCGCGGCTGGCCGATCGCTACGATCCCCTCTCAGGGCCGATGCTCGCGCTCCTCCGCGAGATTGTTGCGAGCAGTCGCGCCGCCGGGACTTCGCTCAGCATGTGTGGGGACATGGCCGGCAATCCGCTGGAGGCGATGGTGCTGATCGCGCTCGGTTTCAGGACGTTATCGATCGCGGCAACTGCAATCGGCCCGGTCAAGACGATGATCCGTACGCTTGATGCCGGCGCGGTGGCCGGTTACCTCGCCGAGATCGGCACGCGTCCCGATCATTCGCTGCGACCCAAGCTTGAAGCTTACGCTCGCGACCACGAGATAGCCCTGTAGTCCACAGATCCACGTTCGGTTAACCTCGCATTATAGCGGGGTGAGTTATGGCGTTGTTCCAACGGCTCAAGATGCCCTCGACGGAAGAAGCGCCAGACAACGTTACCGCGCCGCACGGGCTGCGCTCGGTTGGGGATGAATTGCGGGCACGGCGCGAGACGCTAGGTCTCGACCTCGTCGAAGTCGCAGCCGCACTGCGCATCAAGCAGGCTCATCTCGCGGCCCTCGAGGCCGGGCGTCCGGACGAGTTGCCGGCCCCCGTCTATGCCATCGGCTTCATGCGGGCCTATGCCGATCATCTCGGCCTCGACGGCGGCGAGATCCTCCGGCGTTTCAAGCAGGAAACGGCGCTGATTGGGGCGAAGCCGCGCCTTGCTTTTCCGATACCGTTCGGCGCGCGAAGCACATCCGGGGGTGGGATGCTATTGGTCGCGCTGATCCTGGGAATTTGCGCCTATGCCGGGTGGTTCTATGTGTCGACCGGCGGGGGCCCCCGACCGGAGCGCGTCGGGGAGGTACCCCTCGAATTGCTACCGTACCCGGACCGGTCCCGAACTCAAGCGGCCATCTCGCAGCCTTCGACCGCACCGGCGGAGATTCCCGAACCCTCCACGATCGTCGCGGTAGGTTCCGGTTCCCCCGGCCCCGCCGTTGTCCAGGCGCCAACTGCTGCTGCCGCAGCCGAACCGCCATCGGCGGCGCCCCCCGCAGCGGGGCAGATCATCCTCCGGGCCATGGCCGACAGCTGGGTGCAGATCCGCGACCTCCGGCAAGCGGTGCTCTTCGAACGCGTGCTGCAGGCTGGCGAAAATTACCGGGTGCCGGATCAGCCAGGGTTGTCGATGCGCACCGGCAATGCCGGCGGTCTGGAGATCACCGTGGATGGTAATCCTGCACCCTCCATCGGGCGGATGGGGATGATCCGGCGCAATGTCGCGCTCGATGCGCAGGCGCTGCTCGCCGGCAGCGCGGTTCGCGACTGAGCGCGGGCCAGGATCGCGGCGCGCGCCCTGTTGTGTGCGGCCGAAAACGGCTATATGGCGTTTATGCTGTGCCAACAACGCGAGAGTGACCCATGAGCCTCCGGCCTTACCGCGATATCCACCGCCGTCAGTGCCGTAAGATCCACGTGGGCAAGGTACCGGTCGGCGGAGATGCGCCGATCACCGTGCAGTCGATGACCAACACGGTTACGAGCGATATCGCGGCGACGGTCGCGCAGGTACAGGCGCTCGAAGAGGCGGGCGCCGACATCGTGCGGATCTCCTGCCCCGACCAGGAATCGGCGCTCGCATTAAAGGACATCGTCAAGCAGGTGACGGTGCCGATTGTTGCCGACATCCACTTCCACTACAAGCGGGCGATCGAGGCGGCTGAGAGCGGCGCTGCGTGCCTGCGGATCAACCCCGGCAATATCGGCTCGTCGGCGCGGGTGCGCGAGGTCATCAAGGCGGCCAAGGACCACGGCTGCACGATGCGCATCGGCGTCAATGCCGGCTCGCTCGAGCGCGACCTGTTGGAACGCTATGGCGAGCCGTGCCCCGAGGCGATGGTCGAGAGCGCCCTCAACCACGCCAAGATCCTCGAGGACAACGATTTCTTCGAGTTCAAGATCTCGTGCAAGGCCTCCGACGTGTTTCTCGCGGTCGCCGCCTATCAGCAATTGGCGGAAGCCTGCGACTACCCCCTCCATCTCGGCATCACCGAGGCCGGCGCGTTGCGCAGCGGCACCGTCAAATCCTCGATCGGGCTCGGCATGCTGTTGTGGTCGGGGATCGGCGACACGATCCGCGTCTCGCTCTCGGCCGATCCGGTCGAGGAGGTCAAGGTCGGCTTCGAGATGCTGAAGTCGCTGGGCCTGCGGCGCCGCGGCGTTACGGTGATTTCCTGCCCCAGCTGTGCCCGCCAGCAATTCGAGGTCATCAAGACCGTCGAGCGCCTGGAAGAGCGCCTGCAGCACATCACGACGCCTCTCACCGTGTCGGTCATCGGCTGCGTCGTCAACGGCCCTGGCGAGGCGCGCGAGACCGATATCGGCTTCACTGGCGGCGGCAACGGCACGCACCAAGTCTACCTCAGCGGCCTCACCGACCACCGCCTGAAGGACGCCGACATCGTCGACCACCTCGTGGAGCTGGTCGAGAAAAAGGCCGCCGAGATCGAAGCCGAAAAGCAGCGGGAAAAGACCATGGAGCTCGCTGCGGCGCAGTAGCGCTCGCCCCGATTCCTGCTGGCTGTTTTTGCTGTTATTTGCAGCAGATTATCAGCCATCCGCGTCTCGTTTCCCGCGGGAATCCTGGGGCGGAGAGGGCTCGGGGAACGAAAGAACAGCGAGGTTGCGGCTGTTCCTCCGCTGTTTTAAGGAGAATACCGCCGGAGTCGCGAACGCGGCACTGCCGTTGGCCACAGGCTTCAGTGTTCAGATTGATGGCATCCGCATCTCCAAAAGATATCCTTAGACGCACCTCTTTGTCAATTGGATAAATGCTAATTCAGCAAAACCGACTGAACCGGAACCAAACGGTATAGCTCCCGCCCTCCGACTTAGGGAGCAGTGATGCGGTACACCCGCGCTGCGGTGCCGCTGTAGAGAGCCTTCTTTTCGGCCGGCGAGGCGCCGGCGGTGATGCGCTTGAAGGCGTTCCACAGCTCGGTGTAGCCGCCGGACTGCTTGTCGGGCGGGAAGTTGCTCTCGAACATAGAGCGCTCGGGGCCGAAGGCTTCGATGCAGGGCTCGATATATTGCCGCCATGCCGCGGCGAGTTCTTCGGAGGAGGGGGGCATGTCGCGTTCGGGGAAGTCGAAGCCGAACGAGGTCATACCGACCCCACCGAGCTTGACGTTGACGTTCGGGCATTTGCCGAGTTCGGCGATATCCTTCTTCCATCCGGCGAGGATTTCCTGACGGCGGCCACGATAGGGGCCGACGCCGAGCACACCGCCGACATGGTTGAGGATGATCGTCGTATTGGGGAAGGCGCGGGCGAGGTCGATCGCATCCGGCAATTGCGGATGGTATTGCCAGGATTCGAAGCTGAGCCCCAACGGCGCGAGCTGCGCGAAGCCCTCGCGGAATTTGGCATCGCGCACCAGATGCGGCGGCACGACGCGGGTCGCATGTCTTTGGATCTCGTCGTGTTCGTCCCACGAGACACCGTGGCGAATGCCGCGGAAGCGCCCGCCGCCGACGCGGATCTCGGCTTCCAGCACGTCGCGAAGCTGCGCCCCGAGTGTCAGGTCGGCATGCCCGACGATCGCCTCGGCGACGCGACACGGGCCATAGCCGCCCGATGCGCTCATCGCGGCGATGCCGTTGACGAACTCGACCTCGCCGACGGGCGCCATCTCGGGCGGCCCGTCCTTGCGGTACATCGACCGGCATTCGAGAAACACGGTCGAGACTATGTTGTGGCCGCCTCCGATATCGGCGAGCAGTTCCGGCAGCAGATAACGCCCGCGCTGCGGCGTATCCCAGAAATGGTGGTGCGGGTCGATGATCGGCAAATCCGGTTCCAGCGCCGCTTCGCGCGGCCGCTTGGCGAGCCACCCATGCAACGCCGCGTCATCCCGATAGGCAAGCCCCCGATATTCGCCCTTTGCGTCTGCGGCCATGTTCCCCTCTCAACAGATCCAATTTTCTCCGGGCTACTTTATCGTCATTCCCGCGAAAGCGGAAAATCCAAGGGGGAAAGGGGCCTCAACGGCCGCCCGTGGGCCTCCACTTGCGCGGGGCGACAAGGTAAGGCGTTGAGTTCGAAGTTTAGCCGTGTCTGGCTCATTCGGCGGCTGCGCGTGTGGCGGAGGTTTCGCCTCGGAGGTTGCTCCCAGTTCGTTTTGGGGATCAGCCGAAGGGGGTCGATAATGCGCAGGCCGGCCTTCTCGAAATCAACGCGGTTTCAAGTGACTACCGCCAGCCCGTGAACCAGCGCCGTGGCGGCGATGAGGCTGTCTTTGATGGGCATAGCGCGCCTGGCGGTGCGAAGACTTGCGAGCAGTTGCGCCCACCTCAAGCCCGTCTCTGCCTCCCACGGCAAACAGCGATGCCTCTGGACGCCGGCGTCGAACCACCGCTCGAGGCTGGCACGTCTCCTGCCGTTGCGCAGCAGGGCAGGACGATTTGGCCTTTCGACGACATAGTGATTTTCATAGCCTAAAATAACGTCTTACACGCTCCGCCTGCGAATAGCGTCGGCCGTTGCGCTCGGACCGATTTGACTTGACATGCATATAACATGTTTTTATCGGAAACGCATGTCCGTCATGATCCAGATCCGCAATGTCCCCGAGGCACTGCATCGTCGACTCAAGTCGCGCGCAGCGCTCGAAGGCATGTCCCTCTCCGATTATCTGCTTGCCGAGTTGCGCCGGGTAGCCGAGCGGCCCAGTTTGGCAGAGCTGCGCGAGCGCCTGGAGAAGCGCCCCGCAACGGACCTCGACCCGTCACCGGAAGAGGCGGTCCGCGCGGAGCGCGATGCCCGGTGATCGTCGTCGACGCCTCGGCGCTCCTGGAGGTGTTGTTGCACACGCCGGCTGCTGCCGTTATTCGGGACCGCCTGTTCAGCCCAGACCAAACGCTGCATGCACCCCATCTGATCGATGTCGAGGTGGCGCAGGTGCTGCGCCGCTATGCGGCGAGCGGTCGGGTCGAACACGGGCGCTGTCGCGATGCGCTGGACGATTTGTTCGATTTTCCGCTGGACCGTTACCCGCACAACCTACTGCTGCGGCGCGTCTGGGAATTGCGGCATAATATAACGGCTTATGATGCGGTCTATGTGGCGCTGGCGGAAGCGCTCGATGCGCCGCTCTTGACCCGCGACCGTCGACTCGCCGCCGCGGCAGGGCACCAAGCACGGGTCGAGCTCGTGTAGCGACCGGTTGGCGCTCGGACGCCGGCACCAAAGTGATCTCCTTTCGACCGCCGGTCATTGATGCCGGCCACCGCTCGTCAAGCGACTCCGAACGTTGAATTGTCCGCAGTGCTCATCGATTATGCCGACCGCATCAGCCGGCAAGCTAGAGCGGCGCGAGGGTAAAGCCCGTGGCCGATATTTTCGTCAGCTACACCAGCAGCGACCACGACTGGGCGATGTGGATCGCCAAGGAGCTGCAGGCGCTTGGCCACAAGCCCTATGTGCATGAATGGGAGATCGGCGCCGGCGACGACATATACGCCTGGATGGAGGCCCGGCACGATGCGGCCGACCATGTGCTGTGCGTGGTCTCGGACGAGTATCTGAAAGCGCCCTATTCGACCCTGGAACGCCACGCGGCGCAGTGGCAGGCGGCGAAGAACCGGCCGGGCTTTGTCCTGTTCGTCGCTGTCAAGCCGTGCCGGCTGCCGAACCTTGCCGACCATTTCCGCCGCTGCGAATTGCTTGGCATGCCGGAGGAGGCGGCGCGGCTGCGTTTCCGCGAATTCATCGCGAAGCGCGAGATCCCCGAAATCGCCGCTTTTCCCGGTAAGGCCGCTGCGGTCTCGAACATCACGGTGCATGTGCCCGAGCATTTCATGGGCCGCGACGAGGCACTCGCCGCGATCGAGAAGGGGCTCGGCCGCTACGAGGGCCGGGTCGCGGTCACGGCGCTGCACGGGCTGCGCGGTATCGGCAAGACGGTATTGGCGGCCGCCTATGCCGATCGGCATCGGGCGGATTACCGCGCCACCTGGTGGGTACGCGCCGAGAGCGAGCCGGCGATGCGTGCCGATCTCGCCGGCCTTGGCGTGCGGCTCGGGTGGGTGGCGCCCGACGAGAAGGAGGAGCCCGCAATTGCCGCGGTCATGGAGCGGCTGCGCCACGAAGGCGACGGCATCCTCCTGATCTACGACGATGCGCTGAGCGGCGACGCGATCCGGCCATACCTGCCACGCGGCGGTGCGGCCAAGGTCATCGTCACTTCGAACGCGCCCAACTGGCGCGGCATTGCCGAGCCGGTCGAAATCCGGCTGTGGCCAAAGGAGATCGGCGCCGACTTCCTGATCGCCCGCACCGGCCGCATCGGCGAGCAGCATGCGGCCGAGGATCTGTCGGAGGCGCTTGGCGGCCTGCCCTTGGCGCATGAGCAGGCTGCCGCCTATTGTGAACGATTGGCGATCTCGCTTGCCGAATATCGCAGACGGTTCGATGCCGCACCGGTGCGGCTGCTCGACACCGAGAAGGACGCACCGGCCGAGTACCACGACCGGCTGACGGTGGCGAAGACCTTCGCGCTGGCGATCGACGAGGCGGCGAAGCTGCATCCGGCCGCCGACCCGCTGCTGGTTCATGCTGCGTTGCTGGCGCCGGAGCCGATCCCGCTGTTCCTGTTCGCCGACGGCCGCGAGCATTTCAGCGAACCCTTGGCCTCGGCACTGGCCGATGACGGAATCGACGAAGCCGTCGCGGCGTTGCGCGCCTTCGCCCTAGTCGATCGCGAAACGATCCCTGACGAGCGCGATCCTGCCCTCACGACCGAAACGATCCGGCTGCATCGGCTGGTCCGACAGGTCGCCGCCCAGCGATGCGACGGCACGGCGCGCGACGCGGCTTTGCACGCATTGATCGAGGCAATGGCGGCCATCTACCCCCATGCAGCATTCAACGAGCCCGCTGCCTGGCCGCGGGCGCGTCGGCTCGATGCTATCGCAACCGCCCTGGTCGGCGCTGACGCCGCGGTCCATGAGCGCGTCCAGTTGCCAGCCGCCAATTTGATGGATCGACTGGGGGTATACCGAAATGATGCGCTTGGCGCCTACGCGGCGGCGCGGCCGCTTTACGAGCGTGCGCTGGCGATCAGCGAGAAGGCACTCGGCCCCGACCATCCCGATACCGCAGCGCGCCTCAACAATCTCGCCAGCCTGCTCCATGCGCAAGGCGATTTCGCGGCGGCGCGGCCGCTCTGCGAGCGCGCGGTGACGATCAGCGAGCAGGCGCTCGACCCCGGTCATCCCGAGACCGCGGCGAGCCTCGACTGCCTCGGCGCCCTGCTCCAGGTGCAAGGCGATTTTGCGGCGGCGCGGCTGCTCTTCGAGCGCGCGCTGGCGATCCGGGAAAAGAGGCTCGGGGCTGACCATCCCGAGACCGTGACGAGCCTGAATAACCTCGCCCTGCTGCTGCTGGAGCAGGGCGATTTTGCGGCGGCGCGGCCGCTCTGCGAGCGCGCGGTGACGATCAGCGAGCAGGCGCTCGACCCCGGTCATCCCGAGACCGCGGCGAGCCTCGACTGCCTCGCGCGTCTGCTTTATGCGCAACG
>Ga0306920_100013633_pt1 | contig 11079 bp, 12 predicted proteins | sample flu12Cox44000170_FD_204666 | JGI IMG/M metagenome (GOLD analysis project Ga0306920, IMG submission 204666) | Lab enrichment of tropical soil microbial communities from Luquillo Experimental Forest, Puerto Rico - flux4day.12C.oxic.44.000.170 (v2)... | ecosystem: Environmental > Terrestrial >...
AGCCGACCTCGGAGAGGCCAATATGTCTGATGTAGCCGGCCTCCACCATGTCGGCCATCGCGCCGATGGTTTCCTCGATCGGAACTGACGGATCGAGCCGCGCCGGACGATAGATGTCGATGTGATCGACGCCGAGCCGCTGCAGCGAATAGGAAAGGAAGTTCCAGACCGCGGCGGGCCGGCTGTCATAGCCGAGCCATTTCTTGTCCGGCGCCCGCAAGGCGCCGAACTTGACGCTGATCTCTACGGCGTCGCGGTTGCGCCCGGTCATAGCTTCGCGGATCAGCATCTCGTTATGGCCCATGCCATAGAAATCGCCGGTGTCGAGCAGGGTGATGCCGGCATCGAGCGCGGCATTGATGGTGGCGATACTCTCAGTGCGGTCGGCGGGGCCGTAGAAATCGGACATCCCCATGCAGCCAAGGCCGATGGCCGAGACCGCGGGGCCGGTGGAACCGAGCTTGCGCTGTTGCATCTTGTTTCTCCTCGGAATGGCGGCGGCGGAGCGCGCGCCGCGAATGACGAGGTGGATATGCACCTTGGGGATTGATCCAATAATATAGACAATTCCAAATAGCTTGTTCACTATAAAGAACAATGGCCAATATCGACCTGCGCGACCTCGAAGCATTTCTGGCGGTGGCCCGAACCCGCAACTTCCGGCGCGCTGCGCTCGAGCAGCAAGTCTCGGTGTCGAGTCTCAGCCAACGTTTGCGCGCGATAGAGGAACGGCTCGGAGTGCGGCTGATGAACCGCACCACCCGGAGCGTGGCGCTGACCGAGGCTGGCGAACTGCTGCTCTACCGGGCCGGCCCGGCGATTGCGGAAGTCAACGGCGCGATGGATGATGTGCGCGGCCTGCGCGCGGTACCGTCGGGGCGGTTGCGGATCAATGCGCCGCCGCCGGCGCTCGATCTCGTGCTGGCGCCGATGGTCGCGCCGTTCGTTGCGGCCTATCCCCAAATCGACCTTGAGATCGTCGGTGACAGTTCGTTCGTCGACATCGTCGCGCAGGGATTCGACGCCGGCGTGCGTTACGGCGAGCATCTGGCGCAGGACATGATCGCCGTCCCGCTCGGTCCGCCGCAGCGCTACGTAGTGGTGGCCTCGCCCGATTATGTCGCCCGAAACGGCAGGCCAAAGCATCCGAAGGAGTTGCTCGATCACGGCTGCATCCGCATCCGCTTTGGCCAGGGAGCGTTGCTGGAACTGGAGTTCGAGAAAGCGCGACAGGTAGTGAAGGTATCGCCCCCGGCGAAATTGGTCGTGAATTATCCCGGGCTCGCGCAGCGTGCCGCGCAGGACGGGATCGGCTTCTGGATGACGTTCGAGGGATATGCGCGCGAAGGGATCGAGTCCGGTGCACTGGTCAGCGTGCTCGATGACTGGTGCGAGCCGTTTCCGGGTCCGTTTCTGTATTACCCGAGCCGCCGACAGACGCCGCCCGCGCTCGCCGCCTTCGTGGCGTTCGTCGCGGAATGGCGCAAGAAGGAGCGGCGGAGAACGAAAGCGCCGTGACGCTCACAACATGCTCGGCAACACGCGGTCCGGCGGCTTGTGATTGTCGAGGAAGGTGCGGATGTTGATGATCACCTTCTCGCCCATCTCCACGCGCCCTTCGATGGTGGCCGAGCCCATGTGCGGCAGCAACGTCACCTTGCCCTGCTTTGCGAGCCGCACCAGTTTTGGATTAACCGCAGGTTCATGCTCGTACACGTCGAGTCCGGCACCGCCCATCTCGCCGGTTTCGATCAGCTTGATCATGGTGTCCTCGTCGATCACCTCGCCGCGCGCGGTGTTGACGATATAGGCGTCCTTGCGGACCAGTTTCAGCCGCCGTGCCGACAACAGGTGGAACGTTGCCGGTGTGTGCGGACAGTTCACCGAGATGATGTCCATCCGCGCCAGCATCTGGTCGAGACTTTCCCAATAGGTGGCGCCCAATTCTTCTGCGATCCGCGGCGCCACCGGACGGCGGTTGTGATAGTGAATCTGCAGACCGAAAGCGTGCGCGCGCCGGGCGACCGCCTGGCCGATGCGGCCCATGCCGACGATGCCGAGCCGTTTGCCGCCGATGCGGTGGCCGAGCATCCAGGTCGGCGACCAGCCTTCCCAGTTCTTGCCCTCGGTAAGAATCGAGGCGCCCTCGATCATTCGGCGTGGCACTGCGAGAATCAGCGCCATGGTCATGTCGGCGGTGTCTTCGGTCAAAACTTTCGGCGTGTTGGTGACGGTGATGCCGCGCGCATGCGCGGCGGCGACATCGATGTTGTCGACGCCATTGCCGAAGTTGGCGATCAGCTTCACCTTGCAGTCGGGTTGTTTGATGAGATCCTCGGTGATCTCGTCGGTGACGGTCGGTACCAGGATATCGGCCGAGCGAATGGCGTCGGCGATTTGCTCCGTCGTCATCGGCGTGTCGTCGAGATTGAGCCGCGCGTCGAATAATTCGCGCATGCGGGTCTCGATCGAGTCCGGCAGCTTCCGAGTAACGACAACGAAAGGCTTTTTCTTAACCGACATATTTCGCTCTCATGAGGCCGTTCAGACCTCATTAACCCGGGTATTCGACACTGCGCTGCCGCATGGCCCGGGGCGTTTTTCCCGTGGGTTCCCCGACATCTCCGCTGGTTTGCCGCGGATGACTTTCGGGTTGTTGTTGGCTCTCTGGCTTTCCGTCCTCTCTAGCAGAAGGCGGGGCCAAGACAAGAACCCGAGAGGACCTGGCTTCACAGGTCTAAAGGGCGATGGGGCGGGGTACGAGGGGTTTTGGGGTGGTTGTCAGGTGTTTGGGCTCGAACAATTGAGCTGGCACTCGACAGGAGGCGTGTTGATGGGATTGCGGCGTTTTCGTTCGGTAATTTTTGCGGCTTGCATTCCTTGTCTCTCGGCGATCACCACAGCGGCTTTGGCGAAGGATGCAGCGCCAACCACCAGCGGTTTGCCGGTCCCGCGTTATGTCAGCCTCAAATCCGATCATGTGAACGTCCGCGCCGGTCCGACCAAGGACAATGACGTAGCCTGGGTCTACACCCGTTCGGGCTTGCCCGTTGAGATCACCGCCGAGTTCGAGAACTGGCGCCGGGTTCGCGATTCCGAGGGCGCCGAGGGCTGGGTCTATCACTCGCTGCTGTCGGGTCGGCGCACGGCCGTGATCACGATGAAGAGCAAGGACGATCTTGCCTCGCTTTACGAGCGCGCCGATTCGGCCAGCGCAATCAGCGCTCGCCTGCAGGCGGGCGTCGTAGCCCAGGTCAGGCAGTGCGCGTCGGGCTGGTGTCGCGTCGCCGGCAATGGCTTCGATGGCTGGATCAAACAGCAGCGTTTGTGGGGCGTCTACGCTGACGAAAAGGTGAACTGATGGGCAACGTCATTGCGGGACGCGTCGAAGACGCTAACCCGCAAATCCCGGTTTTTGGGCTCGATGCTGCGCATCGCCGCGGAATGACATTCAAATAATGGATAAATAACGGGGTTCGAAGCGGCTCAGCGCTTCTTGCGCAGCCGCACCACCATGTCGACCCGGGCGATCTCGTAGCCTTCGGGTACCTCGGGCATCTTCTGCAACACCAGATGCGGGTCCGGAATGTCGACCAGCTCGTGATTGTTCTCGAGATAGAAGTGGTGATGTGCCGATACGTTGGTGTCGAAATAGGTCTTGGTGCCGTCGACGCTCACCTGACGCAGCAAGCCGGCATCGGTGAGCTGATTGAGCGTGTTGTAAACGGTTGCGAGCGACACCGGGACTTTTGCCAGCGTCGCTTCCTCGTAGAGCATTTCCGCGGTGAGATGGCGCGCGCCCTTGCCGAACAATAGCCAGCCAAGCGCCATGCGCTGGCGGGTCGGACGAAGGCCGGCAGCCTGCAACATTTCGTTGACATCGTGCCACGGACAGCCGGTCAAAGCCGGCTGCCGCCCCGTCGCATGGCGCTCGGAACCGACGGCTTCCTCGCTAAAAACTCGATCGTTGTCGCGCATTTCCACTTCGGACGCTGCAGGCGAGCCACTAGGTACTTCCGCGAGATATAAGGAGAAATCCCCTCAGATGCAAGTTTTTCGCAACTAGAATGGACCTAAGGCCGGGCGCCGGCGGCATGGTAAAATTGTCCGTTTGCCGGCAAATGCTTTGCCCCCCGCAGGCCCTGTGATAGAGAGCCGGCGCCACTGCGCGACGCGTGATGGGGCAAGCGCCAATTGGCCGGGTTCCCGGAGGTCCTGGCCGGCGGTAGCAAGCCAAGCCACGTCAGGATCGGCGCGCGTGACCACCCAAAACCGGTCTAATTCGCCCAAAAACGTTTCATCAGGATTTTTGAAAAGGCTGACTCCATGCTCGAAAGGCGCGGCGGTTACGAATACGAGGATTTGCTGGCATGCGCCCGCGGCGAGCTGTTTGGCCCGGGCAATGCACAATTGCCTCTGCCTCCGATGCTGATGTTCGACCGCATCAGCGAAATTTCCGAGACCGGTGGGGAATATGGCAAGGGCCTGGTCCGGGCCGAGCTCGACGTGAAGCCGGACCTCTGGTTTTTCGGCTGTCATTTCAAGAATGATCCGGTCATGCCCGGCTGCCTCGGCCTGGATGCGATGTGGCAGATGGTGGGATTCTTCCTGGGTTGGACCGGCGGCGCGGGCCGCGGCCGGGCGCTGGGTCTCGGCGAATTGAAGTTTTCAGGGCAGGTGCTGCCGAATGTTCGCAAGGTTGTGTACAACATCGACATCAAGCGCGTGATGCGTTCAAAGCTGGTGCTAGGGATTGCGGACGGGTGGCTTTCTACCGATGGCGAGATTATCTATCGCGCGAAGGACTTGAAGGTCGGGCTGTTCAAGCAGGATTCACCGTTGCAGCCGGGAACCTGAACACGCGCTCCGGCATCACACAAGAACACAAGGACAGGGCGAGGCGGTCATGAAGCGGGTTGTCATCACGGGGATGGGCATCGTCTCGTCCATCGGTAACAACACCCAGGAAGTGCTTGCGAGTCTTCATGAGGCGAAGTCCGGAATCACCCGTGCGGAAAGATATGCCGAACTCGGCTTCCGTTCCCAGGTGCAGGGCGCTCCCACGCTCGATCCGTCCGGGGTGATTGATCGGCGCGCGATGCGGTTTCTGGGCGAAGGCGCTGCCTGGAACCACATCGCGATGGAGCAGGCGATCCAGGATTCCGGGCTCGAGCCAAATGAAGTATCCAACATCCGCACCGGGATCATCATGGGTTCGGGTGGTCCATCGGCGCGCACCATCGTGGAAGCTGCCGATGTCACCCGCAGCAAAGGCCCGAAGCGGGTTGGCCCGTTTGCGGTGCCGAAGGCGATGTCTTCCACGGCATCGGCGACGCTCGCCACCTGGTTCAAGATCAAGGGTGTGAACTACTCGATTTCCTCGGCCTGCGCGACCTCGAACCATTGTATCGGCAATGGCTACGAGACCATCCAGATGGGCAAGCAGGACGTGATCTTCGCCGGAGGGTGCGAGGAGCTCGACTGGACGCTGTCGGTCCTGTTCGATGCGATGGGGGCGATGTCCTCGAAATATAACGATACGCCGGCGACCGCGTCGCGACCCTATGACGTCAGCCGCGATGGCTTCGTCATTGCCGGCGGAGCCGGCGTGATGGTGCTCGAAGAACTCGAACATGCCAAGGCACGCGGCGCGCGCATCTATGGGGAGGTCGCGGGCTACGGCGCCACTTCCGACGGTTACGACATGGTCGCGCCTTCGGGCGAAGGCGCCGAGCGTTGCATGCGCATGGCGCTCTCCACCGTCAATACCAAGGTCGACTACATCAATCCGCACGCCACTTCGACGCCGGCCGGCGATCCGCCGGAGATCGAGGCGATCCGCAAAGTGTTCGGCACGGGCGAGAAATGCCCGCCGATTTCCGCGACCAAGGCGCTGACCGGCCATTCGCTCGGCGCCACCGGTGTCCAGGAATCGATCTACTCGCTTTTGATGATGAACAACGGATTCATCTGCGAAAGCGCCCATATCACCGAGCTCGACCCCGTGTTTGCCGACATGCCAATCGTGCGCAAGCGCATCGACAACGCCAGGATCGGCACCGTGCTTTCGAACTCGTTCGGCTTTGGTGGCACCAACGCCACGCTGGTGTTCAAGCGGCTGGATGCGTAGGGTGCCACATTGGTCATGCCCCGCGAATGCGGGGCATCCAGTACGCCGCGGCTTCTCATTCGATTCAGTCATGCCTCTGGAATACTGGATCGCCCGCTTTCGCCGGCGATGATGCAGGGAGAAGGCGGACGATGCAGGATTTGATGAAAGGCAAGCGCGGATTGATCATGGGCGTTGCCAATGATCATTCGATTGCCTGGGGAATCGCAAGGACGCTTGCGGCTCACGGCGCCGACCTTGCCTTCACCTATCAGGGAGATGCGCTCGGCAAACGCGTCAAGCCGCTCGCCGAATCCCTTGGCGTCGATCTGGTGCTGCCCTGTGACGTCGAAAATCTGGCCAGCATCGATTCCGCGTTCGAAACGCTGCGCACCAAATGGGGCCGGCTGGATTTTCTGGTCCATGCCATCGCCTTCTCGGACAAGAGCGAGTTGAAGGGCCGTTATGCCGACACCACGCGCGAGAATTTTTCGCGGACCATGCTTATCTCGTGCTTCTCATTCACCGAACTTGCCAGGCGCGCCGCAGAGCTGATGCCGGAGACGGGCGGCGCGATGATTACCCTGACCTTCGGGGGTTCGACACGCGTCATGCCGAACTACAACGTCATGGGCGTTGCCAAGGCCGCGCTGGAAGCCTCCGTGCGATATCTCGCGGCCGATTTCGGTCCGCGCGGCATCCGCGTCAATGCGATTTCGGCCGGTCCCGTTCGCACGCTTGCCGGCTCCGGCATCGGCGATGCGCGGGCGATGTTCGCCTTTCAGCAGAAGCACTCGCCGCTTGGCCGCGGCGTGACACTGGACGAACTCGGCGGTTCGGCCTTGTACCTGCTGTCCCACCTGTCCGGTGGCGTCACCGGCGAGACGCATTTCGTCGATTCCGGCTACAACGTCATTTCGATGCCGCGACCGGCCGCGCTGAAGGATGTAGCCGACGAGTGAATTATCTGCCAGTCATGCCCCGCTTATGCGGGGCATCCAGCAAGCTGCGGCTTCTCGACTTAGCCCCACCGCCTCTGGAATACCGGATCATCCGCTTTCGCGGATGGTGAGCGCTTTCGTTGTAAACGGTTCATCCGGCGGCAATGGCGCTGGCGCGCTGGAAGGCGGGGCGCGCCGTGCAGGCATCGATGTAGCGGTCGAATGAGGGCCGCGCCGGGATCATCTTGAAAAGCCGCACGGCGAAATTCAGCCCCGATCCGATGACGATATCGGCGGCCGAGAAATTCTCGCCGAGAATCCACGGTCCCTGCTTGAGCCCGGCGTCGAGCACGTCGAACACGCGCTCGGCGTTTCCCCAGCCGGCGGCGGTCGGATTTACCTCGATTTTGGTTGCGACCTGAACCATCGCGGGCTCGACGCAGCTCGGTCCGAAGAACAGCCAATAGAGATATTTTGCGCGCAGCCGATCGGCCACTGGCGGCGCAAGCTTGGCTTGCGGATACAGCTCGGCGACGTAGGCGCAGATCGCGGCCGCCTCGGCAAGCGTCACCTCGCCGTCCTGCAGCGCAGGTACCTTGCCCATCGGATTGATCGCGAGATATTCCGGCGTTTTTTGCGCGCCCTTCGAGATATCGATCAGCACGCGTTCATAGGGCTGGCCGGTCTCTTCCATCAGCCAGAGTGCGGAAAACGATCGCGTCCGCGGCGACCAATAGAGCTTCATCATGGTGTGGTCTCCTCCTTCCACCGATAATATTTCATGACAAAGCCGGTCATCGGTTCGACCTGCTCCATCTCGAAGATAAAACCTTCGCGTTCATACCAGCGCCAGGCCTTTTCGTTTTCGCGCACGCAGCGCAGAAAAATCTCATTCGGCAATCGCTGCCTTGTGAAAGCGAGCAGATGGCGGCCGAGCCCCCGCCCCTGATATTCCGGCGCCACGAACAGCTGGTCGAGATATTTTTTCGGCAAATGCAGCGCCAGCATGCCGGCAATGGCGCCGTCCTGATCGGTGACAAAAAGGCTCCAGCCCTGCTCGATCTCGAGCGGAATGCGCGCGCGCAATTTCGCCAGCAAAAAATTGCTGGCGCTCTCAAGTCCGGTCGAGACCCAGCTGTTCATCCAGAGGTGGGCGATCTCGTCATGTTCGTCGATGCGGGCGGGACGGATCATTGGCTTCATCGAAGGGGGCCTTGGTCGGGCGTACGAATGAAATGCGCGGTGCGCATCCGGCAACAAAAAAGGGGCGGCTCAAAGGCCGCCCCTTCAATCTGGATGCCCGTGATCCTTACTCGCCGGCGGCTTCGCGCGGCGCAGCCTCGGTCTTCTGCTTGGCCTCGAGATCTTCGCCGGTCACCTGGTCGACTGCTTTCATCGACAGACGCGTCTTGCCGCGATCGTCGAAGCCGAGCAGCTTGACCTTGACCTTGTCGCCTTCCTTGACGATGTCGGAGGTCTTCTGAACGCGGTTGGGCGCAAGCTGGCTGATGTGGACCAGGCCGTCCCTCGCGCCGAAGAAGTTCACGAAAGCTCCGAACTCCATCACCTTGACGACGGTGCCGTCGTAGATCTGGCCGACTTCCGGGTCGGAGGCAATCGACTTGATCCACTTGATCGCGGCCTTGATCGACTCGCCGTCGCTGGAGGCAACCTTCACGGTGCCGTCGTCCTCGATATTGACCTTGGCGCCGGTCTTTTCGACGATTTCGCGGATCACCTTGCCGCCGGTGCCGATCACTTCGCGGATCTTGTCGGTCGCGATCTTGAAGGTCTCGATGCGTGGCGCGTATTCGCCAAGCTCGGCGCGCGCCGCGGTCAGGGCTTTCGCCATTTCGCCAAGGATGTGGATGCGTCCTTCCCTGGCCTGGGCAAGCGCCACCCTCATGATCTCCTCGGTGATGCCGGCGATCTTGATATCCATCTGCAGCGAGGTAATGCCGTGATCGGTGCCGGCCACCTTGAAATCCATGTCGCCGAGATGATCCTCATCGCCGAGAATGTCGGAAAGCACGGCATAGCGCGAGCCTTCCAGAATGAGGCCCATGGCGATGCCGGCGGTTGGCCGCTTCATGGGAACGCCCGCATCCATCAGCGCCAGCGAGGAACCGCAGACGGTCGCCATCGAAGACGACCCGTTCGACTCGGTGATCTCGGAAACCACGCGGACCGTGTAGGGGAATTCGTGGTGCGGCGGCAGCACGGGGTGGATCGCGCGCCAGGCGAGCTTGCCGTGGCCGATCTCGCGCCGCTTGGTGCCGCCAAGGCGGCCGGTCTCGCCGACCGAGAAGGGCGGGAAGTTGTAGTGCAAGAGGAACGTCTCTTTGTAGGTTCCCGACAGCGCATCGATGTACTGCTCGTCTTCGCCGGTGCCGAGCGTGGTCACCACCAGCGCCTGGGTTTCGCCGCGGGTGAACAGTGCCGAGCCGTGGGCGCGGGGCAGCACGCCGACTTCGGCGATGATGTTGCGGACCGTGCGAGCGTCGCGGCCGTCGATACGTTTGCCGGTATCGAGGATGTTCCAGCGAACGATCTTGGCTTCCAGTTCCTTGAACACCGCGGCGATGCGGAGCTTTTCGTATTTCGGCTCCTCGCCTTCGGGGAAGTAGTGCGCCATCACCTTTTCCTTGGCGCTGGCGACCGCAGCATAGCGCTCCTGCTTCACGGGAATTGCGTAGGCGCTGCGCAGATCGGTCTCGATCAGCGCCAGCATCTGCTTCTCCAGCGCGCTTTCGTCGAGGCTCTGGACCTCGCGCGGCTCCTTGGCGGCTTTTTCGGCGAGTTCGATGATCGCGTTGATCACCGGCTGGAAATGCCGATGTCCGAACATCACGGCGCCCAGCATGATGTCTTCGTTGAGCTCCCTGGCTTCCGATTCCACCATCAGCACGGCATCCGAGGTGCCGGCGACGACGAGGTCGAGCTGGGTGTCGACCATTTCGTCGAGCGTGGGATTGAGCACATATTCGTCATTGACGAAGCCGACACGGGCGGCGCCGATCGGGCCCTTGAACGGCACGCCCGAAAGCGTCAGCGCGGCGGAAGCCGCCACCATGGAAAGGATGTCGGGATCGTTTTCCATGTCGTGCGACAGCGTCGTCACGATCACCTGGGTTTCGTTGCGCCAGCCATCGACGAACAGCGGGCGAATCGGACGATCGATCAGGCGCGATACGAGCGTTTCCTTCTCGGTGGGCCGGCCTTCGCGCTTGAAATAGCCGCCGGGAATGCGGCCTGCGGCGTAAGTCTTCTCCTGATAGTCGACGGTCAGGGGCAGGAAGTCGACGCCCTCGCGGGGCGTTTTGGCGGCGACGACGGTGGCGAGAACGACGGTCTCGCCGTAGGTTGCAACCACAGCCCCGTCGGCCTGACGGGCAAGTTTTCCGGTTTCAAGCTTGAGGGGGCGTCCACCCCAGTCGATCTCGACTGTATGAATATCGAACATTGCGGTCTTCTTTCATGGGTTCACGTAAGGCATGAAAGTCCGGCACACGAAAACCATGCGCAAGATTGCGGGACGCTGATCGCGAATTCCGACCAGCGCCCGGCGATCCTGCCATGGTCTTGATATGCGGGATGGCATTCATCCTTTCGATTTGGAACGGGACTCAGGCGCCCTCGCCTTGGACCCGCGCGACGGGCACCTTGCCCGTCATCGTCCAGTCGCTGGAGTGCGGCTGGGCGAACTGATGCGAGCCATCAATGGCTCCCATCCGATCTGCGCGTGTCCTGGTCGAAAAGCCGAAAAGCCGTCATTTTCGAAGCCACGCGCAACTACGCGCGCAAACATGCGCGCGGAATTCAACGCCGAATGTTGTGCTTTTCGATCAGCGCCAGATAACGCGCCTCGTCCTTCCTCTTGAGATAATCAAGAAGCGAACGGCGCGTCGCGACCATCTTCAGCAAGCCCCGGCGCGAATGATTGTCCTTCACGTGGTTCTTGAAATGGTCGGTGAGGTTGTTGATGCGTTCCGAGAGGATCGCAACCTGAACCTCGGGGGAGCCGGTGTC
>Ga0306920_100013635_pt1 | contig 11079 bp, 8 predicted proteins | sample flu12Cox44000170_FD_204666 | JGI IMG/M metagenome (GOLD analysis project Ga0306920, IMG submission 204666) | Lab enrichment of tropical soil microbial communities from Luquillo Experimental Forest, Puerto Rico - flux4day.12C.oxic.44.000.170 (v2)... | ecosystem: Environmental > Terrestrial >...
AACTGTCGCCGGCTTCGCCGGCAGCCGCAGTACGGGAGGTTGGTTTTGGGGGGCTCAGCCAAAGCTTGTTTTGATAGCGACATCGGGCTAACGGGAACAGGTGTTCCTTCTCTTCTGGGATGCCATCCTGATCCTGATTCGAGTCGTTGGTACGCTCTGTACGTCCGATCGCGGCACGAAAAAGTCGTGGAGTGCGGGCTAAAAGGCAAGGGCTATTCTGCCTTCTCACCTTTTTATCGCGTAAAGCGCAAGCGGGTCGACCGCATCGTCGAAATCGATATGCCGCTGTTCCCCGGATACGTTTTTTGCCTCTTTGACTCTGCCAAGCGTCTGCCAATTCTCATGACGCCAGGAATGGTCGGAATTGTGGGGCCGGGCAACAGGCCAGAGCCGGTAGACGACACCGAGATCGCCTCGATCCGGACTCTTGCTCTCTCGGGGCGTCCGGTTCAGCCGTGGCCTTTCTTGCGATCTGGGCAGCGGGTGCGGTTGCAGGCTGGCCCGCTGCAGGGCGCGGAAGGGATTTTCTTGCGCGACAAGGACGAGTACCATCTGGTCGTTTCTATCACGTTGCTGCAACGCTCAGTATCGGTAGTCGTTGAGAAGGACGCGGTTGTGCCATTGTTTCTGAGGGAGGTGCGAAGGCTCGGAAAGTCGGTTTGCATTGAACTGCCGATTAGAGCGCTCAGCTAAGAGTCAGTTGATCTTCTTCGCTGTTGGTAAGGCGACTCTGTAGAGAGAATGGCATGCAGATTGCACCGAGCTGCTGGTAGGGTTTCCTGTGACCTCACTTTCGACCGCGATGGTTTTCTCTAGCCAAAGGCTTAGCTTCTGCAGGCATCGTCTTAGCCGGTGACCCTGTGATTTCCCTAGATTGACAGACATAGTCCTTCGAGGGTAATGTTCTCCTTTCAAAATTGCGGATTGTATGGCAAAGGGCGGTAGCTTGTTCTGCAACGACCGGGTTCCCTAGTTCGAACCCAGACTCGCTTGGCGCAGATTCCCTAATGATTTCACGGACTGTCAATGGGTGGGTCGTATTACCACCCATGCTATGACGGAAATGACCGCGGTCTCCGAGTTTACCATTGATACTTCGGAACCCGATCTGGCCGAGCTCGCCCGATTCTTTGCTGCCCAGACAAACGACTCGCCCGAACTGATCGAAGAGCGATTGCGATGGCAGAGGCTCAACCCTTCGCGCACACCGGATGTGCCCTACGCATGGAGTGCGAGGTCGCGAAACGGAAAACTTGCAGGCGCCATGCTCTGCATCCCGCACCGCCTTCGCAAAGGACTGCGGCGGTGTACCGCGCTAATGTCGAGCGGGTTTTATGTGGACGCATCGTTTCGCGGTGCGGGGATGGGACTATTTCTTCGATACCGCGCTCTAAGGGGGCGCTACGTGCTATACGCCACGACTGCCAATGCCCAGGCAGCGCGCTTATGGCAGTGGGCCGGTGCCAAGGCGCTGGCCCAGACCGAGTACGAGTTATTGTGTCCCATGCGGTGGTCATCGCTCGTGGAGGAGATGTCGGTGCAGCGTCTTGGGCCGCGTTCAGCGCCGTTCGCGCGTGCACTTGGGACACTGGCAAACCTACGCCGATTTGCTAGTTGGAGCCGATCAACTGCAGAACTGATCTCCGTTCGTCATCCGGAAGATGCGGTAATTAGGTCCACTGGTGACGATTTGCAACCCGTGCGCGATGTCGCCTTCATCCGCTGGCGTTTTTTCGATGCGCCCCAGGTTGGAGCCCAAGTCCTCAGGTTCAGAGACGAGAAGTTCAGCGCTGATGGATTTGTCGCACTAACCCATGTTCGCCGCGGCCATCGCAAGCAAATTCGAACTTTATTCCTCGCCGATATGTGGGGCGCGATTTCTCCGCAGGCCTTTCCGAGCTTGTTACATGCGATCAGTAAACGCTGCCAGCAAACCGACGATGTCTTGGCAATTCGCTGTTTGGATCCAGTGTATCTAGAACAGGCCCTTGCGACTCATTGCGTAAGGCGCGAATTCGCATGCCCAACCGGCTGGTACATCGACCAAGCAGCCATGCTTGGACCTGATCCCGTGTTAATTCCAACTGCAACCACAGAACTCGTCTAGCAAATCCCCTTTGGAGCAGTCCTTCATCGTGGAAACCGGCAATCAACCAGAACCGGTCGACTTGATCGACAGCAATGCTGCGTCTGAGGTCGTTGCTCAGGCAATTGAAAGCGTCAATTCCTTTCGGTCGGCCGACAATGCCGTCTCCTCCCACCCCGAGGTGCTTCTTGTTGGCGAAGGTGGCTGCCTAGACTCCATGGAAATGGTCACACTCGTGCTGGCTGTCGAACGCCGGATTTTGGAGATCACCGGTCGCGCGATTTCCCTGCTAGACGGAGAGGATTTCGAATCGCAATTAGCGGCTTTTCATACTCCCTCATCCCTTGCCAATCTCATCGTCGAAAAGTGCAGATGCTGACTTGTGTTCTCGTCATTTCCGATTTCAATGCGGACCTAGTGACCCGATATCTCAACGCGAATCAGTCGCTCCCTCTCTGTTCTGCAACTACGGCCGCATATGGCCAGGTGATGCAAACTCTCTCGGAGTCCAGCGGTAAGGACGCAACAGCTTTCATCTGGACGCGCGCCGAGAGCGTAATTCCCGAATATCTGAAGCTGCTTGAGCGCAAAGCATTGCGAGATGATCGGCTGTTCGCCGAGGTCAGCGCGTTTGCCGCAACAATCAGACGTTTCGCGGCTAACTGCGAACTGGTCCTGGTCGCAAGCTGGGTGCCGTCACAAGCTGGCCGTGGACTCGGCATTCTCGAGTGGACAAGGCAGGGCCAAGCTTCCTGTCTAGCACGGATGAACCTCATGCTTGCCGACGCGGTTGCCACAGCTCCGAACGTGTTCCTCCTCGATTCCCAGCGTTGGGTTGAGAGTGCCCAGCACCCCCGAGATGCGAAGTACTGGTTTGCAACCAAGTGTCCGTTTACCGAAGTGGTCTGCCGTGCAGCGGCGAGCGATGTAAAAGCCGCACTTCGAGGGGTAGGAGGCATGGCCCGCAAACTCATAGTGCTTGACCTCGACAACACATTATGGGGAGGTATCGTCGGTGAAGAGGGCTGGGAAGCTCTCCGCATTGGGGGCCACGATCTCTTCGGTGAAGCCTACGTGGATTTTCAGCGTGCCCTTAAAGCTCTCTCCCGGCACGGAATCGCGATTGCCGCGGTGAGCAAGAATGACGAAGGAGTTGCTCTCGAAGTGTTCGACAAACACCCCGCGATGATTCTTCGCCGCTCGGACTTATGTGCCTGGCGCATCAACTGGCGAGACAAGGCTCAGAATATTTTGGATTTGTCCAGCGAACTCAACCTCGGGCTCGAGTCCATGGTGTTTATTGATGATGATCCCGCAGAGCGCGGCCGTGTGCGCGATGCCCTTCCTGAAGTGCTAGTCCCAGAGTGGCCAAAGGACCCGTCTCGCTTCGGTGAAACGCTGCGTGAGCTGGACTGCTTTGATCGACCTACAACCACGGTCGAGGATCTCGCACGCACCCGTATGTATGTCGAGCAGCGGGAGCGCAATCACAGCTTGACGCAGGCGTCCTCTCTCGAAGATTGGTTGCCGTCGCTGGGAATTCGGGTAGACGTTGAACCCATCGGCAAGGAGAATATCAAACGATCCATCCAATTGATCAACAAGACCAATCAGATGAACCTCAGTACCCGAAGGATGACGGAACCACGGTTCATCGATTGGCTGAATGAGCAACCCGATCGTGGGGCCCTTACCCTCAGCGTCGCCGATCGCTTCGGCGACCTGGGTCTGACCGGGTTTATCAGTTGGCAAAGAACCGGCACCGATCTGGAAGTTGTCGACTTTGTTTTGAGCTGTCGCGCTATGGGTAGACAGGTCGAGAATCTGATGGTTCATTTGGCAGTGGAAGCTGCCCGCGAGGAAAAGCTGCGTTCCGTGATTTGCCGTCTGCTGCTCACGGCACGCAATCTCCCTTGCCGCGATTTTTGGCGTAGCTCGGGTTTCAGCGAATGCGAGCCGAATACATTCATTTGGGACGCTTCCCAGCCTTATCCCAGACCGTCATTCATTAGCGCGAACAGGATTTTCAGCGCGCGCTCTTTGCTCGATCCGGTCCTATCGCAGAAACTGCGCTGAATGAACCGCCCACATTGCTGTCAAGCGATTCCGCTCTGGTAACGAAATGGAAATACAACCAACTCGACGGTTCACTGTAGCTGATCAGCAATGGTTCTCGCTCGTGACTGGGGATTCGAACCCGCTTCATGTGGATCCAATCTGGGCCTCGACCCACTTTCCCGGTGCACTCGTAGTCCACGGCGTGCATGCATTGCTTTGGGCGCTCGAGCAGCACCTCACTGCTGACCAATCGATGCCAGTGCGGTTGATCCGCGCGACCTTCTTGAAGCCGATCTTGGTCGGCGACAAAGTACATGCTGAAAGCGCCCCCGACGGCTCCCTGCTTCGCCTTTTGGTTCGTGGTGAACCTGTGATCGTGGTTCGCCTCCAAAGCCAGCCCGGAGAGGCTCCATCCGTGCCATCAGTACCGGTCACGCATTTGCCTGGAGCCGCGCCCCGCAATCAAAGAGGGAACGACTGGATCGGCCTTGCGGGCGCTGTCACTCTCCCCGATCGTCTCGGCGATTTGGCACAGGCTTTCCCCTCGGTGAGCGTAAAGCTAGCTTCTGCTTTGTACGGCCTTGCGGCTCTTTCCACACTGGTCGGCATGGAGTGCCCTGGTCTTCGTAGCCTCTTATCCGAGTTTTCTGTCTCCCTGGTCTGCACGCAGAGTGGCAGCACGCAGAACTCGGGGCCATTGATCTTTCGCGTGAAGCGCTACCATCCTGCATTTAGCCGTGTCGAGATGGAAGTGAGCGGCTTCGGCATCGCAGGTTCTGCCGCCGCCTTCGTGGGGAGTCCTGCACTGGGACGTCTGCCAGACGATTGCCTGCGTACACTGGTCTCGGCAACCGAGTTTCTCGGTCAACAGCCTCTCGTGATAGGTGCATCAGGTGGACTGGGAACAGCCACTGCCCGCCTGCTCGCCGCGGGTGGCGCGCAGCCCTTTCTCACCTGGTCCCAGTCCCGAGACGCCGCCGAAGAAACCGCCCGCGCCGTGAGTGCGCTCAATGGGAAGTGTCAACTCGTCCAGCTTGATGTCCAAAGTCCGGAAGATGGGTTGCGTGCTCTTGCTGAAGCGAATTGGACCGGGGAGCAACTCTATTATTTTGCCAGCCCGCGTATTTTCCGCCGACGCCTTGAAGTCTATCAGGCCGGGGATTTGCATGACTTCCTGCGGATTTATGTGAGCGGATTTTATGACGTGGTTCGCGCGCTTCTGAAAAAGCGTCAGGGATCGCGCCTGGCGGTTCTTTATCCGTCAAGCACGGCAGTCGACGATGGTGCGTCCGACTTATTTGAATACAAATCCGCGAAGCTCATTGGTGAGCAGCTCTGTGCTCAAGTGCAGGGAAGAAACACCGCACTCACGATTAAAGTCGTTCGTCTACCGCGTATCGCGACTAGGCAAACGCAAACGTTCGTAAATTCGCGTTCCGAGTCGCCCGAGCGTGTGCTGCTTCCAATCATTAAGGAAGTGCAAACCATATTCAAAACCCGGCAGGACGAACGTTCCGCTGAAGCGTTTTCCGAGCCATGTTCGCCGTTTTCAGCAAATTCGTGACCGTGATCCGGCTGGTGCATACAACCACGGTTGGTACCTGTGCCGCCTCAGGCCGAGCAGGGTAATCGGGACAATCACAACCCATGAAGATCCTGTTTGCAGGCCAACTGAATGAGGGCCAAACCTCTAAGATGCGCATGCGGGCGTTCGAGCGTCTTGGGCATACAGTGTGTGGCCTTCACACAGGGGAGGCTTGGGCTAGGGCGACTTGGCTCACGCGACAAACCCAGCGCCTGCTGGAGCGCGGATCACTCATCGACAAAGTCAATAACTCCGTACTGCAAGCTGCTCGCAATTTTCGCCCTGAACTCCTGTGGGCCGAGAAGCAAGAATTCCTTCGCTCCGAAACCCTCGAGGAACTTCGGCGCCTCGGAGTGCGGCTCGTGCATTTCACGCCCGATCCCTACTTTTCCCTCTCGTGGAAGCGTACCCGACTCATGGACGATGCCATTCGCGCATTCGATGTTCTGGTCTATTGCAAGTCATACGAGCGACGTGACTACGAGGCACTACAAAGGCCCTTGGTTTATATGCCTTTGGGATATTGTGATGAAATCCACCGTCCGCTCACCTCCGACAACCTACGCTGGAACTGCAGCGTCGGATCTTTGGGCGGGTGGGGACCCCATCGTCAACGGATGCTGCACGCCATTGCGGAAGCCGGAATCGACACTAAGATCTGGGGCTTCCATTGGGAATTTCTGTGCGACGGCAAGTGGACCCCACGCCGGCACATCATCCTGCATCAGATTGCCGGGTCTGCGCCCTTTGCATTCGAGCACGATGAATTGATCGCTCGTATATACCAGGGTGAGGAAGTCTATGGCGACGAGTATGCACGGGCGCTGACCGGCGCAAGGATCGGCCTGGGATTTCTCCGAAGAGTCTGTCCCGAGCAGCACACCACGCGCACTTTTGAAATCCCTGCTTGTGGAAGCATGCTTTTGGCGGAGCGTACCGAGGAACATCAGGAATTTTTTCTCGAAGGCAATGAAGCTGAGTTCTTCGCTTCTGATGAAGAGTTGCTACACAAAGTCAAGTTTTATTGCGCAAATGAGGCGAGTCGTAGACGGGTCGCAGAGCGTGGCTATGAACGTTGTATCGCTGACCGGTATGCCTACGTACATCGTCTTGAGACGGCATTCAACCAGATCCAACGAATTTAGGTCATGGACCTCGCAGTAGCGGCGGACCCAAAAACCAGCCCACGTGAGACCGTATCCAAGTGTCTTGATTCGAGGTACCTACGCCGCGTCAAGCTGAAACGTCTATGTGTGGCATAAACGGTATCTTTGCCTATCATTCGGCAGCGAGCGAGCCGAAAGAAACTGAACTCCTCAATACGCGCGAGGCCATGCGAGCCCGCGGCCCCGATGGTACGGGACTGTGGTGGAGTTCCGACCGGCGATGCGGGCTTGGACATCGACGACTGTCGATTATTGATCTCTCCGACCGCGCCTCCCAACCAATGGCGAGCCATGATGGCCGTCTCATCATCGTATTCAATGGCGAGATCTACAACTACCGCCAACTGCGAGCAGAACTTGAAGCAGCCGGCACACACTTCCGCACAACCTCTGATACGGAGGTGATTTTGTCTCTCTACGAGCAGCGCGGTGGGGAGATGGTGCGTCGGCTCCGAGGCATGTTCGCGTTAGCCATCTGGGATGTCGCACGAGGCGGACTCTTTCTTGCCCGCGACCCCTACGGTATCAAGCCCCTCTATACTGCAAACGATGGCTGGACCTTTCGCTTCGCCTCGCAGGTAAAAGCATTGCTCGCTAGTGGTCACGTCTCGCGCGATCCCGAACCCGCCGGTATTGTTGGCTTCCATCTATTCGGGAGCGTTCCCGAGCCGTTTACGCCCTATCGCGAGGTCCGCGCTTTGCCCGCTGGCCATACGCAGTGGGTCGACCATGCGGGGCCACGCGAACCTAAGGCGTTTGCCAACCTTGCTGAGACTCTGGCGAAAGACGCTAATACTCGCCTTTCTGCAGGCGAGATTCGGGAACGCGTGCGCGTTGGTGTCCTCGACAGCGTTCGAGCCCATTTGGTGGCAGATGTTGAAGTCGGTGTGTTCCTTTCGGCAGGTGTTGACTCGGGAGCGCTGCTCGGTTGTATGCGGGATGCTGGACATCAGGAAATTCGCGCTGTCACACTCGCTTTCGACGAATTCCGTGGCACATCGGAAGACGAGGCTCCGCTGGCCTCCCGCGTATGCAAGCACTACGGAGCGCACCATGTAGTTCGGCACTTGAGCCAGCAAGAGTTCGTCGAAGATCTGCCTGCGATTCTGGATGCAATGGACCAGCCATCCATTGATGGCGTGAACACCTGGTTCGTTTCGAAAGCAGCGAAAGAGGCGGGCCTTAAGGTTGCAATCTCTGGTCTCGGTGGCGATGAACTCCTGGGCGGCTATCCAAGCTTCGTGGATGTCCCGCGCTGGCGTCGTCGGTTTGGCGCACTGGCTTGCGTGCCCGGACTTGGATTTGTTGCGCGCAACGTCTGCAATCGTGTCGCCCCAGATTTTTCGCGCGCTCGCCCTAAGGCGCTCGGAGTCTTGGAGCATTCGGGCACCTGGGCTGGGGCATATCTTCTCCGGCGTGGGCTGTTCCTTCCGAACGAACTGCAACAGGTAATGGATGCAGAGGTGGTACGTGAAGGGATGCGTCGGCTTAACCCATTGCGCCGCCTCGGTGCGAGCCTCAGGCCTGATCCTGGCTCGGACGTGGCACGTGTCTGCGCGCTCGAGTCGGCGCACTATATGCGCAATCAGCTTCTGCGGGATGCCGATTGGGCGGGCATGGCCCACAGTCTCGAGATTCGAGTGCCACTGGTAGATTTTGTGCTCCTGGGCGAACTTGCACCCGCTCTTGCCGCAATCGTCCCGGGCGCAGGAAAAGCCGCGCTCGCCGCTGCTCCTACTGTGGCGCTGCCAAACGAGGTCGTGACGCGAGCGAAGTCGGGCTTTTCCGTGCCCACTGGGGCATGGATAAGCACGGTTACGGGCGAGCCGTTGAGATCCCTAGGCCGCGAGCGCGAGTCCATGGGCGCGGTTTCGCGCCGCTGGTCACGAGCTGTGCTGAACAGCGTTGCTCCTGGCCAAGTGACAAGTCGAAGTGCTTGATCATGCGAACTTTCCTAAGGATGCTAGCCGTGCAAGTGCCAGATGAGGCGTTTCTCAATGCGCAAATCTTAGGGATGAGAGGATGAAAGTTGAAACTCCTGCCGCTCCTGAGGGAGAGCGCAACCGAGAAGTCAAGCAGCCCACATTTCCGTTCCTTGATTTAAAAGCACAGTTTAGTTCCATCCGGGACGAGGTTATGGCCGCCGTTGTGCGAGTGATGGAGAGTCAACACTTTATTCTCGGTGGGGAAGTTTTGACCTGCGAGAAGGAGCTAGCCCACTATATTGGTAGTAAGTATGCCATCTCCTGCGCCTCTGGTTCAGATGCTCTGTTGCTTTCTTTGATGGCGCTTGATGTTGGGCAGGGAGCCGAAGTCATTACCACGCCGTTTACGTTCGTTGCCACCGTGGCTGCTATTGTAAGGCTGGGCGCTCGTCCGGTATTTGTCGATATTGATGCTGATTCATTTAACATAGAAGCTGGTCAAATTGAACGGGCCATATCACCAAAGACGCGGGCGATTATTCCTGTGCACCTGTTCGGCTTGTCAGCTGAAATGCAACCCATCATGAATATTGCCGCAGCCCGATCCATCCCGGTTGTAGAAGATGCAGCCCAAGCCATTGGTGCTCGTTACTCGGAGCGGCCAGTCGGGACAATGGGCGCTTTCGGCTGTTTCAGTTTCTTTCCATCCAAAAATTTGGGAGGTGCCGGTGATGGTGGCTTAGTGACCACACATGACCCCGTTTTGGCTGATCGACTAAAAGTTCTCAGGACCCACGGCAGCCGGACCAAATACACCTATGAAGTTCTCGGCGTGAATAGTCGCTTGGACGCTTTGCAGGCGGCGATCCTACGAGTGAAACTACCGCATTTGGATATCTGGAATAGGTGCCGTCGACTTAATGCTGCTCAATATTGCGCGCTGTTTGCGGAGCGGGGTTTGAATGAAAAAGTAAGAGTTCCGGTTGTTCCTCCTGATCGCTTCCACGTCTATAATCAGTTCGTGATCCGAGTCGAACAACGCGACCAGTTGAAGCATCATCTCCAGCAATCAGGCATCCCCACTGAAATCTACTATCCCTCGCCCCTTCATACGCAGCCTGCGTTTGCGCACCTGGGATACAAAAAGGGGGACCTACCTGAATCTGAGGCGGCCAGCCAGCAGGTTCTCGCCCTGCCCATTTTTCCTGAGCTGACAGCAGCGCAACAGCGTCGGGTGGTAGCAGCTATTGCGGACTTTTATGGAGTGTGAGGCGCAAGAATTCAAAGAGGTAAGGGTGAGTAATCCTAATCCAGGTGTGGCGGTCATAGGGTGTGGATACTGGGGCAAGAATTTAGTTCGTGTCTTCCACGAGTTGAACGCTCTCAGACTTGTGTGTGAAGTGCGGCAGGATACAAGGCGAGACGTTGAGAATAACTACAGAGTCTCAACGTCCGCGAACTTGGATCACGCCCTAGCGGACGACCGAATCCAAGCAGTGGCCATCGCGACACCAGCGGTTCAGCACTTCGAGCTTGCACGGAGGGCCTTAGAAGCGGGAAAGGACGTCTACGTCGAAAAGCCACTGGCGCTGCACAGTTCTGAGGGCCGGGAACTTGTAGGTTTGGCTTCTGCCAAGAGTCGCATTCTAATGGTGGGACACATCCTGGAGTACCACCCCGCAATCGTCGAACTCAAGCGTCTCTTGAGGGAGGGTGAGCTCGGCAGGATTCAGTATCTCTACTCTTCTCGACTTAATCTCGGAAAACTTCGTACTGAAGAGAACATTCTGTGGAGCTTCGCCCCCCACGATATTTCTGTAATCTGTTCACTCCTAGACGAAGCACCGGAGCAAGTGGCATCGCACGGCCGTAGTTATCTAAATCCTAACATTCTTGATACAACACTGACGACTTGCAACTTCCGAAGCGGTGTTCAGGCTCACATCTTTGTCAGTTGGCTTCATCCCTTTAAAGAGCAGAAATTGGCTATCGTCGGCGACCGGAAGATGGCTGTATTTGATGACGTTGAGCCGGTGCACAAACTGGTTCTGTATTCTCACCGTATCGATTGGTTTGATCGAGTACCGACTGCACACAAGGACCAGGGGCAAGCGGTCCAGTTTGCCAAAGGCGAACCTCTCGCTCGGGAGTGCGAGCACTTTCTCGAGTGTGTAATGACTCGCAAGAAGCCGAAAACAGATGGTGAAAGTGGAGTACGAGTGCTTGAGGTACTCGAAGCATGTGAACGGTCGATAGGCA
>Ga0306920_100013636_pt1 | contig 11079 bp, 9 predicted proteins | sample flu12Cox44000170_FD_204666 | JGI IMG/M metagenome (GOLD analysis project Ga0306920, IMG submission 204666) | Lab enrichment of tropical soil microbial communities from Luquillo Experimental Forest, Puerto Rico - flux4day.12C.oxic.44.000.170 (v2)... | ecosystem: Environmental > Terrestrial >...
CGCGGTTTACAACTACGTCGGGCACCCGCACTGGTACTTCCAGTGGGCGCCGGTCCTGTTCATCGGCGCGGTAGTGATCATCGGCACGCTGTACTACTTCCTGGTTCAGTCCAAGAAGTCGGCCGAAGTGCTCGCGGAGCATCGAGCGGATGTGCCCGAGCTCGAGCATCTGCCCGCGATGGGCGAGATGGCGCCATGATCGATGCCGGCGAGTTCGATTACGTCATCGCCGGCGGCGGGACCGCGGGCTGCGTCGTCGCTGCTCGCCTGACCGAGGACCCGAACGTCACCGTGTGCCTTCTGGAGGCGGGCCCCTCCGACGTCGACGACCCTCGGATCCTGCGTCTCGAGGACTGGATGTATCTGCTCGACTCGGGCTATGACTGGGATTACCTCGTCGAGCCGCAGGCTCGCGGAAACAGCTATCTGCGCCACGCGCGCGCGAAGGTGCTAGGTGGATGCTCGTCGCACAACTCCTGCATCGCGTTCTGGACGCCGAAGGAAGACCTCGACGAGTGGGCGGCCATGGGCTGCGACGGCTGGAGCGCAGCCGACTGCTGGCCGCTGATCAAGCGGCTCGAGACCAATGACGGACCCGGCGACCATCACGGCCGCGACGGCCCGGTCAACATCCGCACGGTGCCGCCGGACGATCCGTGCGGCGTCGCGGTACTTGAGGCGGCCGCGCAGGCCGGACTGCCGACCAGCCGCTTCAACGAGGGCCACACCGTCACCAACGGAGCGGGCTGGTTCCAGATCAATTCCTCGGCGGACAACACGCGGATGTCGTCGTCGCACGCGTATCTACACCCGATCCTGGGCTCGCGGCCCAACCTCGAGATCCGCACGGCGTGCTGGGTCAACCAGGTCGAGCTCGACGACCGCCGCGCCACCGGAGTCCGGTACCTCACCCCGGATCTGCTCACGCAGGCGTCGGTGAAAGCGCGCCGTGAGGTGATCCTCAGCTCCGGCGCGATCGACACGCCGAAGCTGCTGATGCTGTCAGGAATCGGCCCTGGCGAGCACCTGCACGAGGTTGGAATCCAGACGGTCGTCCACTCGCCCGGCGTCGGCGCCAACCTCGACGACCACGTCGAGGGGATCGTGCAGTGGGACGCGAAGAAGCCGATGATCCGCACCTCGACGCAGTGGTGGGAGATCGGGCTGTTCTCGACGTCCGAGGAAGGCCTTGACCGGCCCGACCTGATGATGCACTACGGCTCCGTTCCGTTCGACATGAACACCGCCCGGTGGGGCTATCCGACGACCGAGAACGGCTTCTGCCTGACGCCCAACGTCTGCCGCGGCCGCTCGCGCGGAACCGTGCGACTGCGCTCCTCGGACTACCGCGACCGCGCGCGGGTCGACCCGCGGTACTTCACCGACCCCGAAGGGCACGACGAGCGCGTGATGGCGTACGGGATGCGGCTCGCACGGAAGATCGTCTCGCAGCCGGCGATGGCCGAATGGGCCGGAGCCGAGCTCGCACCTGGACCGGATGCGCAGACGGACGACGAGCTCGTTGACTACATGCACAAGACCCACAACACGGTCTACCACCCCGCGTGCACCTGCCACATGGGACCGGACTCCGACTCGCTGGCGGTCGTCGACTCGCGCCTGCGCGTCCGTGGCGTGCGGTCGCTTCGAATCGCCGACGGGTCGATCCTCCCATTCCTGCCGGCGATCAATCCGTGCATCACGACCATGATGGTCGGCGAGAAGTGCGCGGACATGCTCAAGGAGGACGCGCTGCGCGGTGCCGAGCACGCGGCGCCCGCGGCCGTCGGTTAGGCAGTACCGTCCGGGCATGAACGGCGCGCCGGCGCCCGAGGTAGCCCGCTTCCTTCACGAGTACCCTCCGTTCGACGCACTCGACTCAGGCGAGCTCGAGCGCGTCGCGGCGGCGGCTGAACCGGAGTTTCACCCCGCCGGGGCGACGATCTTCCAACAGGGCGCGGAGCCGGTCGAGCACCTCCGCGTCGTGCGTACCGGCGCGGTCGAGATCGCCCTCGACGGCCACGTGCTCGACCTGCTCGGCGAGGGGGAACTGTTCGGCCACGCCTCGATGCTGTCGGGGCTGCCCACCGGCTTCGAAGCGCGCGCCGCTGAGGACACAGCCTGCTACCGGATCCCGGCGTCGGTGGCACAGGAGTGTCTGGCGCGCCCCGCCGGCTTGCGATACGTGGCTCGCTCGCTGCTGGAGCTGTGGAACGAGGGCGCCGGCGCGGTCACGGCCGCGCCCAGCGTCGACCCGCTGCTGCAGCCCGTCGGCGCCCTGATCCGAACCGAGTCGGTCGTGTGCCGTCCGGACACGGCGATTCGTGACGCGGCGAGAATGATGACCACGGCCCACTCCACGTCCGCGGTGGTTGAACTCGGCGACGGGTCGCTGGGCATCATCACCGACCGCGACCTACGTGTGCGCGTCCTGGCCGAGGGTCTCACCGGCGAGGAGCCCGTCTCGGCGGTTATGTCGGCACCGGCGTACACGTGCCCTCCGGACCGGCTGGGAAGCGACGTGGTGCTCGACATGCTCGATCGCGGGCTTCGCCACTTCCCGGTCGTGTCGCCGACCGGGAACGTGCTCGGAGTGGTCGAGGACATCGACGTGCTCGCGGCCGAGGCGCGGTCGTTCTTCTTCCTGCGCCGACGGATCGCCCGAGCCCAGAGCGTCGCCGAAGTCAGCGACGCCGCCCGTGAGTTGCGCCCAACCGTGCTCGCGCTGCACGACGCTCGAGTCGCGCCGGTGAATGTGTCCGCCGTCTACGCGGTGTTCGTCGATGCGCTCACGCGCCGCATGCTCGAGCTCACGCTGGCCGAATCGGGTGGCGTCGGAACGGAGTTCGCGTGGCTGGCGTTGGGGAGCCAGGCGCGACGCGAGGCGCTCCCGAGCTCAGACATGGACAGCGCGATCGTCTGGTTCGGCACGGTGGACGTAGACGACATCAAGCCTCGGTTGCTCGGCGTGACGAGAACCGTGATCGATCGGCTCCAGGCCTGCGGGCTGTGCGCCGACACCCATGGCGCCACGGCGTCAGATCCGCGATTCGTCCGCTCGCTCGGTTCCTGGCAGCGCGCCGCGCACAGCTGGATCATGGACCCGACACAGGAGAAGGCGCTGGTCCTCGTCTCCGTGCTCGTCGACAGCCGGCCTGTGTGGGGCATCCACACCGGGACGCCGGTGGCCGACAGCTTCCGACCCGCGCCGGGCAACCCGGCGCTGCTGCGGTTGCTGGCTCGCTTCGCGCTGTCGCACCGTCCGCCGACCGGCTTCCTGCGCGGACTCGTGGTCGAGTCGAGCGGCGAGCATCGCGGGCGGCTCGACCTCAAGAACGGGGGCGTGCTCCCGATCGTCGACCTGGCCCGCTGGGCCGGAATGGCGGCGGGTGTCACGAGCGCGTCGACAAGCGAACGACTACACGCGGCGGCCGCTGCAGGCAGCCTCTCCGAGACCCAGTCCCGAACCCTGCAGGACGCACTCGCGCTGATCACGGGCTTGCGGCTCGAGCATCAGGTGCAGCAGTTGCGGGCCGGGCAGGAGCCCGATGACTACATCGACCCCGCGACACTCACGCGGCTCACGCGCAGCTATCTGAAAGAGGCCTTCCGCGCGGTGGCGTCGATCCAGAAGGGCGTCGCGGCTGAGCTCAGCATGGGCGTGCATTGACGCCGGGTAGTAGATTCCGGGTGTGACCGGGGACTGGCGCGATTGGAGACCGGCCATCTGGCTGACGATGGCCGGGATCGCGGTGATGCTCCTGTTCAGCCCGTTCTACATCGGGGCGCTGTTCTTCGGCGCGGCGATCGGGGCGGCGATCCGGATCAACCAGCGCCGTCGCCGCGCCGCTGCGGCGGCCGCGGCTCCGGCTTCCAAGCGCTCGGCGTCTAAGCGGGCGCGACGATCCTGATCTCGGCGCCGGCGACGCGCCCAAGCCGCGATGCGTCCGGGTGGCCGGCGGCGCGCAGCGGGCGGCGCCGCGCCGGCAGGAGCACGAGATTGAAGCCGCCGCTCCGCGCGAGCTGCTCGAGCGTCTGATCGGCGCCGTCGATCAGCAGCAGGAACTCGGCATGCTCGGCCGCTCCGGCGAGTCGCTCGCGCGCCCAGTCGAGGTCCCGCGCCACCGACTCGGCCACCGCCTGGTTGTATTCGACGGCGGAGTTGCCACAGCGCGGTCCCGATGGCGCCTGGGGAGCGACCGCCACGATCGTGAGCATGGCGTTGCCGAGCTCGGCCAGGTGGCCGGCGAGATCGATCGCGGCGGCGCCGGCACGCCCGCGCTCGCAGAGGACCAGGACCCGCTGAGCCGATGTCATCGTGCTCTCCGGAGTTGATCTTACGGCGCGAATCTGACCGGACTCTTACGGCGCGAGCGCGGCGGTCACGCGATCTGGCGGATCACCCGGCACGGATTGCCGAAGCCCAGATGGCCTGCCGGCAGGTCTCCGGTGACGACACTACCGGCGCCGACCACGGCGTCGGCGCCGATGCTAACTCCGGGCAGCACGATCACGCCACTGGCCAGCCACGCGCCATCTCCGATCGTGACCGGTTTCGCCGTCTCCGTGCCGCGCCGGCGTTCGGTTGGATCGAGCGGGTGCAGCGCAGTCAAGAGTTGGACGCTCGGCCCGATCTGGACGTCGTCGCCGATCGTCACTTCGGCGCCGTCGAGTATCACGGCCCCATAGTTGATGAACGTCCGAGCGCCGACGCTGATGTGGTAGCCGTAATCGCACTGAAACGGCGCGATTACCTCGGCGCCCTCCCCCACCTGGCCCAGCAGTTCGTGCAGGATCGCGCGGCGCGCGGCCCCGTCACCGAAGCTGGTGGCGTTGAACCGCTCGCACACGAGTCGGCACTGCCTGCGCTCCTCCAGCAGAGCGGGATCGCTGGCGTGATACGGCTCACCCCGCAACATCCGGTCTTTTTCTGAATTCAAGGCCGCCATCCTGACATGGAGGGGATGTTTCGTCCGCCTCCGGATCGATCATTCAGGTCACGTGAGCTGGCGATCGACTCGAGCGACCGGGGGCGCGGGCCAGGACCTCAGCCAGGTCGCGGTCATCGATCTCGGATCCAACTCGTGGCGCCTCGTGGTCTACATGTTCGTTCCGGGAGACTGGTGGAAGCTCACCGACGAGATCTTCGAGACCGTTCGGATCAGCGCCGGCCTGGCGCAGACCGGCCGGCTGAGCGACGCGGGGATGGGCCGGGGCCTCGAAACGCTTGCCGTATTCGAGCGGTTCTGTGCCGCCCACGAACTCGGTCCTGAGGCCGTCCACGCGGTCGCCACCAGCGCGATCCGGGACGCCACGAACGGCGAGCGATTCCTGAAAGCCGCCCGGGCTGCGAGCGGGCTGACCATCGAGATCATCTCCGACGAGGAGGAGGCGCGCTTCGGCTACGTCGCCGCGATCAACAGCTCGACCCTGACCGACGGGCTCGTGCTGGAGACAGGAGGCGGCAGCATCCAGCTGATCGAAGTGGCGGACCGCCGCCCGGAGTCGCTGCGCTCCTTCCCGCTCGGCGCCGTGCGGGTGACCGAGGAGTTCCTGCCCGGCGTTGGCCCCGCCAGGAAGAAGGACCTCCAGCGAGTGCGGAAACACGTCCGGGAGGCGCTGGCGGATCACCCCGCGCTGGCCGACGCCGGCGAACGGATCGTGGGGATGGGAGGCGCCGTGCGAAACCTCGCCGCCGCGGCCCAGCGCATGGCGGGACAGCCCGACATCGGCGTGCAGGGGTTCGTGATCACCCGGGAGATGCTGGCCGAGCTCGTCCAGACGCTGGCCGCGCTGCCCGTCGACGAGCGCGGCGAAGTGCCGGGGATCAAGGTCGGGCGCGGGGACATCATCCTCGCCTCCGCCCTGGTCATCGAGACGGTCGTCGAGCTGGGGTCGTTCGAAGGGATCGAGGTGACCGAGGCCAGCCTCCGCGACGGGGTGTTCCTCGCCCGCGAGTTCCTGGCCGGGGTCGAGCCCCCGCTGTTCGAGGACGTCCGGCTGGCCGGCGTACGCAACCTCGCCACCCAATACGAGTCGGACCTCCCCCACGTCGAGCACGTGGCCGCGCTATCGCTCCAGATGTTCGACTCCCTGGCCGCCGCCCGCCTGTTCAAGCCGATCGAAGGCGAGCGACAGCTGCTGTGGGCGGCGGCGATGCTCCACGACGTGGGAATGACGATCTCCTACGACGACCATCACAAGCACAGCGCCTATCTGATCGTCAACGCCGAGCTACCGGGCTTCGATCCCCGCGAGCGCGCCCTAATCGCCCAGATCACCCGCTACCACCGCAAGGGCGCCCCCAAGCTGGGTGAGCTGGCCGGGCTCGCGGGACCCGACGACGAGGATCTGCTCGAGCGCTGCTCGGTGATCCTCCGGCTCGCCGAGCACCTGGAACGCGGGCGCGACCAATCGGTCCGCGAGGCGCACCTGCGGGCCAACGGACGCGGCGTCGACCTGCATCTGGAGGCCGCCGGCGATCTGACTTTGCCCCGCTGGAGCGTCGAGCGCTACGGCGACGGCGAAGCCTTCCAGCGCGTGTTCGGCCGCCGGCTGCTCATCGGCTAACCGGCGTATCACTCCGGCAACCGCCAAGCCCCGGCCGCCGCCAGGCTGACATCGGTCACGATCAGATAACAGCAGGCTCACAACCTGTACCCGATGCCATTAGAGTTGTGGACATACTTTGGCTCCTGCGACACGCTGAGGCAGAGGATGGCCTGCCGGACGACGAGCGCCCGTTGACTGAACGGGGCGCGATGCAGGCCGACGCCGCGGGTCGTGCCCTTTCGATTCTCGGCGTCCACATCGATGCGTGCCTATCCAGCCCGAAGCTCCGCGCCGTCCAGACCGCGGAGCGCGCGTGCGAGCCGCTCGGAGTGCCGGTCACGCTCGAGCCGGCCCTGTCCGGCGAGCCGTTCGACGTCAGGGCGCTGACCGCCGGCCTCGGTGACGTCCTGCTCGTCGGACACGACCCCTCGTTCTCGCTGCTGTTACACGATCTGACCGGAACCCAGGCCAGGATGAAGAAAGGGGGTCTGGCCGGCATCTCCAAGGGAGAGCTGGTCGCCCTCCTGCGTCCCTCCGAGCTCAGCGCGATCGGCCAGGTGCCCGTGCCATGAGCGATCCGGCCGTCGAAGAAACCACGACGGAGCTCGACGGCGGCGAGGACGGCCACGCGCCCCCGCCCAGCCCCGTCGTCGACCTGACCGACTCGTCGCTGTACTTGAACCGCGAGCTGTCCTGGCTCGACTTCAACGATCGCGTGCTCCAGTTGGCGGAGGACGACTACATGCCGCTGATGGAGCGGGTCAAGTTCCTGGCCATCTTCGTCACCAACCTGGACGAGCACTTCATGGTCCGGGTCGCCGGCGTACACGACCAGCTCGACGCCCGGATCGATGCGCGAGGTCCGGACGGACTGTCACCGTCGCAGGTCCTCGCCGGCATCGCCGAGCAGGTGACCGAGCTCGACCGCCGCCACGCGCGGGCGTTCAGCGATGTCATCCGTCCCGGCCTGGCCGAGCACGGGATCCGAATCGTCGGCTGCGACGAGTCGACTGCACCCCCCGAGCTGATCGAGCGCCACTTCCGCGAGCAGATCTTCCCCGTGCTGACGCCGCTGGCGATCGGCCCGGGCCGGCCGTTTCCGTACATCTCGAACCTGTCGCTGAGCCTGATCGTGCGCCTCCACGACCCCGACCTCGATCACGAGGTGTTCGCCCGCGTCAAGGTCCCCAAGGAGGTCCTGCCCCGGTTCACCGAGGTGGCGCCGAACACGTTCATCCCGCTCGAGGAGATCATCGCCCGCCACCTCGACGCGCTGTTCCCAGGCCTCGACATCCTCGGCTATGACATGTTCCGGGTCACCCGCGACGCCGACTTCGAGGTCTCCGACGAGGCCGATGATCTGCTCCAGGCGGTCGAGGACGAGCTGAGGCGCCGCCGGTTCGGCGAAGTCGTCCGGCTCGAGGTGGGCGCCGGGATGGATCCCTCGCTGCGCGCCCGGCTGATCGACTGGCTAGGGGTCGACGACGTCCAGGTCTATGACGTCGATGGGATGCTCGACCTCAGCGATCTGTGGCAGATCGCCGGCCTCGACGGCCACCCCGAGATCCGCCAGAGCCCCTGGACGCCCATCACTCATCCGGCGTTCGTCCCGCGCCCGGGGGATAGCGACGACCAGCCCGACGTGTTTGCCCCGATGCGCACCCGGGACGTCCTCGTGCACTACCCCTACCAGTCCTTCGCCACCAGCGTCGAGCGGTTCGTCAAACAGGCGGTCGAGGACCCTAACGTGCTCGCGATCAAGATGACCGTGTACCGCACCTCGGACGATTCGGCTCTGATCCCATCGCTGATCGAGGCAGCCGAGAAGGGCAAGCAGGCGGTCTCGATGGTGGAGCTCAAGGCCCGCTTCGACGAGCGTCAGAACATCGGCTGGTCGCGCGCGCTGGAGGAAGTGGGCGCCCACGTGGTGCACGGGATCCCCGGCCTCAAGACCCACGCCAAGGCAATCCTCGTGGTCCGGCGCGAGCGAGGCGGCGTGCGCCACTACGTGATGATCGGCACCGGCAACTTCCACGCCAAGAACGCCCGTCTCTACGAGGACTTCGGCCTGTTCACCACCGATCGTGAGCTCGGCGAGGAGGTCGCGAACCTGTTCAACACGCTGACCGGCTATGGCCACCCGGCGCCTCAGCGAAAGATCCTGGTCGCGCCGAACTGGCTCCGTGAGCCGCTGCTCAGACAAATCGAGCGGACGGTCGCCGCCCACGAGGCGGGCGAGCCGGCACGGATCGTGATGAAGATGAACTCGCTGGTCGATCAGCGTTGCATCGAGGCCCTGTATCGCGCCTCCCAGGCCGGCGTCCCGATCGATCTCAACGTCCGCGGCATCTGCTGCCTGATCCCCGGGCTTCCGGGGGTCAGTGAGACGATCAGGGTCCACTCGGTGGTCGGGCGCTTTCTCGAGCACTCCCGCATCTACTCGTTCCATCGAGGCGACGAGCACGTCTACTACATCGGGTCGGCCGACCTGATGCCGCGCAACCTGGACACCCGGGTGGAGCTGCTGGCGCCGGTCGAGGACCCCGAGCTGTACGCCGAGCTCGAGGACACCCTCGAGCGCTGCATGGCCGACGACACGTTCGCCTGGACGCTCGACTCGGAGGGGCTGTGGACCCGGCTCCAGGGCCGCACGCGCTCCGTGCACCGTGAGCTGATGGAGCGGACGCTGGCCCAGGCGTCCAGCCAGTCCGCTTAACGTGGCCGGCGCGCCGCGGCCCTGAACGGGCTCACGGCGCGCCGCCCCGGGGAGAGACTGCTAAGGGGTCTGGCTGCCCTGACTCTGGCTCTGGGCCTGGGTTGCGTTCGCCGGCTGCGCGCCGAGGGTGAGCTTGAGGGTCTTGGTCTGGCCGCCGCGGTTGACGGTGACGGTCACCGTGTCGCCGGGCGCATAGTTGGCGATGGTGGCCACGAACTGGTTGACCGAGGTCACGTGCGTGCCGTCGACCGCCGTGATGATGTCGCCGGCCTTGAGGCCCGCCTTGGCCGCCGGGGAGCCGGAGGCGATCGGCGACTGGCCGTTCGCGCTGGCGGTCTTGGAGATCGCCGCTCCGCCGCTGATGGTCTGGTCGAGGAGCACGCCGACGTAGGCGTTGTGGGCCTGGCCGGTCGAGATGATCTCCTTAGCGATCCGGACGTCGCTGTTGGAGGGGGTGGCGAACCCGATGCCGGAGCTCGAGCCCTCGCCCTGGCCGTTGGTGTTGTTGGTCTCGATCTGGTCGTTGAGGCCGATCACCTGTCCGGCCGCGTTGACGAGCGGGCCACCCGAGTTGCCCGGGTTGATCGGGGCGTCGGTCTGGATCGCGTTCGGGATCGTGAACGCGTTCGGCGACTGAATCGTGCGGCGGAGCGCGCTGATGATGCCGGCGGTGACCGTCTGGGGCAGGCCGAACGGGCTGCCGATCGCGATCACGCTGTCGCCCACCTGCACGGCGCTCGAGTCGCCGAACGGGAGCGGGTGAAGCTTGGAGGCTGGGACACCCTCGACCCGGATCACGGCCAGGTCGGCGCCGGTGTCAGAACCGACGACGGTCGCCGGGGCCTTGGTGCCGTCCTGGAAGGTCACCGTGACCTTATTCGCGCCGGACACGACGTGCTGGTCGGTCAGGATGTCGCCCTTCTTGTCGAACACCACACCGGCGCCCTCGCCCTGGGTCTGCTGCTGCTGACCGAAGCCGAAGACGCCCGAATTGTTCGAGGTCGATGATGTGGTGATGTCGACCACGCCTGGGCCGGCCGTCTTGTAGATCTGGTTGATCGTCTGCGCCTTGCCGTCGCTGAAGCTGGTGGGGAGGGCGGGCGAGCTGGCAGGCTGCACGACGGTCGTCGTGGTGACGGAGTGCGTGGTGGTACTCCCATTGGCCACCGCGAGGGCGATTGCCCCGCCGGCAACCGCACCTCCGATGATCGGAAGTAGACGGGTGATGACTTTCATGGGCGGGTTTCTCCTAGCACGGGTTCTCGATGGTTTCGCTATTCCCAGTACAGCACGCAGCTATGAGAAAGCCGTCAGAAATCGATGAGAGGCCGGTAAGAGTCGCTCAGGCCGTCGGAGCCGGGAGCCCCGGGGGCGGAGCGTAGGCCGGAGGGACCGGCATGTTCGGCAGCTTGGGCGCAGCCCCCGGGGCCGGCGGGGAGCCCTTGCGGAAGCGCAGGCCGGGGCGCAGGAACTGCGCGCCCTTCTGATTGACGATCGTGGACACGATCGCCGAGACGCGGCTGAGGATCTTCTGTTCCTGGGTGGACGTGAGCATCCTGCTGGCCACCAACCTGTCGAGGCGGGTCTTCATCGCCTTGGTCATGGCCTGCTCAAGCCCGCTTGCCGTCTTGCCCTTCGCGGTCGCGATCTGGGCCAGGGACTTCCCGCTCTTGAGCTGCTGGAAGAGCTGGGTTTCGGTGAGGCCCAGGTAGCTCGCGGCGGCCGGCATGTCGCCGAATGGCGGGATGATGAAACGGCCGCCGAAGCCGCCGGGCCCTACGGGTCCTCCTGGTACTGCGGGGCGCGCGAAG
>Ga0306920_100013637_pt1 | contig 11078 bp, 9 predicted proteins | sample flu12Cox44000170_FD_204666 | JGI IMG/M metagenome (GOLD analysis project Ga0306920, IMG submission 204666) | Lab enrichment of tropical soil microbial communities from Luquillo Experimental Forest, Puerto Rico - flux4day.12C.oxic.44.000.170 (v2)... | ecosystem: Environmental > Terrestrial >...
CAGAGCGGCGTCTACACGGCGTGCGAACCCTGTAAGGAAGACCCCCGCAAGCCGCCGCTGTGGCAGATCAAGGCGGCGCGCATCATCCACAATCAAACCGAAAAGATGCTGTACTTCGAAAACGCCAGCATCGAGTTCTTCGGTATGCCGTTGGCCTATTTCCCCTATTTCTCGGCGCCGGATCCGACGGTGAAGCGCAAGACCGGCTTCCTGATGCCGGTGTTCTCCACGAGCTCCGCCTATGGGTTCGCGCTCGAGACCCCGTACTACGTCGCGCTTGCGCCCGATTACGACATGACGATCTCGCCAAAATCCACCACCAAACAAGGGGTGCTGATGCAAGGCGAGTTCCGTCAGCGCCTGGACAATGGTTGGTATACGATTCGCGCGGCGGGCATCGATCAGCTCGACAAGAACTACTTCATTCACTCAGACGGCACCCCGACCCCCGGCGATCGCCAATGGCGCGGCGACATCGAAGGCACCGGCCGCTTCGCCATCTCGCCGCAGTGGCTATTGGGTTTTGATGCCGCCTACCTGTCGGACGCGACCTTTTTCCAGGACTACAAGATCAGGTCCTTGCAGATGCGCAATCCCGACCCGGCCGGCATGGGACTGACCGAAGCCGTCTCCACATTGTTCCTCGCCGGTCGCGGCGACCGCAGCTACTTCGATCTGCGCGCGATTCACTACATGGGCTTGTCCGAGTTCGACACGCAGAGTGCGATTCCCAACATCTATCCGGTGCTCGACTATAATCGCACGCTGAGCAGTCCGGTGTTGGGCGGCGAGCTCAGTTACAGCGTCAACATGACGAATCTCAGCCGTACGACGGCGGAGTTCGATCCCATCACGCAGTTTTCGAACACATTGGGGCTCTGCAATAACAGCATCGCCGACCCGGCGGTCAAGACGAGCGCGACTTGCGTGCTGCGCGGCCTGCCCGGCGACTACGCGCGCGCGTCGGCTCAAATGGACTGGCGCAAGCAGATAATCGACCCGCTTGGGCAGGTCTGGACACCTTTCGCCTCGATTCGCGGCGACGCGGCCGCTCTGACTGTCCAGAACAACACCGGCGTCTCCAACTTCATCATGCCGGGCGATACGCAGATCGAGCGGGCTATGCCGGCCGTCGGCTTCGAGTATCGGTTCCCGTTCATGGGCGTTGAATCCTGGGGCACACAGACGATCGAGCCAATCGCTCAGGTGATCGTGCGCCCCAATGAGACCAGTATCGGAAAGCTGCCGAACGAAGACGCGCAAAGCCTGATCTTCGACGACACCAACCTGTTCCGGGTGGACAAGTTCTCGGGATGGGACCGCGTGGAAGGCGGCAGCCGCGCCAACTTCGGCGCTCAGTACGTCGCCCAGTTCAATCAGGGCGGCACGGTGAACATGCTGTTCGGCGAGTCGTATCAGATGTTCGGGCTCAACTCCTACGCCGTGGCCGATCTCGTCAACACCGGCCTCAACAGCGGTCTCGACACGAACCGCTCGGACTATGTGGCGCGCGCCGCCTATGCGCCAAACTCGATCTACAGCGTGACCTCCCGTTTCCGGTTCGCCGAAAGCAACTTCGCCATGCAGCGGTTTGAACTCGACGGACGCGCCAACTACGACCGCTTCATGGTTCAGGTTCTCTACGGCGATTATGCAGCGCAACCGCTCATCGGGTTCCTGGAACGGCGGCAGGCCGTGCTCACCAACGCGTCGGTGAAGCTCACTGCCAACTGGGCCGCCATCGCCGGGGTACGCTACGACCTGGTTGCAAACTCCCTCGACCAGACCCGCTTCGGACTCGGCTATATTGACGATTGTTTCACGGCGTCAGTGAGTTATGTGACGGATTACACCTTTAGCGGCAACGTGACGACGAACCATACCATCATGCTCCAAATGAGCCTAAGAACATTGGGCACAGTTGGAGGAGGATTTGGGGTGCAATGATGTGGAAGCCTGACCTTTCCGCTTTTGTGCTCACGCGGCCGGACAGCTCCGGCTGCTCGGTCATCAAACGCGCCTGCCTGCTGGCCGCCGCGGTCGGCTGCCTCACGGCAGCGACGCCGGCGCACGCCCAGGTCGTGCTATTCGTCAACGGCGACCCGATTACCAATTTCGATATCGAGCAGCGCGGGAAGCTGGTTCAGCTGACCTTGCACAAGACCGTTGGGCGCGAGGAGCTGATCAACGATTTGATCGAAGACAAGATCAAGATCTCCGTCGGCAAACGCTACCGCATCGATATCACCGACTCGGACGTCGACAAGCAATTTGCCGAAATGGGTGCTCGCATCCACATGGGCAAAAGCCAATTCGAGCAGGTCCTCACTCAGGCCGGCGTCGAACCGGACACCATGAAGGAGCACATCAAGGCCGAGATTTCCTGGGCGACCATCGTGCAGGGCAAGTTCCAGGCGCGCTTGCAGGTCAACGAAAAGGACGTGCTGCAAGCGATGGAAAGCGAGCCCAAACCGCAGGGCGCCGACGCTCCTCCGGCTGACGCGGGGAGCCCGATCGGCTTTGAGTACACGTTGCGGCCGATCCTGTTCGTGGTCGGCCATGGCGCGAGCCCCGAGGCCTTCGAGCTGCGCAAGAAAGAGGCAGAAGCATTGCGCTCCCAGTTCGACAGCTGCGACACCGGTATCCGTTATGCGCGCTCGCTGCGCGACGTCGCCGTGCGCGAGCAGATCCTCAAATCATCGAGCGACCTGGCGCCGGCGATCCGGGAAATCCTGGACAAAGTGCAGGTCGGTCACCTGACGGCGCCCGAGGTGACCACCCGCGGCGTCGAGCTCTTTGCGCTGTGCAACAAGCGCCAAGCCCGCGTTGAGTCCGTGGCCAAGTCGGAAGTGAAGAATAAGTTGTACGGCGAGAAGTTCGAAGCTCAGGGCAAACGCTATCTCGCCGAATTGCGCCGGGCGGCGTTGATCGAATGGAAAGAGCCGCAGGAACCGCTCAAGGAGCCTAAAGGCAAGAGGGGCGTGAAGCCTTCACGGGAAACGAATGCCCATCCCCCGGGCGTCAAGACCGAGTAGTTGAACCGGATGACATGCCAGGCCCGCTTGCGCTGACGCTGGGTGAACCTGCCGGCATCGGTCCCGACATCACGATCGCGACCTGGGAGCGACGCGCCGAGCTTGAGCTTCCGGCCTTTTATGTGCTGGGCGACGCAGCCTACCTGAGGGAGCGCGCACGCAGGCTCCGCACATCGATCAGCACATCGATCACAATAGCAAGCGTTACGCCACGCGAGGCGACGGCGGCATTTGCCACCGCCTTGCCGGTCGTGGACGTGGGCGTCCGTGCCACCGCTACGCCAGGCCTTCCCGACGAAACCAGCGCCCCGGTCGCCATCGCCGCCATCCGCACCGCCGTCGCCCATGTCCTGACCGGTGCCGCAGCGGCGATCGTGACCAACCCGGTCGCCAAGAACGTGCTCTACCGCTCGGGCTTTGCCGAGCCGGGTCATACGGAGTTCCTCGGCAAGCTTGCAGTCGAGGCCACCGGACGCGACGCACGCCCGGTGATGATGCTGTGGGCGCCCGAGCTTGCGGTGGTGCCGGTGACCATTCATCTGCCGCTCACGGATGTCCCACAGCAACTGACGTTCGATCTCATTGTCGAGACGGGACGCATCGTTGCGCGCGACCTCAAAGCGCGCTTTCGCATCGGTCATCCGCGCATCGCCGTCGCGGGACTCAATCCGCACGCCGGCGAGAACGGCGCGCTCGGGGCCGAGGATCATGCCATTGTGGCACCGGCGATCGACAAGCTGCGTGCCGAGGGCATCGATGCGCGCGGGCCGTTGCCGGCTGACACGATGTTCCATCCTGCGGCGCGCGCGAGCTACGACGTGGCGCTGTGCATGTATCACGATCAGGCATTGATCCCGATCAAGACACTCGCGTTTGACCACGCGGTGAACGTCACCCTCGGGCTTCCGTTTGTTCGCACGTCACCCGACCACGGCACCGCCTTCGATATCGCGGGCACCGGGCGCGCCGACCCGTCAAGCCTGATTGCCGCGATCAGGCTGGCCGAACGGCTGGCGGACGAGGAGCCGGCGCGTCTCAACGCGACACCATGACGATCGACGACCTGCCGCCGCTGCGGGAGATCATCCGTCGGCATGGGCTATCAGCAAGAAAATCACTCGGCCAGAATTTCCTGCTCGACCTCAATCTGACAGCTCGCATCGCCCGCGCGGCCGATCCGCTCGCAGGCGTAACGGTGGTCGAAATCGGTCCCGGGCCGGGCGGGCTGACCCGAGCGCTGCTCGCGGCGGGCGCCGAGCGCGTCATCGGCATCGAGCGCGACGAGCGCGCGGTTGCGGCGCTGCACGAGCTTGCTGCGCATTGTCCGGGGCGCCTCGATGTTGTTGAAGCCGATGCGCTCGGTTTCGATCCGCGGCCCTACCTCGGGAACGGGCCCGCCCGGATTGTCGCCAATCTGCCCTACAACATCGCGACGGCGTTGCTGGTCGCATGGCTCGGTCTTGATGAGTGGCCGCCGTGGTACGATTCTTTGTTGTTGATGTTCCAGCGCGAGGTGGCGGAGCGCATCGTCGCCGTGTCTGGGAGAAGCAGCTACGGGCGCTTGTCGGTTCTGTGCAACTGGCGCTGCGAGACGAAGCGATTATTCGACATCGCCCCGAGCGCTTTCGTGCCGCCCCCGAAGGTCACGTCCTCCCTGGTGCGGCTGACGCCGCGCTTGCACCCCCTACCCGTCGCTTTGTCCGATCTGGAACGCGTAACCGCCGCCGCCTTCGGTCAACGGCGCAAGATGCTGCGCCAGAGCCTCAAGACGCTTGTTCCCGATCCGCTGCCGCTCCTCGCCGCCGCCGGTCTCGATCCAGCCGCGCGCGCGCAGGACATTCCGGTCGAAGGATTTGTGGCGCTGGCACAGGCGCTGCGGCACATCTAGTCTCACTACCACTTCTCGCCGAAAGGCCGCACTTCGACATTGAAGGACCAGGCGCTGCGATCCTGATGCGCGACATGCCAGAGTTCGTCCGCGATGGCGGTCGGCTTGATGAAGAAGTCGTCGGGTTGGTCCTTGAAGCGCTCGCGCGTCCAAGGAACGTCGATCACCGCATCAATGACCAGGTAGGCGACGTGGATGCCCTTGGGACCAAGCTCGCGCGCCATGGCTTCAGCAAGAATTCGCTGCGCCGCCTTGGTCGGCGCAAAGCCTGCAAAACGAGGCATGCCGCGCTGCGCGGATGTATTGCCGGTCACGAGGATTGTGCCTCGTCCGGCCTGCACCATCGCCGGGGCCAAGCGCCGTGCCAGGTACAGCAGCGCCATAGTGTTGACCTGGAAATTGCGGTTCAACACTTCGGGATCAATCTCCAGGAACGACCCGAAAGCTCCTCCAACGGCGTTGTGGATGAGGATGGATGGCTGCCCGAGGTCGCTCTCGATCTCGTCGAGGACCCCCTCTACTTGCTTGGGGTCTGCAACATCGCAGCGATACCCTTTGCAACCCTGCAACTCGGCTTCCAGGTCACGCAGTCTGTCCTCGTTGCGGGCGATGAGAGCCACGCGATACCCGCCCTTGGCAAAACGTCGCGCTAGCGCGGATCCCGTTCCAGGACCGACTCCGGTGATGACACAGACATTATGATCAGCCATCTCGCCTCCCTACGCTGCCTTGAGCGCCTCGACGAGGAAATCGAGCCGGTCGTTGCCGAAGAACATCTGGTCGCCGACGAAGAACGTCGGCGACCCGAAGACACCTCGCTGGGCGGCCGCTTGCGTCGACTCGTCGAGAAGCTCGCCATAGCGAGCGTCGCCTGCGACCTTGAGGAGAGCCTCCCCGTCGACGCCGCCCTGGTCCAACAGCGCCGCTACATTTGACCGTTCGGCAAGATTGACGTCGCCCGCCCAGATCGCGCCATAGACCGCTCTGACGAAAGTGTCGCCGTGACCTTGTTCAATGGCCGCCAGAGCGGCGCGGCGCAGAAGATCGTGATCAAAACCGCGCCGATGCTGGTTAGGTGCGTAGGGCACGTGATAGCGCGCCGCCCATCGTTGAATGTCGGCGCCCGCATATATGCCCTTGCTCTTGCATTCGACGGTCGTGGGTCGATTGCCCACCAACTTCATCAATTCAAGAATGCGGAACGGCCTGTAGACGATCTCGGCCCCTGTTTCGGCGCGAATGTGCGGAAATTGGGTGGTGGCCAGGTAACTATAGGGACTGAGGAAGTCGAAATAGAACTCGATCTGGCGGGGCATGTGCGGTTCGCCTATCATGGTAGTCGCAATGATTAGCTAATCATTGTAAACATAATGAATAGAGTCAACCGATGAAAGTCTCAAAAGAAGTTGTAGTGCAGCACCGGGAAAATTTACTGGACGCCGCCGGCCGGCTGCTACGAGAGCGCGGGCTCGAGAAGGTGGGGGTTGCCGAAGTGGCGGCTGCCGCTGGTCTCACTCACGGGGCCCTGTATGCGCATTTTCCCTCCAAGGAAGCGCTATGCGCCGAGGCAATCGCCCGCATGCTGGACCGGTCCGCCGGAGGGGCGGCTCGGCAGGATTGGAAGGCTTATGTCGAGGCCTATCTAAGTCCGCGTCATGTGCGTCAGCGCGCAACCGGCTGCCCCTATGCGGCGCTGAGCGGGGACATGCCCCGAAGCCTTCCACCGGTCCGCGACACCTTCTCGCAAGGCCTAGAGCGTGCGTTGGACCGCTTGGCGAAGCGGCTGGGGGGGCGCAAGAAGGCGGCTGTCTCGATGGCGTTGATGGTCGGTGCTGTGGTCCTGGCGCGAACTGCCGGCAAACCGAAGCTTCGCGCCGAGATCCTGGAAGCCGCCAAGCAAGAGCTCTTGGGATGAAGCGAGTCACAGATCGCTCTGCAGTGAGCGCACGAACGTTGATAGTCCGATTTGCCGCTCCCGCCGCAGCCGTTCGGCGGCGAGTATCGCCCGCACCTCTTTGAGCGCCTGGTCGATATCGTTGTTGATGACGACGTAATCGTACTCCGCCCAATGGCTCATCTCATCGCCGGCGCGCTCCATGCGGCTGCGGATCACCGCATCGCTGTCCTGGGCGCGCGCGCGCAGGCGGCGCTCCAGCTCGGGCACTGACGGTGGCAGCACAAATACACTGACCAGCTCGTCGCGGGCCCGCTCGCTCACCTGCTGCGTCCCCTGCCAATCGAGATCGAACAGCATGTCACGCCCAGCGGCCAACACCTTCTCCACCGGGGCGCGCGGCGTGCCGTAGAAGTTGCCGAACACCTGCGCCCATTCCAACAACTCCTGGCTTTCCACCATGCGGTCGAAGCGGGCCTTGTCGATGAAATGGTAGTGTTTGCCGTCGACCTCGCCGGGACGCTGTGCCCGCGTGGTGACGGAAATCGACAGCTCCACGGCCGGGTCGTCGAGCAACATGCGCGAGAGCGTGCTCTTGCCCGCGCCCGAAGGCGAAGACAGAACAAACATCATCCCGCGGCGAGCAACGACAGGCAGCGCGTGGGGCCGGGTGGACGTGGGCGCCATGCTCCTATTCCAGGTTCTGCACCTGCTCGCGGAACTGCTCGACGACACTTTTGAGCTCAAGGCCGATATTGGTGAGCTCTATGTCGTTCGACTTGGCGCAGAGTGTATTTGATTCCCGATTGAGCTCCTGCGCCAGGAAATCGAGGCGCCGGCCGATGGCACCGCCAGTCGCAATCAGCTTGCGGGCCTGATCCACATGCGCCTTCAAGCGATCGAGCTCTTCGCGCACGTCGGCTTTGGCGGCGAGCAGGATCGCTTCCTGGTGCAGGCGGTCGGGATCAAGCCGCGCGCCGGTCTCGATGAGCGCGGCAACCTGGTCGGCAAGCCGCTGCTTGATGGCGTCCGGCTGCCGCCCGGGCGTTGCGTCGGCGCGCTGCGCCAGCGCCCCGATCTCGGACAGCCGCGTCATGAGAACGCGCCCCAACGCCCCGCCCTCATGGCGGCGCATCTGCGCAAGCCCGGTCAGTGCGGTGTCGAAGCCAGCGAGTACGGCGGCCTCAGCCGCCTGCCGCTCATCCTCATGCTCCTGCGCGTCGACAACCTCGACCACGCCCTTGACCGCCAGGATGCCGTCGAGCCGCGGCGGCTCGGCGGCGATACGCCGCGTGAGCCCCTGCAGCGTGGCGATCACGGCGTCGAGCACGTTGTCGTTGACCCGCACGACTGGCGGAACGCCCTCGCGGGCGACCAAGAGCGCGGCCTGCAAGGCACCGCGTGCGAGCTTCTCGGCAGTCCGCTGGCGCACCGGCAACTCGATCGCATCCCAGCCGGGTGGCAGGCGTAGCCGCAGATCGAGACTCTTTGCGTTGACGGATTTGACCTCCCACGTCCACGCATATGAGCCGGATACACCCTGGCTCCGCGCGAATCCGGTCATGCTGGAGAGGGTCATGCGAACGCGAACATGATCAGCACTATTGCGGGCGAGTTGGTGAAGCCGGTTGAGCCGCTGTCCCGTTCTGGACTTGCGGAGCCGCCGGTTTTGCTTTGGGTGGTTGGGTCGTCCGGGTCGTGCGCGGCTTTGGCGGCGGAGCAGTATCGGCCGCGGTGGTGCTCGCCGGCTCGGGAGCCGTGCTTGCCGAATCGCCCTGCTCGATTGAGCGCAGATGCGCGACGTTCTTTTGATGCTGATCGAGCGTCTCGGAGAACGCGTGGCCACCGGTGCCGTCGGCGACGAAATAGAGGTCCTTGGTGCGTGCCGGATTGGCGGCGGCCTCGAGGGAGGCGCGTCCCGGATTGGCGATCGGTCCCGGTGGCAAACCGTCGATCGTGTAGGTGTTGTAGGGCGTCGGCTGCGTGATGTCGCTGCGCGAGATGGGTCGGCCGAGTGAACCCTTGCCGCCAACAATGCCGTAGATGATCGTCGGATCGGACTGCAGCCGCATTCTCTGCTTCAACCGATTGACGAACACCGCGGCGACGCGTGAGCGCTCCTCCGGACGTCCGGTCTCTTTCTCGACGATCGAGGCGAGCGTGACGAGCTCTTCCGGCGATTTGAGTGGGAGATCCAGGGCGCGCGCCGCCCAAGCCTTTTGCACGAGGTCGCGCTGTTCGCGCTGCATGCGTTGCAGCACCTGCTCGCGCGGCGTCGAGCGCGGGAACCGGTAGGTCTCCGGAAGCAGCGAGCCTTCGCGCGGGATCGATTTGATGTTGCCGGCGAGGAAATCCATGTCGAGCAGACGCTGCACAATCTGTTCCGAGGTGAGGCCTTCGGGGAGCGTGATCGCGTGCTGGACGACCTTGCCCTCGCTCAAGGTGTTGATCACGTCCTGGATGCTCGCGTGTTTGGTGAACTGATATTCGCCGGCCTTGACGTCGTTGCCGCGCGCCTTGTTCAACCAAACCCGAATAATGAAGGGCAGCGGTTGATCGATGACACCCGCGTGCTGGAGCGTGTCGGCGAGATCCGAAACACCGGCGCGCGCAACGTTGACGACCTTATCCTCCTGCAACGGTCCAGGTGCGTTCAGCTGATTGTTGATGAACCACACACCGGCGCCGACGCCGATGGCAAATATGACCAACACCGTGAAGAAGGCATTGCCTGCCACGACGAGGGGATGGCGCGCCCGCTGCGACCGCCGCTTCGTCTTCGGCATCGGCACTTTTTCCGGCGCCAGCGCCGCACGCGCACTTTTCGGGACGGCGCGCGCGCGGTCGCCACCGTTCTGAGCCGCGCTGTTGGGACCGCGCCCGCCATCGGCATCGGGTACCCGATCGGCCGGACTCGTGTTTGCGGGGGGCTCGACCGCACCCTGCTTACGGCGCCACAGCATCGAAAGACCTCCAGGTCGGCAAACTGAACAGACAATTGTGTCCATCCGCCGCACGCACTGAGCAAATTCTGTGCAGAACCGGTCTGTGTCTCGGCGCAAGCTCGAATGAAGCCTCGCCGGAAAACGCGCTCCCGCTCGAGCGACAAATTACACGAGTAGGGGCGCCAACGGAAGTTATCCGCAACAGCATACCGGCGACGCAATTGGCCGTTCAGGCCGCCAATCGGCGCATGATCAGCGACGCGTTGGTGCCACCGAAACCGAACGAATTCGACAGCACGACATTGATCTCACGCTTGCGCGCGCGATGTGGCACGAGATCGATCGGCGTCTCGACCGACGGGTTGTCCAAATTGATCGTCGGTGGCGCGACCTGATCGCGCAGCGCCAAAATCGAGAATATGGCCTCTACCGCGCCCGCCGCACCCAGCAAATGGCCGACCAATGATTTGGTCGATGACATGGAGATGCGGCCAGCCGCGTTGCCGACCACACGTTGCACGGCGCCAAGCTCGATCTCATCGCCGACCTGAGTCGAAGTACCGTGCGCGTTTACGTAATCGATCTCCGCTGGCGAAATGCCGGCGCGCTTGATGGCCGCCATCATGCAGCGATAGGCGCCATCTCCGTCCTCGGCCGGCGCGGTGATGTGATAAGCGTCGCCCGAGAGTCCGTAGCCGACGATTTCCGCGTAGATATGCGCACCGCGCGCCTTGGCGTGCTCCAACTCCTCGAGCACAACGATTCCCGCCCCTTCGCCCATGACAAAGCCGTCGCGGTCGCGATCGTAGGGTCGCGAGGCGCGCTCTGGCGTCTCGTTGAACCCGGTCGAGAGCGCCCGGCAGGCGCTGAAGCCCACCATGCTGACGCGATGGATGGGTGATTCAGTACCACCAGCGACCATGACGTCGGCGTCCTCGAGCGCGATCAGTCGTGCCGCATCGCCGATCGCATGCGCGCCGGTCGAGCATGCGGTGACGACCGCATGATTCGGACCCTTCAGCCCGAACTCGATCGACACGTAACCGGAGGCGAGATTGATTAGCCGGCCGGGAATGAAGAACGGCGACATCCGCCGCGCGCCGCGTTCCTTCAACAGCAGCGTCGCATCCGCGATCCCGCCAATGCCGCCGATGCCGGAACCGATCATCACGCCAGTGCGCGTCTGGTCTTCGTAGGATTGCGGATGCCACCCCGCATCATCGAGCGCCTGGCGCGCCGCGCACATCGCGTAGATGATGAAATCGTCGACCTTGCGCTGCTCCTTGGGCTCCATCCATTGATCCGGATTGAAGCTA
>Ga0306920_100013638_pt1 | contig 11078 bp, 12 predicted proteins | sample flu12Cox44000170_FD_204666 | JGI IMG/M metagenome (GOLD analysis project Ga0306920, IMG submission 204666) | Lab enrichment of tropical soil microbial communities from Luquillo Experimental Forest, Puerto Rico - flux4day.12C.oxic.44.000.170 (v2)... | ecosystem: Environmental > Terrestrial >...
GTCCACGCCGTCGCAGAGCTCGAGCACCGAGTCGGCGACCGTGTCGAGGCCGAGCGGCGCCTGGTGGTCCGACACGTAGGCCACGCTGGCGCCGGCCCAGTCGACGCGGTACCCCACCGTGGGCCCGACGTGCGGCACCGGCCGCACCTTGACCTTCGCCGGCCCGATCTCGAAGTCGGCGTCGGCGACGGCGCAGAACCGGACGTCGCCCTGGAGATCCGAGTACTGCACGGGGAAGTACGGCGGGCACATGAAGGCGTCGATCACGTCGCCCAGCGGGCCTTCGGCCTGGGCCGGGGCGTAGACCGTGAGCTCGGTTCCGGGGCGGTGGATCGGCCCGAAGAACGGCAGACCCTGGATATGGTCCCAGTGGATGTGGGTCACCAGCGCCGTCGCCCGCAGCTGCCGGTCGCCGCCCAGCTGCTGGCCCCAGAGGCGCAGGCCCGTGCCGAGGTCGAAGACGATGGGGTCGTCGTTGCCGTGCTCGAGGACCACCGTGGCGGTGTTGCCGCCATATCGTCGGTTGGCCTCGCCCGGGCTGGGTGTGGAGCCACGGGCCCCGTAGAAAGTGATGTTCACAGAAATTCCGGCCTCCACGGGGTCTCGGTGAGGTTAGTCATACCCGCTCCGCCCGCCCCACTCCCGTGACCCAGTTCACAACCACGGAGGAGACGACCCGCTTGCCTGACCTCATCGACGTCACCGCCAATGGACTGAAGTTCTCCGCCCTGGCCGAGGGCCCGGCCGGAGGACCCCTGGCCCTGTGCCTGCACGGCTTCCCCGACACCGCCCACACCTGGCGCCACCTGCTGCCCGAGCTGGGCCGGGCCGGCTTCCGCGCCGTCGCCCCGTGGATGCGCGGCTACGCGCCGACCGAGGTGCCGGGCTCGCCCAGCTACGGCGTCGGGGCGCTCGTCGCCGACACCACCGCGCTGCACGGAGCACTCGGCGGTGACGGCCGCGCCGTGCTCATCGGCCACGACTGGGGAGCCATCGCGGCATACCCCGCCGCTTCCTTCGCTCCGGAACGGTGGTCGCGTGTCGTGACGATGGCCGTGCCGCCGCCCGCGGCGGTGGGTGACAAGTTCCTCCGGTACGAGCAGCTGAAACGGTCGTTCTACATGTTCCTGTTCCAGACCCCGCTGGCCGAGCCCGCGGTGTCCGCCGACGACTTCGCGTTCATCGACAACCTATGGCGCGACTGGTCGCCGGGCTACGACGCCGCCGAGGACACGCCCCCGGTCAAGGACGCGCTCCGGGCCCCCGAGAACCTCGCCGCCGCGATCGGCTACTACCGCGCCTTCTTCGGCGCAGTCCCGCCCGATCCGGCGTACGCCGCCGAGGCCGCCGTATCCACCCCGCCGCCGCAGCCCACGCTCTACCTGCACGGCGAGCTCGACGGCTGCCTCGGCGCCGACACCGCGCGCGGCGCGGCGGATGCCCTGAGCCCGGGGTCGCGGGCGGAGATCCTGCCCGGGGTCGGCCACTTCCTCCATGTCGAGCGGCCCGACCTGGTCGACCCCATGATCCTCGAATGGCTCCGGTGAACGTGACCGCGTCCCACTAACGCTCCTTCAGCACCAGCACCCCGCCCCGTGCGGTGGCGAAGCCGTCGGCGACCACGCCGTCGACGATCCGCGTCACGCGTTCGGCGTCGTCGGGGTAGCCGCAGGCCAGCGCCGCGTCGGCGATGGGGCCGCGACGGAGGGCTTCGACCAGCCTCCCGCGCGCCTCACGGTCGGACCCCGCGAACAGCCCCTGCCCACGGGTGCGTGCGGCCGGGTCCGCACCACCCGACCGACGCCAGGCGCACACGGCGGCGAGCGGGCAGGCGGCGCAGGCGGGCCGGGCGGCGCACACGGTGGCCCCGAGGTCGAGGACCGCCTGGTTCCACTCCCAGCCGTGGCCGACGGGCACCACCTCGTCGGCGACCCGTTGCAGCGCGGCGCGCGCCACAGGACGCCCGACGGCGGCGCGCGTGATGACCCGTGCGGCGTTGGTGTCCAGCACGCCGACGTCGCGTCCGAACGCGAACGCGAGCACGGCGCGGGCGGTGTACGGCCCGATGCCGGGCAGCGCCATGAGTGCACCGAGCTCGGCGGGCAGCGCACCGTCGGGACGGGCAGCCACCGCGATCGCGCAGCGGTGCAGGTTGATGGCGCGCCGGTTGTAACCGAGACCCGACCAGGCCCGCACCACCTCGCTCTGCGGGGCCGCCGCGCAGGCAGCCACCGTCGGCCAGCGGGCCATGAACGCCTCCCACCTGGGGACGACCCGGCCGACCTGGGTCTGCTGCAGCATGAGCTCGCTGACGAGCACCGTCCACGGGTCCCGGGTCCGCCGCCAGGGGAGCTCGCGCCACCCTGACGGCGCCCACGCCAGCAGCGCCGTCCGGAAGTCGGTCAGCTCCGGCGGTGCCGGCATCACCGCCTGCGGCACGTGGACACCACCGTCCGCTGGGGGATCGTCAACGCCGCGCAGCCGGCCGTCTCGGGGTGGGTGGCGACGAGGTGGGCCACGTCGTCCAGCAGCTGCGCCTGCTCGGGGGCGGGCAGGGCGCCGACGTAGCTCATCGAGCGGATCCGCCCGACGAGCTCGTCGGGGGTGAGCAGCTGGGGGTTGTCGAAGGCCGCGTCCTCCAGGGCGGTGAACAGGCCGTCGGCCGTGAACGCCTCCCGCCACCGGCCGTCCCACTGCTGCGGCGTGCCGAGGCGGTGGACCTCGACCAGCCGGTTGACCGCCGCGAGCCACGGCACGGCCCGGTCGCGGTGGTTGTACACGACGGCCAGGCCGCCTCCGGGCCGCAGCACGCGGGCGAACTCCCGGAGAGCGACCGCACCGTCGAACCAGTGGAACGCCTGGGCCACCGCGATGGCGTCGCACGACGCATCGTCGACGGGCAGGTGCTCGGCCGTGCCCTCGCGGACGTCGGTGCCGGGCAAGGCTCGGGAGAGCACGGTGCGCATCTCCGCCACCGGTTCGACGGCGATCACATCGGCGCCCGTCCCGAGGAGCGGCCGGGTGAGCTTGCCGGTCCCGGCGGCGACGTCGACCACGGTGACGCCCGGCCCGAGCCCGAGCACCTTCGCCAGGTGGGCGACGGCGGCAGCCGGATAGCCCGGGCGGGTCCGCTCGTAGTCGTCGGCGTTGCTGGCGAAGCCGTCGGCGGCGGCGGGGTGGATCAGGCCCACGCGTCGTCGTAGGGACGGCGGCGGGGCGGGGCTCCCTCGCGCGTCCACACCATCACCTTGCGGCGGAAGTAGCACACCTCCTCCCCGCGCTGATTGAACCCCTTGGTCTCGACCGTCACCACGCCGCGGTCCGGCTTCGACGCCGACAGCCGCTTCTCCAGCACGCGCGTCTCGGCGTAGATGGTGTCGCCGTGGAAGGTGGGACGGGCGTGGGTGAGGGACTCGACCTCGAGGTTGGCGATGGCCGAACCCGAGACGTCCGGCACGCTCATCCCGAGCACGAGCGAGTAGACGAGGTTGCCGACGACGAGGTTCTTGCCGTGGACCGACTCGTGCTCGGCGAACCAGGCGTTCGTGTGCACGGGGTGGTGGTTCATGGTGATCATGCAGAACAGGTGGTCGTCGTACTCGGTGATCGTCTTGCCCGGCCAGTGCTTGTAGACGTCGCCCGGCTCGAAGTCCTCGTAGTAACGGCCGAACGGCCGGTCGTAGGTGGTCATCGCCACGCACCCTACGCGTCAGGTGTCGCGCTAAGCATGAGCGGTGCTCGAGCTCGGCCTGCGCAACGACGTCTACCGGCGCCCACTCGCCACCGCCCTCGACCGCCTCGGCTTGCGTGAGGGCTGGCGGTGCGTCGACGTGGGCGCCGGCGGCGGCGACGTGACGGTGGCCCTGGCCGAGCTCGTCGGCCGCGACGGCCGGGTGTACGCGGTCGACAGCGACCCGCGCGCCCGCGACGAGGTGGCGGCCGCCGCCGCCCGCAGCGGCACCGCGCAGGTGCTCGCCGTGACCCAGGCCGCCGAGGACCTGACCCTGCCCGAACCGGTGGACCTGGCCTTCTGCCGCTTCCTGCTCCTGCACGTCGTCGACCCGCTCGCCGTGGTCCGCCGGATGGCGGGCGCCGTGCGGTCCGGCGGATGGGTGGTCGCCCAGGAACCGATCACCAGCGCCGGCCGCGTGGGCGGCGCGCCGCTCTCGATGCCCGCCGCCCGCCACCCCGACGTGGGCGCCGTCCTCCCCGCCCTGGCACGCGACGCCGGCCTCGAGCTGGTCGACGCCTGGGCCGAGGCCCCGGCCGGGGTGGGGCCGGGCCCGGTGAGCGCCTACCTCGAGACCCTGACCGAGGTCGACCCGGGCGACGACCCCGTTGTGCTGCCGCCGCTGGTGACCGTGGTCTGCCGCCGCCCGACCGCGCCGGCGTGAGCCCCGCCGCCCCCAGTTGCGCCCGGCCGGCCGGGAGGGCGCCGGCCGGGCGTCGGTACCATCGTCGGCCGTGCCGGACGACGACCTCTCCGCCGCCGCGTCCGGCGTCGACGACGCCGGCGCCGTGGTCGGCGAGGCGGCCCGCCACCTGGCGGCCGAGGGGGACCTCGACGCCCACCAGGCGGTGGCCTACGACCTGGCCCACGCCGCCGCCGCGGTGGAGGCGGCCAGGTCCATCCTCGACTACGGGGCGCTCGGGCCGGTGGAGGCGGGCATCGCCGGCGCGTTCGTCGCCGACGCCGTCCACGACGTCGCCTCCCGGCTGCTCGGGCGCGAGGCCGACTTCGGCGTGGAGCCCGGCCGCCTCGACGGCGCCGTGGGCGCCACCCGCCGTTGGCGCTCGCCCGAGTTCCTCGCCGGCCTCTGCGGACAGGCGGGGCCGCGTCATCTCGACGCCGATTTCGAGATGGTGCAGGACACGTTCCGTCGGTTCGCCGAGGAACGGGTACGGCCGGTGGCCGAGCACATCCACCGGACCAACGCCGACATCCCCGAGGAGATCATCAGCGGGCTGGCGGAGATCGGCACCTTCGGGCTGTCGATCCCGGCGCGGTACGGGGGCTTCGCCGAAGGCGGCGAGGGCGAGTACCTCGGCATGGTGGTCGCCACCGAGGAGCTGTCGAGGGGCTCGTTGGGCGTCGCCGGGTCGCTGATCACGCGGCCCGAGATCCTCACCCGGGCGCTGGTCAACGGCGGCACCGAGGCGCAGAAGCAGCACTGGCTCCCGAGGTTGGCGTCGGGCGAGATCATGAACGCGGTCGCCGTCACCGAGCCCGACTTCGGTTCGGACGTGGCCGGGATCAAGGTCGCGGCCCGCCCGGCTGACGGCGGCTGGGTGATCAGCGGCGTGAAGACGTGGTGCACGTTCGCGGCGCGGGCCGAGGTGTTCATGCTGCTGGCGCGCACCAACCCCGACCCCGCCGCCGGTCACCGGGGACTGTCGTTGTTCATCGTGCCCAAGCCGCGTGGCGCCGGCCACGGCTTCGCCTTCACCCAGGACGGTCGGGCCGGCAAGCTGAGCGGGCGCGCCATCGACACGCTCGGCTACCGCGGGATGCACTCGTACGAGGTCGCGTTCGAGGACTGGTGGGTGCCGGCCGACCACCTCATCGGCGAAGCCGACGGCGAGGGACGCGGCTTCTACCTGCAGATGGCCGGCTTCGAGAACGGCCGGCTCCAGACCGCGGCGCGCGCCATCGGGGTCATGCAGGCGGCGTACGAGGCGGCGCTGTCGTACGCGCAGGAACGGCGCGTGTTCGGCGCCGCCCTCGTCGACTACCAGCTCACCCGGGTGAAGCTCGCCCGGATGGCGGTCGTCGTGCAGGCGGCCCGGCAGTTCGCCTACAAGGTGGCCCGGCTGATGGCCAAGGGCGAAGGGGCGATGGAGGCCTCGCTGATCAAGGCCTACGTGTGCCGCGCCGCCGAGTGGGTGACCCGGGAAGCCATGCAGATCCACGGCGGTATGGGCTACGCCGAGGAATATGACGTCAGCCGTTACTTCGTGGACGCCCGGGTGCTGTCCATCTTCGAGGGGGCCGACGAGACCCTCGCCCTGCGGGTGATCGCCCGCCGGCTCGTCCAACAGGCCTGATCCCGGCCCGCCTCCACCCGGAGGTGGATGCCATCCCCCGCGAGTCGCACGACGACAACCCGCCGCCGGGCCGATGGCAGCCGCCGCGCCCGTCCCTACCGTGGGTGTCATGTGCAGATACGCAACGCGTTCGTCGTGGGCCCCGGCGCTGCCGGCGCCGCCGCCCGATCCCGGGCTGCGCATCGGCGACGCCGAGCGCGAACGGGCCTCGACCGAGCTGCGGGCCCAGTTCACCGCCGGCCGGCTCGGCGTCGACGAGTTCTCCGACCGGCTCGACGAGGTGTGGGCGGCGGCGACGGCCGGTGACATCCAGCACGCCCTCCGCGACCTGCCGGTGCAGCCACCGCCTCCGCCCCCGCCACCCCGTCCCGCCCGGCGGGGTCCCCGGCACCCGCTGCTGGCGGCGGCGCTGGTGCTGTGGCTGGTGTGGCTGGTGTTCACGCCGGCGGGGCCGTTCTGGCCGATCTGGCCACTGGCCGTCATCGGGCTGCTGTGGCTGTTCCGGCCGTGGCGGTTCAGCCACCCGGCAGCAAGGCCTCGGTGGTGAGCAGGACCAGCACCAGCGCCTCGCACCCGGCGGCGAGCAGCGAGGGCCGGGTCCAGCGGGTCTCGAAGAAGCCGTTCAGCCCGACCGTGCGCGCCAACCCGTAGCCGGCCAGGGCCACGGCGGCGAGGACAGCTCCCGCCCACGCCGCGCCGCGGCTGCCCCGCGTGAGCACGAGCACCCCGACGACGGCCGAGACCGCGGCGTCGGCGAGGAACGCCGGACCGACCCCGCCGGGCGCGTGGCGGTAGCCCCCGTGCCACCACAGCCAGAGATGGACGCCGCCGGCGACCAGGACGGCGACGCCGGCCGGCACCCGGACGGCCAACGGCATCTTGGCGGCCGTGGCGGTGGGTGCTATGGCGCGGGAGGCTCCGTGCGCCGCAGCCCGGCCCGCTCCCCGCGGGTCACGAACTTGATCGCCATCTTGCGGCTGGCCTCGTCGATCATCTCCTCACCGAACATGACCGCACCGAGCCGCTGGCCGTCGGTCGCGTCCCGGTAGGCGTCGAGGATGGCCCACGCCTTGTCGAACTGCTCCTGGGTCGGGCTGAAGACCTCGTTGAGGATCGTCACCTGGTCGGGGTGCAGCGCCCACTTGCCGTCGTAGCCGAGGGTCTTGGTGCGCTTGCAGTAGTCGCGGAAGCCCTCCGGATCGCGTACGTAGAGGTAGGGCCCGTCGATAACCTGCAGGCCGTTGGCCCGACCGGCCATCAGGATCTTCGAGAACACGTAGTGGAAGTGGTCGCCGGGATAGTCGGGGATCTGCACGCCACCCGTGAGCACCGGCATCTCCATCGACGCAGCGAAGTCCGCCGGGCCGAAGATGATGGTCTCGAGACGCGGCGACGCCGCGCAGATCTCCTCGACGTTGATGAGACCGCGCGTCGTCTCGATCTGTGCCTCGATCCCTATGTGGCCGTTGGGCAGGCCGGCGTGGGCCTCGACCTGGCCGAGGAGCAGGTCGAGGGCGACCACCTCGGCGGCGGACTGCACCTTGGGGAGCATGATCTCGTCGAGGCGGTCCCCGGCGTTGCCGACGACCTCGATCACGTCGTAGGCGGTCCACTTGCTGTCCCATGCGTTGACGCGCACGCAGAGGACGCGGTCGCCCCAGTCGAGGTTCTTGATGGCGTCGACCACCTTGGACCGGGCGGCTTCCTTCTCGATCGGCGCCACGGAGTCCTCGAGGTCGAGGAAGGTCATGTCGGCGGGCACGGTCGGACCCTTGGCCAGGAACCGCTCGCTCGAGCCGGGGACCGAGAGGCAGCTCCGCCGGGGCAGGGCGCGGGTACGGGCGGACACGCGCGGCAGCCTAGTGGTGCCTCGTATCGCCCCGGCCCCGGTAGGTGCCGGGGGCGAACACCCCCTTGAACAGCTCCGCCGCGATCGGGCAGTCGGTGCGGGCCAGGGCGTCGGTCACGGTCCCGGTCCCCCACGAACCGGCCACGACGTCGATCAGCGACAGGGGCACGACCTCCTCGTCGGCGTCCCACGGCTCGCCCCGCGCGTCGAGCCGCGACCGGAGCGAGCGCCAGAGGCGGTCGGGGAGCAGCCGGCCCTCGCCGACGACGGCCCACACCGGCAGGCCGGCGTGGCGGGCGACGGCGGCGGCAGCCCGGCTGCCGGCCACGGCGACGAGCCCGTCGGGCCCCATCGCCAGCGCCTCGACGAGCACGGCGTCGGCGTCGGCGACCGCCGCCCCCACCCCGCTGTCGGGGACCTCAACGGCCTCGACTCCCTCCCCGCCCAGCACGTCGGCCAGGGCCGACCCGTCCCCGCGCGCGTCGATCGCCCGCACCCGCACGTCGCCCCGCCGGTGCAGGGCGGCCGCGGTCAGCTCCGGCCACCCGAGCACGACCACGACCACGTCCGGCGGGAGCGCCCCCGCCAGCTCGCGCGAGGTCGCGTCGCTGTCGAGCGCCTCGACGACGGCCCACGCCTCGTCGCGCGGCCGGTCGGCGCACAGCATGCGGCTCGTGAGCCACCACATGGGGCCGACCGTCGGATGGCGGTCCACCATCTGGCGACACCCGGTGACCAGGCCGGCGTGATCGTCGTCGAGGCCGGCCAGGGCCCGGGCGGCCGCCTCGACCAGGCTGGCGACGCCCGCGCCGTCGGCGCGGGCGACATACCGCAGCCGCTCCATCGGGTGCACCGCGCAAACGGTACCCCCGCGGTCGCCTCAGAAGGTCCGGGGAAGCGTGTGGCCGGGCTCGAACACCATCAGGAACAGGGCCACGATGACCAGCAGGTTGATCAGCGCCACCCCCAGGCTCTGGCGCTGCGTCAGGGTGGCCCGGTCGCCGTCGCCCGCGGCGAGACGGCGCTGCGCCGGCAGCACCATGCCGTGCAGGACGCCGACGACGGCCACCCACAGCAGGATCGACAGCCACACGAAGGTGTCACCGAAGTCGATCGTGTGCTTGTGCGATGCACCGAGCGTGCCGAGCCCGAAGATGACCACCGCGTAGATGGCGTACTGGCTGACGACGCTCACCTGCAGGTTGGCCCGGCTGATCGCCTGGGCCTCGCCCGGCTCGGAGCCGAGGGCCCGCTGCGGGATCAGGCCGTTGAGGAACCAGGGCCCGAAGCCGATGATCACCGCCAGCAGGTGCAGCACCAGCAGGATCTTGTAGCCGCCTCCCCCGTAGACCACGGCGTCTCCTTCGCTCGGCGCGGGACTTCGCTCCGGAATCTAGTTGGGATACCAGCGTCATACTTCGGGCATGATGACCGGTGGACCGCACGCCGGGGGGGTGAGCCGTGGAGCGCGACGCGGTGATCATCGAAGTGGCGCTGAACGAGGGCGTCACGCCCGCCCTCCACGCGCGCGTCCCCCAACACGCGGACGAGTGCGCGGCCGACGCGCGCCGGTGCGCCGAGTCGGGGGCGTCGATCGTCCACTGGCACGCCGTCGACGACGACGGCCGAGAGGCGCTGGGAGACGCGACCCTCTACGGCGCCGCGCTCGACCTGATGGACGGTCGCGTCCTCGCCTACCCGTCGTACCCGGTGGATGTTCCCGCGACCGTCGGCGACCGGCTCGGACACTGCGTGGAACTGGCCAGGAGCCACGGAATGGAGATCGCCCCCGTCGATGTGGCGACCGTGAACGTCTTCGCCTTCGATCGAGCGGGGCGGCCCCTCGAGCGCGGCGGCAGCGATGTGATCGCCAACCCGCCGTCCTTCGTGGTCGACGCACTCGCCTGCTACCGGACCGCCGGCCTCGTGCCGACCGTTGCCGCGTTCGATGTCGGGTCGACGCGGGCGATCAGCGGGTTGGCCGGAGCCGGGCTGCTCTCCCAGCCTCTGTTGCTCAAGATCTTCCTGTGGGAGTCGCCCCTGATCGGCCCGCGGCCGAGCGTCGGCGCACTCGATCTGCACCTCGAGCAGCTCGCCGGCGACATCGACGCCGAGTGGATCGTCGTCACCTACGGGATGACCGACCCCGCCTCGGTGGAGGCCGTCGCCCGGGCTGCACTCGAGCGAGGCGGAGGCGTGCGCATCGGAATCGGTGACAGCCCGCGTGCATTTCCGGATGCCACCAATGCCCAGCTGGCGGAACTCGTCGGGCGGTGGGCCGCCGAGGCCGGCCGACCGCTGGCGAGCACCGACGACGTGCGCCACCGGCTGGGCACGGGCCGGCGCTGACGGCACGGCGCATGGCGGGGGCGGGCGTCGTTAGGTTGGCTCCATGAAGTTCGGCGTGTTCTACGAACACCAGGTACCCCGCCCGTGGGACGACCACGACGAGCGGCGCGTGTTCGACAACGCCCTCGAACAAGCAGAACTGCTGGACAGACTCGGCTTCCATTCCTTCTGGCTGGTGGAGCACCACTTCCTCGAGGAGTACAGCCACTCGAGCGCCCCCGAAGTCTTCCTCGGCGCGGTCTCGCAGCGGACCACGGACCTGCGGCTGGGGTTCGGCATCATGCACGGGACGCCGTCGATCAACCATCCCGCCCGCCAGGCGGAGCGGGTTGCCACCCTCGACATCCTCTCGGGAGGGCGGGTGGAGTTCGGCTCCGGCGAGGGATCCTCGGCCGCAGAGCTGGACGGGTTCGGGATCGATCAACAGCAGAAGCGGGGAATGTGGGAGGAAGGGTTGCGCGTGGCGCTGCGCTGCCTCGCCGAGACACCGTTCACCGGGTTCGCCGGCGAGCACGTCTCGATGCCGCCGCGCAACGTCGTCCCGAAGCCCCTGCAGAAGCCCCACCCCCCGGTATGGATTGCGTGCACACGCCGCGAGACGATCCACCTCGCCGCACAGCTCGGCATCGGAGCCTTGTCCTTCGCCTTCTTCGACCCGGAGGAGGCCCGGGCGTGGGTCGAGGACTACTACACGACGCTGGCCACTGAGGGTGTACCCATCGGCGACGCCGTCAACGCCAACCTGGCCTGTGTGACGGGGTTCATGTGCCACCAGGACGGGGTGGAGGCCGTCCGCCGCGGGGCCGAAGGCTCCAACTTCCTCGGCTACTCGTTG
>Ga0306920_100013639_pt1 | contig 11077 bp, 13 predicted proteins | sample flu12Cox44000170_FD_204666 | JGI IMG/M metagenome (GOLD analysis project Ga0306920, IMG submission 204666) | Lab enrichment of tropical soil microbial communities from Luquillo Experimental Forest, Puerto Rico - flux4day.12C.oxic.44.000.170 (v2)... | ecosystem: Environmental > Terrestrial >...
GATGATCATGTATTCCCGGTCGGTGAACCGGTATGGTCCCGGAGGATACGAGGGGTTGCTCAACGGCATCGCGTACGCCGCCTTGAGTACCGCGACATCATCCATGGGTGGCGACTTTCAATTGCGCTGATTTCGGCAGGGATCGCTGCAGGCCCACTTCGTCGGCCGACGTGACTGTCTTGCCGGACGTAACGTCGAAGGTCCTGACGGCGACCTCCGGTGAGGCCTGCTCGAGCCACGGAGCGCTCGCGAGGGTAACGCGCGCGTCTTCCAACCCCTGCTGCCAACGGCTCCTCATCGTCGATCGCGAGAACTCGTAGTCCTTGGATGGCCCTAAGGGGGTTTCCGGCCGATAGATTAGCTCGACGATGTCCATCGTCGTCTGGCAGGCCGCACGTTGCAGGAATGCGACTTCGGGCTCGTCCTTCAGCGAGTCGGGAAGTTTGGCGAGCAGCATGCCGATATTGCGGCGCAAATTATGAGCATAGCGGAACATCTCTACGCCCATCCGCGTGCGGCTGGAGTAGCGAATATCCTTCTCTCGCTCGGAAACCGCACTAAGGTTGCTGGGAATGCTACCACGTGCGCAAAAAAGGTCGACCTGAAAGGCCAGCGTGCTGTACCGTGGCAGCGTCTCCAAAATGTAGCGCAGGGGCGTGTTCGAGACCAAGCCACCATCCCAGTAGGACTCGCCATCGATCTCAATCGCAGGGAAGCCAGGGGGCAGGGCGCCGCTCGCCATCACGTGCTCCGCCCGAATAACCTGGCGAGCACTGTCGAAATAGATAAAGTTTCCGGTGCGTACGTTCACCGCGCCAACGCTGAGCCGGGTATTGCCAGCGTTGATACGATCGAAGTCAACGAGCCGCTCCAGTGTGGTTTTGAGAAAGGACGTATCATAATAGCTGGTCGGTGCAGCCCCGGTGGCCCAGCAGCGCAAGACGTTGGGGCTGAAGAAACCCGGCTGGCCGAACATCAGCGCCGAGGTCGCCGCCGTATTCCGCACTATCTCCTGCCACATGTCGTGCGGAAGTTCGAGCCAATTCGCCGAGGGCGATGAAACCAGCTCCCAGAAATCGCGAAGCTTCGCAACGCGATCTTTCGGCGCGTTGCCGGCGATGATCGCGCAGTTGATCGCGCCGATCGAGATGCCGGCGACCCAATCCGGCTGATAGTCGTATTCTGCCAATGACTCGAAGACACCGGCCTGGTAAGAACCGAGAGCGCCGCCCCCCTGAAGAACGAGGGCGATCTGCTTGTTGAATTTGCGGCCCGATCGTGGACCAGATGATTGCTGCGTCAAGGTGCAGCTCCTTCGGGCGGCGTTCAGCGGGAGTGGATTGCAGTCGACGCTTTATCGAGTTTACCGAGCGCGTCGTAGACCCCACCCATGACCAGCCCGAAGAGAACGTGCAGGAGAAGGGTTGCTCCCGCTATCATCGTGCCGCGGCCGAACCCGAAGAGGCCGGCGCCGTCCACGGGCATTACGACGATCATCATCACTAGCCAGGCGCCGACAGCAAAGATCGTGCCGCGCAACCAATAGGGGCCCGGCAAATAAGGATTAACGATCCCAAACCCGCCTCCCCAAAAAATGGTCCCAATGACAAAGTGACCTATCCATCCGGCGGCACGAGAGCCCGTACCGGACATCGCCGTGATCATGTCGATCGGGTCTAGCTCGGGCATCACCCCCATGGATTGCTTGAACAGCATCGCCGCCGACAACACGATCGTAGCAATGAGACCGGCGATGAGGCCTCTTCCGATCGCTGCTGGTTGCATCGGTTTCATCAATTCCCTCTGTGTGCTGCCCTGCTCGACAGGCAATCCTATAGCCTTTATCCGAAAGAGCGGCGAAGTGTGTAAATTACTTTCTTTGAACTGATTTGATGATAAAAAGCTATCGTCACTGCGCTCGTCGCTGCCGGAACATAGCGTGCGGGGTAATAGCCGGATTTTCGTCGGTACTTTGGTGCCGTGCACGTCAGCCACGCAGCGTTCGAATACGCGCCGCCCGTCGGGAAGTTTTCCATGATAACCGGCGTGAAAAAGCAGAGGAAACCGTGAAGCCGAACCTACCGATGGGCTGGGGATAGGAGGGGACTGCCTTGAAGTAGAGGAGACGGGGTCGAATGGAGGCGTTGGGTCACTCGAATGATGAGCAAGCGATCAAGAACAGGAGCTCATTGCTATCAGTGGAAGGCGGCAACGGGTCTACTCGGGCACCACAGCTGTTCACGATGGCCTGGAACATGCATTCCAGACGCCGCCCGCAAGCGCGCGCCGTGCAGCTCTGGTTAGACGGACCGATAGAACGGACAAATCGACAGACGCCGATTGAATTACCGGAAGTTGGAGACGCGCTCCGCCTGCTCGAGAATGACCCTCGCGTTGTCGGTGGCGGCGGTGCCGGTTGGCTCGCCCTTGTACAGCACTCTGGGGTTTGACCAGAAGGGGATGCGAGGGCAGTCGCCGCAGCTTTCCTTGTAGCTCATGATATCCCGCCACTTGCTTCCGTTCACGTAGCCATGCGCATAAGCAAACGGCGACTCGTTGGCGTCGATCGAACGGTCATGTCGAGCGCCGATAATGTGCCCGATTTCGTGCACGATCGTATAGGTATTTCCGGCACAGGAGTGGTGGGCGATGAAGAAGGCCTCTTCAGAGTCGGCGCCAATGCGCGTCGACAGACCGCAGCCGCTCGGGCTGTCCAGGATCAGACCGACGATGTCGGCGCGCTTCTCGTCGCGCAACTTCCTCACATCCTTGAAGACGCCAACCCCGTCGACCATCCGATAAAGGTGATCGAAGTGCTTGCCGTCCCCTTCGTCGTAGTCGATGAGCTGGGTGTGAACGACCCGCAAATGGATATTGCCAAGCCCACTGTTCTTGAACGTGTCATTGGCCTCCTCGATCACCAGCGCCAAGAGATTTGCCGGCTCACCGATATAGTGATCGACGGCCTTCTTCGTATAGAGGAGCATCAGGTCGATGGTGATCTGTTTGGCTTCAAGCGCCAGGCGCGTTGCCTCAGGAAATGGCGCAACCGCAGGTTCGGGAGGAGCCGGCCTATGGGTGGTGGGCACGATCTCCGGCGAGTGGTCGGGCGGCAGCTGCAGTTCCGCCACGGTGTGGATATCGCCGCCGATGTGGTTGACGCTGAAAACACGGCCCTTGTAGGTGAAATAGCCGGACAGGTGACCGTCATTCCACAGCATGAGGATGGCTCGTTCGCCGGTTTCCTCCGTAACGCCGCGCCAGGTAAACCCCCGCTCCGTCTTGACCGTTGGTCGGTTGCGCAGAAGGGTGACCTCCTTGCCATCACTCAGCGGCAACACCACGCGGGCGTAGCGATTTTCAGGCGGGCCCCGTTCATCGGTCGCAGGTTTCCTGATCACGCCGACATTCACCGTCTCCGGCGATCGGGTGATCTTGTCGACGATGGCTTGCTGAGCGGGCGTCAGGTCGACCGGACCCCTACCGCTGAGGATCTGCTCCTGTGCCAGCGACGGCGATGAGACGATGCCGAGCGCGAGCAAGGCTGCCCCTCCCATTGGCGCCATTCGCAACGGCTTGCTGCAGAGAATAGTCATGCCGTTTCCGCCGCATGCAAACTTGCGTACCGCTTTGAGGGCGACAGCAAGAGGGCCCAGGCAAGTCATGGTGGACCGTACCTGGCGACAAGAGATGTTCAACAACATCCTTTGGCATGCCATGTTGGTTGGCTCCGACTGTGCAGCATCGCTTTTGCCCGCAGACCGGGGGTGACCGCAGTTGAACTTAAGTTTACTCTTTCGTAAGATTCGTCTTACGGTTAACGCTATGGATGCCAAGCTGCGGGCACTGGCCGACGAGACCAGGCGAGAAATCCTCGGCCTGGTGTGGGAGGGAGAGCGCACCGCTGGCGATATCGCCGATCGCTTCGACATCAGTCGGCCCGCCGTGTCCCAGCATCTTGGTGTGCTGCTCGAATGCGATCTGATCGTGGTCCGACGTGAGGGTACGCGCCGATTGTACGTGGCCAACCATCAGGCCGTCGCCAGCCTGCGCAAGGACCTCGAGACGTTCTGGGACGCAAGTTTGCGGCGGCTAAAGGTCGATGCCGAGGCGGCAAAGCGAAAGCGCAGGCGGTGATTGGGGGACCCTGCCGGCGCAATCGAGCGGGCGATCTTCATCGCGCTCCTTCTTGACGAGGCCGTTTCGCGATCGGGTGGAGCCTCTGCGCATGGCCGCTGGCCCAATCTTTCGATGCCTCGCCAAGACGCTGCAGGCGGCGTCGAGTAGCCACCAATGAGCCACCCACCAGTGAGCCTGTCCCGCTCCAGGTTTGGCACTTGCGCTTTCCTCAGCTTCTCGCCCGGGTCTACCTCATGCGCGCGATGTCGTCGAGGCAGAGACCTGTCAGCGCTCGACCCTCTGCCGCATCCCTGAGCTTGGGTAGCCCGGAGAGTTCCCAGCCCCGTCGATGCGCATCGATCGCGGAACCCGGTAGATTGAAGTGGCGCAGGCGCAGCAAGGTTCCCGTGCCGTCCGGCTCCAGCAAGATTTCGACGGTGGATTGGCCCGGCTTCAGCCCCTCGACGCCACCCCAGGTAAAGACGATCTTGCGGTTCTCGATGACCTCAACATAGCTGCCCTCGATGGTCGTTCCTCCCGGCTGGGCCAAACGAAAAATGCCGCCCGGCTGGGGGTCAGCCTCCACAAGCTCAGCCAACCATTTCACCATCTGCCGAGGGTCGGTCAGCAAGGCGAAGACCGTGGCGGGCGACGCGGCGATGCTAATTTCGCGTTTGACCTCATTGCTGGGACCGGTGTCACTCATCGGACCTTCTTGCTCCGTTCCATCGCCTCGGCGGCGCGCTTCAGACGCCTGAGCCTAGGCTCCCAAAATCCGTCAATGAAATCGCGCAGCTCGTTGAGAGCCTCCGGCCGCAGGTCGTAGAGACGCTTCCTCCCCACCCGTCGCTCACTCAGCAAACCCGCCTCGCGCAAGATGCGCAGATGCTGGGAAACGGCCGGCCGCGTGATGGCGAACCGCCGTGCAATGTCTCCGGCAGCAAGCTCCCGGCCACGAACCAGCCGCAGGATCTGCATACGGGTGGGATCGCCGATCGCCTGCATCATCGCCAGCACAGGTGTCTGTTGGGGCATTGCGTTGGTGTCTCTTTACGTTAGATTTAACTTACGCAATAATGTCTGCCATTGCAACTTTCTCAGCTGGTCTAGGCTCGAGCGAGGAAACACCGACATGAGTGCTCAAGTTGCGAATAACGCCTGGGGAACCATTGTCCACCACCAGGACCAAGACACGCTGGAGCTGGTCTGGTCGCCGACCACCGCAAGCATGGGCGATGGCGGCTTCAAGGCAACCTTGGCGTTGTTCGCGTGGCAAGCAGAAAAGCTGCGCCCGTCTTTCCTGCTGATCGACGCCACCCAGTTCCGGCACAATTTTGCACCGGGCGTGATGCAGTGGCGGGACGATTTCATCATACCGCGATACGGGGCGGCAGGCGTCAGGAAATTTGCGTTCCACGTGCCGGCCGGCTTCCCGAACACCATGGAAGCGGGCGGCAAGGAGGTCGTCGAAGGCGAGGCGATCTTTCCGACGGCTTGGTTCGCGGAGCGCCAGCACGCGTTGGATTGGCTGCATTCGCCGTGACCTGGCGGCGCCAAAGCGCTCCTTGCAAGACAGCATGTGTTCACCAGCAGCTCGGGCGACGTTGATGGCGGTGAACTGGTGGCTCCTGATGGCCGGCCTTGGTGCGCTCGCTTCGGCGGGAGGTCACGCATTGGCTGGAGAGAAGATGTTTCATCGACCGATGCGCGCTGCGCTTTCGCCGCGCATTCATCAAGGCATCCTCGACAACGTATGGCACATCGTAAGCATCCACTTTGCCCTATCGGGAATCGGCCTGCTGGTTGCCGCGCTCGGCAGGAGTGACGGCCTCCTCGCATCGGTTGTGAGCGCCCAGTTTGGCTCCTATGCGGCGCTAGCTCTTGGCATTTCGCTACGCCTCGGCGGCGTTGCGCGACTGCCGCAGTGGATGCTGTTTGCCATCGTCGCGCTGCTGGCTGCATTCGGTGCAGCATCGCCACAAGGAGCGCATCGATGACCCCAACGTCGGCTGGACTCCTCGCCATGACGCTGAGCTTTGTCGTGATGGCGGCTGCGGCCGTGTGGTACGTGGCTCCCTGGCTCAAGGTTGCAGATTGGGCAACGGGGCTCACCGTTCTCCTCTGGGTTCACGCCTTCCGCTACGTTGCGCTGCAAATCTTCTCAGCGCAGCTGGCGGGTTTCGCCGTCTCCGACGCAGGCAGGAACCAGATTGCCTGGGGTGATGTTTTCGCCGCGCTGCTGGCGATCAGCGCCATAGTTGCTCTGCGCCATCGCCTCCGGCTAGCGGTCCCCATCCTGTGGCTGTTCGTTGCAGGGGCCGCGTTGGATCTTGCCAATTCTACCATTGTTGGCATGAGGGAGCAGCTCTTTGCATCGGCTTCGGGCGTCACCTGGCTTATCCTCACCTTCTATGTGCCCCTGCTGTGGGTGAGCCTTGCGCTGCTGGTGTGGCGGCTCTGGCTTCGCGCAAGCGCGTTGAGCGCACCGCAGCTGCGAGACCCATCATAGCGGCCGAGGTTGCAGCGGCCGCGAGGTTGCAGCAGCCGCGAGGTCGCAAGAGGTACCTCGACCCTTGGGTCTTGAGCGTGGACGAGCGCGGCTTTTCCAGGCTTGATGCCTTTGCAACGGCATCAACGCGTCAATTCCAGTCGATCCACGCATGCCCAACGCTCCGCGGCGGCGACTGGCTGGCGATCAGCGCCAGCGGTGTTCTGCGCCATTGGCGGGCGCAAACGTGCGGGAATTCGCCGGCACTGTTGCCAGAAGGGTCGCGCCCGAAGTGGTCCCTGCCCCCGGAGGATCGGGAGCGCGCCTGGACCATTCCCGTTAGTCAGCCCAACAACTGGGCCTGAGCCCTCAGTAGGTGGCAAATATCCGGCGGATCTCGCCAATCTCCTGGCTCCGCGTCAGCGCAAGCATCAAGAGGATGCGGGCTTTCTGCGGATTGAGATTGTCGGCCGCAATCATGCCGGCCTCTGCGAGATAGCGGCGCAGGGCGACCCGGCCGCTGCCTGCCCGGCTCGACTGCACGATGACGACGCCGGCGCTGCGTGCCGTCTCAAGGGCCGCTCGCTCGAGCGGTGCAGGAATGCCCGGTGCCAGCCCGGCCGAGACAATGCCGCGTGCGCCGGCCGCCACGAGTGCTTCCACGACGGTGCCGTCGGCTCCACCGTAGGAGTAAGCGATGTCGACGCGAGGCAGGCTCTGCAACTTTGCGACGTCGAATTCGGTAGCTGGCGCGTGCAGGCGCGCAGGTCGGCGATAGATGTGTACACCGTCGCCATCGACGTGGCCGAGCGCGCCGAAGTCTGGCGTGCGGAATGTCTGTAGGCGATAGGTAGAGGTCTTGGTCGCCTCGCGCGCCGAGTGCACCTCGTCGTTGAGCACCACGAGCACGCCGAGACCGCGTGCCTGCGGCGCAGACGCCGCGCGGACGGCACCAAGGAGGTTCATGCCGGCGTCACTGCCGAGCGCACTGGCTGGGCGCTGGGCGCCGACGATCACCACGGTCTTGTCGGTTTTGAGCGTTAGGTGAAGGAAATAAGCGGTCTCCTCCAGCGTCGCAGTACCGTGCGGGATGACGAAGCCGGCGAGTTCGGGGCGTTGAGCGGCAATTCGGTGGACGGTGGATGCCAGTTCGAGCCATTCTGCCGGGCCGATCGCCGTGCTGCCGACGCTGCGGAAGGACACGGGCACGATCTCGGCGGCCTTGGCAATCTCGGGATAGCGCCCCACCACCTCCTCGATCGGCATCCGGGTACCGAACTCGGGGTAGTCGAGCACATCCGTACTGTCGCGACCGAGCGAGGAGATGGTACCGCCGCAACCGATGGCGGCGACAAGTGGCCTGGTGGGCATGATGCCTCCCTCAGCAAGGGTTGGTTCTGGGCCGCCCGCATCACGCCGCGCGCGCCTCGAGTTTTTGCCGCATCATGTCGCCAGCGCGAACGGGTGGATAGCGCGGCGGCCGACCTGGGCCGGTGCATGTAGGCAAGCAGGCGATCTCGGCGTCATAGTTGGGATGCAGGAAATAACCCAGCGACATGCGCCGGCTGCCCTTGCGCTGTTCAGTCGGCGGATTGACGACGCGGTGGAGGGTCGACATCCAGCGATCGTTGGTCCAGCGCTGCATCATGTCGCCGATGTTGATGATGAACTCATCGGGCTCGGACCTCACATCGAGCCAGGAGCCGTCCTTGAGCTTGACCTGCAGGCCGCCGGAGCGCTCGCTGATCGCAAGAATCGTCAGGCTGCCAAAGTCCGTATGCTCGCCCGCGCGCACTTGGTTCGGGAGGGGATCGCAAACGGGCTCGGGATAGTGGTTGGCGGGAAGGGTCGAGAAATGGCGGTCGATCTTGTCCTCGAAGAAGCGCTCATTGACCCCCAACGCTAGGGCGAAGATGCGCATCAGCGTGCCGCCAAGCCTCTCCAGCGCCGTGTAATAAGAGCTGAACACCGGACGGTAGGCCGCGGGCGCCTGGGGCCAGATATTGTCGGCGTAGAGCTCGGAGGCGCCGGGAATATGCGCGAATTGGCCGGCGCGGCTGGCGAGCGGGCCAATGTAGAACTGCTCGCGCAGATCGGGCGGATTGTCGTAGCCGAGGGTCTTGGCGAGGTTCTTAGTCAGCAGGGCATGATAGCCGCGTGCGGAAGCGCTCTTGGGCGGCCGCGACCGGTCCTTGATCGCCTGGGGCTGACCGAAGAAGTCGCTGGCCGTGGCGAAGGCCGCATCGATGAGCGTCTGCGGCACGCCGTGGCCCCGGATCTTGCAAAAGCCGACCTCCTCGCACGCTTGCGCGATTGCCCGCGGAACAGCCTGCCTTCCCGACGCGCTGCCCGCAATGAAGGGCGCAAGATCGATGCTCGATAGGCAAGTAGCCATGATAGCCTTCTCCTTGCGTCATTGCGTTTGCCTGCCGGAAAACCAGCCGGCGATGAGGAGAGACACATCCTCGATCTCCTCGATGCGGGCGAGATTGCGCCAGGCACCAGCCGCGCCAGCTCCCCAGCTCCGATCGACGAGTTCGACGAACTTCGCACGCAAAAGCGCCTCGGGCAGGGGATAATCGCATTCACCGAGCATGCGCTCGGTGGCTAGAACCTCGGTGCTGCCATCGCGGAACGTGACCGTCATGCGCGTCGGCTGGCGGTCCGGATAGGCGTCGGTGAACGCCTTTTCCTCGACCACAAAAATCCTGGCCGCGAGCGCCGCGACTTGCGCGTCGCCGAAGCCCCGCACTCCATCGTCGGTGAGCGGAACGGGGCCGTGAATGATCCTGCGGGCAATGGCCATCGGCAGCGAGAAGCGCAGCCCAAAGGGCGTCCTGACCGTTTGACCCGAAAGGGTAGCGGCCCAGAAAAAGGTCGCCACGTCGATCCGCTCGATTGCCGAAGCCGAAGGTGGTGATTTCAGTCGATTTGCGAGCTCCTCCGTCAGATCGAGAGCGGCGTGAGCATATCGACCGCTCGCAAAGCGCTTGAAGTAGCTGCGCCGGATCCACCAGGTCCTGCCCAACTCAGCGACCGCCGCGCCGGCGTCGAACTCGCTGCCGTAGATGTTGCCCATGATCGAGGCAACCGCGTCACCTTCGCCGGTAAAGCCGGCATCGCGCAGGGCGAGAGCCTCAAAGCCCGCGCGGGCGCTGTGGCCGCTGTAAATGTTGCGCACCGTTGCCCCGTCGTTGAGGGTCATGCGGCTGGCGGCCAAGCCGAGCGTGGCGGCGATGTTGACGGCGCCGGCGATTGCGCAAGCGCTGTCCCCGCGCAGTTTGGCGAGCGCCATCGCGGCGGCTAGGGGACCGTAGGTGCCGTGGGGATGGACCGACAAGCGCGCTTGCGTTGCCCGCCAGATCCGGGCGCTGGCCTCGTAGGCGAGGATCATCGCCTCGAGCAGACTTGCGCCGGACCGGCCGCGCATCTCAGCCTCTGCCAGCGCTGCCGGCAAGGTCTGCATGCCGGCGTGCGTGCGCGTGCTCAAGTTGCCTTCGTCAAGGTCGTGCCAAGTGCCGGCTGCGCCGTTGATGAACGAGGCAGCGTCCGCGGCGAGCCGCTCACCTGTTCCAAGCACGGTGGCAACCGGAAGGCCGCGGCCGACGTGGAGGGCCGCCAAGCGCCGCATCTCCGGCACTACGCCGCCTGCCACCATGCACCCGATGCAGTCGGCCAGGATCAACCTGCCGCGGGCGATGACATCGGCAGGGATATCGGCAAACCGTGTCGAGGCGACAAACTCGGCCAGCTCTTCGGTTGCGGTCACAGGCAGCGTCCCTTGCGCTAATGCGCCCGATTTTTGCAGAAGTCGTCATCCGCCGATGATGGCGACTGCGCGGATCGGGCTTGCCGTGCCGCCGCGGATCTTGAGCGGGAAACCGATGAACCGGAACCGGCCCTTGCCCACCAGCTTGTCAAGGTTCCACAGGCATTCCATGTGCGTAATGCCACGCTCGGCGCAGGCCATGTGGGCCTTGAAGTTGGGTTCGCCCTCAGGCGCCGGGCTGACCGCCTCGACGCCGAACATCAAGATGCCCTTGTCCGCGAGCCAATGCACGGCATCGACGTGGAGCCCTGGGAAGTCACGCAGGTAACCGCGCGTCCCCCATAGGCGCTTGTTGACGCCCATGTCGATCAGCACCGTGTCGCGCTGCTTGATCTGTTGGCCGCAGACCTTGAGCGCCTCCGCCATTTCGGCGACGCTGATCTCGTGCTTGAGCGGCACATGGGAAAGATCAAGGCAGATCGCCTCAGTGTAAAAGTTCGCAAGCGGCACCTCGTCGATCGAGGCCGCCTTGGGATCCGAATTGAAGTGACAGGGGGCATCGACGTGCGTGCCGGAGTGATCGCTGAGCGAGAGCGCCATCGCCTTCGACGTGAACCGCGTCCTGCCCGCGCTCTTGACCTCGCTGTGGTCGTTCCAGACGCCCATGACGACCGGGGGATGGGAGGGATGGGTGGGTGTGC
>Ga0306920_100013640_pt1 | contig 11077 bp, 7 predicted proteins | sample flu12Cox44000170_FD_204666 | JGI IMG/M metagenome (GOLD analysis project Ga0306920, IMG submission 204666) | Lab enrichment of tropical soil microbial communities from Luquillo Experimental Forest, Puerto Rico - flux4day.12C.oxic.44.000.170 (v2)... | ecosystem: Environmental > Terrestrial >...
CGAGATGTCGAAGGTCACGTGCTGCCACTTGCCGCGCGGATCGGTGAACCGGAAATCCGCATACTTAACGTCATTGTCCTTGATCAGCTTCAGGACGTCATGGGCCGTCGTCATTGGGTAGGGTTCCTCGCTTCGACATCAGCCGGCTCGACAGCCGGCTTTCTAGTTATGCTTATATTCATATTTCAGATGGCATCCAGGCCGGATTCCCCGGTTCGGATCCGGATCGCTTCCTCGATCTTGGAAACGAAAATCTTGCCGTCGCCAATCCGGCCGGTCTGGGCGGCGCGGCGGATCGCATCGACGGCCTTGTCGACCATCTCGTCGCCCAGAACGATCTCGATTTTCACCTTCGGCAGGAAATCAACGACATATTCGGCGCCGCGATAGAGTTCCGTGTGGCCCTTCTGACGGCCAAATCCCTTTGCTTCCGTGACCGTGATGCCCTGAAGTCCAACCTCCTGAAGAGCTTCCTTAACTTCGTCGAGCTTGAAAGGCTTGATGATGGCCTCGATTTTCTTCATTGCAGTTCGTCCTTGGCCCGCGCAATGCGAGCAATCCTTGGAGCGCGCCGCAAGTTAGCAGGATCGATGCCAACCTCCGGCGTGGCAGGAAAGACCTTTGGTGTCAGCCACCTAATGTCCCGTTGCTCAGAGCATCCCCGATCGCCTCGAATGAGGTTGATCAAAATTGCGCCACGGTGCCCAATAGACATACAAAAATCGGACGAGCAAGGGAGCAACGGGGAAAACTGATGACGATTTAGGCGGTGTCCCGCCCCCCAAGAGCACTTTTGCAATTCATTGCCCGGCCGCGGCGCAGTAGCCTGCCGCGATGATCGAACTCCTCACCAATGACGAGATGGGGGAGGCGGACCGCCGGACCATCGCGTCCGGTACTCCTGGCACCGATCTCATGGAGAATGCGGGCGCCGCCGTCGCGAAGACCGTCGCCGGGCGTCATCCGCCCGGCAGCAAGGTGGCCGTGGTCGCCGGCCCCGGCAACAATGGCGGCGATGGCTTCGTCGCGGCCCACCATCTGGCGGCGGCCGGATACCGCGTCCGGGTGTGCCTGATCGGGGCGCTCGACAGGCTCAAGGGCGACGCGGCCTGGGCGGCCGGCCGATGGGACGGACCAGTCGCCCCCGCACCCGACCTCGCCGGCGCCGCCGTCATCATCGATGCCTTGTTCGGCGCCGGGCTTGATCGTCCCGTGACTGGGGACGCCCGAGCAGCGGTCGAGGCGATGAACGCCGCCGGATGCCCCATTATTGCCGTTGACCTCGCCAGCGGGATCAACGGCACCACCGGGGCGGTGATGGGGGTCGCGGTGAAGGCGACCGAAAGCGTGACCTTCTTTCGCAAGAAGCCCGGCCATCTCCTTATGCCGGGACGCATTTATTGCGGTCCCGTCGCTGTGGCACAGATCGGAATTGCGGCCGAGACCCTGACGGCGATCAGGCCGGCGACGTTCGAGAACGCGCCGCCGCTGTGGCGCGACCGCTTTCCGGTGCCGCGGCCCGAAGGGCACAAATACAGCCGCGGACACGCGGTCGTCGTGTCCGGTGGCGCTTCCCATACCGGTGCGGCCCGCCTGGCGGCGATGGCGGCGCTACGGGCAGGCGCCGGGCTCGTCACCATCGCCTCGCCGCGGACGGCACTCGGCATCCACGCGGCCGCCAACCTGGCGGTCATGGTGCGGCCTGTCGACGGCGCGGCGGAGTTGGAGATGCTGCTGTCCGACCAGCGTTTCAATGCCGTCGCGATCGGACCAGGGGCGGGGGTCGGCGCCGCGACCCGCGAAATGGTGATGGCCTGCCTGCGCGGGGAGCGCGCCGTCGTCATCGATGCCGACGGGCTGACGAGCTTTGCCCAAGCGGACGGGGAGGGCGCCGAGGGGCTATTCGCGGCGTTCGCGGCCAACGGCAAGGCGGTGTTGACCCCCCATTCCGGAGAATTCCACCGGCTGTTCGGCGGCTTCCTTCCGGCGGACGAAGGAGCGAAGACGAGCCTCGCGCACGCCGCCGCGGGCCGGTCTGGCGCAGTGGTCGTCTTCAAAGGCGCCGATACCGTGATCGCCGCGCCCGACGGCCGTGCCGCCATCAATGCCAATGCACCGCCCTGGCTCGCGACCGCCGGCACGGGAGACGTGCTGGCCGGCCTCGCAGCCGGGCTCCTCGCCCAGGGCATGCCGCCCTTCGAAGCCGCATGCGCCGCCGTCTGGGTGCATGGGGAGGCCGCCACCGCGGCCGGGCCAGGCATGATCTCGGAAGATCTCGCGCCGCGGATTCCGGAGGTCTACGCGAGATGCCTGGAATTCGCCGCAGCAAGTAGGGCGGGTTCGCTTTAACCCGCCTTCCGCGTGGGAAGACGGAATACACTTTGCGCGCTGCAGCCCCCTACAGGAACCCGATCGAAAGCCACGGCACCAGCGCCACTACCATGAGGGCGAGCAACACCGCGCCGAGATAGGGCCAGACCCGGCCCATGGCGGCGTCGGGAGACACCCGCCCGATCGCGCAGGCCGCATAGAAGCCGACGCCGAACGGCGGCGCGAACAATCCGATGCCCATGGCGAGGATCACCACCATGGCATAGTGCACGTCGTGGACCCCGAGTTCCCGCGCGGCCGGAAACAGCAGCGGTCCGAACAGCACGATGGCGGGAATGCCTTCGAGAATGCTGCCGAGGATGGCGAACACCACGATGGTCACCGCGAGGAAGCCGATCTGCCCGCCGGGCACCTGTTCCATCATGGCCACCAGCTGCCGCGAGAAGCCGGACTGGGTGAGCGCCCAGGCCATGGCGGTCGCGGTGCCGATGATGAGCAGGATCGCGCCCGACAGCGACGCGGTTTCGATCAGCATGGGATAGAGCCGGCGCCAATCGAACTGGCGGTAGATGAAGAGCCCGGCGGCGATGGTGTAGACCACACCGACCGTCGAGACCTCGGTCGCGGTGGCGACGCCCTCGATCACGGCGGTGCGGATGAGGAACGGCAGCGCCAAAGCGGGCAGGGCGACGACGAAGGCGCGCATCACTTGGCGCGGCGGCGCACGCGTTACGCCGGCAAGGCTCTCGCCACGGGAGCGGTGGCGGCACACGATCACGAGGGCGATGGCCGCGACCAGCGCCGGCAGCAGCCCGCCGGTAAACAATCCCGCGATCGAGACGCCTGTCACCGAGCCGATGGTGATCAACACGAGGCTCGGCGGAATGGTCTCCGACATCGCGCCGGAGGCGGCGAGCAATGCGACGAGTTCGCCGGGTTGCGCGCCGCGCCGCTTCATCTCCGGAAACAGCACGGGGGCGACCGCGGCCATATCGGCCGCCTTGGAGCCGGAAATGCCGGACACCAGGTACATGGCGCCGAGCAGTACATAGAAGAGGCCGCCGCGGACATGGCCGATCAGCGCCGCCATGAAGTCGACCAGCACGCGGGCGAGCCCTGCCATCTCGATCAGCAGGCCGAGGAAGACGAACAGCGGCACCGACAGCAGGATCAGGCTGGACGTACCCTCGTCGATCCGGCTCGCCATGATGGTGAGCGGCACCCGGGTCGTGAGCGCGAGATAAGAAAGAGTCGAGATGCCGAATGCGAAGGCGATCGGCACGCCCAGCGCCACGCACAACCCGACCATTCCCACGAAGAAGATCACGAGATTGAGGTTGCCGATCTCCGCCAGGAACGGCCGGGCTAGCCACAACCCCAGTCCGACCGCGAGCACGGCCGCCAGTGCGGTGGCGGCGTCCACCGGGCTCGCCCGCTCGATCAGGCGCGCCACCGCGATCACCAGCATGAGCGCGGCGCCGACTTCGATCGCCGCGACCCGGTAGCCGTCGCGGATTTCCAGCGCCGGCGTGGTGATGAACCACTGGACCTCGACGTAGTCGCGCGCCGGCGCGATCATCGCGACCAGGAAGGCCGCGACCACCATGGTGGCAAAGGTCTCCAGCCAATGCTGCCAGCGCGGCGGCGCCAGCCCGACCAGGAAGCCGAGCCGCATGTGTTCGGCACGGCGCAGCGCGATGACCGCGCCGAGCATGGCGAGCCACAGGAACAGCGTCGAGGCGAGTTCGTCCGACCACGTCAGCGGCGCATTGAAGACATAACGCGAGATCACGCCGATCAGCAGCACCACGATTTCGACCGCGACCAGCGCCGCCGCCGGAATTTCCGTCGCCCAGGCGAGCGCCCGCTCCAGCCTTGCAAATCGCGCCGGCGGGCCGGGGCGGCCGACCGCCGCGGCGATCGCCTGCTCCGAGGCGGAAACCAGCCCGGCGCCGTCGCCGCCTGCGGCCATGGCTTCAGCTCAGACTGCCGACCTGCTTCTCCAGTGCGGCCCAGGCCTGCGGCCCGTATTTCTGTTTCCAGTCGGCGTAGAACCCGGCGCTGCGCAGTGTCGCGCGGAATTTCTCGGTATCGGTCGGGTTGAAGACCATGCCCCTTCGGGTCAACTCGCCTTGCATGGATTGATTGAGCTGGCGCACGTCATCGCGCTCCTCGAGCGCGGCGCGGTTGATGTTGCGGGTCACGACCTGCTGCATCTCCTTGGGCAGCTCCGCCCAGGCCCGGGCATTGGCCAGCGTCCAGAAGCCGTCCCACATGTGATTGGTGAGGGAGACGTATTTCTGCACCTCGTAGAACTTGAAGAGGTCGATGAGGGACAGCGGGTTCTCCTGGCCCTCGACGATCTTGGTCTGGAGCGCGGAATAGACCTCGTTGATGTTGATGCTGGTCGGCGAGGCGCCCAATGACTTGAACATGGAGGTCCACAGCGGACTGACCGGCACCCTGATCTTGAAGCCCTTGAGGTCTTCGGGTGCATTGACGGGGTGCGTGCTGCTGGTGACCTGGCGATAGCCATTGTCCCACATGTTGTCGAAGGCGTAGAGACCCGCCCTTCCGATGGCGCCGCGGATAAAGGCACCGAGCGGCCCGTCCATAGCGGTCCACACCTGGTCGTAATCCTTGAACGCGAAACCGATGCCGTTGATCGCGGCGACCGGCACATAGGTCGCGAGAATGAGGCCGGACAGATTGAACATCTGGATCGCGCCGGTGCGCAATTGCGACAGCATATCGGTGTCGCCGCCGAGCTGGCTGTTGGGGAACAGCTGGATCTCCATCCGCCCGCCGCTCTCCTGCTTGATCCGCTCGACGGCCTCCCGCAGCCGGACGTTCATGGGATGGGCCACGACATTGTTGTTGGCGTAGCGGAACACGAATTCGACGGCGTCGCCGCGCCGAGTGAGAATGCCGAATGTGGCAACGCCGGCCGCCGCGCCGGTCGTGTGCAACAAGGTGCGGCGTGTCATTGTGCGCATGGGCGCATCCTCATGGGGTTTTCGTCGATCCGCCGCCAGATTAGTTTAGCTCCAGCATTTGTGCCAGCCGCACCTCATAGGCCCGCGCGTGTTACCTGCATCGAAACTGCGGGGACAGGCACGCGTAGGATGGGTTGATCTCTTGCGAAACCCATCATGGACTGAGATGGGTATCGCTTCGCTCAACCATCCTACGGGCCTACGGATCGGCTTTCAGGAAATCGACGGACCATGAAACCGCGGCATCCGCAGAAAACGCCGACTCCGCCCGCGAAGCAGTTCGGCAAGTTCAACGGGGCCGGCGCGCCAAAGCCGCCGAGTCCGGCCGCGCAATTCAAGCGGGACGAGGAATACGAGGCGTCGCCGGGCGTCGCCGAGGCGCTGGCGGCGGTCGACGCCGGGGCGCCGGCGCTCCTCATCGTCGGCCGGGCCGGGACCGGCAAGACCCGGCTCGTCCAATACCTCAAGGCGAGGCCGGGCGGCGAGTTGCAGGCGACGGTGGCGCCCACCGGCATCGCCGCGCTCAACGCCCGGGCGCAGACCATCCACTCGTTTTTTCGGTTCGAGCCGACCGTGCTCGACGCCGCAAACCTCTCCGACGGCGGCAAGTTCGGCAACGTCTATCGCCGAATGAAGCGGCTGATCATCGACGAGATTTCCATGGTCCGGGCCGATCTCATCGATGCCATGGATGCGCGGCTGCGAAAGGTCCGCGCCGACCAGCGCCGGTTCGGCGGCGTGCAGGTCATCATGGTCGGCGATTTCCTGCAGCTTCCCCCGGTCATCCAGCAGAGTGACTGGCCGGTGCTGGAGGCGCTCGGATATCGCGGTCCCTTCGCCTTCAACGCCCATGCGCTCGCGGCCCTGCCGGTCAAGACGGTGATGCTCGACCGGGTGTGGCGCCAGGAGGAGCAGGACTTCATCGAAATCCTCGGGCACATAAGGTCGGGCATCGCGGTCGAGGCGGCACTGGAGCACCTCAACCGGCGTTGCGCGGGCGCGCACCGGGACGGCATCGCGCCGCTGCTGCTCACCGCCACCCGTGCCGCGGCCGACGGCTACAACAAGCGCGGCCTGAGCGCCTTGGGCGGCAAGCGCGCGGGCTTTCAAGCCAAGGTCGACCGTGAGTTCACGCTGGCTCCGGCGAGCCTGCCGGTCCCCGAATACATCGAGCTTGCCGTCGGCGCGCGGGTGATGGCGGTCAAGAATGACGGCGCAGGCCGGTGGGTCAACGGCTCGCTGGGAACGGTTGCGGGCTTCTCCGAGGACGGCGTCAACGTGGTGTTCGACCGCAGGCGCGAGGAACACCTGGTGTCGCCGGTCGCCTGGGAAAAGGTCCGGCAACAGTGGAACGAGACGACCAAACGGATCGAAACCGAGGTCGTCGCGGCCTACCGGCAGATTCCGCTCATTCACGCCTGGGCGGTGACGATCCACAAGGCTCAGGGCCTCACCCTGGACGATGTCCGCATCGACCTCGGCTCCGGCGCCTTCGCGCCCGGCCAGGTTTATGTGGCGATATCCCGGGTGCGGAGCATGTCGGGCTTGTCGTTCGCGCGGCCGTTACGGGCTGCCGACATCCAGGTCGATCCGATGCTGGTGGAATTCATGCGGTGGGTCGGGGCGCAGGACCAGCCGCAGCAGATCGCTCCGGATTAGCCCGCCGGGACGACGACACCGCCGTCGCCGGTCCCGAGAGCGGCGTCGATATCGCAGGCCGTTGACGTCTCCATGGGCGCACTCTCATTGTGGTGCGCCGGGCCATCTCAAAGCGAGTCCAGGGAAACGTCCGGACCAGGGAAGAACCCAAATGCCTCGAACCCTCACCAACGAATGGAGCGCGGCATGACGTTCTCCTTGTGATCTACTGCTGCGTGACCCCTGCCCCTGCGGCCCGTCGCGGGGGCAGGGGCCTAGGCGCCGGGGCACGTGTGGCCTGCGGCGCACAACCGCGTCCGAAAACTGTGGAGTTGGCTGATGTCTTGGGCAGTGGATCGATCAGAGCATGTTAGCGACAGCGCCGGGCAAGCTCCGAGCGAAGCCAGCGGTGGGCAAAGACAAGGTTTCGAACGCCCCGGCCCGATCGTGAGCTTTTTGCTCGAGCAGGGGTTCACCCTGTGGCAATTTCTGGTGCTCCCCGTGCTAGCGGCTTACGCCGTGGCGAAGCTGCTCCAGTGGACCGGCTTGCCCGAGCACATGACCATGCCCATGTGGTTCGCCGCCGTCCCGTTTCTCTACTTGGCGTGGGTCACGATTTACATGGCGCTGAGTGCGCTGGAAATGCAGTTCCTTTTCTTCAACTACGAAAAGCCGCGATACGTGGTCGCTCACGCAGGTGATCCGAAGGCGGTCATCAAGCACGCGAGGCTCCTGCTCTGTTACTGGCGTACGGACATTTTGCGATCGCTCCCGTTCTTTTACCTCCTGGCTGGGATGCCGATCTTGCGCCGGCTGCACATGCTGGCTTACGCGCCGCGGTGGAGTTACAGCAAAGGATTGTTCACCGCAGGGACAGGGTTTTTCTACGATCCCGACTTATTGGACGTGGGAGAAGACGTGATAATCGGGGCCGGCTGCGTGGTCTGCTGCCACAGCCTGACGAACGAAGGCCCGGGGCGTTTTGCCTACATGAGCGCCAGAACATGCATTGGCGACCGGGTCACCATTGGTGGCGAGTCCCGCATCGGGATGGGAATATCGATCGGCGCCGACGCGATTATAGAAGGGGGCAGCAACATTGTTCACTTCACGCAGATTGGCCCCGGCGAGGTGTGGGGAGGCAATCCCGCAGTCTTCCTTCGCCGCCGTTCGGACCCGCGACCTGCCACGGCTGACGACGCGCGAACTGGCTCGGCGCCAGGCGTCGCATCCAAGGCCAGCCGCAGACGTGAACTGGCAGGCGATGTCGATCTTCGCGCCGCGGCCAGGAAAGTGGTCGCGCAAGGGCTCTCGGAAGTCGATGGAGACGGGGTCGAGCGGAGGATCGATCGCGAGTGGGATTCGCTGGAGCGAATGGCGATTGCAGCCACGTTGGTCGACGCGTATGGCTGCCGGTTGAAGCCGGAACAGATTTGGGAGCTCCAAACCTTCGCCGATGTCGAACGAGTGATCGGCGAGCGTGTGAATGGCGAGCGCAACGGTGCAACCGTCGACGCTCCGGCAACTGCCGAAGTTCTCCCGAAGAATCCGGAATGGCTGCCGCTCCTCCCGGCGGCGCAGGCGACCCGTTTGCTCGCCCAGACGTCAACGGCAGCGAACGAGAAGCACGCACCGGTATCGATCGTCGTGGCGGCCAGTTTTACTGCTGAGCCGCTGGCTTCGTCGCTGCGATTATGGACGGGGGCCTTCGGCCTGCGCACGCCGACAACGTTTTTCGACTTCAATCAAATCGCTCGGGCGCTCCTCGACGAAGGCAGTTCCTTTTGGACCAATACCGACGGATTGAACGTGGTGCTGCTCCGCCGCGAGGACTTGCCCGAAGATCCGGGAACCGCGCGCGCAGCGGTCGATGAGTTGCTGGCCGCGGTGCGCCGCTTTGCCGAAAGCACGTCACATGGGGCCAAGCTGGCGGTGGCCACCCTGCCGCCGCTCTTGCCGGGGAGCATGATCGAAGATCGCACGGCCGCGAACGAATTGCGCCACTACTGGCAGCGCGCATTGGCTCAGATTGCCGGCGTCGAAATCGTCGACTTTGCCGGAATCGTCGAAGCCATCGGCCTCGACGCTGCCGGCGACCGTGCGATGGAACTGGCAACGCGAGCACCGTACTCCGACGCCGTTTATCGGGGGCTGGGAATGGAACTGGCCCGCCTGGCCCGGCGTCTTCGCTGTCCCAGCGCCAAGGTCTTGGCACTCGATTGCGACGGCACCTTGTGGGGTGGCGTCATCGGCGAAGATGGTTTTGATGGCATCGAAATCGGGCCCGATGGTCCCGGCCGGTCGTTTCAACAATTCCAGCGCGGCCTCCTGCGGCTGAAACAGAAGGGCGTGTTACTGGCCATCGTCAGTCGCAATGCGGAGCAAGACGTCTTCGATGTGTTCGATCGGCATCCTGGCATGGTGCTCAAGCGCAGCGACATCGCCGCCTGGCGGGTGAACTGGCAGCCCAAGTCGGCGAATTTGGAAGAGCTGGCCCGCGAGTTGAACCTGGGGCTCGATTCTTTCGTGTTTGTCGACGACGATGCGGTCAATCGTACGCAGGTGGAAATGCACCTGCCGCAAGTGCATGTGCTGCCGCTGCCGACGGACCCGGTGTTGTTTGCCGATACGTTGGCGCGACTTTGGCTGTTTGACAATTCCGCCGAGCAAACGGCGGAGGATGCTGCGCGCACCGAAATGATTCAGCAGGAGGGAGATCGGCGACGGTTTGCCGAGTCCGTCAGCATGGAAAGTTATCTGGCCGGCTTGCAGCTCGACGTGGAGATGCGCGAAGCGGAACCGCACGACCTGGGCCGCCTGGCGCAGCTGACACAGAAGACGAATCAATTCAACCTGTCGTTGCGTCGCCGCACCGTTGAAGCGATCAAGGCTTTGGATAGTTCTCATCGGTTGTTCGTGCTGAACGCCCGGGACCGGTTCGGCGACTACGGGCAAATCGGCTGCTGCATTTTGCATCGAGACGAAAGTCTGCAGTCACTGGTGATCGACACGTTTTTGTTGAGCTGCCGAGTGTTGGGGCGCGGCGTCGAACACGCCTTCTTGTTCGGCGTGGCGGAAGTCGCTCGGCGCGCCGGTGCGAATGAGATCGTCGCGCCGCTGGTCGAAGGGCCGCGCAACGCGCCAGCCCTGGCGTTCTTCGACAAAACCAGTTTTCGACGCGAGGACTCGCAATACGTGGCTGCCGCCGTGGGCCTCGGAGGCCTCCCGGCCCACGCCACGCTGGATCTAAAGGCGCGCGACTTTCAGGCGGTTTATGGCGTCGGCCAGCGCTGTGAAACGCTGCCAGAACCCGCGTAAAGATGGCGCTGAGCCACTCCTTGCCATCGAACACGTGGTGGCAAACGATGGCTGGGTGCAGGTCCTGTCGAGGTGGTCGGCCGCTGGAGGCGGGGCCGTGGCCCACCTTTACAGGGTCGGCCACCCGGCCATACTCGGCCACCGAGATCGTGGGCTGACCCCCACGACTCTACTTTTTCGGCCAACTGTGCGGATTCACGCCGCCGATAACATTGGCGTGGCTTGCTTATCGAGGAAAAGCGATGGCTGACTTTGACCTGACGTTTCACCATCTCGGCCTCGCCACCCCCCGTCCGGATAAGGCGAGAGAGTTTCTTAGGGGCCTCGGCTACCGTCACGGCGAGTCGATCTTCGATCCCGAGCAGAAGGTAAATCTCATTTTTTGCGAGCATTCCCAGATGCCCGCGGTGGAGATCATTTCCCCAGGTCAAGGCGGCGGGCCGATCGACAAAATGCTTTCGACGAATCCCAATGGACTTATCTATCATCCGTGCTACTCGAGCCAGGATCTCACGAGAAGTTTAGCGAGAATGGAGGCCGCTGGAACTAGAGTGTTATGCGTGTCCCCACCGAAGCCAGCCATTCTTTTCAATGGCGCGTTAGTCTCATTTTATAGCGTTGTCGGGATCGGATTAATTGAAATTCTAGAAGGTTTTACTCCGCGTCCTTCGGCAAACCCACACTCCTGAGCTTGGAGGAGCCTCTCGGCGTCGCGGCACAGAGCATGCCTGGTGTTCCATGGGACGCATGCCATGCACCGGCGCTGGTCGACTGGTTGATGCATTGGCGGGTCG
>Ga0306920_100013641_pt1 | contig 11077 bp, 10 predicted proteins | sample flu12Cox44000170_FD_204666 | JGI IMG/M metagenome (GOLD analysis project Ga0306920, IMG submission 204666) | Lab enrichment of tropical soil microbial communities from Luquillo Experimental Forest, Puerto Rico - flux4day.12C.oxic.44.000.170 (v2)... | ecosystem: Environmental > Terrestrial >...
AGACACAAGGGATCAGTGCGGCAAAGACGAAGAGATAGAGGAATGACGCGTAGGGACCGTGAGGCAGGCCAATCCTTGTGTAGTCGAGAACTGACACCACGACACCAACGAAGATGACCATAAGGATCATCGCGCTCGGTTTCCATGCAAGCGCGCTCCAGACGCGATAGCTGGCGACGCCTGCGAGGAACAACCCGATCTCGAATGGAAAGAAGCGATAGAGCCAGGGATCGACATCATGGCCCATCGCATACCAGGTGAAGCGTGCGACGAGCGAAGCGGCGATGATGCCGAAAATGTATTTGAGGCGCGCCTTCACCAGAAACGGAGCCAGCAGATAGAAGGTCAGCTCCAAATCGAGCGTCCAGGCTGGGCCAAGCGACATGACGCTCCACACCGGATAGGGCGACGTGGTGTAGTCCAGCGTGAAATAGAGCCCGGTGCTGTCGTCGAATCCAAGCCAATAGGCCCAGCTCGAGCCGAAGATGAAGGCATTGATGAAAATCTTGTACGGCAGGATCGCATGCGGCTGCGAGCCGAAATAGCCGGGATAATTATGGGTCGTGGTCTTGATGATCTGCGCGATCACGATCGAAACGACCAGCACGACCCAGTAGAGAATGTAAATGCGCGCGGCGCGATTGGAATAGAACAGCAGCAACCCGTTGGGCTGGTGTGAGTATTTATTGGTCCACACCAGCGCGATCAGGAATCCGGAGATGATGTAAAAACTCTGCACGGCGAGCAGGCAGCCTAGCTCGACACTGAACGGAAGGTTTCTGACGTGAGCAGCAACGACCGAAAGCGCGAGCAGGAAGCGGATCGTGCCCAATCTCTGTTCTCCCAACAGGCCCAAAGGACTTGCTTCGAGCCGATCATGGCTTTGATAGCGGATTGCTTGTTAGCGAGTTGGGCGCGACGTGGCAAGTTTGTGTGACTCATCTCACATAACACCCAGGCCAACTCCACCTAGTGTTCGCGCGAGGCCGACCCGTTAGGCCGAGTAGGGGAGACATCATATGCGCAGATTCATTTTGATTGCCGCGATGGTCTTGACCTCCGTCACGGCGCAGGCTGGCCAATCGCGCAACTTGTCGCCGGTTGCCGCCAGCGACCAGCCGGTCGTGACCCCGCCGCCCGCTCAGCCGCCAAAAGCGGCCGAGGCTGATATCTCCAAGCCAACGTTTGGCGTACCGATCCCGCCGGCGTCGCCCAGCACGCCGCCACTCGAGGATCGTCAGCCGACGCAGGCCACAATACCGGCGCCGCCGGCCCCGCCGCAATTCGAAGAGCGGCCGCCCGCCGTGAGCCCGGTGACCACCACCACTGCTGCGCCGCCACTTGCGACTCCGCCGATCACGACGCCCCCTGCGACGACGCAAGCCAAGGCCGATGCGCCCCGCAAGACCATGAAGGCCGGCCGGCGCCGCCGCGGCGGCTATTGGACCGAGGCGCGCATCATCGGCGAACTGCACCGTTACGGGATCTACTGGTGAGTCCCCTCAATTGAAAGCGTCCCTGGATATCCTCCAGGGCGCTTCTTTTTTCCAGAGCGGGGCTGGTGGAAGCCTATTTCGAGACCGTCTGCACCACGCTCGACACCGGTCTGCTCGACACCGTCGGCACCTTCAGGTCCTTGGCGACTGCCTGATCATATTCCGGCAAGGTCTGATAGGTCGTCTTCGCCCTCATCTGCACTACTTTGTAGCCGCCGGCCTTGAGGCGGCGGAGCAAGGTCGGCAGCGCATCGGCGGTGTGCTTCTGGAAGTCGTGCATCAGGATGATGCCTTTGCCGAGCTTGTCGAGCTTGGTCATCACGGTGCTGACGACCTTGTCCGAATTGCCGTCGTGCTTGTAGTCGAACGAATCCAGGTCGCAGGAGAACATCGCGACATTGCGCTGGCCAAGATAGGTCATCGTTGACGGATTGTGCTGCAACTCCGGAAAACGGAAGAACGGTGCGGGATCGGCGCCGAGCGCCCATTTCACCGCGCTATAGCCCTTTTCGACCTCGTCCTTCGCCGCCTGCTCGGTCATTTTCTTGCTGTTCAGATTGGCGTGCGACCAGGTGTGCGAGCCAACCGTATGGCCGGCGGCATAGACCTGCTTGAGAATCTCGGGATGCCAGGTCGCATGCTTGCCGATTGGAAAGAACACCGCCTTGGTGCATTCGTCATCCAGCGCCTTGAGCACCGCCGGCGTGTTGCCCGGCCACGGGCCGTCGTCGAAGGTCAGCACGACTTCCTTCGGTTCGAGAAAATCGAGTTGCTTGAAATGCTCGAAGCCGAAGCCGGGACCACCCGTGGTGTCGATCTCGACCACGCGGGAGACGCCGAGCGCATCCGGATTGGCGCAGGCCGATTTTTGCGCAGGCGACGCAGACAGCGCTTCAAACCTGGATGCGACAGAGGCGGTCGTCTCGACGTCATCCTTGGCCGCGAGCTTTGTGGGCGCGGCTGCCAGAGGAGACTGCTTTGCCGCCACAGTGAGAGGGGGAGACGCATCGGCGCGCGGCGCAGACGTCCAGTACCAAACTCCGGCGATCAGGACCGCCGCAACAACACTGGCCAATATCAGGCCGAACGCATTACGCATGTCACTTTTCCCACTCAGCGCTACTGACCCGGGCGCAACGCCCCCCGCCACACACGGCCATTCATGCAAAGAAAGTCTTAACGCCTTACCAACACGCCCGGTTTTCCCGAGCCGTTTCCGCCCGATATTCCAATGTGAGGGACATCACAGGCGGGCTTCCGGCGTGAGCGCCCTCACAGTCCAAAATGCGTTTTGGGCGCACTTGTTGGGCATCAACAACGGGCACTGCGGTGCCAATGGGAGCCACAAATGAGCGCGTCTTTCACCAGTAAGGTTCGCCAGGTCACTTTGGTGCTGGCGGTTGCCACGATCTCCAGCCTGTATGCGAGCCAGAGCTTTGCCTACACCGCCGAGCAACAGCAGATGTGCACCGGCGACGCCTTCAAGTTCTGTAGCTCCGAGATCCCGAATATTTCGAAGATCACGGCGTGCATGTACAAGCACAAGAGCGAGCTGAGCTCCGGTTGCCGTGCGGTGATGGACAAGGACGCTGCGGCCAAGCAATAAGTTGATTGCGTTTGACGAGACGCAGGCAGGGAACCCCCGCCTGCGTCTTTGCGTTTCTAGTGGTCCGATGCGAACAGTCGCATCTCCCGTCGGCAGGCAATTGGCCCGACAAATGGATTGCGGTGCCGCCTGGCCCGCTCTAGAACGCCGTCGCCGACAGCCGGCAGTGAGGCAACTGATGTCCAGACTTTTTCTTGTCTTTCCTTTGATTGCAATCGCGACAGCCGCCTCGGCCCAGACCGCCCGCGAGCATGACGCCTGCGCGCGCGACGTTGCGCGCTTTTGTCGCGCCCAGATGAACTCCGGCGATCAGGTCGTGCTGTCCTGCCTGCAACAGAACCGCAATCGGATCTCGAAGGGTTGCCAGAAGGTCCTGACCGAACACGGGCAGTGACGCATAGCGTCGTGACGGCCGGAGGCTACGTGCTGCTGCCCGCGGCGCTTGCGACCACCGGCAACACCTCGTTGGCGGCGCGGTCGGGCGTATCTTCCTTCCAGCGCACTGATCCGAACGGGCGCTCCAGCATGCGGCGTATGCGCACCGGATCGGGCCCGATGTGGAAGTCGATCGCGCTTTGATGCAGCGCGCGCTCCGACTGCGTCGGCCGGTTGCGCTGGCGCAGATAGTCGAGCCAGGTCGGACAGTGATAGCGTTCGGTCCATAATTCGGGATCGGCGATGTCGCGCGCGATCGACCAGCCATAGGCGCCGTTACGCTGCCTGGAGAGCTGTACGTTCTGCATCACATTGTGGAAGGCGCGGGCATTGTCCTGCGCGACGCGATATTCGATCTCAACCACTAAGGGTCCGCTGCGGCCGGTGAGTTGCAGCTGCACCTCGGGATCGGCCAGGTCTTCCGCATCCTCGTCGCGCGCGCCGACGCGCGGCATCCGCAAGATCAGGCCAAGCAGCGGCGAGAGGAGCATCAACGCGGCGGAAACCAGCAGCGCCACTTCGACGCCGGCTGCGTCGGTGAGGTGGCCCCAGCCCCAGCTGCCGAGCGCGATGCCGCCGGAGATCGAGGCCTGAAAGGCGGCGAGCGAGCGGCCCGCGACCCAGCGCGGCGCGGAAAGCTGCACGCCGATATTGAACAGCGCGACCCCGAGCATCCAGGCCGCACCTGCGACCACCAACGCGGCCGCGGTCAGCACAGGCTCGCGGCTCAGGGCGATCGCTGCAATCGCAGCCCCCATCGCCAGTGCGCAGGCGCGGATCGCCGATTCGCCGTTCAATTGCTTGCGCACCGTGGTGATGTTGAGCGCGCCGACCACGGCGCCCATGCCGAATGCACCGAGCATGATGCCATAGGTCTGCGCGCCGCCATGCAGCAGGTCGCGCGCGACCAGCGGCATCAGCGCCAGCACCGAGCCGCCGATCAGGCCGGTGACAAAGGTGCGCGTCAGCACGATCTTGATCGGCGGCGAATTGGTGATGTAGCGCACGCCGGAGACGATGGCGCGGTTGAGCTGCTCGCGTGGCAGCCGCGAGGGCTCGCTGATGCGCTCCCACATGAACAGCACGACCATCAGCGGCAGATAAAGTACCGCGTTGGCGGCAAAGGCTGCGACTGCGCCGGCGGCTGCGACCACGACGCCGCCGATCGCCGGGCCCACGCTGCGGGCGATGTTGTAGCTGATGCCGTTCAGCGCCACCGCGGATGGCAGCGTCTCCGCCGGCACCTGCTCGCTGACCGAGGATTGCCAGGCCGGCCCGAACAACGCGTTGCCGCTGCCGACCACAAAACACAGCGCGAGCAGGGTCGGCGGATTGAGCAGCCCGAACCAGGTGAGCACCGTCAGCAGGGTCGCACCCGACAGCGCGATTGACAGCGACACCAGCGCCACAATGCGGCGATCATACATGTCGGCGATGGCGCCGGCCGGCATCGCGATCAGCATCACCGGCAGCATCAACGCGGTCTGGACCAGCGCGACCCTGTCGGCGGAGGACGCCATCTGTGTCATGGCCCAGGCCGCGCCGACCCCCTGGATCAAAAGACCGAGATTGGAGAGCAGGCTCGCCAGCCAGATCCGCCGGAACAGGGAATGCCGCAGGGGGGCCGCGATGCCATCGGCGGTAAGTGTCTGAGGTTTCGGCGTTTCGTTCATCAATGGTTCCGTCTGGCCCGTTCGTGGCGTGATTCCCAAGGGCCCAGTGATGCCCGCGAATCTGTCTCCCTGTCCAGCGTCCCGGACCCGGGTCGGCTACGGAAAGTTGCGGGAAACAGCGCCGCTCAAGGTTCATTGTCGAGGGTCACAAAGCGCAGCTAGACACGACGCGAGATTGCAGTCGCCGCATTCAGTGACTAACTGAGCACGGCGTAGGTCCTTCTGATCGCGAGGCCGGGAATGGGCATAGCCGAAGCGTATGATCCGCCGCTCGCCCGGTCTGCGCTGGTGCCGCCGCATCCGCCGCGGGCCCCGGACGACATGACGTTCCTCCGCCGGATGAGCATGATGCGGGTGAGCGCGATCGCCACCTGGCAGCAGCGCGCCTATGAAGAGGACATGATCGAGGGCAGCTTTTTCGGCCGCAACAGTTTCATCCTCAATACCCCAGATGCGATCCGGCATGTCCTTGTCGACAACTATGAGAACTACACCCGCACGCCGACTGGTATCCGCGTGCTGCGCCCGATGCTGGGTCAAGGCGTGCTGATTGCGGAAGGCCGCGCCTGGAAGCATCAGCGACGGACGCTGGCGCCGGCATTCACGCCGCGCGCGGTCACGACCCTTGTGCCGCACATGGTAGCGGCAATCGACGAGACCATCGCCACGCTGAAGGAGAAGACAAATCAGCCGGTGGATCTGCGCGAGATCATGCAGCGCATGACGCTCGAGATCGCCGGCCGCACCATGTTCTCGTTCGGGATGGACCGGCATGGCGCGACGCTGCGCGATTTCGTGATGGAATATGGCGCGCGGCTGGCGCGGCCGCATTTGCTCGACCTGATGCTGCCGCTGTCGTGGCCGAGCCCGCAGGATTTTTCCCGCGCCCGCTTTCGCAAGCGCTGGACCGCGTTTATCGGCAAGTTGATGGCCGAGCGGCGCGCCGCCGGCAAGACCGAGGGCGCGCCGCCGCGCGACCTGTTCGACCTGATGGGAGAGGCGCGCGATCCCGAGACCGGCAAGGCGTTCAGCGACGCGCAGCTCGGCGATGAAGTGGCAACGATGATCCTCGCCGGCCATGAAACGACGGCGACCGCGCTGTTCTGGTCGCTGTATCTGCTTGCGCTCGATCCCTTGACCCAGAATCAGGTCGCGGCCGAGGTCAGGAAAGGTCCGCTCGACATCGAGCACTTGAAATTCACCCGCGCCGTGATCGACGAGACCATGCGGCTCTATCCCCCCGCCTTCATGATCGCGCGCGCCGCCGCGGGCCCCGACACGATTGCGGGCCGGCCGATCCGCAAGAAGGACGTGATCATCATGGCGCCGTGGTTGTTGCACCGGCACGAAAAGCTTTGGCGCGACCCGAATGCCTTCATCCCGCAGCGCTTCTTAGCTCCGGCGGCGCCACCCGATCGCTTCGCCTACCTGCCGTTCGGCGTCGGCGCGCGCGTCTGCATCGGCGCGCATTTTGCGCTGGTGGAAGCAACGCTCGCACTGGCAAAGTTGATCGCAGCGTTCCGCATCGAACTGATCGACAAGACCCCGGTGATGCCGATCGGCGTGGTGACGACCCAGCCCGACCGCTCGCCGATGTTCACCATCAGACCCCGCTGAGAAGCAGCCCGCAGGGTTGCTTCCGATTTTGATTCAGGTTTCCGCATGAGCGACATCAAAGCCCAATTCTCGGTTCTGCAAGAAACCGCCGATCCTGCCGTGGCAGACGCGATCGTGGAGCTGATCGGTAACGGCAAGGATCATGAGCTGAACCGGATCAACGCGCTGGATTTTGCCAAGACGACCGGGCTGGACGAGGAGAAGGTGATCTCCGGCCTGCTGCATGCCTCGCGGCTTGGCCTGTTCGATCTTTCCTGGAACGTCCTGTGCCCCGGCTGCGGCGGCGTGCTCGATACCCATGACACGCTGAAATCTCTGCGGCCCGACGACTATCATTGCGGCTTGTGCGCCTGCGGCTATGAGTGCTCGGTCGACGAGCAGGTTGAAGTGGCCTTCACGGTGAGCCCCCGCGTGAGAAGGATCGCCGCGCACGATCCGCATACCTTACCGCTTTGGGACTACTACAAGCAGGTGTTCTGGAGTTCGGGCATCGAGCTCAACCAGGAATCGTTAGGCGCGCTGACCGACGAGGTGACGCTTGACTCGCTCGAGTTGCTGGCGGGCGAGAAGGCGGTATTGTCGCTGCAACTACCGCCGCAATTCGTCATCGTGTTCGAGCCGGTGACGCATGCGGCGCATTTCATCGACGTTCAGGGCGAGCCGACCAAGGACAAGCAGCATCTGTCGTTGATCTACAACAAATCGCATCCGCCGACGGGGAAAATGACGCTGCGTCCGGGCCCGCTGCGGCTGTCGGTCGACAACCAGGCCGGCGTGCGGGTGTTGCCCACGGTCTTCGTCGCCGCAGACGCGCTGCATGACCTGCTCGGCAAGCGCAAGCCGTTCCTGACCGCCAAGCGGATGCTCTCCAATCAGACCTTCCGCGACGTGTTCAAGGCCGACAATCTGCACTTCGATCAGCGGCTCAAGATCACCTCGTTGACCTTCCTGTTCACCGATCTCAAGGGATCGACCGCGCTCTATGAGCGGGTCGGCGACCTCGCCGCCTTCGATCTGGTGCGGGCGCATTTCCGCGCGCTGCTCGAAATCATCGCCGCCGAGAAGGGTGCGGTGGTCAAGACGATCGGCGACGCCGTGATGGCGACCTTCGTCCGGCCCGAGCATGCGGTCGTTGCCGGCCTGAAGATGCGCGCCGCCATGGACGCGCTCAATGCCCAGCGCGGCAATGCCGATCTCGTCGTCAAGATCGGCATTCACGAAGGGCCGTGTCTTGCCGTGATGCTTAACGAGCGGCAGGACTATTTTGGCCAGACGGTGAATATCGCGGCCCGCGTGCAGAGCCTTTCCACTTCGCAGGAGATGCACATCACCGAGCCTGTGATCGGCGCGCCGGGAGTCGCCAGCATCCTTGAGAAGCGGGCGATCAAGCCGATTCAGAAGCATGCGGCGCTGCGCGGTATCGCCGACAGGATGGTGGTGTACGAAATCCCTTAGCGCATGATCCGGAAAGGGATGCAGCGGTTTTCCCTCGCGACAAACGCGGAGCGCGTTTGCGCCGAAGATCATGCGCAAACAATGAGCTAGGATTGCCTAAACGTAACGTTTGGCAGGGCCGGAACCGGATTGCGCTGCCCGTTTTCTTGCGCATATATCGGATATCGCCGCCACGGCGACCGACGAACAAACAATTGCGGTAAGACGATATGCTGGACGGGCTGCGCCAATTCATCGCCGATGTTGTTGCTCCAAATCAAGAGGGGCGCAGCTTCGATGACACCGGCTATCGACTGGCCGCAACCGCGCTGTTGATCCATGTGGTCTCGCTCGACGGCGAGCCGTCGGAGGCCGAGGCGCGCAAGCTGCACAGCCTGATCGAAAGCCATTTCAGGCTCGACGGCGGCAGCGCCGACCAGCTGATTGCGGCCGCTACGCGGGTGGAGGGCGAAGCCGTCGACCTCTATCACTTCACCAGCGTGATCATGCGCGAGGTCGACGAGGCCGGCCGGCTGCGCATTGTCGAGATGATGTGGGAGCTGGTCTACGCGGATGGCGAGGTCAGCGAGTTCGAGGACAACGTGGTCTGGCGTGCCGCCGATCTGTTGGGCGTGTCGTCGCGCGACCGGATCGAGCTGAAGCATCGCGTCGCGGCCGCGCGCGGGGCCCCGGTCACCGGCGCCTGAAGCCGGCCGACGAGCAGTCACCTAGTGTCCCGGTTCTGAGATTCGCATTGTTTTGCGGCACGTTCGTTTACGAATGTCAGAACCAAAGGGGCACTGGCGAAGATAATGATTCCAGTGCGGTGCACACAGCGCCGTGCGCCGCCCAAATTTCGGCCACTCAATTCTGCTCCCCATGGGATCATGCGGTGTGGCCAATGTGCCGCCATGTCCCTGAGGGCGACTTGCATCCCACCACGCGCCTGTGCTCTCGTCCGGCCGATATCGACGCCCCCCTCATTGATTTAAGAGCATTCCGACGTGACCAAGCGAGTAACGCTGATTACCGGTGCCTCAGCGGGAATTGGCGCCGAACTGGCGCGCGTCTTCGCTGGGCAGGGTCATCGCGTGGCGCTGGTCGCCCGGCGCGCCGACCGCCTGGCGTCGCTCGCGGCTGAGCTGACCGCAGCCGGAAAGCCCGCGCCGATCGTGATTGGTTGCGATCTGCAAGCAACCGACGCCGGCGACAAGATCGCTGCGGCACTCGCAAGCGCGGGCTGCGAGGTCGAATATATGGTCAACAATGCCGGCTTTGGGCTGTTCGGCGTCGCGACGGGGTTGGATCGCGCCGAACAGCTCCACATCATCAACGTCAATATCCGCGCGATGACGGATCTGTCGCTGCGATTCGCCGACAGTTTGATCAAGCATCGGGGCGGCATCCTCAATGTCGGCTCGATCGCCGGCTTTCTGCCGGGGCCGGGCATGGCGGTCTATTACGCCTCCAAGGCCTATGTGCTGTCCTTCACGGAAGCGCTGCGGCAGGAGCTGGTGCCCCGCGGGGTGCGGGTTACCGTTCTGTGTCCTGGTCCGGTGCCGACCGAATTCCAGGCGCGGGCCGGTTTTCGCCCGCACTACAATTCCGCCTTCCTGGACGTGCCCGCCGCCGAGGTCGCAAAGCAGGGCTATAAAGGCCTGATGGCCAACAAACGGGCGGTGCTGCCCGGGCTCGGCATCAAGATCGTGCCGTTTTTGCTGCGGCTCTGTCCCCGCGGCTTTGTCGCGGCCGCCGTCGCCCACTTTCAGCTGCGCAAGCTGCGCTAGCTGACGCCTCACCCTTAAATTGCCTCCCGCTCGGGAATTTTTGGCCCGCCCTTTGCTTCATGTTTTCAAGGGCTTTGCCAGTGTGCGCGCCCTCACACGAAATTAACCTTTGCTTAGCTATCATTTTGGGATGAGCAGACGACAGCCGATACCATTCCACACGGCGGCGAGCGCCGAGGCCGCGCCGCACTTGCTCCCGGTGCTGATCGTGCTGCACCAGGAACACTCAACCCCCGGGCGGATCGGCAATGCGCTGCGCGAGATCGGCCATCTCCTCGACATCCGCCGTCCACGCTTCGGCGATGTGTTGCCCGAAACCCTCGACGATTACGCCGGCGCGGTTGTCCTCGGCGGTCCGATGAGCGCCAACGATTCGGACGACTATGTGCGGCGGGAGATCGACTGGATCGAAGTTGCCCTTCGCGAGCAGCGCCCGTTTCTCGGCATCTGCCTCGGTGCGCAGATGCTCGCCAAGCAGCTTGGCGCATCCGTTGCGCCGCATTCGCAAGGTCTGACCCAGATCGGCTATTATCCGATCCGCCCGACCGCGGCGGGGCGTCGTCTTTTCCCGAACTGGCCGGATCAGGTCTATCACTGGCATCGCGAGGGATTTGAGCTGCCGCGTGGCGCCGAGTTGCTCGCCGAGGGTGACGATTTTCCGAATCAGGCATACCGGTTCGGCAATGCGTTCGGGCTGCAATTTCATCCCGACGTAACCACCAAGATGATGCACTGCTGGACCGCGCGCGGAAATATGGATTTGCCGGGCGCCCGACCGCGGCACTCGCACTTTGCCGGTCGCGCCGTCTATGACGTGATCGAGCGTGCCTGGCTGAAGAATTTCATCGATGACTGGCTGGCGCGCGAATCGCTGCCGATGGCTCAGGCGGCCGAGTAACCCGCCTTCAGTTTACAACGCCGGCTTCGGCAGACCGGCGATCGCGCAGGCCGCGCGCAGCGTGTTCACCAGCAGACAGGCCACCGTCATCTGGCCGACGCCGCCCGGGACCGGGGTAATCGCGCCGGCGA
>Ga0306920_100013643_pt1 | contig 11076 bp, 15 predicted proteins | sample flu12Cox44000170_FD_204666 | JGI IMG/M metagenome (GOLD analysis project Ga0306920, IMG submission 204666) | Lab enrichment of tropical soil microbial communities from Luquillo Experimental Forest, Puerto Rico - flux4day.12C.oxic.44.000.170 (v2)... | ecosystem: Environmental > Terrestrial >...
GCGTCGATCCGTTTTGGTGTCGGGCATCCTGCGAGGCGCGGAGGTGCGACTACAGACCGCGGTCAAGCTGAGCGGAAGGCCTAGACGGATGAGGATTTGATTGAAATGCCGGGCCGCAAGCTCGCCATCGAGCAGGATGGCTTGCAGCAGATCATTGGCGCTCTGGCGGGCCGGGGCTACCGGGTCATCGGACCGACCGTCCGCGATGGAGCGATCGTCTACGACACGATCGCGCACCGCGATGAACTCCCCGTCGGATGGGCCGATCAGCAGGACGGAGGCCGATATCGGCTCGAGCGACGTGCCGATATGGCGCTCTTCGGCTATGCCGTCGGGCCGCACTCCTGGAAGCGCTTTCTCCATCCGCCGATCCACCGCCTCTGGCAGGCCCGGCGCGAGCCTGACGGCTTCACGGTCATTGAAGACGAAGCGGAGGCGGAGCCCTTCGCATTCATCGGCGTGCGCGCTTGCGAACTGCGCGCGATTGCGATCCAGGACCGTGTTTTTGTCTCGGGGCGGTACCTCGACAACTCATACAAAATTCGGCGCGACCGGACGTTTATCGTTGCCGTCAATTGCGGTCAGGCGGGCGGCACCTGCTTCTGTGTATCGATGGATGCCGGACCGAAGGTCGAGACCGGATTCGACCTCGCTTTGACTGAGCTCATCGACGACGGCTGCCATCTGTTTGTGCTGGAGGTCGGCAGCGCTGCGGGCGCTGACGTGGCAAAGGACCTCACCGCCCGGTTCGCGACCGACGAGGAGATCAAAGCCGCCGAACAGGTTATCGCGCGTACGAAGGGTCAGATGGGGCGGAGCCTCGACACCGATGGGCTCAAGGAATTGCTGCAGAGCAATCCCGATCACTCGCGTTGGGACGAGGTCGCCGAGCGCTGCCTCTCTTGCGGCAACTGCACGAATGTCTGCCCGACCTGCTTCTGCACGACCGTCGACGATACGACCGATCTAACAGGCACTACCGCTGAGCGCGTGCGCCGATGGGATTCCTGTTTCACCTTGGATTTCTCCTATACCCACAGCGGCAGTGTGCGAAACTCGGCACGTTCGCGCTACCGCCAATGGATGACCCACAAGCTGGCGCACTGGATCGATCAGTTCGGGAGCTCAGGCTGTGTCGGGTGCGGCCGCTGTATCACCTGGTGCCCGGTCGGGATCGATATTACCGAGGAGGCCGCCGCCATTAGAGCAGCCCCGCAACCCTCACGGAGAGAGGCCGATGGAGGGCCTTGAACGGATCGTCCTGGAGCACCCGTTTTTCGCCGGCCTAGGCCCCGGATTCGGCGCTGCGATTTCCGGCTGTGCCCGCAATCTGCGCTTCGCGTCGGACCAATATCTGTTCCGCGAAGACGAACCTGCCAATGAATTCTACTTGGTCCGCCACGGCACAGTGGCGCTCGAACTGCATTCGCCCGGCCAGCCGGTGATTGTAATCGCCACGCTGCGCGAGGGCGACATCCTCGACTCCGCATGGCTCGTGCCGCCCTATCGCTGGAGTTTTGATGCGCGCGCTGCGGAGCTCGTGCGCGTGCTCGGCGTCAATGCGCGCTGTCTGCGCGACAAGTGCGAAGCCGATCACGATCTCGGCTACGAGCTGATGAAACGGTTTGTCGGCGCCATGGGTGAGCGGTTGCGCGCAACCCGTCTGCAAGTCCTCGATGTCTACGGGACCCGGCGCAGATGACGGTTGTGCCGGTGGGTTGGTCGGTACCACAGCCGCTGCGCGTGGCGCGAGTTCGGCGGGAGAGCGCGGACGTGGCCACGCTGGATCTGGCGCCCGCTTCGCCATTCGTGTTCGCCGCCGGTCAGTTCAACATGCTGTATGTGTTCGGGCTTGGGGAAGTGGCGATCAGCATCAGTGGGGATCCCGCGACAGCAGACCGGATCGTGCACACCGTGCGCGCGGTCGGCGCGGTCAGCGGCGCATTGACGCGGCTGCAGCGAGATGCGGTTGTCGGAATGCGTGGCCCGTATGGTTCCTGCTGGCCTGTTGCGGAGGCCGAGGGCAGCGACGTCGTCATCATCGCCGGTGGGCTCGGCCTCGCGCCGCTGCGTCCTGCGGTGTATCGCGTGCTTGCCCGTCGCAGGCATTACGGTCGGGTTGTACTGCTGTACGGCGTGCGCGGCCCCGCCGACATCCTTTATCGAAGCGAGCTGGAAGCATGGCGCCGCCGTCTTGATGTCGACATCGAGGTCACGTGCGACCATGCCGGCGCGGATTGGCGCGGCAATGTCGGCGTTGTGCCAGCCTTGATCCCGCGCATCCCGTTGGACCCGCAGCATGCAGTCGCATTTGTCTGCGGGCCGGAGATCATGATGCGCTTCACGGTTGCAGCGCTGCGCGACAGGGGGCTTTCTGCAGACCGGATTTGTCTGTCGATGGAGCGCAACATGAAATGCGCCGTCGGGCTCTGCGGGCGTTGCCAGTTCGGCCCCGCCTTCGTCTGTCGCGACGGGCCGGTTTTTCGTCTTGATCGAATCGCGCCGCTGCTTGCGATTAGGGAGATCTGAGTGGCCCGCCGTGGCCGCCCGCGCCTGGCGGTGTGGAAATTCGCCTCTTGTGACGGCTGCCAGCTCAGTCTGCTCGATTGCGAGAACGAACTGCTGTCCGTAGCCCGGCGGCTCGACATTGCCTATTTCGCCGAGGCGTCGCGGCGCATGCGGCGCGGGCCCTACGACCTCTCGCTGGTAGAAGGCTCGGTCACAACGCCGGCTGATGCCGCGCGTATCCAGCGCGTGCGCCGCCTCTCGCGGCACTTGGTGACGATCGGCGCCTGCGCCACCGCTGGCGGAATACAGGCTTTGCGCAACTTCGCCGATGTCCGAGAATTCGCAGCCGCCGTTTATCCGCACCCGGAATATGTAAAGACGCTCGCGACCTCGACCCCGATCAGCGCGCATGTGCCGGTCGATTTCGAATTGCGTGGGTGCCCGATCGACAAGGGCCAGCTGCTCGAGGTCATCAAAGCCTTCCTCATCGGGCGCAAACCGGCGATCTCTCGGCACAGCGTCTGCCATGAATGCAAATTACGCGGCACTGTCTGCGTCATGGTCGCACACGGGACACCCTGCCTCGGCCCGGTCACACAAACCGGCTGCGGCGCAATCTGCCCGGCTTACGGCCGCGGCTGCTATGGCTGCTTCGGACCGGCCGAGAGCCCAAACACGGCGGCTGTAGCGCGCCAGTTCTCGTCGCTCGGCATGACCGAGCGCGATATCGGCCGGGTCTTCCGCACCTTCAACGCGGCCGCTGAGCCGTTCCGGAAAGAGGGCGAGGCCCATGGCGACTAGGACGATTCGGGTCGACTATATCGCGCGGGTGGAAGGTGAAAGCTCGCTCGACCTTCGCATCCGCAATGGCGCCGTCGAGACGGTGCGCCTGAGTATTTTCGAGCCGCCGCGCTTCTTCGAAGCGTTGTTGCGCGGGCGCGGGTACACGGAGGTGCTCGACATCGTCGCCCGGATATGCGGGATCTGCCCGATCGCCTACCAGATGAGCGGCGTGCATGCGATCGAGGACGCGCTCGGGATTGCGGTCGACCCGGCGATTCGCGCATTGCGGCGGCTCCTTTATTGCGGCGAGTGGATCCAGAGTCATGCGCTGCACATCGTGATGCTGCACGCGCCGGACTTTCTCGGCTATCCGGACGCGATTGCAATGGCGCGCGATCACGGCGAGGCTGTGGAGCGCGCGCTCGCGCTCAAAAAGACGGGAAACGAACTGCTCCGGCTGCTAGGCGGCCGGGAGATCCATCCGATCAACGCCCGCATCGGCGGGTTTTACCGGGTTCCGAACCGCGCCGAGCTGGCGCCTGTCGCCGAGGCGTTGAAGGGCGCCCGCGATCGGGCGATCGACACGCTGCTTTGGGTGGCAGGTTTCCCCTTTCCCGAATGCGTTCGCGACTACGAGTTCGTAGCACTGCGGCACCCCGACGAATACCCGATGAACGAAGGCAGGATCGTCTCCTCGGCCGGGCTCGACATTGCCGTTGCCGATTACGAAACTGAGTTTATTGAGCGCCAGGTGCCGTATTCGACCGCGCTGCATTCTGTAATGAAGCAGCGCGGCGTTTATCTCGTGGGTCCGATGGCGCGCTATGCGCTCAACCGAGACCACCTGCCGGCCGAAATCCGTGCGCTCGCTGGCGAAGTCGGCCTCGAACCGGTGTGCCGCAATCCATTCCGTAGCATTCTCGTTCGCTCGCTCGAGGTCGTCTATGCTTGCGACGAGGCATTGCGTCTGATCGCTGCCTACGAGCCGCCGGTCCGGCCATTCGTTCCGGCCGAGCCGCGGGCCGCGGTGGGCTACGCATGCACTGAAGCGCCGCGCGGCATCCTCTATCACCAGTATCGTCTCGATCAAGACGGCACAATCCTCGAAGCCAGCCTCGTTCCGCCCACCGCTCAAAACCAAGGGGTCATCGAAGAAGACTTGCGAGAGGTCGCAACCGCCGCCCTCGATCTCAAAGAGGATGCGCTGCAAGCCCGTTGCGAGCAGAGCATCCGCAACCACGACCCCTGCATCTCTTGCGCGGCGCATTTCCTGAAGCTGCAAGTGCACCGGGCATGAGCGCCAGCGATCGACCACTGATGCTTGTCGTCGGGATCGGCAACCCGGATCGCGGCGACGACGGCGTCGGGCCGGTGATCGTGCGGCGCCTCAGGGGGCGGGTCCCTCCCGGCACCAGCGTCCGGGAACGCAGCGGCGATGCTCTCGCGCTGATCGAGGACTGGAAGGGCTTTTCCTCCGTCATTGTCGTCGATGCGATGGCGCAAATTACCGAGCCGGGCCGGATTTATCGCCTCGAACTGACTAGCAACCCGCTGCCGGTCGCTTTCGCGCCCCCATCCACCCACGCGTTCGGTCTCGCCGAAACTGTCGAGTTGGCGCGCAACCTGCACCGGCTGCCGCCGTTCCTCATCGCTTATCTCGTTGAAGGCGAGCAGTTCGAAACGGGGGCGCTTTTGTCGCCGATGGTCGCCAAGGCCGTCGAGGACGCGGTCGAGCGGATACTCACCGAGATCCCTGCCCTATCGGAAGCTTGGAGGGACCATGCATGAGACGGCCCTGGTCCGCGACATCGTCTGGCGCATCGAGGACCTCGCCCGCACCACGCAGGCGCGACGCGTCAGCGGCGCGAAGATTTGGCTCGGTGCGCTCAGCCACCTTTCCGCCGAGCACTTCCGCGAGCATTTCGCGTTGGAGGCGCGGGATACGCTCGCCGTCGGGGCGGTGTTGGACATCGAGGTGTCTGACGATCTCGACGACCCTCACGCGCAGCACGTCCGACTACAGAGCGTCGATCTCGATGAATGAGCCCCAGCCTACGCACTTCCGAAGACGCACTGACGATTTCGTTTACTCGGGAGGACTTCCGGGGTGGTCACCGGATCCCGGCGGGCGTCGCCGCGACCCCCTACGCCGTTCGATAAAGTGGCCTCCGCCGGTGGCCCCAGCGAGTTTTTGCACAGCTTGCAATGATCTTGAGCTTGGCGCCATCGTGGATCCGGGCTCGGCGCAAGGTTCCTTTCCGAACCAGAGATCGCCGGGATTGTACCGCATTATCAACGGCGACAAGCCTGACGGCGACAGGACGGGGGAGGTCATGGCCGAGATAGCGAGCTTCCCGACATTTCTCCCGCTCTCGCCTTCGTGATACCGCGCACCGCGACCCTTCCCTGGTCAGCTTATGACAAACTCGGCGCGGATCCACTGCGGCGCCACTGTTGCGACCGTCGCCTTATCACTCTCGCTGCGAAACGTAATCGATCGGGCCAACAAAGACGGCGGAAGTTCGTCGCAATGACGCCACGGCTGAAAAAGGTGGGCTGTGAATAGTCGATCATGACTTCGAGGAGAAGGGGAGCTCCCCCCTCGCGGAGCGAAACTGCGGCGTCGATCGCTCCCTCGATCTCGCCGTCGCTGTTTAAAGCAAGGTGGCGAACGCCGAAACTAGCGCAAAGTGCAGATAGGTCGTAATCGGGCAGTATACTGGCGACTTCATGCGCAAATCCGCTCCGCTGAAACTGGGAAATCTGACCGAGTTCGCGGTCCCGCAGAACGACCACCAGCAGAGGCAGACGATGATGCACGGCGGTGACCAACTCAAAGGCGGTCATCATCAGCGCGCCGTCTCCCTCCAGCGCGACGACCTGACGGCCGGGGCATCCTAACGCCGCGCCGATCGCCGCGGGGATAGCGTAGCCCATGCAGGAAAAATCGACGGGCGCAAGAAACGACTGCGGCGCATCGAGACGGAGGGTCTCGGCTGCGAGAAAGAGGCCATTGCCGCTGTCCGTAACATAAATCGTGTCGCTGGGTAGCGTGCTTTGCAGCGCAGTCATCAGCCGTTGTGGCGAGACGGCATCCCCGAGCAAATCGAGGCCTAGTCGCGACGAGAGATGAGCGTGCTTTGTGCGAATGCGGTCGCGGAGATGTTGGTTTGTGGCGCGCTGACGCAGCCGGGGGAGCAAAGCCGAGATGAAGGCGCCCGCCTCTGCCGCGACACCGATAGAGGCCGGGTAGTTGCGGTCGATGACAGCCGGGTCGACATCGATATGGATAAGCCGGCCGGGTGGCGTCAGGCCGTAGCTTCCCGTCGCGACCTCCGCGAAGCGGCAGCCGATCGCCAGTGTGAGATCGCAGCCGCTGGCGATCTCGCTGACAAAGGGCGGTGCACTTGGGCCGAAGCCCGGCCACAGCCACAATGGATGGTCCTCGGGGAAGACGCCCTTGCCTTGCAACGTGGTGCATACGGGCGTTTCGAGGCACTCGGCGAGCCGAACCAAATCATCTCCGGCACCAGCACTTCCCCGGCCGAGATAGAGGAAAGGTTGCTCGCTCTGCTCGATCGCGACGACGACTTGCTGGTCAGCATCACTCGCCCAACGCGGCACCGCGGGCGCGGCGCTGGTAGTGCGATCAAACGCCTCAGCATTGGCTTGGCGAGCAATGAAAAGATTGGCTGGGATTTCGACGACCACCGGACCAGCCGGCGGCGTTCGCGCCAGCGCGCACGCCATTTTGACCTTCGGGTAAAGATCGATCGCTTGATCGATGCGGAGCTGCGCTTTGGTTACAGGGCGCGCCAACGCCAGCTGGTCGATGGCGTGCAGCTGAAAGGTCTTATCGGTGTCGTTGCGGATGCCGGTTGCCAACACCAGCAACGGGATATTGTCCATATAGGCTTCGGCTATCCCCGAAAGCGCATGGGTAAGACCCGCTCCTGGAACAAGCAGAACGCACCCAGGCCGCCCGCAGGCAAGTGCCAGCCCGTCGGCCATAAACGGCGCGCTCCGCTCATCGGTGACGAGCACAGGGTTGATATCCGCCGACTGACCAAGGCAGTCGTACAGCTCCAGATTCTGTGCGCCGGGAATTCCGAAGGTGAAGCGGATCCCTTCACCCCGGAGAGCACTTGCAACCGCCTGCGCTCCGCTGATACTGGTCATGGCGATGGCAGCCTCTCCCGGACAGAATTGATTGCCGCCAATAGATGCTGCCGAACGAGCCATTGATAGCTGTCATCAAGCATCGTTCGCAGCGGCGCCCGCCGATATCCGAGCTCGCGCTCGGCTTTGGCGGACTCGATCCGCGGCTCGTTGAGCATCAGCGTCAGCGCATCGGGCGTGAGATCCGGCTCCTTGCCGGTCAGAAATCCGAACGCCGCCTTCGCGCGGGTGATCGCTCTGAATACGCTGACCGGGATTTGCCGTCGCGGCGCCGGTCTTTCCACCAGCTCTGCGATAATGGCAATGACTTCGGCAAAGCTCGCCTCGACCCCGGGGAGGAGATAGTTCTGCCCCTGCTGGCCGTGATCTACGGCCGCCAGCTCGGCCATCGCCCACAGCTTCGGCATGACAGAAGGACCCACTCACCGGGGGAATCCCCGGTAGCGTGCCTTGTGCGACCATTTTGAACATCCGTCCCCAGTTGTGCGTGTCGTAACGGCCGATGATGTGGCACGGGTTGATGATCACAGCATCGAGGCCCTCTTCAACCCCAGCGCGGACTTCCTCTTCGGCCAGGTACTTTGTCTGCACGTAACCGACTGCCGACAGGCCGCCGGTCTGTTGCGTCGCTTCGGAAATTGCCGTATGGCCCAGACCGTAGGTGTTCCAGGTCGAAGTATGAACCAGTTTGCGGACCTGCCGATGCAGGCAAGCGCGGACGACGTTATGCGTGCCAATGACATTGACCTGTTGCTGAATGGCGCGTCGCTTCGACCACAGAGAAGTCACGGCGGCGGTGTGGAACACAGCCTCCGTGTTCTGTGGAATCGCGGAGGCAAGGACTCCGGCATCGCAGATGTCGCCCTCTATCAGTTCGACCGGAAATTGCCGCAAATACTGAACGTCGGTTCTCGGCTTGCACAGCGCGCTAACCCGCCAGTTCTGCCTCGTGAGCTGCTCGACGAGGTTCAGGCCAAGAAATCCGTTAGCGCCGGTAACGAGACAACGACGCTCGGACATGATGTCCCCCGGAATGGTTGCAACCGTTCTTGCCTATCGATCACCGCATAACCAACAGCCTGATAATGGCATCAGCCAGCGGACCAAAAGGGGGGCCGCAGAATGGACGACAAACTGAAACGGCTCTGCAGAAACACGCTTTTCCGGTGCGATAGCGTCCGGAAGCCGGCTTCACCGTGATAGGCGCCAAAGCCCGAAGCGCCGACGCCGCCGAAGGGTAGTCCCGCGACCAGCGCGTGCATCAGCGTCGTATTGACCGAAGCGCCCCCTGAGAGCGTCCGTCGCAGCACCTCGTCCCGGACCTTGGCGCTGATGCCAAAGTAATAGAGCGCCAACGGTCGAGGATGGTGATTTATATAGGCGATAGGTTCACTGATCGAGGAATAGGTTTTTACCGGGAGCACTGGACCGAAGATCTCCTCTCGCATTACCGCGAGCCCGTCATCGGGATCCACCACAAGCATTGGCACCAGCTTGCGAGCACCTGCGGCGGGCTCTTCGCTTGCTCTGGTGAGCTCGACCACAGTCACGCCGGCGCTTCTCGCTTCCTCGACATATCGAAAGATCCGCTCATAGTGACGCTCATTGATCAGGCTAGGGCGTGTCGTCAATTGAGCCAGATGGTAGCGGCGGCGAGGTGGATGGCGGCAAGGAAATTCCTGGCGGTTTTGTCGTAGCGCGTGGCGATCGCTCGGAACTGCTTTAGTTTGCAGAAGAAATTCTCGATCAGGTAGCGCTCTTTGTAGAGTTCGCGATCGAATTCGCGCGGCGTCACGCGGTTTGGTCGAGGCGGGATTACGGCGGATTTGCCAGCCGCCGCCAACCGGTCGAGTACTCGGCGATCGGCATCAAAGGCACGATCTGCGATCAGCAGGTTGGCGGTCATCTGCGGCAGCAGCGCATCAGCCGCGGCCAAGTCGTGCGCCTGTCCCGGCGTCAGCAGAAAGCGCAGAGGATTACCGAGCGCGTCGACCAGCGCATGGATCTTGGTGCTCAGACCGCCGCGGCTGCGGCCAAGGGCCTGGTCCTCAGCTTTTTTTGAGAGCGCCGGCGCTGTGTTGATGAGCCCGCACGATGGTGCTGTCGATCATCGCGTATTGGTTATTGCCATCGGCTGCCAGGTGCTCAAAGACGCGCTCCCATACGCCGGCTTTGGCCCAGCGGCTGAACCGGCGGTGCGTATTCTTCCAGTCGCCGAAGCGCTCCGGCAGATCGCGCCATGGGATACCCGCACGGTATCTGTACAGCACCGCCTCGACAAAGCGACGATTGTCACGGGCGGTGGCTCCGACATCGCCCAGCTTGCCGGGAAGCAGGTCCTTGATCCGCTCCCACTGGTCGTCGCGAAGTCCATAACGGGTCATGCGTCAGCCTTCTACAAAGCCGACTCTACATGATTCACATAAATTTCTGCTCAGGTAGACTCTTTTTACTGCGTATCATTCCCGCCAGGACTCGCGTTACGTGTGACCTTGCAGTAATTGACGACACGCCCTAATGTGCGGTTGCGGACCTCGTGGTGCCCCGCTCTCTTGCTGCGGCGGGGCGGTCTCCGGCACCCGAATGCCGCAAACCTCTCAGCCAGTTGAGCACTCGGCGCGCCATTGCTCCGGCAACCACGTCGGGTTCCGGAGGAGCCGGGCACGTCCGGTTGTTTTCCGAAGCAACGAGTTGACGTGGCCACCCGCGCTCCTGATGGACCACGATATACATTCCGTCGACGAACAATTCGACCGTGGCCGGAGCGGCATTGCACGACTTGCGGGCGTAATCGATGCTCGCCGACAGGCTCGGGAAGTGTGACGCAGGCACCGGCGAGAGGCCATGCACGCTCCAAGTTCCCCAAGCGTCACGCGAGATCTTCAGGTGCAAGCTCATGCGATTGTCTCTGCTCAATGCAACATGCCGTGCATGAAGACTAGTACAAGACGGAGCGTCAGAAGGCCGATCCCCAGACCCACCAACACGAAGGTGGTCCCAACGAGATCGAGGATCGCCCTGTGCCACTTGCGCCGCTGATTGGTCGCATCGTTCACTCGTTGGGGGAAAGGTAGTTGGTATTGAACTCGGTCCTTGGTGACATCCAAAAGCACCATTTTTGAACCCCATTGCCCGCCCGCTTCGGTGCCGTTACTAAAAAAGCGAGACCCCAATAAGATTTCGACGGGGAATATGTCCCGGCAGGATAAAGGAAACATAAATCGGATCGGATTGCGGGGTTCGCGACCACCGATAGTCGGTCTCTGCGCTATTCCAGTTGTGCGCCGTAGCGGTGAACGTGATAGGGCGTGCGGGCGAGACCCGGGCAGTAGCTGCCGACCACTGGCTCGAGAGCTTCGTAGAGCCGCCGATTGTCGGCATTCACAGCGGCGAGCCGCTCGCGCGCTGCCGCGACGCGGTCACGCAGCCGCTCGAGGTCGACGGTAAGGAGACGCCGGTTCTCGACAACCAGACGCCCGCCGATCATGACGCTGTCGACCGCGGTGCCGTCCTCGGTGTGGACGAGCTGGTTGACCGCGTCGTTGATCGGCAGCCAGTTCGGGTGGTCGAGATCGAGCATGACGATGTCGGCCTTGTAGCCCGGCG
>Ga0306920_100013644_pt1 | contig 11076 bp, 9 predicted proteins | sample flu12Cox44000170_FD_204666 | JGI IMG/M metagenome (GOLD analysis project Ga0306920, IMG submission 204666) | Lab enrichment of tropical soil microbial communities from Luquillo Experimental Forest, Puerto Rico - flux4day.12C.oxic.44.000.170 (v2)... | ecosystem: Environmental > Terrestrial >...
CGACCTACTTTGCGGCGCGCAACGTCGATCCCAAGGTGCAGGCGCTGGTGGGCCAGATCGACGCCATCGAAGTGACGGTGACCAACTCCGAGACCGAGGCGCTGCTGCTCGAATACAACCTCATCAAGGCTCACAAGCCGCGCTTCAACATCGTGCTGCGCGACGACAAGAGCTTTCCGTACATTCACCTGTATGTCGAGCACGAGTACCCGCGCCTGGAGTTCTACCGCGGCTCGCGCACCGCGCCGGGACGCTACTTCGGGCCCTTCCCCAGCGCCGGCGCCGTGCGCGATACGCTCAATCAGCTGCAGAAGCTGTTTCGCATCCGCAACTGCCGCGACAGCTTCTTCGCCAACCGCAGCCGCCCGTGTCTGCAGCACCAGATCGGACGCTGCTCGGCGCCGTGCGTGGGGCTGATCACGCGCGCGGCGTACGCGCAGGACATCGCCGCCGCGGTGAAGGTGCTCGAGGGCCGCAGCGACGAGGTCAACGCCGAGCTGCAGGCACGCATGGAGGAAGCCGGCGCGCGGCTCGAGTTCGAGCGCGCCGCCGGGATTCGCGACCAGCTCGCCGCGCTCAAGCGCATCCAGGCCCAGCAGGTGGTGATGGCCGAGGGCGCCCGCGATGCGGACGTGTTCGCCATCGCCGGCGATGCCGGTGAATACGCGGTGAGCGTGATGCTGGTGCGCGGCGGTCGCAATCTCGGCACCAGCAGCTATTTTCCGCGTGCCATACTCGCCGAGCCGCACGAGGCGCTGACATCGTTCGTGATGCAGTACTACGCCAACGCCGACGCACCCGCCGAGGTGCTGCTCGGCAGCCGCCTCGAGGAGGCGCCGGCGCTCGCCGAGGCGTTGCGCGAGCGGCTCGGGCGCACGCTCGAGGTGCGCTGCCCGGCGCGCGGCATCGGCGCCCGCTGGGTCGAGCTGGCGCGCGAGAACGCCGCGCAGGCGCTGCGCATGCGCCTGGCGCACCGCGTCGGCATGGACGAGATGCTGAACGATCTCGCACGCGAGCTGGATCTCCCGGAGCCACCACAGCGCCTCGAGTGCTTCGACATCAGTCACACCGGCGGGGAGGGCACGGTCGCATCCTGCGTGGTCTTCGGCCCCGAGGGACCGCTCAAGAAGGAGTACCGTCGCTTCAACATCCGTGGCGTGACCCCCGGTGACGATTACGCTGCGCTGCGCCAGGCGCTCGAACGCCGCTACCGGCGCGTAGAGGAGGGCGAGATACCGGCCCCGGACGTGCTGCTGATCGATGGCGGGTTGGGGCAGATCACCCAGGTCCACGAGGTGCTCGCCGGGCTCGGTTTCGCCGAGCTGGTACTCGTCGGGGTTGCCAAAGGTCCCGATCGCCGGCCCGGGCAGGAGCGGTTGTTCGTCTACGGTGCGCAAAGCCCCATCACGCCCGTACCGCACGGCCCGGCATCACGGCTGATCCAGCGCATCCGCGATGAGGCACACCGCTTTGCCATCACCGGCCACCGCAAGAAGCGCGCACGGCGTTACCACCAGTCGGTGCTGGAAGTGGTGCCGGGGCTGGGCCCGGCGAAGCGTCGCGCGCTCCTCAAGCACTTCGGCGGCCTGCAAGGTGTCATGCGCGCCGGAGTCGCCGACCTGACACAGGTGAGCGGAATCGGCGCGGCGCTCGCGCGAACTCTTTATGATCACCTGCATCCGGGCTCCTGAAGCACCCCGCCAAATCCTGCTTGACACGCATCTATGAGCAACCACCGATCAACAAGATGCGAAATTTGGCGGGGGCCCCGCTAGGCGGCGAGCATGGATTGGAATCTTCCCAACACGCTCACGTGGGCGCGCATCGCGGTGATCCCGCTGATCATATTGCTGTTCTACATGCCCTATCCGTGGGCGGATCCCGCGGCGGGTCTGCTGTTTGCCGCAGCCGGCGTCACCGACTCGCTCGATGGCTACTTCGCGCGGCGGCTCGGCCAGATCTCGCGCCTCGGCGCATTTCTCGACCCGGTGGCCGACAAGCTGATCGTGGCGGTCGCGCTGGTTCTGCTGGTGAGCAAGGATCCCCGCGCCCTCATCGTGCTCACCGCTATCATCATCATCGGTCGCGAGATCACGATCTCGGCGCTGCGCGAGTGGATGGCCGAGATCGGCGCACGGCGCAAGGTGGCCGTCTCCCAGCTCGGCAAATACAAGACGATCCTGCAGATCACCGGGCTCTCGATGATGCTCTACCGCTGGCCGCTTTTCGGTCTGCACACCTACGCGCTGGGCGTCGTGCTCACGGTGGTCGCCGCCGCTGCGACGCTGGTCTCGATGCTCGTGTACCTGCGCGCCGCGTGGCCGGAGCTCAAGCGCTGAGGGTCTAGGCCATTAATGCTAATAGTTTCATTAGCTTGGGAGTTATTCATAGCGCCGTATCGAGCTAATGGCACTCGCCGGGCTCGCCTTGACTTCCCAAGGGGTGTACATAGAATTTCGCGCTCCCAAAGGACGCGGGCTTAGCTCAGTTGGTAGAGCGGTACCTTGCCAAGGTACAGGTCGACGGTTCGAACCCGTTAGCCCGCTCCATCTTTCCGGTGGCTTCACTTCCTAGTCGTCTGCGCCGTGTGCGCCGCCGCTGAGGCGAACCAAACGCTGCCGTGCACCGCCGGTCGCACGGCCACAACATTCGGGGAGGGTGCGCGATGTCCGACGCGATGAGCTGGGATGGGAACTGGGCGTGGGCCCTGCCGCTGATGGTCCTCACCTTGATCCTGCACGTCGTGGGCCTGGCGCTCATCAACCTGCGCATGGTCCACGTGATGGGGCGCTTACGCCGCCGTCATCAGTTCTTCCCGATATTCGTATTCGTCATGGGAGTCACCGCGCTGCTCGCGGTACTGCTGCTGGGGTTCGAGGCGACGTTGTGGGCAGCGGCTTTTCGCACCCTCGGTGCACTCCCGGATGGCCGCTCCGCGATGCTGTATTCGTTGAATGCCTTCACTGCGTATGGCCATACCGAACTCGTGCTCGCACCGCACTGGCGGCTGATGGGAGCGCTCGAAGCGCTGAACGGCATGCTGCTCTTCGGCCTCACCACGGCGTTCCTGTACGGTCACATCCGCCAGGTGTGGCCCGCCGAGCTGCAGGGGCCGATAGTGCAGGGAAGGACTGCTTCCCAGCGGGGTCCCCAGGAAATTTCGCGTCTTGCTGAGCAGTGAGGGCACATCGAGCGCGACAAGCGAAACTTCATGGGGTGCATCAGGGCTCGACGTGAACGATCGGGCTGTCGCCGCCGACGACGCCGATGACGGCTGCGTCCGCCAGGCCGTGCTGGCGGAAAATATCGAGCGCGAGTGGAGCCGCCTCCGCGGTGCAGGCCACCAGCAGTCCGCCCGAGGTCTGCGGGTCGGTGAGCAGCGCCTTGTGCGCGGACTCGAGCTGTGGATCGAGCCGCACCTCATCCCCGTATGCGGTCCAGTTGCGTGCCGAGGCACCGGTGACGCAGCCGGTGGCGGCCATGGCGAGCACATTCGGCAGCAGCGGAATGCGCCGCACGCTCAAGCGCGCGCCAAGGCGCGATCCGCGGCACATTTCCAGCAGGTGCCCGAGCAGGCCGAAGCCGGTGACATCGGTCATGGCGTGCACGCCGGCGAGCTGCGCGAGTGCGGGTCCCGCGTCATTCAGCCGCGTCGTGGTCTCGATCATTGCCTGATAGTCGGCGGGCGAGAGTTGTCCCTTCTTGAGCGCCGCCGAGAGGATGCCGACCCCGAGAGGTTTGCCGAGGATGAGCGCATCGCCCCGCTGTGCGTCGCAGTTGCGTTTCACGTGGCGGGGATGCACGAGGCCGAGCGCGACCAGTCCGTAGATCGGCTCGACCGAATCGATGCTGTGCCCGCCGGCGACCGGTACGCCGGCCTGCGCGCAGACCGCTTCCCCGCCGCGCAGAATCTCGCGAATGATTTCCGCCGGCAGGACGTTCACCGGCATCGCGAGCAGCGCGAGCGCGAGGATCGGCCGGCCGCCCATGGCGTAGACGTCCGAGAAGGCATTGGTGGCCGCGATGCGCCCGAAGTCGAACGGGTCATCGACGATCGGCATGAAGAAATCGGTGGTGGCAACGAGCGCCTGGCTCTCGCTGAGCTGCCACACGGCAGCATCGTCGGCCGTTTCACGTCCGACAAGCAGTGAAGCATAAGAGGCCGCGGCGGGCGCCGCCCGCAGCAGATCGGCGAGCACACCCGGCGAGAGCTTGCAGCCGCACCCCCCGCCGTGGGAAAGGGAGGTGAGGCGCGGAACGGTGACTGCACTCATAACCGACTCATCCTACGCCCTGCAGGGAAGATGGCGGAAGGCAGCAGGAGTCGAACCTACCAGGGAACGTCTGGCGCCCCCTCCTGGGTTTGAAGCCCAGTCGCACCGCCGGGTACGGGTGCCTTCCTCAGGTCAAGCGCGCCGACCCGTTCACGGCAGTGTTGCATGGCTTGCCGAGCACCCTCAAGGCGCTCGGCAAGTCAGCAACCGCGAGGGCTCAGTGAACGAAGGCCTCTACCGGCACTTTCCCCCGGAACTTGGGTGCGCTCGCCGATGGCTTCGCACTCGCGCTCGGTTGAGCTACCGCCTCATGGGTCGAGGCTTGCCCTGCCGACTGCAGTGCCGCCGCAGCCTGCTCGTTTTCGCCCTGATTCCCCTCATCCTCGTCCTCATGCCGGACAAAGGATCCGTTCCTTTCCCTGCCGATTTCGCCGAAGTTACCCTGGGAGCTGAAGTTTCCATGTGCCGAGAAACTGCCGTCCGTGTAGGCAACCGAGAAGCTTCCGGAATTCGTCGCATCCGACATCTCGCCCGCCCAATTGAAGGGATTGAGCGGATCCGTGGAAATCGGCCGAACGTGCCGAGCCCGGCCCGATTTCGTGTAGATGATGTCGAACGAGACGGTAGCCGGAGCATGACCTGAGTTACCGAGGTTGACTATCGCTCCATCCGGCGCGGTATTCGGGAATGTAAGTTGATCGACGACCGCCACATTCCTCACAGCAATCGTGACAGTGTCGTCCGTGACCGTCACGGCGTCATCGGGGATCTGAACAGTCCAGAAAAGACCGTTGCCTGCGATCCCGCCATTGAAGTCATGCACCTGTGTCATTGGAAGCCCCGAACTCGGGAGCCAGAAGTCAATTCATATCTCGACAAAGGTGCCGCGCTTTTTTCGAGTGGTCGTGGTGCCTCCCGCGTCGAAAGTGGCCACGGCGCCGTGGAAGTCGCCTTTGAAGACCCGTACGTCACCGATAACCTGGTACTGCTTGCCGGTGCTGTCCATGGCCGTACCGAGCGTGTAGCCCATGGCGATGACGCCGTCGAAATTGGTGATCGTGTTTGGCTCGGCGTTGACTCCATCGAATCCGGGGCCCGTCACGCCCGGCATGAATATATTGATCCATTGTATGGGTGGGACTACGTCGCCCCCCGGGACAGGCACCGGGAAAACCTGCGGCGTACCCTGAGCCCATACCGCGGCGCTGGTGAGGATGGACACGGCAAAACCAATTGCTTGCTTCATGGTGATGCCCTCGGTTGGTGTTGGTTAGGCGCAGTCGTGGAGATCTGTCGCGCCTGAATTGATCGTTTTTTACACGCGCGTAACACCCTGCAACAGATGGAGTGTCCGGCCGTGCCGCTTGTGGTGTCAACAGAGAAAGAGCTCAGCGAAGCCGCGTCACAGTATCCATCAGCTCAAGGTCAAGGAAGCTCCAGGCCTCGCGCGGCTTCAATTGACCGCCGCGGGTGGCCAGGCGCTCTGCGCGCGCAACACGTGTGCATCACGGATGCGACGCGTGTAGCCAACGCGATCGAAGAACTCCAGTATCTGGATCGCGCGCTTGCGCCCGAGACCCACCAAGTCGCGGAAGTGCGCCGCGTGCACTGCACCATGCTCGCGATGACAGGCACCGAGGATCGCCGCGAGCTCCGCTATCGCGTCACGATCGTAGTAGAGATCGCGTACCACCTGGTACACCTCGCCCTGACCGACGAGCTTGCCCAGCACGGCGCGCACTCGCCCTTCGCGATCGCGGACCGTTGTGGCCAGATCGCGCACCCACGGCGGATCGAAACGACCGGCGAGAATCAACGGTCTGAGCTTGTCGGCAAGCGCCCGATCGGCCTCCGACAGTGTCACGTGATGCCCCGGCAGATGCAGCCAGGCGCCCCGTGCGAACAGCCGCCGCTCCTCTTGCAGCTGCGCAAGCACGGCCTGCCAGAGCGCTGGCGGTGCATCGGGGAAGCTCATGCGCCGCAGACGTCCCGCATCGGGTCCGGCCTGGTCGGGGACCTCCTGATGGAAGCGGGCGAGTGCCGAGAGCGCGCCCTCGCGCAGCGCCCGCCAACGATCGGGCGTCAACACGTAGCACTCGCCGCCGGCCTCGATCTTGAGCGCTTCGGCTGGCAGAGGTAGCTCCTCGGGTGCACGCCCGCACAGCCGCACCAGCTCGGCGACCGTAGTGCCGTAGCGCGCTTGACCGAGCAGCGGCTCGATGCCACCGCCCTCAATCAGCCGCTCGAGAGCCGTGAGGGCTGCGAGCCGCTCTGGCGTGCGGCGGCGGCGCGCCGGCGGTTGCGGATCGAGCACGCGGCCTCCGCCGATCGTGTGCCGGCCCTGAGCGTCGCGCACGATGAAGCGCTCGCCACAGGTCGCGCATACGGGAGCGTCGAAGACAAGCTGCACACGCATCGAGTCGCCGGCGGCCAGGCGCCCCGGCTCGAGCGGCACGACATGTGCCACCCGGTGCGCGGTACCGAGATGCACATGCACCGGCGACCAGGCTTTGACTGGCGCATCCACCTCGCGGAGGAAGTGCAGGCGGACGTCGAGCCGGTTGCTCGCGATGAAAACGCGCGGATCGGCCAGCCAGTGGCCGCGAGCGAGATCGTCCTTCGCAACTCCGGTGAGCGCGAGCGCGCAGCGCTCACCGGTGCGTCCCACCTCGGCGGGGCGGCTCTGGGCATGGAGGCTGCGTACACGCGCGCTCAGCTTGCCCGGCATCACCACCACGATGTCGCCGCTGCGCACCTGTCCCGAGAACACCGTGCCCGCGGCGAGCGTACCGTGACCCGGGAGAGTGAAGACGCGGTCCACCGCGAGACGGAACAGGCCGTTGGCCTCATGCACCGGCGCTCGTGTCGCGAGCTCGTACAGGTGCTGTCGCAGCGCCGCGAGTCCTGGGCAACCGGTATCGGTCGCATCGATCGGAAAGACGAGAGCGCCGGCAAGCGGCGTGGCGGCGAGCGCGGCACGCACTTGGGCCGTGACTTCCTGCGTACGCTGAGATGCGACGCGATCGATCTTGGTGAGCGCGACGGCGCCCGCGGACACCCCAAGCAGATCGATGATGGCAAGATGCTCGAGCGTCTGCGGCATCACTCCGTCGTCCGCGGCGACCGTGAGCAGCGCGAAGTCGATGCCGCAGGCACCGGCCACCATGGTGTGCACCAGGCGCTCGTGTCCCGGCACGTCGACGAAGCCGAGCACGCCGCCTTGCGGAACGGCTGCGTACGCATAACCGAGCTCGATCGAGATACCGCGTGCCTTCTCCTCCGGCAGCCGATCGGTGTCGACGCCGGTGAGCGCCCGCACGAGCGTCGTCTTGCCGTGATCGATGTGACCCGCCGTGCCGATGATCATGGGCGCAGCGTCTCGAGTTGTGCGGTGAAGCTCGCTTCATCGGCGGGCTCGAGACAGCGCAGGTCGAGCCACAGGGTGCGGTCGGCGAGACGGCTGAGCACCGGACGCGGCAGCGCGCGCAGCGCCGCCTCGAGCCGCCCGAGACTCGCGCGCCTGCCCTTCACAGCGCGCACCGCGAGCCCGTAGCTCGGCAACTGCTCGAGGGGCAGGGCGCCGCTTCCGATCTGACTGGCAACGGGCGCCGCCGCGACCTCGTAGGCGCCGCCGAGGGCACGCTCGAGCGCCGGTCGCAGCCGCGCGGCCTGCGCCTGCAGCTCGGGTAGCGGGCGCGTGAGAAGCCGCAGTGTCGTGAGGCGCGTGGCTAGATGCTCCGGGTCGCGATAGAGCGCGAGCACTGCCTCGAGCGCTGCCAGGGTCATCTTATCGACGCGCAGCGCCCGCTTGAGCGGGTCGCGGCGGAGTCTTGCGATCAGATCGGCACGGCCCACCACAAGTCCCGCCTGGGGGCCGCCGAGCAGCTTGTCGCCGCTGAAGGTCACGAGGTCGGCGCCGGCAGCGACCGCCTCGCTCACCGTCGGCTCGGCGGGCAATTGCCAGCGCCGCAGGTCCACCAGCGAGCCGCTGCCCAGGTCCACTGCCACGGGGACGCCGCGCGCGCGGCCGAGCCGCACGAGCTCGGCGAGCGGCACGCTCGCGGTGAAGCCGCTGATGGCGTAGTTGCTGGTGTGGACCTTCAGCAGCAGCGCGCTGCGTGGACCGAGCGCCGCCTCATAGTCGCCGGGGTGCGTACGGTTGGTAGTGCCGACCTCGCGGAGCCGTGCGCCCGCGCGCCGCATGATATCCGGCAGTCGAAACGAGCCGCCGATCTCGATCAGCTCCCCGCGCGACACCAGCACCTCGCGCCGTTGCGCGAGCACGCTCAGCATCAGCAGCACAGCGGCCGCGTTGTTGTTCACCACCATGGCGGCGGCCGCGCCGGTCAAGTCGCACAGGGTCTTCTCGATCAAGGAGTCGCGCTCGCCGCGCCGACCCGTCGCCAGGTCGAACTCGAGGTTCACGGGTGCGCTCAGCGCCTGGACCACCGCGTCCGCCGCTTCCGCGGGGAGGAGGGCGCGGCCGAGGTTGGTGTGCAACACCGTGCCGGTCAGATTGAACACGGGTCGCAATGCCGGGCGCGCCGCGAGCGCGAGCTTCGCTGCCACGGCGGCGGCGATGGCCGCCTCAGCGAGGGCGGAGCGCTCGAAGGTGCCGGCGAGTGCCGCGCTGCGGATCTCTGCGAGATGCGCCCGGAGCGTCCCAATCACAGCGGTGCGCCCGTACCGGGCGATGAGCTCGAGCAGCGGCGCGGTCCGCAGCAGCCGGTCGACCGAAGGAATGTCGGCCACCGGGCCCGAGGGCAGCGGTTTACGGATCTCGCCAGCAGGCAGGGTCGAACGGCCGGACACGCGGCACCTTTCCAAGCGGTTTCATCCGGACCGAGCGTCGAGGGCTGTTCTTCTCCGCCGGACTCAGGGCTGCTGCCACAGCAGCGGATTGCCGCTACCGCGGTGGTAGCCCGCTTCGCCCATCAACAGATCGAGCGCGAGGCTGGCGAGGTCGTCAGCCACCGGCTCGACGCCCGCGTCCTTCTCCTGGTAGAGGATCTTGCGGTAGGTGTGACACTGCTCGCAAGACTCGGCACGGATGGCCTCCGGGCCGCCTTCGATGGAATGCTGGGCAATGCCCTCGGTACCCTGGCAGTGACTGCAGGTCACCCGTACCAGGTGCCATTCGGTCGCGCACAGCGCGCAATGCAGATAGCGATGGCCTTGCGAGCGCCGGTCCATGCGCACGACGCTCGCTACCGGCAGCGTGCCGCAAGCCGGGCAGACGCCGGGCACCTCGAGCGGCGGCACCACCTCCTCGCTCAGCCGGCTGGCGAGGCCCACCCAGTAGGTCTGCAGCGCCGCCATGACGAAGGGCGCCATCGCGAGCTCGAGCTCCCCGCTGCGGCCAGCCAGGAGCGCGTCCGCCTGAGCTTCCAGCCATTCGGGCGGCAGCGCGCGCACTTGGATGAGCTCGTCGCGGGCGCTGTCGGGAATATCGGCCGCGGCGGCGACGCGCTCGGTGAGCTGTGCTGCGAGCGCACGCCACGCGGGCTCGCGCGGCCAGCTGCGCGCCTCGATCGGTGGCATGCGGTGGGTGCGCGAGCGCGCGAGCTCGGTCGCCTCCGGAAGCTTCGGATCGAGCGTGGTGAGTGTGGCTTCTTGAGCATCGGCGACCGCCGCCATGAGCAGCAGATAATCGCCGATCGACTGGCCGACCGCGCCAGCGGCGGCTAGCTGCCGCAGCCGGCGCGCGCGGGCAGCGAAGGGGCCGGCTCGCTCCGGCAAGCGAATGCGCGGAGTCGCCCCGTGACCGAGGGCCTCAATCTGACCGGGCTCGAGGATTCGCGGCATGCGTGACCTGGCGGAACCAGGCGCGATGATGTTTCCACGCCCAGCCCGGGGTGACGGTGCCACGAAGCATCGCGTGCACCGAGCCCTTCACCCAGAAGCCGGCGTAGATGTGGACCAGGATCGTACAGATCAATACCAACGCGCAGATGGCGTGCAGCACCGAGGCGAGGCGGACGACCCTCACCGACAGGTTGAAGTAGGCGCGCCACATGAGGAGCCCGGTAACGAGGAGCCCGACGAGGCAAACAACCAACACGAAGAACAGCAGCTTCTGGCCACCGTTGTAGCGGCCGACCTCCGGCAGTCGTTCTTCGCGATTGTTGACCACGTCGCGCCACTGGCGCAGCCATTGCCAGTCGGCGGGCCGCAGGCGGTTGTCTTCCCACACACTCGAGGCGAGGGTAAAGAACACCAGCACCATGAAAAGCCCGACGAAGGGATGCAGGATGCGCGTCCACGGGCCGCCGCCGAAAAGGCCCGACAGCCAGAACAGCGCCGGATGGAACAGGGCCAGCCCGGAGAGTGCCGCGAGCACGAAAGCGATCGCGACCAGCCAGTGATTGGAGCGCACTGCGGCGCTATAACGCAGCACCGTATCGCGACGCACGGGGTCGCTCATGGGCGGGTCTCCGGTTTGCGGTTCGCGTCCAGGCTGGCGCGCGCCGCCGCCTCATCGCCGTCATCGACCTCGTTGCGTCCGACGCGCACGAAGTGGAAGAAGCCCGCGAGTGCCGTCAAGGCCATGATCGCGAGCGACACGGGCTTGGCAGTGCCCTTCCACAGGCGCACCAGCGGGCTGATGCGCGGCTCGGCGACCAGTCCCGCATAGAGCCCGGGCTGATCTGCATGGTGCAGCACATACATCACGTGCGTGCCGCCGACACCGGGCGGATCGTACAGACCCGCCTTGTCGAAGCCACGCGATTTGAGGTCCTCGATGCGCTCGGCGGCGTGCTCCTTCATGTCCTCCTTGGTGCCGAAGACCAGGGCCCCGGTC
>Ga0306920_100013645_pt1 | contig 11076 bp, 7 predicted proteins | sample flu12Cox44000170_FD_204666 | JGI IMG/M metagenome (GOLD analysis project Ga0306920, IMG submission 204666) | Lab enrichment of tropical soil microbial communities from Luquillo Experimental Forest, Puerto Rico - flux4day.12C.oxic.44.000.170 (v2)... | ecosystem: Environmental > Terrestrial >...
GGAGAAGAACTACAGGGATGATGGCATCCAGCTGGGCCGCAGGTTCCGCGCGCTCAAGGCATGGGTGATCTGGCGCTCGTTAGGCCGGGCCGGAGTTGTTGCCCGATTGCGTGAACAAATTCGTCTGGCAAACCTGCTGGCGGACTGGATCAAAAAGGATGATCGCTTCGAGTTAGCCGCTCAACCCAGCATGGGCGTGATCTGTTTTCGGTTTCTTGGAGACGCGGCGCCCTCGCCACGTGCAGCCGGCGCGGCGCGACGGCGCGCCGCCTCCATTGATGGCAATGACAAAATCAACAGCGACATTGTAGAGCGAATCAACGCTTCCGGGCGCGCGTATCTCACGCAAACAAAATTACGCGGCCGAACAGTAATGAGGATTGGCCTTGGCAACGTGCTCACGACGGAAGAGCATCTACGCAAGGGTTGGGAGATCATTCGGGAAACGGCAGAAGCTGCTCGGCCCAAATCCCAAATTCCAAAACCCAAATGCCAAACAAATTTCAACCAGCCCAATTCCAAACGATCAAAGCGCGATTGATTTGGAGTTTGCAGTTTGAGATTTGCTTGAGGTTTGGAACTTGAATCCTGGGATTTCCCGCCGCATTTGCGGCTGGCCGCCGCCTTCGCTAATTTTCGTCTCTTATGATGAAGTTACTGCGCAGGCACCGGGACTGGCTCATGATCGTGATCGCGATCCTGGCGATTCCCTTCATTTTTTATTTCGTGCAACGCCCGGATTACGGCGCAATCGGCAGGGACCATTTTGCTCGCGTCTATGATCGGAATGTTTCGGTGCTGGAAGCGCAACAATTTGCAAGGCTTCTCACTCTCGCGCAGGCGCTTGGCATGTCTGATTTTGTGGGAACGATGACAGCAGGGGCCGGCCTAAATCAGAATCAGGCGGCGGTGCAATTCATCGTTAACCTGCTTGTTCTGCGGCATGAAGCGGAAAGGCTGGGATTGCGCCCGAGTGCTTCGGAGGTTGCCGATGTCGTGCGAAAGCTGCCGGCTTTCCAGGGCGAATCGGGATTCGACATTAATAAGTTTAACGATCTCGTGCAAAACGGCCTCGCGCCGCTGGGTCTTACTGAAGACCACATCGAACAACTGGTGCGCGACCAGATTTCGCTGAACGAAATCCAAAAGCTCCTGGCAGCAGGCGTTTCGCTTCCCAAGAGCGAGTTGGATGAAAATTTTCAGCGCGGCTACGATAAAATGTATGTCAGCGTGATTCGGTTTCGCACCGCCGATTTCGAGAAGGATATCAAAATTAAGGACGAAGACGTACGGAAGTATTACGACGCGCACAAGGCGGAGCTGAAAACCGACGAGAAACGCAAAGTCGAGTTTGTTCAACTGACACTGAATGAAGATGAGAAGAAGCTGGTGGGCAAAGAACGGATCGAGGCGTTACAGAAGCTGGCCGATCGCGCGACCGATTTCACGCAGGCGCTGCTGGAAAAGGGTGCGGATTTCAAGCAGGCGGCAGCGAAATTTCAACTGCCAGTGCATGAGACTGGCGAATTCACTGCGACGGAGCCTGATCCACAGTTGAAAGGCGATCGGCAGCTTAGCGCCGCGGCTTTCAAGCTGTCAGCCGAGGAGCCGCATAGCGATGCCGTCCAGGTGGCGGATGGATTTTATATTTTGCGTTTGATCGGGAAGAGCGAGGCGCGGCCGCTTACAGCCGAGGAAGCCAAACTGAAAATCGTGGACGCGTTGAAGAAGACGCGGGGGCGCGAGTTAATGTCGACCAAAGGCGCGGAGCTGGTGCAACAACTCCGCGAAGCCAAAAAATCTGGTCAGACACTTGATGCCGTCATGGAAAAAGCTGGCGCAAAACCTGAGAAACTCCCGGCGTTTTCATTGATCGAAGAGGAATCGGAAAAACCCGAAGGCAACGAGCAAAAAAAACAGTCGCCTGAGCTTCTCACCATTAAAGACGCGGTGGTGTTACTGAATCCAGGCGACGTTACCGACTTTGTTCCTTCTGGAACGGATGGACTGATTGCGATTTTGGAAAAGCGAGAGCCTCTTGGGGACGCGAGTGCCGGGGAGAAAAAGGCAGCGTTCGAGAAGAGAATTCTTGAGAACAAGGAGCGCATTGTTCTTATCGAATGGCTGCGCGACCGCCAGCAAGCAGCAGGGTTGGAATTTAAGAAAGGGTAAGGCTCACACAAAGTCCGCGACGTATTCGCGACTGCTAAAATTGTTGTCGCTATTTCTTGGTGACCTTTGGGATCGTTGTGCGAGAAAAATAAATGGCAACGCCTGATGAGATTTTTGACGACGCGAGCGGCGATGTCGCCGTCGGCGACTTGGAGAGCGCGGTCGAAAAGTACCGGCGGTGCGTACAGCTTGATCCCAATTTTTTCGATGGCTGGCACGCACTCGGGATGGCCTTGATGAAACTTGGCCGATTCGAGGAAGCGATCGAGGCCGGCAGAAGCGCGGTAGAATTGCGGCCTAACGATCAGATCGGCTGGACAAGTCTTTCGCTGTTTTATAACCGCGCCGGCAACATCAAGGAAGCCGAAGCCGCCGGCGCGAAAGCGAAGATTTTGAGTTGGGGCGGAAAGATCCGGTAGCGGCGGTTCACCTGAACGGCCATGGCGATTGAGGTTAATCGCTCCTACCAAATGTTCACGCGTTTGTCCGCGGAGCGAACCATCGCCGAACCATCCGGAACGTTGAAGGCCTTTTGAAATTCCGGCATGTTCGACAGCGGGCCGTTCACGCGAAACTGCGCTGGCGAATGCGGATCGGTGGTGAGCCGCAGTTTTTGGTCTTCATCACGAATCTTTGAGCGCCAGATAGCAGCGAAGGACAGAAAGAAACGCTGCTCCGGTGTCAGGCCGTCGATCTTTTTGTTGCGTTCCTCTGGATGTTTGTCGAGGGCCTTTTGGAACGCTGCATAGGCGAGTTTGAGTCCGCCGATGTCCGCAATGTTTTCGCCTTGTGTAAGCTCACCATTCACATGCTGTCCCGGCAGCGGCTCGTACGCGGAATACTGATCAACGACCGCTTTGCGCCGCTTGTTGTATTCGTCCGCGGACTTCTTTGACCACCAATCGCGTAGATTACCAGCAGCATCGAATTGCCGTCCCTGATCGTCGAAGCCGTGTGTCATTTCATGGCCAATGACCGCGCCGATGGCGCCATAGTTCACCGCGTCGTCTGCGTTCGCGTAGAAGAACGGCGGCTGTAAAATGCCGGCCGGAAACACGATTTCATTCATCGTCGGCCTATAATACGCGTTCACAGTCGGCGGCGTCATTCCCCAGTCGGTGCGATCGACTTGTTTGCCGATCTTCTGCACGTCCCGATCGGCTTCAAACTTGTTGGCGCGAATGCTGTTTAGGACGAACGGGCCGCGGTCTATCTGGAGTAATGAGTAATCGAGCCATTTGTCGGGGTAACCGATCTTGACGTTCATCGCGGCGAGTTTCTTGAGGGCTTCTTTTTTTGTCGGTTCATCCATCCAATCGAGCGTTTTGATTCGGTCGGCCAGCGCCTCCTTCAAATTGTTAACGAGCTCGAGCGCGCGCTCCTTCGCCTCAGCCGGGAAATAAAAACCGACGTACAGCTTGCCAAGCGCATCGCCAATGTCTCCGTCCTCTGAAGTGACTACGCGTTTCCAACGCGGCTTATCCTGCTGCGTACCGCGCAATGTTCGCTGGTTGAAGTCGAAATCCTCGTCGACGAAATCTTTGGAAAGATATGGCGCGGTCTCATTGATCAGGTGCCAGCGCAGATATGCCTTCCAATCGTCGAGCGGTGTTGATTTGAACAAATCGTTCGCTGCTTTGAAAAACTCCGGCTGACTCACGTTGATGTCGCCGGGTTCAAGCAGGTTGATACCATTGAAGTAGTCGCTCCAGTTCCAATCCGGCGTCAGGTCCTGCAGCTGTCGCACCCCCATCTTGTTGTAATTTTTGATTGGGTCGCGCAGCTCCACTCGTGTGCGCGATGCTTCGGCCAATTTCGTTTCCAACGCCATGATCTTCTTTGCGTCTTCGGCCGCTTTCTCGGGCGGCTGGCCTAACAAGGTCAACATCTTCGTCACGTGCGCGACGTACTTATCGCGCTTTTGTTTCATGTCGGCGTCCTGCTTCGTGTAGTAATCTCGATCCGGCATGCCGAGCCCGCCCTGCACCGCCTGGGCGATGTCGTGATTGCTGTCCTTCGCGTCCTGGCCAGAGCCAAAATTGAAGAACGCATTGATGCCTATGCTGTGCAGGCGCGCGATCTCCTTCAGCACGTCCTGCCGATCCTTCATTGCATCGATTTTCTGGAACTCGTCCGTCAGAGGCCTTGTGCCCGCGGCTTCGACGGCCCTTTCGTCCATCCCGCTCGCGTAGTAATCACCGACTCTCTGTGTCTCCGGCGCAAGCTTTGGGTCGACCGGTGTTTGTGACGCCTTCTCCGCGATTGTGTGCAGTCCATCATTGTTGCGCTCTATCAGTTCATTGAACGCGCCCCATCGGGAATATTCAGGCGGTATCTCTGTCTTTTTGATCCAGTTGCCATTGGCGAACAGGAAAAAATCGTCGCCCGGTTTCACTGATGAATCCCTATTGTTGGGATCGAGCGGCAGCAGATTTTTCTCGGTCGGTCCCTGGGGGGCAGCGACGGCGGCAAGCGAACAAAGAACCGAAGTGATGATGATAATAAACGATTTCATGATTTTACAAACAGAATGAAACAGTGGTTCCAAATTGTTGATGCGGATTAGACCTTCTACACGCGGTTCCGTTGAACAGACCTCCGCAGGGAGGGCCGTTATTCCCGGGCTGTGTGTGCAGCCGAGTGAGGTTACAACTGCTCGATCACGTACCCGCGCTGTTGCAAAAGCGCGATCACGCTGCGCGGTCCGGAGAAATGAAGCGCGCCGGCGACAATCGCGGTGGGCTTGCCGGTCTTCAGTTCCGCCTCAATTCGCGGAATCCATTTCACATTGCGATCATCAACGAAACGCGCCGCAATCCTTGGCGCTTTTGACCGCAGCTGTGCGTCGCCTGCCCATAGCCCATTGGTGTCGCCTTTCCGCCAGGCCTTGTACATTCTACCCAATTCCTTCTCGCCATTGTCGGGCTGAGTAAGCGCGTCCTGCAGCATGAACTCGCCGTCTCGATCGGACAGCCCACCCATTACGGCTACATGTTCATTAACCGACTCCAGCCCGCCGATCTCCTTTCCCGATTTTATGGCGTGATCCACAAAATAATTATCCAAGCCTTGGGAGGCGGATGATTTGCTATAGGATGCCGGCGCGGCCAGATGCTGGGCGATCCACCAGGGCTTGTATCGAAGCTGGCTGTCGAAGCTCACGACTCGCTCACCCTTTTCGCTGGGTGCGCCGGGTACCATCGTAAACATGTTTTTGCGGAGCCATGCCAGAAGCTCCGGGCTAATCTTCGAACGGATGTCTTGTCCACGCGGATACTTTGCCGCAGCCTCAAACTTCTTTTGGAATTCCGCATGCTGTGTTGGATTGAATTCGAAAAGGAAACGGGTGCTGTCTTTCAGCGCAATGTCATAAGGCTTGGGAAGTGGATAATCCTTTTTGCCCAGCGCGTGAATTGAGCCCACGAGATAAAATGGCGCCTTAGCATTGGTGACGCGCCAGACACAACATTTCGGAAATTTTTCATTTTGCGGCGCGGCGTCCGTTGCAAGCGGTGTCAGAATTAACGCGACGAGTAATGCGATTGAACCGCAGAGGAAACGTCGAACGGAAAAAAACATTTTCCGGTGTTTAGCGCGAAAAATCCGGAAGTCAATTACCACTTTTCATCAACAAGGGACAACGGTCCGCCACGGGACGGATTCGCCGTGCCGAACTTGGGCAGCCGTCGAAGTTCCTATGAGCGCTGGGAAGCTCTCACTCTTGAGATAAACACGGTTTTTGATACCATAGCGCAGGCATGCCCCTCCCGGTGAAGCGTTGGTCGGTTCTCGCGTTTGTCTTCGGTTCCTTGGCCCTTCCGCCCTCAATTGCGATTGCTGCCGGTGATTGGCAGGTAATCAAAATAAACGGGCACGATTATCTGAGCGTCGACAACATTTCCAAGTTTTACGGCTTGGCAGCAGAAGTCGTCCCCTCGGGAGCGAAAATACAGTCAGAGACGGCCGATCATCCGCTGGAATTCGTCGGCGGCAGCAGGGAAGCGATCATTAATGGCGCTCGAAGTTGGTTGTGCTTTCCCGTGATCGAGCAGGATGGAAAATCTCTGGTGTCGCGCACTGACGTGGCCAAGACGATTGAGCCGCTCTTGCGGCCACACCGTGTTCCAAACGTGGGCAAAGTTCAGACAGTCGTTTTGGACCCGGGGCACGGTGGCCACGACAAGGGGCAGGTGAGCCGTTACGGGGCGGAAAAAGATTTTGCCTTGGATGTTGCGCGAAAGCTCCGCCCGTTTCTGCAGGCGAAAGGATTCCGCGTGATCATGACTCGCGAAGGCGATTATTTTGTGCCGTTGGAAGTGCGAGCGAAAATTGCCAACGCTGCGCGCAACTCGATCTTCGTCAGCATTCACTTCAACGCGACGAATGATGATCCGAACGCTACGGGGTTCGAAATTTTTTCGTTCACCCCGCGCGGCGCGCCATCAACTTCTGACGGGAATGTGGCTGCGAACTCGTTCAACATGCAGCCCGGCAGTTCGGCAGATGCGCAAAGTATGGCGCTCTCCGCGTGCATTTATCATTCGGTTCTCGGTCAGATCCCTGAATACGACCGTGGTATCAAACGCGCACGCTTCGCGGTGCTGCGCCTGACGAAGGTGCCGGCGGTACTGATCGAAGGCGGATTTTTGACGGAGCGCGGCGAAAACAAATTGATCTCGAACAAAGATTGGCGCGCGAAATTCGCGGGCGCGATTGGGATAGGAATCGAAAATTACCAGGCGCTGCCGATCAAGAAACAGCCCCCAATGATCGTAGCTGATTATCGTCGGCAAGCGAAGTCGGCGCCAGTTGACCCTGTTGTTCAGGAAGGGAATGTGAAAGAAGCAGATAAAAGCCTACTCGAGCTGGTCGGTCGATCCGCCCTTCTCTCGCAGCCGCAGGCCCCAACTCCCGCGCCAACAGCGTCTCTTGAATCCGCTCCCATTGTACCGTGAGATTTGTAGCTGCAGGCGTAGTTGGCTGCATTTCGGTACCCCGCAGCCGGCATAGCTAGCCGCTACAGCTTTAGGTAAAGCGCGTCATTGAATTTGGACAGGGTACCGATTGCTCTTGACGATCTGCTTGAATGCAACAGATGATCTGCACCTAACCTAACGAAAACACACAATGAAAAAATTCATCAGCTACACAATGATGGCGTTGCTTGGAACCGTTGCTCTGTCGACCGCCGCGTCCACAGAGGACATGATGCAGGAAAAAGAGAAGGCGGCCTGGCAGGCGTTTAAAGACAAAAAGCCTGACGACTTCAAAAAGGTTGTGTCCGCAAATCTGGTAGCTGTTTACGCTGAAGGGGTGTCTGACATGCAAAAGGAATTGGCGGACATGCAGAAATGGGACATGAAGTCGTTTGCGATTAGCGACTACAAAGTGATGTCTGCTGGCTCGGACACATGTGTGACATCGTACAAAGTCGCAATTGAAGGCACGTACGACGGGAAGGACCAAACAGGAACTTACAACGCCGCTTCTGTGTGGAAGAAAAACAAAAGCGGATGGCAGGCGATCTTTCACACGAATGTGAAACAGGCGCCAGCGGGCGGATAGATTATCATTAGTAGTTTGGCTGCAGGTACTACAGTCAGGGATTTTCCTTGTCGTGCGGACCTGCGCACCATGTGCTGCATTGACTTCGCAGGGTCGTGCCTTATTCTGAATTCAACAATGCGGGGGAGCCGCAATGGCTGAGAGTCCAGCTATTTGGAACAAGTAGCTGCGAGACCCCTTGAACCTGATGCGGGTAATGCCGCCGAAGGGAGCGAGGGTCCGATGCCGGACTGGCGATTTCGGCCATGCGATTTTTCTGCGCATGGCTTTTTTGTTGTGAGAAGAATAATCAGGAACGCAGGAACCCAGGAAAAGAAATTCCTTTTTTCCTGCTTTCGTAATTCAATTTTTTCATGAGCGAAGGTAACGGCCAGCTTCCAAACTCACGCAAGGTTTACGTTTCGGGCAAATTGCATCCCGACATTCGCGTTCCGTTCCGGGAAATCTCACTCGCACCGACTAAGTCTATGAACGGTGAAATCGAAATCAATGAGCCGGTGCGCGTGTACGACACGAGCGGCCCATGGGATGATCCGGACTTTCACGGCGATGTGACACAAGGACTTCCGCCCTTGCGCGCGAAGTGGATTCGCGAGCGGGGGAATGTGGAAGAATACGAAGGACGCAAGGTTCAGCCGATTGATGATGGCTATTTATCTGAATCGCATGCCGCGCATGCGGAAAGAAAACCTCCAACGTCCAACGTCCAACGCCTAACGTCGAACTCAGAGAGTGGGAACGGAACCGATTGTAATTCGGTTTTCGATGTTCGGCGTTCGGCGTTCGGCGTTTTCCGAAGAGTTCTGCGAGCGAAGTCGCATTCGGTGACTCAGCTCTATTACGCCAGAAGAGGCGTGATAACTCCCGAGATGGAATTCATCGCCATTCGCGAAAATCTCGGTCGCGAAATTCTGAGGAGCGCGGGCGCCGCGCCCGCACCGTTCGGCGCCTCGCCGAACGGCTCTGAAAACGCGCGCAACGATCTGCGTTTTCGCCACCCCGGTTCGCAACCGATCGCAAATCGCAAATCGCAAATCGCAAATCCGATCACACCCGAATTTGTGCGCTCCGAAGTCGCCCACGGCCGCGCCATCATTCCCGCAAACATCAATCATTCCGAATCCGAGCCGATGATCATCGGGCGTAATTTTCTGGTAAAGATCAACGCGAACATCGGCAACAGCGCGGTGGCGTCATCGATCGAAGAAGAAGTCGAGAAGATGCGTTGGGCGACGAAATGGGGCGCCGACACAGTAATGGATCTAAGCACAGGAAAGAACATTCACGCCACGCGGGAATGGATCATACGCAACAGTCCCGTGCCGATAGGAACGGTGCCGATTTACCAGGCGCTGGAGAAAGTCGGCGGCCGTGCGGAGGAACTAACCTGGGAAATCTATCGCGATACGTTAATCGAACAGGCTGAACAAGGTGTGGATTATTTTACGGTGCATGCGGGCGTGCTTCTGCGGTACATTCCGCTCACCGCAAGGCGCGCAACCGGAATCGTTTCACGCGGCGGCTCGATCATGGCCAAGTGGTGTCTCGCGCATCATCAGGAAAGTTTTCTTTACACGCAATGGGACGAAATCTGCGAGATCATGGCTGCATACGACATCAGCTTTTCCATCGGCGACGGTCTGCGACCAGGCTCGATCGCGGACGCCAACGATGAAGCGCAATTCGCCGAACTTTACACGCAAGGCGAGCTGACCAAGCGCGCGTGGGCGCACAACGTTCAGGTCATGAACGAAGGCCCGGGTCACATCCCCATGCACATGATCAAGGAAAACATGGAGAAACAACTCGAGTGGTGCGACGAAGCGCCGTTTTACACGCTCGGACCGCTAACAACTGACATTGCGCCCGGCTACGATCACATCACCAGCGCGATTGGCGCGGCAATGATCGGCTGGTACGGGACGGCGATGCTTTGTTACGTCACGCCGAAGGAACATCTTGGTTTGCCTAACAAGAAGGACGTTAAAGATGGGGTGATCGCATACAAGATCGCCGCGCACGCCGCCGATTTAGCCAAAGGGCACCCTGGCGCGCAGTACCGCGACAACGCTATCAGCAAAGCGCGGTTCGAGTTCAGATGGGAAGACCAATTCAATCTCTCGCTCGATCCCGAGACCGCGCGCGAATTCCATGACGAAACTCTTCCCGCCGAAGGAGCCAAGACCGCGCACTTTTGCAGCATGTGCGGTCCACACTTCTGTTCGATGAAAATCACAGAAGACGTTCGCAAATACGCAGCGGAGCACGGCATCAGAAAAGAAGCTGCCATCGAGGAAGGGTTAAAACAGAAGGCAACGGAGTTCAAAAAAGCAGGAGCAGAAATCTATGCCAAGACGTAATTTCTGAGTGCACATCCGTCGAGATGTGGGTTTCGGAGATTTCGCCTAAGCAAATCACACAAACGGACATCAATAAGCCAGTCGCATGAGCGGCAAAAAGGGCGTGATCGGTATTCTCACTGGTGGCGGGGATGTACCTGGGCTGAATCCCGCGATTCGCGCGGTCACCATTCGCGCGTTGCGCGAAGGCTATCAGGTCGTTGGTATCCGCCATGGCTGGCTGGGCGCGATCAGCATCCTGCGTGATGAACACGCCGACAACAGCGAACACTTTCAAATCCTGACCGAAGAGATCGTCAATCGTGCAGCACGCACCGGCGGTACGTTTCTGCATACCTCGCGTACGAACCCACCAGCGGTGAAAAAAGAAGAGGTACCTGAAGCGCTGCGCGCGACCTACAATCAAGACAAGAATGATCTTACCTCCGAAGTCATCAAGAATCTGGATTGGCTGGGCATTGAGTATCTAATTCCGATCGGTGGTGACGACACGCTTTCTTTTGCGACCCGCTTACACAAGGAAGGCGTCAAGGTGGTGGCGATACCCAAGACGATGGACAATGATGTGCCGGGCACCGATTATTGCATCGGTTTTAGCACGTGCGTCAGCCGCACGATCGAATTGTCGAATCGCCTCCGCACATCCGCCGGATCTCACGAGCGATTTCTCGTTATGGAAGTCTTCGGACGTTACGCGGGGTTCACGGCGATGTTGCCCACGATGGCGGGTGCGGCGAATCGGTGCGTCATCCCCGAATGCAAATTCGATATCGAGCATCTGACTGAATTGTTGTGCTACGACCGTGCGCGGAACCCTAGCAAATATTCAGTCGTTATCGTTTCAGAAGGGGCAATGTTTGAAGGAGGTGAAATGGTGTTTTCCGACAGGACGACCGACGCGTTCGGGCATCTGAAACTCGGTGGAATCGGCGATCTGGTCTCGGCCGAACTCAAGGACCGTTCTGCCAAGTACAACAAG
>Ga0306920_100013646_pt1 | contig 11075 bp, 10 predicted proteins | sample flu12Cox44000170_FD_204666 | JGI IMG/M metagenome (GOLD analysis project Ga0306920, IMG submission 204666) | Lab enrichment of tropical soil microbial communities from Luquillo Experimental Forest, Puerto Rico - flux4day.12C.oxic.44.000.170 (v2)... | ecosystem: Environmental > Terrestrial >...
CACCTGAATCATGTTTGGAACGCCAACCAGGCGTTCTGGAAGGTCTGGAAATGAGCTTGAGGGAAACCTCAATTGTTGCGCCCGGTGTGCTGGCAGGTTCGGAGAAGATGTCCGGGTTTTCGACAGTACAGCCTCTCGTTAGCATCTGCATCTCCGCATACAACGTCGAGCGCTTTCTAAGCGAGGCTCTGAACTCGATTCTCGGCCAGACCTATCGAACCACCGAGATTATTCTGGTCGACAATGGCTCATCCGATCGAACGTTTGAAGTCGCCCAGTCATTTCACGATGCTCGCTTTCGCTGCTTCCGGATCCCGGAAAATATCGGTGGATACCAGGCCATGAACAAAGTGGCGAACATGGCCAAGGGCGAGCTCATCGCCGTCTATCACTCGGATGACGTGTATGAACCCAACATCGTTGAAAAAGAGGTCGCCTTTCTGACGTCGCATCCGGAAGCAGGCGCCGTCTTCGCCATGACTCACTTCATTGATGAAGACGGTCGCTTGTATGGCGGCCTGAATGTGCCGCCGGAGCTGGCCGGCAAAGAATTGCTGCATTACGAAGACGTTTTTCCGTACACGTTGCGTCACGGCTGCACCGTGTTTGTCTGTCCCGCGTTCATGGTGTGGCGCAGAGTATTCGCGGAGGTGGGGCCGTTTCAGCCCGAAAGATTTGATATCGCTTCCGACCTGGAAATGTGGTTGCGGTTGATCCGTCGGTATCCTGTCGGCATCCTAAATGAGCGCCTGATGCGATATCGTCGCAGCCCCTCGCAGTGGTCGCAGCGGTGGCGTCGGCTGCGGACAGAATCCGATCGCGAATTCGATGTCATGGATGACTATCTGGAGAAAGACGGTTGGCCTGACAAGTTGCGGCCCGCTGACTTGATCGAGTACCGCTTTCGTCGATGCGATGACCATACCACGCGGGCGGCGAATTTGGTCATTCTCGGGGACACGGGGCGGGCGCGGGAGCTTTTGCGCGGCCGTTATCCATTCCGCACACTCCTCAACGGTATTCGACGGCGTAAACTGCGCGTTCTTCTTCTGCGCGGCATCATGAAAGGCGCGCTGGGTCTTGGCTTCGTGCGCATTCTCGCGCGTCTGTTGATCCAAACGGAATACCGCGGGAGGATACCCTCTTGACTCCCGGCCGCAACATTTCGCTCTTCATCGACCCTTTTTCCTATCATTTCTTGCGTGACCACTTGTTCGATCCCAGTGTTGAAAAATTCAACAGCGCCAACATTCTCGCGCCACGGCTGTTTTTGCAGGATTGGCTTACGCGGCGCGGTGTAAGCGTCCATACGGCGGACCACCTCCTCGAGGAGAAATTTGTCAGCGCCAGGAACATTTTCGTTTGGTTCGGCATGCGTGAGCGATATCGCTCGGCGGCGAAATTGCCCAACGTCGATCGGAGCGCCTTCTTTGCCTTTGAATCTCCCGCGGCCGAGCCTGGCACCGGAGCCCGGCTATGACGCCGCCCAATGGGAATGGTTCAACCGCGGTGCCGGCTCGGGGCGGAATATCTCTATCCCTTGTCCACACGATTGCTTCGCTCGGCGCCATCCAGCTCGGCGCGGTGTGTTTTCAACTTCTACGATCGAAAGTAGTAGCGATAACGCTTGGGCCGGACGGGGTAGGCGCGATTAGCTTGATTGATCAAGTCGCCGGACTCGTAGCGCAGGTCTGCACGTTTAGCCTGCCCTTTGCCGCGGTAAAGTTCCTATCAGCCGCACACAGCGAGGGCCAGCAGAATTTCGCCGGCCTTTATGTGGCTTTCTTACGGGCATTGCTGATCATAACGCTAGTTGGGACTGCTTGCGGCATCGCGGTGCTGGTCTGGTGGCCGGCGGTGCTGGGAGGTGATTTGGGCCGCTATGCGGACATTGGTGTGCTCGCACTGCTGGCAATTCCGGCAACGAACCTGGTCGCTCTGTTGACCAACACCATGGCCGCTGCACGGCGCGCCCACGCCGCGGCTGCCTACGGAGCCTACAACGCGGCGGCCCTGGCCGCGTTATGCGCGGGCGGCGTGTTGCTGGCCGGACTGCGCGGATACTACCTGGGAAATCTTATCGCCTTGGCGGCTCTGGCGATTGGCGGTGTTTGGTACCTCAAACGACGCGAGAAGCTGTCAATCTTTGCCAATCAGGTCAGCCTGTGGCGAGAGATTCGGCACTACCCTGAGGTCATTAGCTTCGCGGTCTCGCTCTATCTGATTTCATTCGCAATGCCGGTTGCGTACTTAGTCGCCCGTTACGCGGTGCTAAACTCTCAGGGGCTGGAGGGAGCGGGCCTGCTGCAGTCGGCCATCGGCTTGAGTCTTGCCCTTACCACGGTGATGCGTCAATCCAATGCGCTTTACCTGACGCCGGCCATGAACCGCGTCGGCGAAGCGGAGGAGAAGTTCCGCGCAGCCGCGGAATACATGCGCGCATTTTCGTTGGTGATTGCCATGGTTGCGGTGCCGCTGGTTTTGTTTCCCGATTGGTGGCTGCGGCTGCTGTATTCCAGCCGCTTTCTAGCTGCCTCGCCGTACGTGTACTTGTTCGTGCTCGCGCAGACAGTCCAACTTCTGGCAGGGGTCCTGCTTGCGGTCATCGTCGGACTCGGTCAAATCTTCACGCAGGTATGGGTGACGCTCATTGGCCTAGCAGGCTTGGCCGTCATTGCATGGATCTTGACGCCTCGTTATGGGATCGCCGGCGTCGGCCTAGCCATTCTGTTCGACGGTCTGCTCGTTTTCATCCTCGCAGCCTGGCGCTTGTGGGCGCTCCATCGCTTCGCCATAGCGCGGACTATCGGATGGCTGCCCGTGGGCATGGTCTTTTTGATCGCAAGTTGTGGAATGCTCGCCGTGCGCCTCCCTAGCGATACCGGCGGTTCGATCCTGATCAAGTGCGCGATTTGCTTGCTTCTGGCATTGCTAGGGCTAAAGATTTTGCGCGAGAAAGACCACAACCGTGACATGATGAACTATCAATGCTAAACGAGCGCGATGGTGCATTATGCGTCGCCCGCGGAGTTAACAATGCATAAAGAGCCTTCTGTCGCGCCGCACGATGCCCTTGATGTCGTGCAAACGTACTGGGATGCGAGACCTTGCAACATTCGTCATTCGCTTAAGCCGGTCGGAAGCAAAGAATATTTTGACGAGGTGGAACGACGCAGATACTTCGTTGAGCCGCACATCCCGGGCTTTGCTCAATTTGAGCAGTGGCGACATAAGAAAGTGCTCGAGCTGGGATGCGGTATCGGAACTGATACTATCAACTTCGCCCGTGCCGGGGCTCTTGTGACAGCGGTTGATCTTTCAGAAAAATCTCTCGAGCTCGCGCACAAACGAGCCGAGGTCTTCGAGTTAACTGATCAGATCGCCTTTCGCCAAGCGAACATCGAGGAGCTCCCAAAATTCATCCCCATCCAGAACTTCGACTTGGTGTATGCATTTGGAGTTATACATCACACGCCCAATCCACATAAAGCGATTGCGAGCATCCGAAAATACATGGGGCCAAGCTCTGAGCTCAGGATGATGGTTTACGCGAAGAATTCGTGGAAGAGAATCATGATCGACGCCGGCTTCGACCAGCCGGAGGCCCAGTTCGGCTGCCCGATCGCGTTCACATATAGCGAGGAGGAGGCGCGGGCCCTGCTTCACGGCTTCGACGTGCTGAACATTAAGCAGGATCACATATTTCCATTCGTAGTCGAAAAATACATCAGGCATGAATACGAAATCGTGCCATGGTTCGCAGCGATGCCGTCGGACATGTTTCAGGCCCTCAAAAGCAATCTAGGCTGGCATCTCCTGATAACTGCTAAGCTGCCAGTCTAAACCTAACAAGTATCGCCACCGGCATTACATCGATACCCCATCCGGGTGGACGGATCTCATGACGACAGCGCGCGACATTGCGCTCTTCATCGACCCTTTTTCCTATCATTTCCTGCACGACCGCCTGTTCGACGCCACCTTCGGCACAGGGGGTGGAGACAACATGTTCGCGCCATGGCTCTATTTGCGGGATTGGTTTACACGACGCGGTGTAAGCGTACATACCGCCGACTACCTGCTCGAGGGAAAATTCGTCCGCGGTGCGAACATTTTCGTTTCCTTCGGCATGCGTGAGCGCTATCGCGCTGCGGCGAACCTCCCCAACGTGGTACTGAGCGCCTTCTTTGCTTTTGAATCCCCCACAGTCGACCCTAAGTTGTACAAAGGGCTTGCAGCGGTTCAAAAGTCATTTAAGCGCGTGTTCACTTTCACCGACGCGCAATCGCTCTCGCCGTTCCTATCCGCTCCGCTGAAGTCGGATTTGTTCTGCCTTCCCTCCCCGCTCGATTCCGTCCGCGAAGACCTATGGGGCCGCCAGAACCGTAAGTTTCTGGTGATGGTTAACAATAATAGGCTTCCCACGATCAAGCTCAACGAACTGTACACTGAGCGGATGCGGGCCATTGAGTTCTTCGCGCACACGCACGATATCGAATTGTATGGAAATGCATGGGATGGGCCTTCGCACTTGATGAGCATCGGCTGGATGCCCGGCACCGCACAGAAGGTGATCCATAAAACTCGCGAGTACTGGCAGCGCGTGCGTCCGGTGCCTGCGCTGGTGGCAGCACGGAAGGTTTGCAAGGGCTCAATTCCTTCCAAGCTCGAGGCGCTCAGCCAGTACAAGTTTTCAATCTGTTTCGAGAACGTCAAACTCAACGGCTGGATTACTGAAAAAATCTTTGACTGCTTCGCCGCTGGCAACATTCCGGTATACTTGGGCCCGCCAGACATCGAAAAACACATCGCTCCGGAATGCTTCATCGACATGCGCCGTTTTGCGAATTACGAGGAGCTGCGCCAGTACCTGAAGTCTCTCTCGGCACAAGAAATCGAGCGGTACCGGGAAAATGGGCGCGACTTTTTGAGCTCCACGAAATTCACGCCTTTCACGAAGCTGACTTTCACGGAGCGGCTGGCGCGGATAGTCGAAGAAGAGACGGGAGCCCAGCTATGACACCGCCCGGACGGGTTCGACCGCGTGGCGCCGGTTCGGGAAGAAACTTCCCTTTCGCTCGTCCAAACAATTGGCCTCACTCGGCGCGATCCAGGTGGCGACGATGAAGATCTTGCGCGATAATCCCAAAGCGCGCGACGACCGATTAGAGGCAGTAATCCGGAGCGGAGAATGAGCAACTTGGTCTTTGTGACCGGTGATTATTGCTCGGGCAGCACTCTGGTCTCGACGCTGTTCCGCAAGAGCGGCAAGTACTATTGTCTTTATGAGCCGCTGCACGCGCGTCTGCCCGAGTTTCTGATCCTGCGGCCGAACTCGGATCCCTATGACCATCATTTCTTTGCGGAAGACAACTACCGGGAGATGGCGAGATTCGACCGCATTGCTGATTTGCATAGCCCGAAATGGGGCTTAAGTAACCTTTACCTTAGGCCTGATGCAGATGCTGACGATCTCTATCGTTATATGTCGTATGTCATCGGCTCGTCGTTTGGGTCATTTCCGCGCGTGATGTTCAAAGAGAATTGTATCGCCTTCCGCCTGGGCTGGATTCGCGCCAAGTTCCCCTCGGCGAAGATCGTGCACATACATCGCGATGCGGAAAGCCAATGGCGGTCCAATGTTCGGCGCGCCCAGGAATTCCTTCGCAAGGAAGAAGTCGGCCAGGATGCAGTCACCTACAACGGCTTTAACGTCGCGACCTTCTGTGAAGATCTCAAAAGTACGTTTCCCGAACTTGACGCTGGAAACTTCTCTTCCGGCTATGAGCGTTTTCAAAAGCTTTGGGAACTGAGCTACGCCGAAAATCGGAAGTACGCCGACATTTCCGTGAGCTATCGGGAGATCACCGGCGATTTCGAACCGACTTGGGCACGAGTGTGGACGTGCGTTGGCGCGCCCCCCATCGACGTCGGCGCGCTAAAACAGTATGTCGTCCCCCCCGAGAAACAGAAAGATTTCGTGAAGGATTCTTCGCCGGTGGCGAAGTACACACATGCCGTGATCAATCGCTTCAAGGCTCGCTATGCGAGGGCCCGACTGCGAGCCAGAAATCTGCTGCACAAGAGAAAGGTCCAGGAAAGCCCGTAGGACCGACCCGCAAAAAGAATGTGCGAAAATATTGCCATACTAATTAGGTCTACAACCAGCCTCGACAAAGGGCGCCTCACAGACGCTTGGTCGAACGAGCACACACTCACTACTGCATCCTCAGAGCATCGCCGATGCCGATGGCCGCCTGGCGGCACGCGCGTGCCTTTGGCCCGGAGACTTGTACTTCCGGCGCGACTCTTGGCGCATACCAGCACGCGCGCCCATCTCAAATTCAACGCTGGACACCGAGCAAATGCGATGATCCTTGCCAGCAGTGTCGAAGGTTATCTCCCTCAATGCCGCCCAGCATCTGCCCGACCCCGGCCGGTATCTCGGCAAGATCGAACACTTGAGGGTACTGGGCCGACGCTTGGCTGCCGAGCGGCTCGTGTCTTGGTGGGAGATGGGCCGCCTGAAGCGTTTGCCTTGACGGCCGTCGGCGGCGCCGCCTATTTGGACATAGAACAGCGAGAGCTCCTGTTCGTTGCCACCGCCTTGACGGTCGTGCTCGCCACTGTCGCCCGGCAAATCGCGCGGCCGCGCCGAGGGCTTGCATGAAGAGCCGACGGTCGGGCTCAGTGCCCGTCTTTGACGAGTCCGTCCACGAGTACCTCGCGGCCTACAGTGCGGATTCGCTAGGCGGCTATGTGCTGCGGACCCGACGAACCCAGGTGATCCAATTGCTCGGTGGCCTGACTGGGCGCGTGCTCGATGTTGGATGCGGCCCGGGCGTGATGACCCAGGAGATCCTCGACCTAGGGTGCGAGTTCTGGGGTGTGGACGGCTCGGCGCGGGTGATCGCGGTGGGTCGGCGGCGCTTCAGCGGCTGCGCCCGAGCGCACTTTGGAGTCGCCGAAGCCTTGTCGCTGCCGTTCGCCGACGCGACATTCGATGGAGTATTGTGTATCGGCGTCATGGACCGGGTGCCGCGGCCCGAGCCGGTTATCGCTGAGCTGGGGAGGGTGCTGAAGCCGCACGGCACAATGGTGATCAGCTTGCCCAATCTATTGAGCCCATATGCACTGTGGAAGAGCCACGTATTCTACGCGGGGATCGGATACGCGAAACGAGTTGCGAAGCACTTCGGGTACCGACGGCAAAAACCGGATCTCTGCTGGGCGGTCAAGCTCTGGACGCCACGGGCGGCGCGGAGCCTGGTTGAAATGCTCGTCGGAGACGTGCGAGAGATCGCCTACTACAATTTCGGGATATTATTATTGTCGCCGCTCGACGAGCTCCTTCCTGGGGCAGCGCTCAAATCCGCGCGCTGGCTTGAGCGGCTTCGGACCAGCCGGTTCCGATGGCTTGGGGCTGCGTTCCTCGTGAAGGCCGAGAAGAGCGTCGCGTGACGCCGAAACTCTCGCCTGTCCCGGCACGGCGCGAACAACAGCGTGACGGCACTGGCCGGGCCGTGGCTCGAGGGCCGCGCATCGGAGCCGCCTCTGCGAGTTGGGACCCGCGCGCCGCAGGTTCTCGTACAGACAGCATTGCAGCGCACGCGTCCGGTTTTCTATCCGAATGCATGCGGCACCACGCGACTTCTCGCGCGGTGCAGTGGCATGTGGGGAAGGCGGCGCTGCCTGCCCTCGCCGGCTGCAGACCAGCGCTGCCCCACCAGTTCAAAAATTGTCGAGGTCTCCCAGCGTGAAGCGCAGTTTTTCCGGCAGGATTTGCGAACGCAGGTTCCGGTAGATGACATTCAGTCCCGGCCGTGCCTGCACCCGTCGTTCAAAGAAACGCGAGAAGCGCGTGCCCTTCGACAATTGGAACACAACCTGGTGGATGCCGGACCGCGCCGCCAGGCGCTCGAGCGCCCGCATCGTCTTCTCGATCTCCGTCTCCGTCGCCGCTTCCATGTCCCCGACGATGAGGCCGTGCTTGATCTTCACCCATACGCGTCCGCCCTCTACCGTGAGCACCTGGTTGCCAAGCAGCTTTTTGTAATCGAAGAACCGCGCATCTCGATCGGTGCCTGCGAGTCCCTCGGCCAGAAACGAGTTTGCGGGCACGGGATCGCGCCGCAGGTGCGGCTTCAGCCTTCGTTCGAGCCATCGGTCGTAGATGGCGTCGAGAGGTCCTGCGCGCCGCGCCAGCCGTTCCATCCAGAGCGTTCGGACCGGAATCGCGTATTCAACTAAACTCACTTCCTCCAGATGCGTGTAGCCAAGGCCGCCGACCCACCCGGGAAAGGCGGGGCCTTTCGGGTGCGCGAAGCCGAACAGGAACGAGAACCCGGCCGCATCGCAGATCTCGCGGACCGTTTCACCGAGCTGAGTGAACAGCCCGCGGCGCCGATGCGCATCGTGAGTCGCGACATCTACCATCTGGGCCGCGAGCTCGGTACGCTCACCGAATCGAATCGGCCACGACAGCACGCCCACGCAGGCGGCCGCTTCTCCTGTCTCGGTGAGGGCGGCACAGGAGAAACCCTCGACGCCGCCGAATGTGCAGGAGTACTTCTTCTGGAGCCAGCCCAGCGTAAACTCAGGCCGCTTGAAGGTACCGAACAGAAGCGGCACCACCGGCGCCATTGCCGGCCCGCGTAGGCAGGTCAGGCGGTAGGTGTTTCCTCGAACTTCGATCTTCCTGTCCGAAGCTTTGTCCATAAATCTCGCGCCCAGATCTTGAGAAAATATCGCAGACTGTCCCAGATAAACACTTCCCGGTGCCCATCAATAAGCACCATGTCGCCGACCGGCGTGAGCGTGTGACGCCCTAAGGGGAAGGGACTCTCAGGCGAGGCTTCGATCGCCGTCACCGGCTCCTCAGCAAACTCCGTGGGGGTGAGAGCGGTCACCCGCTGGATCACGATGCGCCCGCCGTAGGTCCTGGAACAATCCTGCGCCGGCCGGTACAGTACGCCTTCGTGAACGAACGGCGCGCCGCCGGGCCGGGCGGAACACACATCGGTCTTGACCGGGTTGCGAGCATGCGGCATCCACGGCCCCCGCAGCCCGGACGCGTGCCATATCCAAAGCCGGCTGTTCGCGCCGCTCCCCTTCTTGGTGCACATCAGCCACCAGCGTCCATCGTGGCGAAAGACGGTGGGATCTACACCTCTGAAATGCTCCAATAGCACTGCCGCCTTGCGCCACTTGCGCGGAAACTCGACGGCCTGATACAGGGCCACTTCGTCCGCCCGGCTCGTCTCTGGGATGCAATAGATCTCGCCGTCCGCTTCCACCAGGAACGGGTAAGACATATGCACGGGCAGGTCGATCGCGGATTCGGGCTCGTTGGTGAAGCGGTGATCGGAGTATGTGATGCTGCAGATCGAGCCCTTGCCGGAGCGGTATACAAAGTCTTCGCAGAGCACATGGACCTTGCCGTCACGCATCAGTCCGAACGGATCGGCCAGGAACCGCTTACGGTTGTCCAGCGGGAACCACTCGATGGCGGCATCGGAATACGCCCCCGGCCTAACCAGAGAGCCGGCTGGAAAGGGCAAGATGCCGATGTTCCACTGCGAGTGCCGGAAGAGCCGTTTCCAGGCCAAGTCGAGGCGGCGCCGAATCGCAGACAGTGACCCCTTCTCGCGCAATGGAGCGTTGCAAGCTAGTTTCAATTTGGTTCCCTCGTTTCGATGCGGCGAAGGTCTTCCTTAGCTTCGAATGTAGTAACTTGATAAGGCGTCATCGGTTTACAGAGATCGTCTTACTGGAAGGGATTAACGCTCCGCGCGGAGGCCCGTAAACGATTGTAAACGAAGAATCTCGTGCTCTTCGTGTGGAATCGAGTGATTGGTTTCGGTTCGCTACATCGCGTCGGCGGCAGCCGACGCATGGCGAAACTGCGCTCGGAGGGCCAGAATTTTCGACTAGGCGATATGGCTGACTTGGATAGCCGCAGCGAGAAATCGGAAGGAACATTGGGCTATTACCAATCACGTCCTCGTCTGCGTCGGCAGCTCTTGCTCGCCGCAATCGCGTTGGTAGGCACAGGTGTCGGGTTCTTCGCGCTGACACCACCGGACCGCTCGTTCAGCGATCATTTCACTATGTCCACCGCCTACGTGGGTTTTTTCTTCCTCGCGGCGGCACTGATCGTCGGCCCTTTGAACGTCCTGCGTGAGGTTCCGAATCCCATTTCCACTTATCTCCGCCGGGATATCGGCATCATCGCGGGTATTCTCGCGATCGCCCATACGATCATCGGCCTGTTCGTCCATTTTCGGGGCGACTTCGTCCAGTATTTCTTCTACAGGACGCCGACTGGGATCGCCGGCGTGCGTTTCGATGCGTTCGGCATCGCCAATCATGTTGGGCTGATCGCGGTCCTGATTATCCTCGTCTTGCTCTGCATCTCGAACAATGCATCGTTGCAGCTTTTGGGGCCTGAGCGGTGGAAGCGAATACAGAGATGGAACTACGTCGGTGCGATCGCTGTAGTTCTACATGCCCTGCTCTATGAGGCGGTGGGAAGACAGAAGGTTGCGTTCATAGCCTGCATACTCATTGTCGCGGCTGGCGTTGTGGTTCTACAATTTTTAGGCTTCTGGCGCAGAAGGGAGCGGCTGGCTTAGCAAGCCTGGTCCCGCACACTCTGACCGCGCCGGATCCCATCGAGGACTGGCGGCTGACGACCTGATGGAGAAGCCGACCAACATCGGCGCGAAGGTGGTGAGCCACGCCGCTACTTTGCATTCCAGATAGCCGAGGTCGCCATACCACCGCAAAACGTTCCAGGAATTTTTACGGCACCAGAGCAGATTCTTCCAGCACCGCGCCTCGTCTTTGGTGAGCAGCTGCCGCCGAGCGCCGCCTCGGCTCGTCCTCGAAACAGACCTCCCCGTCCCTTTCGACTGTGGTGTTGGTCTATCAACCGCTAGGAAAGGTCGCACAACGCTCACAATTGCGGTGCATTGGAAATGGCGAGGCGTCGCGTGCCAGATATCACGCAGCTCATGAAGCTCGGCTTTACTCCGAGAGTCGACCCGGTCGAAGGCATACGCGCCTGCTGGACA
>Ga0306920_100013647_pt1 | contig 11075 bp, 8 predicted proteins | sample flu12Cox44000170_FD_204666 | JGI IMG/M metagenome (GOLD analysis project Ga0306920, IMG submission 204666) | Lab enrichment of tropical soil microbial communities from Luquillo Experimental Forest, Puerto Rico - flux4day.12C.oxic.44.000.170 (v2)... | ecosystem: Environmental > Terrestrial >...
TGAGCTCAGCGATCTCTGATATCTCGTTGCCACCCTGTTCGATTGCATGCAGCACCTCAAGGCGAGCTCTTAGATGTTCCTTGTCCTGTTCGTACCACTGGGACACGCGGGCATAGAGGTCCCAACAATAGAAGTCGATGCGCGGAGTCGCAGCGATCAACTGGAAGACATCCTGTTTCGATCTATTTTCCAGGCGCACAAATCCGACGACGACATCGGCAACCTGGACGCCGGTGTTGTCGATGTAATTCTGGATGTCGACCGTGTGTCCGGCCGAGCGTAGCAAGCGCACAAAGGTATCACCGAGGATGGCGTTCCGCAGGTGTCCGATATGTGCGGCCTTGTTGGGGTTAATGCTGGTATGCTCGACTAGAATCTTGCCCCTGACATTTGCGGCTCCTTCACCCTCGTGGCTCTCTACGGCCAAGCTGCTCTCGCTGACCAGCGCACGCGCCGCCACATCGCGCTTTAGACGCGCGTTGATGTATCCGGCTCCGGCGACTTCGAAATTTTCAAAGCCCTCAGGCAACGGCAGCTCGACAACAATCTCTTCGGCGATTTTGCGCGGTGCTTTGCGCAGCCGCTTCGCCAGCTCGAACGAGAGTGGCAAAGCGAACTCCCCCATATCAATCCTGGGCGGCTGCTCGATAACGATCGTATCGAGCTCGAGTTGGTATTTTTCGCGCAGAAATGCGCGCACCTGAGTTGCCAATCTTCTTTGTTGCTCCAGATACACGATCGCTTTGAGCCCCTGTCCGTGAGCTGTGCCGGACCTGTTTTGAGTGCTCCCTGTGTTTCAGCGGTGCAGCTTCCGGCAGTAAATTCGCTGTGCGAGAAGGAGAGAGTTGCCCTCAACAGCATAACAAACGAGCGCCTCGGCACAGGTTTGACGCTGCATTCGGCGTTACCTATGATGAAAGATTCCACCCGCTTCTGGCGGCTGTCATGCGCATTGCCTATCTCGATTGCGTCTCCGGAATCAGTGGCGACATGTTTCTGGGCGCATTGCTCGATGCCGGAGTTCCGTTAGACCTTTTCCGTGAGACAGTCGCCGCCTTGAACGTTGGCGCAACGCTTGACGTCTCTCGGGTGGATCGCGGAGGTATTGCTGCCACCAAACTTCACGTCATCGTCGACGGCGAGCCCGATATGCCACGCGAGGAATACTGGGAACGACAACACAGGGAGGAGCTCTCCCGGTTCGAGGAGGTTCCTACACATACGCATCCGCATGAGCACACTCATGGTGGTGGCGCACGCCACGCACCTGGACACAGTCACCCGCGCGAGGAACAACAGGGTCGTGGGACTTCGGAGCACCGCAAGCTGAGCGATGTTCTGCGTACTATTGGCACCGCTCCCATCAGTGAGAAAGCAAAACAGTCCGCAAGCGAGATGTTCATTGCCCTAGGGACAGCAGAAGCCAGAGTCCACGAAGTAGACGTAGAGCAGGTCCACTTTCATGAGGTTGGGACGGCAGACGCGATTGTTGATATTGTGTGCGCCGCCGTCGGGGCGGAGGCGCTCGCGGTCGACCGATTTGCCTGCTCTTCGTTGAATGTCGGGGGAGGGACCGTCGCCTGCGCCCATGGCGTGATGCCGGTACCTGCTCCCGCGACTCTCGAATTACTAAAGAGCGTACCGATTTACGCCGGGAACGTTCAAACAGAATTGGTCACGCCCACCGGTGCGGCTATTGTTAAGGTGCTGGTCTCAAGTTTCGGGCCGCGACCAGTCATGATCCTGGAGAAAATCGGTTACGGAGCGGGCTCGCGTGACTTCACCGGCCATCCTAACGTTCTTAGGCTGACGGTTGGCGAGACACAGGAAGAATCGTTCAAAGCGAATGCATCGCAACCTGACGCTGCCGCGCAGGAAGAAATCGCGATCCTGGAGGCGAACCTCGACGACTTAAACCCGCAGCTAGTCGGCTACATCGTCGACCAGGCCTTGGCGGAGGGAGCGCTCGACGTGTTCACAACAGCGATCCAGATGAAAAAGAACCGCCCCGGCACCGTGCTCACGATCCTGGCCTGGCCCGAGCAGGAAGAGATGATGCGAACCCTCCTGTTTCGTGAGAGCAGCACACTGGGCGTGCGTACTCGTCACGAAAGGCGTTACGCGCTACCACGCCGGCATGTGACTGTTCCGACGCCGTGGGGCGATGTGCGCATGAAGATCGGGACACTCAACGGTACAGTTTCGCACTACGCCCCTGAGTATGATGACTGCCGCCGCATTGCCAATGAGCACCATGTGCCGCTAAAGACGGTGATGCAGGAAGCGATCCGCGTGTACCTGGACCAGACGCATGGATAAAACCCGAAAGTTCTACATCACGACGCCTATCTACTATGTGAATGCGCGGCCTCACATCGGGCACACCTACACCACTGTCGTCTGTGACACCATCGCTCGGCGCCAGCGCATGATGGGCTTCGACATTCGCTTCCTCACTGGCACCGACGAGCACGGCCAAAAGATCGAACGATCTGCCGAAGCTGCGGGCTGCACCCCGAAGGCGTTTGTCGACACAATTGCCGCCGAATTTAGACGGCTGTGGGATCGCATGGCGATTAGCTACGACGACTTCATCCGAACTACTGAACCTCGGCATGTGCGCGGTGTGCAGGCTATGTTCACGCGCCTCGAGGAGCGCGGCTACATCTACAAGGGCTCGTACAGCGGCCAGTATTGTATTTACGACGAGCTGTATGTCGACGCGACTGAGCCTGGCTCGCCTTGCCCGGTCTGCGGACGGCCGACTGAAACTGTGCACGAAGAGAACTACTTTTTCAAACTCTCGGCGATGGAAGACCGGCTTCTGAAGCTTTACCTCGACGATCCTGAGTTCATTCGTCCGGAGACGCGACGCAATGAAGTGATTGCCTTCGTGCGCGGCGGGCTCCGCGATCTGTCAGTCAGCCGAACTGCCTTCAAGTGGGGCATTCCTGTGCCCAACGATCCCAAGCATGTCATCTACGTCTGGCTCGATGCCTTGACGAATTACATCAGCGCGGTGGGCTTCGGATCGGACGATCCCAAGGACAAGAAGCTGCTGGAGCGCTACTGGCCCGCCGACGTGCACATGATCGGCAAGGAAATCGTGCGCTTCCATTGCGTGTATTGGCCGGCGTTCCTGCTGGCGGCGGAGTTGCCGTTGCCGAAGTCGATCGTCGCTCACGGCTGGCTGCTGTTTGAAGAGAGCAAGATGTCGAAGTCGCGCGGCAACATTGTACGCAGCGAGACGATACTTGACACGCTTGGAGCTGACGCGCTCCGCTATTTTCTGCTGCGCGAAATCGTGTTCGGCAGCGATGGGTCGTTCAGCTTCGACGCTCTGGTCGGGCGTTTCAACTCCGATCTGGCAAACGGGCTGGGCAATCTCGCCAGCCGCACGTTGAGCATGATCACACGCTACTTCCAAGGTAAGGTGCCCTATCCGTCTGCAACCGTGAGCCGCACGGAGAGTGATCACGCCATCACTGCTCTCGCTGAGGACACAATTACCGAGTTCCATACACAGTTCGAGCAGTTTCAATTTTCTCGAGCTCTCGAGGTCGCATGGGCACTGGTCGGCGCTGTGAATAAGTACATCGTGGAGAACGAACCCTGGGCCTTGGCTGAAAAGCAGGATCAGGATTCTCGGGTGCGGCTGGCGACCATTCTTTACACGGCAGCTGAGGCACTACGGATCGTAACGGCACTGGTTCATCCTGTGATTCCCGATTCATCCGCGCGCATCTGGCTGCAGCTTGGACTCGGCGACATCAAGCTGTTCGATTTGGGTCAGCTTGCCTGGGGTCAACTGCAGGCTGGCACCAGGCTGGGTAAGGTCGAGGCAGTCTTTCCACGCGCCGACAAAAGCACCATCGAAAGGATGCAACAGATGGAACAGCAGCACACCGCGGAGAGCGGGTTGAAGGAAGAGGACAACAAGGAAGCCGCAGTTGACTCTGACCGGCAAGAGCCCGCAAGGCAGGAGACTCTACGGGCGGGTCGCGCCGAACCTGTTCCTTTGCCAGCGCCGCTAGTGTCGGTGCGTGAACCAGCCAAAGCGGACTCCCTGACTGCTCCCCCGGCGACGCCACCAGCGCCCCAGCCTGCAGCACCAACTGCTGTGCCGGGTTCGCAGGTAAACGACGGCAGCAAAATAACGATTGAAGACTTTCTCAAAGTCGAGCTTCGAGTGGGCGAAGTGAAGGTCGCCGAAAAGGTGAAGGGTGCTGACAAGTTGTTGCGCATGGAAGTCGATATAGGAAGCGAAATACGGCAGATTGTGGCCGGCATCGCAAAGGCCTATGAGCCGGAAAAGCTCGTCGGACGAAAAGTGGTGATCGTAGCCAATCTGCAACCTCGTAAACTACGCGGATTGGAATCGCAAGGCATGATCGTCGCTGCGTCGCTCGGCGATCAAGGTCAACCGGTGCTGGCAGGATTCCTGGAGGACGTGCCGGTTGGTGCGAAGCTGAAGTAGGCTGCCTTTCGCTGTTCGCCTTTCGTTTCTTGCTATTCAGCAGGATCGCGATCCGACTCGCCCGGCTGGCGGAGCCAAGAGCGAAGAGCGAACGGTGTCGCTATGTTTGTTGACTCACATGCTCATCTCGAGCACAAGCGCTTCGACGCCGATCGTGGCGAAGTGTTCGCCCGCGCCCGAGAAGCTGGTATCGAAGGCATTCTTGCCATCGGTAATGGCGATGGTCCGGGAACGGATACGCTCGACTGCGCGATCGAGTTTGCTCGGCAGTTCGAGTGGGTCTATGCAACGGTTGGCATCCATCCGCATGAGGCGGCACAGGCCAAGCTGGAAGACTTCGACCAGCTCGAGCGGCTGTCTCGCGAACCGAAAGTGATCGCCTGGGGCGAGATTGGTCTCGACTACTTCTACGATCATTCGCCGCGCGATGCGCAGCAACGCGTCTTTCTGCAGCAAATGGAGATGGCACGCGCGGCCAAGCTGCCGATCGTGATTCACTGCCGGCCATCCGATAACAGCGAAGATGCCTGGGACGACGTCCTGCGCTTGATCCGTGGGCATTGGTCACCCAGCGGACTGACGGGAGTGCTGCATTGCTTCACTGGAACTGTTGAACACGCCGAAGCCGCGCTCGATCTTGGGTTTTTCATCTCCTTTGCAGGCAATATTACGTTTCCCAAAGCGCAGAACATTCGCGATGCTGCATCTGTGGTGCCACTCGATCACATGTTCATCGAAACCGATTCGCCATATCTTGCGCCGATTCCGCATAGAGGCAAGCGCAACGAGCCTTCATTGGTGCGCGAGGTTGCACGCCAGATCGGTGAGTTGCGGAGACTCACGGCCGAGGAGATCGGATTGCAGACATCGGTGAACTTCTACAGCTTCTTTGGCCTGTCGCGGCCAATCTAAGCTTCGTGTAAAGGATCTGTCATCACCAACCCCGGCCCCTGGCGAGAGAGGTATTTGCCCACCGCTGGGGTGGAGGAGCAGGGCCCTGGCTTCCTGGTGGGTCACAGAAAAGCAGATACGCGCACCTCTGAAAAGCCGGTGCTCGTAATGACAATCCAGGTGCACTGCCACTCTGACAGGGTAGCTGTCCGGCCGCCAACCCTCAAAGGATTGAGAATCTGGGCGCAGTCCACTGATGTAAGGAGAGTTTCGCCTGCGCCGAAACGCGAGCTTCTTGTTACACTTGAACTTCATGGCAGAAAACACATTCGATATCGTCAGCAAGGTCGACCTGCAGGAAATCTCGAACGCGATCCAGCAGGCGCTCAAAGAAGTTCATACGCGCTACGACCTGAAGGATTCTAAGTCGAACATCGAGCTCGAAGGCAAGGAAGCGATCGTGCTGCACTCGGCCGACGAGTACAAAATCAAAGCCGTCAATGACGTACTGCAAACAAAGCTGGTTAAACGCGGCGTCCCGCTCAAGGCGCTGAACTACGGTGCGATCGAACCTGCCGCAGGATCGACCGTGCGCCAGCGCGTAACCATGCAACAAGGCATCCCGGTCGAGAAGGCGCGCGAGATCGTGAAGCTCATCAAGACCTCAAAGACAAAAGTGCAAGCTTCAATCCAAGGCGATTTGGTTCGCGTCAGCGGCAAGGATCGCGATACACTGCAGGAAATTATCGCGCTTCTGAAGCAGAACGATTTCGGCATCGACATGCAGTTCACCAACTATCGATCCAACTGACGGGGCGAGCGATTGAATACGGCCGTAACGCACAACGCCAAAGAAGTTTTTGACCTGCTCCATGACGACCTCGCTGCCATCGAGCGCGAATTCGGCCGCGATACGGTCTCCGGTGTTCGAGCCATTACGGAAATCGGCGAATACCTGCGCGCCGGCGGTGGCAAGCGGCTGCGGCCTGCATTGTTACTGCTCTCCTGCAAGCTCAACCATTACTCCGGCACCGGCGCGATCAAGCTGGGCGCCGTCGTCGAGATTATTCACACGGCAACTCTCGTTCACGACGACATCATCGATGAGGCGCTCACCCGCCGCGGCCGGCCCGCTGCCAACACGCAGTGGGGCAACTCCAAGTGTGTGCTCGCTGGCGACTGGTTGTACATGCAGGCTTTTAAGATCGCGGTCCAGGAGCGCAACTTTGCCATCCTCGATACGCTCATCGATCTCACCCAGGCAATGGTCGAAGGCGAGCTACTACAGATCGAGCGGCTCGGCAAAAGCATCAGTCTCGACGAGCACTTCGACTTGATCCATCGCAAGACTGCATGCCTCTTCTCAGTCTGCATGAAGCTGGGTGGAATCCTGGCGCGGGTCGAAGATTCCAACCTCAACCGGCTCGCTGAATATGGTCGCAACCTGGGCATGGCGTTTCAGATCGTTGACGATGTGCTCGATCTCACCGCCTCAGAGGAAGTGCTTGGTAAGCCGGTGGCGAGCGACCTGCGCGAGGGCAAGGCAACGATTGCGGTGATCCACGCGCTGGAACACTGCACGCCAGCCGAGCGTGCCACCATCGAGTCAGTCCTCAGCACTGGCGGCTTCAACGGCATTACGCCTGCCGATATCGTTGCCATCCTCCAACGTCACGGTTCCATCGATGCTGCTTACGCACGCGCAGTGGAGTTCGCCAACAAAGCGCGCGCAGCGATCTGCACCTTCCCCGATTGCGAAATCAAACGCGTGCTGCTGTGGGTGCCCGATTTCGTGGTCGAGCGCGACAATTGACGGCAGCAATCAGTGAATCGTAGCCTTGGACGCATCAATTCCATCCGCTGTCATGCTGGGCGAGCCAGGTCGAGCGAAGCCGTAACGACGTCCGCGAGACATCCCAAGGTCGGGATCGGCTGCATCGCGTGCCAGCGCGGCGACCCTCCCCAAGATTTCTGACGAGGTCTTGAAGTTTTACGGGTTGCCAGCCGCACGAAACTCATAGGAACCTGAGAGCTGCGGACCCGCAAAAGGCTTGGCCCCTCGGAGTGCACACCCCAACCCTAGTCTCTCGCACTCCAGCCTGAGCCGCCTGTGGTCCGCATTTTTCATGAGAGAGCTCCTCCGTCACGTACGGCTAATACCTCGAGGGGCTGGCATACGACCTTGGTGACATTGTCGGCCGGCCAGTCCCACCAAGTCCCTTCTTTCCACGAAGGGGAGCGCTTCCGAATCCAGTTCAGAACAACGCTCATTTAGACTCTTGCCATGGCGACACCCCAGGAAGTCGAAGTCAAGTTCGTCGTCGACGACCTAAAGGCTCTCGAACAGAAACTGCGCGAGCTTGGATTCCAACAACAAACGCCCTCAACCCATGAGGTCAACACGCTATACGATTTGCCCGGACAGAAGCTTCGCCGCAAGGGGGAGCTTCTGCGCGTACGCAACTATGGCGACAAGTGGAAGCTGACACACAAGGCCAAGGGGAAAGCAGGCCGTCACAAATCACGTAGCGAGTGCGAGACCGGCATCTCCGACGGCAAGCAGATCCACGGGATCCTGCGGGCTCTCGGCTTCGCACCGTCGTTTGACTATGAGAAGTATCGCTCTGAGTGGAGCGACGGCGACGGTTATGTCGTGCTTGATCACACACCAATCGGCGACCTGGCGGAGATCGAAGGCCAGGCGCGCTGGATCGATCGTACAGCGCGCGCTCTCGCGATCAGCCCGAAAGATTACATCACGAAGTCGTACAGTGAACTTTTCCTGGATTGGAAACGTAATACGGGTAGCAGAGCTAAGAACATGACCTTTCGCGAGTGCGGTAAAAGGACGAAGAAACTCAAGCCGCAGAGCGCCGCTGCCAGTAAGGGAGCGAGTGCTTCGTTAGGTCAGCGCATCACGCGCTCCCGCACTCGCCAGAGTTCCGCGGAGGCCGAAGCCGGCTCCGGAGGTTAGACCTAGCCGGGCCTGAACCGGAGCCGGGGAGGCGCCTCCAACGAAGTAATAAACGACGCCTCTTCAATCAGAGGCGGGATGTCTTGCAGTCGAGCGCAGCAACCCGGGCCGGCGATCTGTATGCGAAAAATCCTCGAGCTGTCGCCAGGCGCCAACCTCGGCAAGCCGCTTATGCCACAAAAATCCTGGATGGCGGATAAGGATCCGTTTTTGGGAACAGCTCGCTGCCTATTTCTTGATCCTCTGCAACACGGCTCCGGCAATCAGCGGCAGCCCGACGGTCGCATCGAGCAGCACCTCGGCAAATCGCCCGCCCTCTTCGGGAGGAACAAACTTACCCCACGACACCGATTCGCTGTAGGTGCACCCTGAGAGACCACCCCAGTTCACCGGCTCGGGGCAGATGCGCACGCCGTAGTGAAAGCGTTTGAGGGGAAGGTCTTCTCCACCACGACGATGGCGCAGCTCGATGAACGGCCCGAACTGTTGGGCCCAGTTTCGCGGCACGCCGCCACCGATAGTCAAAAGTCCCAAGCGCTCCTGTTTGAGCAGCCAATCAGCATAGTGTTCCAAATCCTCAAACGGGTCGAAGCGCAGTGGGGGAACATTGTTCCTGCGCCGCGATCGGTTATGCAGTGCCACGTCGAGACCAATTTCCGAATCACTGAAGGCGGGTACGAAGACGGGCACATTCTTCTCGTACGCCGATTTGAGGATGCCACGCTCTTTTATGTTTTCACTGAGATAACGCCCGATTTCGCGGTTCAGCTTGTACGAGCACAGCACCTCGTTGTGGTCCCAGCTCTTGAGAATGCGGGCGACGATGGTCTCGACGAAATCAAGGTTGGTCTCCGGCTCCAGCGTGTCGTAAACGCGATTGTATCCCGCCTCGTAGAGTTCTTTGTCGTCCATCCTCGGATCGTAGCGAAAGTGCGAGCGACCGGCGGCTTCCACCAAGCCGTGCGCCATGAGTGCTCCGGTCGAGATCACGGCCCTCACCACGCCATGATCTATAAGATCGGTGATGATTAGGCCCTGCTTGGCAACGGTCATCGCGCCGGCCAGGGTCATCACGATGAAGCAGGACCGGTCGCGGGCCATGGCCTCGAGAACATCAGCGCCTTCGCCCACCTGACGCCCTGTAAAAGCCGTATTGCCCATGGCCCGGACTAGATCGTCGATGGACTTGATCTGCGACAGGTCCAAGGGCGCCAGCGGAACCAACTTATCGCTTACCGGATCGTGTAGCTCGCGCTCGAGGCCTTCGCCATGAGACTTGTGGGGCTCGTGCTTCACGCATTCACCTCTTTGGGCTCGTCAGTGCGCCGACATTCGCACAGGAATACAGAAAAAACCTGGTGCTATGTGAACTCTCGAAGCTACAAGCTTGAAGCTGAGTTCGTCAATCCGACTATGGCCGTCGGCACAACCGTGCGTGCTTTCATCAGATGTTCACATTCGGCCTTCGATCGACAGTCGCCGTCCTGATGCTATCCTTGAAACTCATCCATTGTCGTGGAGACCCTGTCTTGCCGCATCGCAATTTCAAGATCGGCGTGGTGCAGATGTCCTGCACGCCAGAGCCTGATGAAAACCTGGAGCGGGCCATGGTACACATTCGCGATGCCGCTGCCAGGGGTGCGGAGGTCATCTGCCTGCCTGAGCTTTTCCTCACGCAGTATTTTTGCCAGCGAGAAGATGCGGCTCTGTTCGATCTGGCCGAACCAATTCCCGGCCCCACGACCAAGGTTCTGGGTGACCTTGCTCGAGCGCTGAATGTGACGATCGAAGCATCACTGTTCGAAAAGCGAGCGCCCGGCCTCTATCACAACACTGCGGCCATCATCGACTGTGGTGGAAAAGTAGACGGCATCTACCGCAAGATGCACATTCCTGACGATCCGCTTTACTACGAGAAGTTTTATTTCACGCCTGGCGACCTGGGCTTCAAAGCGTTCGAGACTGACTTCGGCAAGTTTGGCACCCTGGTCTGCTGGGATCAGTGGTATCCGGAAGGTGCGCGCCTGACCGCCATGCAGGGGGCGAGCGTGATCTTCTATCCAACGGCGATCGGATGGCATCCGGACGAGAAGGCGCAGTACGGTGAAGCGCAATACGACGCATGGCTCACGATTCAGCGTGCGCACGCCATCGCGAATGGCATTTATATTGCGGTGCCAAACCGGGTGGGCTTCGAGACCGGCAATGTTCGCGGCAACCAAGCTTCGGGCAAAGGCCTGGAATTCTGGGGTGGTTCGTTCATCGCTGATCCATTCGGGCGCGTCGTCGCGCAAGCATCACATGACAAACAAGAGGTCTTGATCGCCGAGATCGACTTGCGCCATCTGGAAGACGTTCGTCGCAACTGGCCCTTCTGGCGGGACCGTCGCATCGACGCCTACAAGCCACTTACACAACGGTTTATGGTGTAGCCGTTGCCGAAACCGGTCCCAAGTCAGACCCCTGCATCGCTCGGCTATGGCATGCCGGCAGAATGGGAGCCGCACGAAGCCACTTGGATCGCATGGCCGCACAATCACGAAGACTGGCCGGGCAAGTTCGAGCCGATCCCATGGGTCTATGCGGAGATCGTGCGTCACCTCGCGCGCGTGGAGCGCGTCAACATACTGATTGCCGATGAGGCGTCCGAAAGTGAGGCTCGCGAGTTGCTCGTCTGGGCTGGCGTTTTGCCGGAGAGGTCGGCCGGCTCGGGTTCTCGCGCCAGCAATGTCA